>ENA-OQCL01000265-OQCL01000265.1-human-gut-metagenome-genome-assembly--contig:-NODE-265-length-27534-cov-6.766374_pt1 | contig 27534 bp, 30 predicted proteins | sample MGYA00242502_ERZ504586 | MGnify/ENA primary metagenome ERZ504586 (study PRJEB26092, sample SAMD00036316) | human gut metagenome | host: Homo sapiens | study: EMG produced TPA metagenomics assembly of... | reverse complement strand
CAAACCCCGTCATGGGCATAATCAGCGACAGGATAATCGCCGCGGGCGCACCTCAATGTCTCCGAGACGGTCGGAGATGCATCGGTGCGGAGCACCTGCTGGCCCGCCGCGCAGCCACGCCAGAGGTGGCCCAGCGCATTCTCGACCTCGTCCGCTTCCGCGAGGACGAGCAGATAGCCGCAGGCGAGGACGTCCGCAAGACCCAACCCTCCCCAGGCAACCGCGACGGCGGCATCACCACCCTGGAGGAGAAGTCCCTGGGCTGCATCCACAAGGGCGGCAGCACGCCCATCGTCGAGATGGTGGACTGCGCCCAGCCGCCCACGAAGCGCGGACTCGTGCTCATGGACTCGCCCTGCTACGACCTGCTGTCCGTAACGGCGAAAATCGCCGCGGGCTGCCAGCTGATCGTCTTTACAACAGGCCGCGGCAACGCCATAGGCAGCGCCGTCGCGCCCGTCATGAAGGTCACGGCCAACGGCGACACAGCCAGGAAGCTCTCGGACAACATTGACCTCGACATGAGCGCTGTACTTGAAGAGGGCGTCAGCCTCGACGCCATGGCCGACATCACCATGCAGCAGATACTCGACACGCTCTCCGGCCGTCTGACGAGCGCCGAGGCTCTTAAACTGGGCTATTCCGAGGCAGTCATCAGCCGCGCCTGCGAATACTGCTGAAAGGGTAAGGCACGCAGAAGGTAAACCCTACCGCACTGACCGCTGCCTTGCACGGCTGCTGGACCTGTACAACACCGGCGGCGTGCCGCCGCGGACGGTGCGGTTTTGAAATGAAAAAACGCCCCCATGAGGGGCGTTTTTTGTTATTCAGTTCAATCCTGGTCCCAGTTGTGCCAGACGTTCTGGACGTCGTCGTTATCCTCGAACATGTCGAGCATCTTCTGCATGCTCTTGATGTCGCCCTCGTCGGTGAGCTTTATATAGGTCTGCGGGACCATCTCGACCTGGGCGGAGAGCAGCTCGTAGCCGTGGCTCGTGAGGTATTCCGCAACGGCGGTGACGTCGTCCGGCTCGGTATAGACGGAGAACACGTCGCCATCGGCCTCCATGTCCGCGGCGCCGGCCTCCAGGGCATCCTCCATGACCTTGTCCTCATCGAGGTCGCCGTCCTCATTATTGACGACGATAACGCCCTTGCGGTCAAAGCTCCAGGAGACGCAGCCGGCCGCGCCCATGTTGCCGTTGTTCTTGTCGAAAGCGTGCCGCACGTCGGAGGCTGTGCGGTTGCGGTTATCGCTCATGGCCTCGACGATTATGGCGACGCCGCTGGGGCCGTAGCCCTCATAGGTGATGGACTCGTAGTTATCGGTATTGCCGCTGCCGAGCGCCTTTTCGATGGTGCGCTTTATATTGTCGTTGGGCATGTTCGCGGCCTTGGCCTTGGTTATGACGGCGGCGAGGCGGGAGTTATTCGCGGGGTCCCCGCTTCCGCCCTCCTTGACGGCGACTATCATCTCTCTGGCTATCTTGGTGAAGGCCTGCGCGCGCTTAGCGTCCTGAGCGCCCTTGGTTTTCTGTATGTTGTGCCACTTGGAATGTCCTGACATCGTAACAACCCCTTGAGCCTTAGTATTCCCATGTATTTTATCACTACCTATCCATTCATGCAAGAGAAATATGCAAGGGGGCGAAAGCCGCAGCTTTCGCCCCCTTAAACTTCGCTATTTGTGCCTTGCCGTGGGTATGAGCAGAGTTTTTCCTTCCAGCGCATCGCCCTCCGCCAGGCCGTTCTGCGCCGCGATGAGCCGCGCCGTTGAACGGTAGCGCTTGCCAAGCGCCCAGAGCGTATCCCCCGCCCCAGCCCTGACAACAGTCAGAGACGGCGCTCCGCCCGCCTCCAGCGCCTCGCCGCAGGCCACGCTGTCGATCTGCGGTACACCTATGCGCTTTACCACCAGCAGCTCGAAATCCACCAGCAGCCGCACATCCGCGCCCGAAGACGTGGGCGAGGCCGAGCAGTCCGAGCAGCTTGCTCGCACCAGGGCCGCGTATTCATTCTCACCCAGCTCCGCCGGGGCCTCCGAACTCAGGCGGCGCGCTACGGAGTAGAACTGTCCGTCCGCCGCGCGATAGAGCACCGTCACCGTCACCGGGCAGCGGAGCGTTCCGCCCTCGCAGACCGCCGTTCCCGTCCGGCAGAGCACGCGGCATATCTCCACCGGCGGCGGAGAGGCGGGCAGGCTCTCGTGCACCGTTGCGCGCACTGTGCTGCGGCGCTGGACGCAGCCCAGTTCCGTCTCGGCGCTCGTAATATCCAGCTCGCGGCTGTTGCTGTAGCAGTCCGTCACACACACGACCCGCACGCTGTCGGTACACACGACCTGGGAAACGAGGTGGAACTCCGCCGAGATGCCCCTCTCCCCGCCGGACAGCGTCATTGGCTCCACGTATTCGGCTGTGAGCATGGTATACACGCTGCAATCGGGGCTGCTCAGCTCCACGCCCGTGTCCAGCATCTGCGAAAACTCCGTCTCGAAGCTCGCGGAGGCCAGCTCACCCGTCTCCGCAGCCTCATAGAGCACCGCCATACGCACAGTCCCGCCGAAAACTATCTTTGAGCCTACGGCCCGGACGCTGCCCGGGACTATGTCAACACCGTGCCACACAATCTCCCCAGCGGCGGCTGTCCAGGCTGGAGTCGGTACTCGTCCGACACGACAAAGGTTTTCTCCCGCACGCAGACCACGGGGCTTATCGTGCGGCTGTCAGTAAGTACCTCGACGTCCCCGGCCTCGTCGCCCTCCAGGCCGTCGCAGAAGCTCATCTCCGTCCTGTCATAGCACTCGACGCAGGCGTAGACGACCGCGCGCACCAACAGTTTGCGCGGGTTGAGCATTCTGGCCTCGACGCCCGTGAGGCTGAGCATGGCGACGGGTATGCTCTCCTGCGTGACGCCGGGCGCATCCAGTTCCAGCTCGATGGGTACGACGGCGCTCAGGCGGCACGGCCTGCCGCCGCCTTCAGGCGAATACAGCACCGTCGCGGCCACGCCCGCAGAGACGGTGACGCGCCCCTCGCTGACTTCCTTGCTCCTGATTATGACCATGCCCTCCGTGCAGAGTATGCGCTCCACGTCGGGCATCGTATCCGGCACCACGGTCTCCGTGGCCTGCTCGACGGGCATGGCATATTCAAACACCTTTTCACAGCAGGCAATGCCGCTGCGCTTCATTGACAGTTCCATTCCTATCTCCCCCTGCCGTAGTTTCTCTAAAATCTATGCGGCAGGGCGCGGGGGTATTACTCCGGCACGTACCCGCCCCTCAGCCGGAGCAGGAACCTCGAAATGCAGGCGGGCAGCTTTATGACTATTATCCTCATTCCCCTACCTCCTATCGGCACCTCAGCAGCCAAATCCCGCCGCAGATGAGCGCTATCGCCAGCGCAAACCACCAGAAGCCCGCGGGCAGCACGAGTGCCAGTATGATGAGCACCCCCGCCAGGACCACCAGGCAGCCCAGCGTATTCCCGTTTCTCCGCCTCCGGCACATAAAAACACCTCCTGCGCACATATGCGGCCTTACACTGCATTATATGCGGGAGGTGCTGTCCATGTTACTTTTCCCATTCGCGGTACTTGGCGGATATCTCATACAGCCGTGCATAGCTTTCGTGGCGGATGGGGTGTATTCTTCCCTGCTCTATCGCCTCGCGGACCGCGCAGCCGGGTTCTTTGAGGTGCGCGCAGTCGTCGAAGCGGCAGCGGCCTATGTACGGCTCAAATTCGGGGAAGCAGTGCTGCAGTTCCTCCTTCGGGATAGGCGGCAGCTGCTCCATGTCGAAGGAGGCAAAGCCCGGAGTGTCCGCCACCCACGCGCCCCCTGCGGGGAAGATCTCCACGTGCCGCGTGGTATGCCGGCCACGTCCCAGCTTTTCACTGACATCCCCGGTTTCCAAGCGAAGGCCCGGCTCCAGGGCGTTCAGGATGCTGGATTTGCCCACGCCCGAATTTCCCGAAAAGGCGCAGACTTTGCCGCGTATGCACTCGCGCAGCTCTTCTATGCCCTCCCCGGTCAGGGCGCTCGTCTCAATCACGCGGTAGCCCGTGGTGGCATAGATGTCCCGCAGGCGTCTTGAGGTAGAGGCATCGGACTTGTTTATACATATGACGACGCCGCAATCCATGTGCTCTGCAAAGGCAGTCACCCTGTCGATAAGAAAAGGGTCCGTCACCGGGTTTACCTCAGAGGCCACCGCGATGAGCAAATCAATATTCGCCACAGCCGGGCGGATAAAGAAATTTCGCCGCGGCAGGAGCTTATCCACGCGCCCTTTGCCGTTTGAGTCCAGCGATATCTCCACCCTGTCGCCCACCAGGGGCGAGGAACCGTCCAGCCGGAAACGGCCGCGTGCCCTGCACTCGACCGTTTCGCTGTCTGTTTTCACGTAATAGAAGCCGCTCAGGGCTTTGACTATGACGCCCTGCATCAATTCGAGAAGAAATAGCCGGGATCGGCGCTCTCTACTTGAGGCGTCGGGCTGGGCGTGGGCTCGGGCGTCGGCGTAGTCTCCGGGCCGAGGGAGACCCAGATGAAGATGCGGGTGTGCTCCTCAACGTCGCTGTAGGCCTCGATACTCTGGCGGATCACAGTGCCCTCATCGTAATCGCTGTGGATATAGGTGGTGTCGCCGTAGCTGAGGTTGGAGCTCTCAATGCGGCTGATCGCGTCCTTCTCCGTGGAGCCGACGAGGTTAGGCATCGTTACGACCTTGATGGAAGGCCCGGCACTGACTGTAAGGAACACGGTGGAGCCGGCAGCGAGCTGCTCGCCCGGCGCGGGGTCCGTGGATATGACGTAGTCCTCCGTCACGGTGTCGGAAGCCTCAGTACTGGCTATCTCAACGATGAAGCCGGCATTTTGCAGCTCCAGCGTCGCCTCCTGATAGTGCTTGTTCGTTACGTCGGGGATGGTGGTCTGACGCACGCCGGTGCTGACGGTGAGGCTGATGTCTATGCCCTCCGGCACGACCATCATGCTCCTGTCCGCCTCCGGGTCCTGGCCGATTATCTGGCCCTCGGGGACCTCGGGGTCTATGGCGTAGTTGACCTCGAAGTTGAAGAGCTTTTTAAACTCGGAGCTGTTCACTATGTCCTCATAGCTGTTGCCGACGAAGTTGGGTATGTTTATCCTCTCCGCGACGCTGAAGATGTCGCGCAGCCAGTAGTTCCAGAGGAAAACAAAGACCGCAATTAGGAACACGAGCACGCCGCAGGCCCCGGAAAGGATGCTGACCTTTCTGGAACGGCGACGGCGGCGTATATATTTCTCCTTAGTGAGCTCGCCGCCCTTGCCTATGGGACGCACGTCGGGGCTGACGCCGCCGTCGTATTCGATGCCTTCGGCATCGCTCTCACCGGAGCCGAGGCTCGTTGCGGCCTGCTGTTTGCGGAAGAGTTCGAGCTCGTTAAGGAGCGCAGAGGCGCTCTGGTAGCGGGCGTTTATATCGGCGTTCATCGCCTTCAGCGTGATGCGCGCCAGTTCCTCGGGTATATCGGGGTTCAGCTCCTGGGGCGGGACGGCGCAGCCGGTGATATGCTGGAGCGCGACCTGCTCCGCGGTGTCGCCGTCGTAGGGCATCTTGCCGGTCAGCATCTCGTACATGACGACGCCGAGGGAGTATATGTCGCTCCGGGGGTCAGGCTGCTCGCCGCGGGCCTGCTCGGGCGCGATGTAGTGTACGGAACCGACGGTCTGGTCACTCTTCTTTTCCTGGGCGGATTCGAGCGCGGCTATGCCGAAGTCGGCGACCTTGATGGTGCCGTCCTTGAGTATCATTATGTTCTGGGGCTTTATATCCCGGTGGATGATGCCCTTTTCGTGCGCATGCTCCAGCGCCTTGGATATCTGGACGGCAAAATGCAGGGCCTCCTTCCAGCCGAGGGCGCCCTTTTTCTTCATGTACTGCATGAGGGTCACGCCCTCGATGAGCTCCATGACGATGTATTCAACACCCTCGCTGTGACTGACGTCGTACACAGACACAATGTTCGGGTGCGAGAGCATGGCAACGGCCTGCGCCTCGGTCTGGAACCGCTGGCGGAACTCCTCGTCCTGCGCCAACTCGTCCCTCAGGATTTTGACCGCGACACAACGGTTGAGGCGGTGACACATGGCCTTGTAAACTACCGCCATGCCTCCGGTGCCTATGACCTCAAGTATCTCATATCTGTCATCCAGGAATGTACCCAGATATTTATCCATATTGGTATCCATCGCTGCCTCCAAAATGCGGGTTATTTGGAAATGATGACGACCGTGACGTTGTCCGTCGCTCCGCGCTCCAGGGCCTCGGCCATGAGCGCCCTGCCCAGGGAGAGCGGGTCCGGGTTATGCTTCGAGAGCTCAAAAATCTCCCTGTCCTCCAGCATGTTCGTCAGCCCGTCGGAGCAGAGCAGCAGCATGTCGCCGCGCGAGAGCCGGGGCTTGAATATGTCGCAGGGGACGTTCTCATCCACGCCGAGTGCGCGGGTTATGACGTTGCGCCTCGGGTGCGTGCGCGCCTCCTCGGCGCTTATCTCGCCCCTGTCCACCATGTCCTGCACAAGCGAGTGGTCCCGCGTTATCTGGACCAGCTTTCGCTTTGTTATCCTGTAAGCGCGGCTGTCTCCCACGTTCAGGACGTAGACCTCGTCCCCCAACGCAACGGCGGAGACCATTGTCGTTCCCATGCCGGTATAGTCGGTGTCAAAACAGGAGTAGCCATATATCATGTGGTTGGCAATGTGGCAGGCCTGGACCATCATTGCCTTGACGTCGGGCTTCTTCTGCCTGCTTATGCTCATCTTCTGCCTTATCTCCCCGACATAGGTCTTCGTGGCGAGGTCGCTGGCGATATTGCCTGCCTTCTCGCCGCCCATGCCGTCGCAGAGCACAGCTATCAGGCAATCCTTCTCGTCGATGCGCTCGATGAGAAAGCTGTCCTGATTTTCCCGCCTGACTTTTCCCCTGTCAGTGATGCCAAAGCTGTTCATCTAAGCTCCGTCCCCCGGATCTTGTCCGGCCCCTGCCCCGCCGCAGCAGCTTTTTTCCTCAGCTGTCCGCAGGAGGCGTCAATGTCGCCGCCCAGCTTGCGGCGCACGGTGACGTTAACGCCCGCGCGCTCCAGCTCGGCCTTGAATTCCGCCAGCCGCTCCGGCGTGCTCGGCTCAAAGGAGCGCTCGTCCACGTGGTTGAGCGGAATTAGGTTCACGTGCGCCCCCACTCGGCGCGCGTGCGCGGCCAACAGCTGCGCCTGGCGCGGCGTGTCGTTCACGCCGTTTATCATGGCGTACTCAAAGGATATCCGTCTGCCTGTGGTTTTAAAATACCGCTCGCAGGCGTCCATCAGCTCTGCTACTCCCCTGCCACGGTTCGCCGGCATGAGGCGCGAGCGCGTCTCGTCGTCCGGCGCGTGCAGGGAAACAGATAAAGTTAATTGTAAATTAAGTGCGGCCAGTTTGTCAAACTTTTCTGTCAGCCCGCATGTGGAAAGCGAGATATGCCTCATTCCGATGTTCAAGCTTTGCGGATGATTTACCAGTTTGAGGAACTTCATGACGTTATCGAAGTTGTCAAGAGGCTCACCGATGCCCATAAGGACGATATTCGAGATGGGCAGGCCGGATTCCTTCTGCGAAAACATGACCTCGTCCAGCATTTCCGAGGGCTCCAGCCCCCTTATGAGGCCGCCAATGGTCGAGGCGCAGAAGGCGCAGCCCTGACGGCAGCCGACCTGCGTCGAGATGCAGACGGTGTTGCCGTGGTGATAGCGCATGACGACGGTCTCTACGGCGTTGCCGTCCGCAAGGCCCCAGAGGTATTTTATTGTGCCGTCCTCGGCGGAGACCTGCTTTCGGAGCACCTTCGGCGGATGCAGGGAAAAAGCGCTCATCCAGCTTGGCCCGCAGCGCCTTCGAGAGGTCCGTCATCTCGTCGAAGCTCTCCACGCCGCGGCCCAGCCAGGCGAAGACCTGCTTTGCGCGAAAGCCCTTCTCGCCCATCTCTGCCAGGGCGGCGGCAAGCTCCTCCGGGAGCAGCGATTTTATGTCGATCTTACCAGCCTGCATAGAAAAAAACCGTCCGTATCGTCTATATCCGGCCACAAAGTGCGCATTTCCAGCGCCTTGAAGCCGCTGTTTTCAGTCAAGAAGGCCGCAACGACGTCCTCATTTTCGTATTTTCTGAGGGTGCAGGTGGAGTAAAGCAGCGTCCCGCCCGGCTTTACGCAGGCTGCGAGGCCGCGCAGGATGTCGAGCTGTATGCCGGGCAGGGCAGACAGCTCCGACTCGGGCTTGAAGCGTATCTCCGGCTTCTTCCGGATGACGCCGAGGCCGGAGCAGGGTGCATCGGCTATTACGACGTCCATCGCCCCCAGAAGTTCCTCCGCCGGGCGGCGCGCGTCCATCTGCCTTGTCTCGATGCAGCCTATACCGAGTCGGCTCGCGCCCTCTTCTATGCGGCGCAGCTTTTTCCCCTGCACGTCGCAGGAGACTATGCGCCCCTCGCCGCGCATCTGGATGGCGGCGGCGAAGCTCTTGCCGCCGGGGGCGGCGCAGGCGTCGAGCACGTTCATGCCCGGCTCCGCGCCCGAGGCGATGACCGCGCGGCGCGCGGCCTCGTCCTGGATGTAGAACAGGCCCTCGGCATAGCCTGGAAGGAGGTCGGCGCGGCCTGCTCCATCGAGGACGAGCTCGCCCTCCAGGCGGCCTGAACGTGGCTCAAATCCTGCGGAGCCGAGCCTCTCCGCAAGCTCTTCCGCGCTTGTGCGGAGAGTGTTAGCCTGCAAATTGAGCGGCGGTTCGGCGTTATTGCAGCGCAGGACAGCCTGCGCGCCCTCGTAGCCCCGGAGCTCTATCAGCTCGCGCACCTGCCAGAGCGCATGGCTGTACCGTGTGGAGAGATACTCCGCCGTGCCGGCGCCCGGTATCTCCGGCAGCGCGGCCCTGTTTTCCGAGACGCGGCGAAGGACGGAGTTAACAAGGCCCGAGGCACGAGAGCACCCGGCCTTGCCGCAGAGCTTCACTCCCTCGTTCACCGCCGCGGAGGGCGGCACGCGGTCCATGAACAGCAGCTGCGCCGCCGAAATGCGCAGGATATCCAGCACCGCGGGTTCAAGTCGTTTTGTGGGCGTTTTGCACCACAGATCGAGGTAATGGTCAATAAAATACAGGTTTTGCAGCGTTTCCCGCACTATACGCGTGCAAAATGCGGCCTCGCGCGGCTCCAGAGCGGCCTCACGTATCACGGCGTCCACGGCGTCCGCGGAGTAGGCTCCGGCGCGGCGCTGCCTGCGCATGGCCTCCAGCGCGGCCTCGCGCCCGTTTGCGGCCCTCATACTACCTTCACGGGGTGGCCCAACAGCCAGGCTGCGGCCTCCATGCGCCGCTTGCCCGGGGCCTGCAGCTCCGTCACGCGCACCGTGCGCCCGCCTCCGCAGGCTATCTCAAGCCCCGCCTTTCCGGCGGAGACTACGCTGCCGGGCGCTTTATCCGTCACGGTGTCCGTATACTCGGCCCTGTAGACCTTGAGCGTCGCTCCATCCAGGGCCATCGTGGCGACCGGCCAGGGGTTGAGGCCGCAAATATGCTTTATTATCTCACGCGGGCTCTTTGCCCAGTCTATGGGGCATATGCTCTTGTCCAGCTGCTTCACGTAGCTGGCCTTTTCGTGCTCCTGCGGCCTGCGCGGGGCGGCGCCGGCCTCGATATCGCGCAGGGTCTTCACCAGCAGCTTCGCGCCCATTGCAGCCAGGCGGTCAAAAAGCTCGCCCGCCGTCTCATACTCGCCTATGGGCGTTTCTTCGGTATAGATGATGTCGCCTGCGTCCATGTCGTGGGCCAGGTACATGGTGCTGACGCCCGTGACCTCATCGCCGTTCAGCACGGCCCACTGTATAGGCGCGGCGCCGCGGTACTTGGGAAGGAGCGAGCCGTGGACGTTCACGCTGCCGAGGCGCGGTATGGCCAGCACCTCGTCGGGCAGTATTTTGCCGTAGGCCACGACGGCGAGGACGTCCGGCGCGAGGGCGCGGAGCGCCTCAGCAGCCTCCGGCGCGCGCATGGAGGCGGGCTGATATACCTCAATGCCCCGCTCCAACGCCAGCTCCTTTACGGGCGAGAACGCCGGCTTCATGCCCCTGTCGCGCGGCTTATCCGGCTGGGTGAAGACCGCCGCGACCTCTATGCCCGCGTCGAGCAGCGCCTCCAGCGAGGCGGAGGCAAAGTCCGGGGTGCCCATGAAAACTACGCGCAGGCTCATTCGCTCTCTTCCTCCGCGTCCTCGTCGTCCATCCAGCTGCCGGTTTCGAGTTCCTCATCCGTCAGCATGCGGTCTGCACGTGAGGTGAAGACGACGCCCTCCAGGTGGTCCAGCTCGTGGCAGAAGGCGCGAGCGGTGAGGCCAGTGCCATGGACCTCAAAGCTCTTGCCGTCCCGGTCCTGGGCGCGGACAGTGACCTCCATCGGGCGCTCGACCAGGCCATATCGGCCCGGCACGGAGAGGCAGCCCTCCGGGCCGTACTGTTCGCCGGAGCTTTCGATTATCTCCGGGTTTATCAGCTCAAGGATATACGGCCGCTCGCCCTCCGGGACGTTCGTCTCCAGCACGAGCACCGCCCGGCGCAGCACGCCCACCTGGGGCGCGGCAAGCCCGACGCCGTCAGCCTGCATCAGCGTGTCGCGCATGTCGTCAAGCAGCGTGTGCAGCCTGTCGTCGAAGTTCGTGACCTCACGGCAGTGCTTATAGAGGGCCTTCTCCTCGCTTGTAAGTATCTTTCTGAGAGCCATTCATATCCTCCTAATCCGAGGGATTCGTGTCCGCATAGACGGACACGCCCCGAAACTGTTTATCTTCAGAATACCGCGCCACGACGTCCGCCACGAGGCGGCGCATGCCGCGGCCCGGCGGGGCGCAAAGCGTCACGCGGTAGCGGTAATTGTTGTTCACCCGGAGCACCGAGAGCGGCGCGGGACCCAGGACCCTCACGCCAGCCTGCCCGCGCGTTGAGGCCTCCAGTTCCGCTTTAGCCTTTGCCGCGCAGCCGAGCACCAGGCTCTCATCCGCGCCGGACATGGTGACGCACAAAAGCTCCGTGAACGGCGGCAGGGCCTGGAGGCGGCGGATGGCTATCTCCGCGGCGTAAAAGCTCTCATAATCCTGGCTCGCAGCCTGGCGTATAGTCTCGTTTTCCGGCGAAAAGGTCTGGATTATGGCCCTGCCGGGCTTCTCAAATCGCCCGGAGCGGCCCACCACCTGGGTTATAAGCGAAAATGTGCGCTCTGTCGAGCGGTAATCGCCTGCGTAAAGGCTCTGGTCGGCGGATATGACGCCGACGAGCGTGACGTTTTCAAAGTTCAGCCCCTTTGTGACCATCTGCGTGCCTACCATGATGGGTATGCCCTCTGTTCGAAAGCGCTCCAGCAGCACGTCGTGGCCGCCGGCGGGGGCCACGGTGTCCGTATCCATGCGGAGCACGCCGACGCCCGGGAAGAGTTCTCCAAGCTCCTGCTCCAGCTTCTGCGTACCGGCGCCGACATATTTGAGCGTGCCTCCGCACTCGGGGCAGCGCTCGTCCAGACGCTGGCTGTGGCCGCAGTGGTGGCACATGAGGCGGCGGTTGAAGCTGTGGTAGGTCAGGCTGACGCTGCAGTTGGGGCAGCTGTAGGTAAAACCGCAGTCCACGCAGGTTATGAGCTTGTTCGCGCCCCGGCGGTTCAGAAACAGGATACTCTGCTCCCCGCGCTCTATATTCGCGGCCAGCTCTTCGCGCAGGCGCTCGCTCACGCTGCCGCCGTTGCCGCGGCGAAGCTCGCGCTTCATGTCAACGATCTCGACCGTGGGCATGGCCCGCTCATTGAAGCGGCCCGGCAGGGTGAAGAAGGCGTAGTCCCCCGCCTCAGCGTGATACCGGCTCTCGACGTCCGGCGTCGCGGAGCCGAGCAGCAGCAGCGCCTTGTCCTGAGCACAGCGGAACTTGGCGACGTCGCGCGCGTGATAGCGCGGGGCGTTCTCGGACTTATAGCTGTCCTCCTGCTCTTCGTCGATGATGACAATGCCCAGCTTCTCCGCGGGCGCGAACACGGCGCTGCGCGTGCCGATGACGACGCCGGCCTCGCCGTTTTTTATCCTCCGCCACTCGTCCAGGCGCTCGCCCGCCGAGAGGCTTGAGTGCAGCACGGCGATATCGTCCCCGAAGTGCGAGGAGAAGGTCCTCAGCATCTGAGGCGTCAGCGCGATCTCCGGCACGAGCAGCAGGGCCGTCCGCCCCCGGGCGCGCATTTCCGCGATGAGACGTATATAGATTGTGGTCTTGCCGCTGCCGGTCACGCCGAACAGCAGAGCACCGGCGGCGTTTTTGCCGTCTGCACGGCGCAATATGCCCTTGAAGGCCGCCGTCTGCGCAGCGTTCAGCTCCGGCAAGGGCGCGCGCTCGCCCGCAGGCGTCTCCGGGCGGCGGTAGACAGGCACGTCCTCAAGGCTTATGAAGCCCGCGTCCCGCAGGGCGCGGACGGATTGCAGCGAGGCGCCCGTGAACTCACGCAGATCGGGCAGGGCCGCCCGGCCAATGGCGCAGAGCGTGCGCAGCAGCTCCGCCTGCTGGGGCGCGCGGCGGCGCTTCTGCTCCGCCGCCTCTGCGGCGACCTCAGTGGGGACCGAGAGGGCGGCCATGGTAACGTACTTGTCGCTCACGCGGCGCTTGCCGTTTTTGAACCACAGCCCCGCGGGGAGCATGGCCTTCACGGCCTCGTACACCGTGCAGAAAAAGCGCTCGCGCATCCAGAGCGCCAGCTTTATCTGCGCGGGGGTGAGTATCGGCGCCTCGTCCAGGACCCGGTCTATGGGTTTGAGCTTTTCAAAGGCGCTCACCGGAGCCAGGGCCAGGACGATGCCCTCCGTCCGGCGGTTTGCGCGGGTAAACGGCACCTCGACACGGACGCCGGGCGCGACGCTCTCCGCCAGCTCCGCCGGGATGGCGTAGTCATATGGCCTGTCCAGGCGGAACGGGATGCCGGACACGGCGACCTTTGCTATTGTGACGTCCGGCATGGCTTACCTCCCAAAAGAGGCCGGGCGGGGCAATGCCCCGCCTTCGCTCTTTTACTCTATTTCTTCGTTCTCCGTACCCTGGCTGGTTATCGTCAGTTTGCCGGTATAGACCTCGTCGATTGCCGTGGAGATGGGCTTCCTGTCCAGGCTCTCGCCTTCCTCCTCGGCCTTCTGCGAGATATCCCGCGCGCGGCGGGCGACGAGATTTACAAGCAGGTAGCGGCTCCCGACCTTGCTGACCAGCTCCGACATGGGGGGATAGAGCATCATGATATAAGCACCTCTGTAACAAGTTTTATTCTGTCCGCCATTTTGCATTTTTCGGCGGTGATTATGGCATCAAGTTCTCTGGCGGCCTTGTCCGGGTCATCGTTCACGACGATATAGCCGTATCTGCCGGCTTCCGCGCACTCGCGCTTGGCCTGGAGCAGCCGCTCGCGTATTTTTTCATCCGTATCCGTGTTCCGGTGCCTCAGGCGGCGCTCCAGCTCCTCGCCCGAGGGCGGGAGTATGAACACCGTCACGGCGTCCGGGCAGTTGCGCTGCACCTGGGCAGCGCCCTGGACCTCGATATCCAGCACGACGCTCTTGCCCTCCAGCAGGCGGCTCTCGACATAGCCGCGCGGCGTGCCGTAGCGGTTGCCGACGTACTCCGCGTGCTCCAGCAGGAAGCCTCCCTCGGCCAGCTCCTGAAAACGCTGGGGCGTTACGAAGAAATAGTCCTTCCCGTCCTCCTCGTTCGGTCTCGCAGGGCGGGTCGTAACCGAGACGGAGAAGCAAACGTCCTCGCGCAGCTCCATAAGCTTGCCGATGACCGTGCTCTTGCCCGCGCCGGAAGGCCCCGATATCACAAGGAGCTTGCCCTTTTCTGCGTTATTCATCCTCTTCCCCGCCTTCCTGTTCGATGGGGCTGCCAGCCCTGGCCGCCACGGTCTCCGGCGTCAGCGCCGAGAGGAAGAGGTAGCCCCCGTCCGTCACCAGCACAGACTTGGTCTTGCGCCCGTAGCTCGCGTCCACGAGCAGGCCGCGCTCGCGTGAGTCCTGTATCATGCGTTTTATCGGCGCGGAGTCCGGCGACAGGACGGAGATGAGCCGTTCCGCCGCTATGAGGCTGCCGAAGCCAATGTTTATGAGCTTCATATCCTCACTCCACGTTCTGTATCTGCTCGCGTATCTTTTCTATCTCGGCCTTGAGGTCCACGACCACGTGGGCTATGTCCGCGTTCTGGCACTTGGAGCCTATCGTGTTCGCCTCGCGGTTGAGCTCCTGGATGAGGAAGTCCATCTTCCGGCCCGCGGGCGAGTCGCCCTCGGCCAGGCCGCGCAGCTGCGATACGTGACTGCGCAGGCGGACGGTCTCCTCGTCCACAGCTACCTTGTCCGCGAAAATGGCGGCCTCGGTCAGGATGCGGCTCTCGTCAATGTTCGCGGAGCCGAGCACCTCGCGGAGCTTCTGCTCCAGCCGCGCGCGGTACTCCGCGACGGTCACGGGCGAGGCCTCTTCAACGATGCCGGTGAGACGGGAGATCTCATCCAGCCGCGAGAGCACGTCGTCCCGGAGTTTTTCACCCTCGCGCAGGCGCATGGCGTCGTACTCCTCCAGGGCCTGCTCCAGGATGGCGGAGAGCCCCTCGGCCAGGGCGCTGTTGTCCAGCTCCCGCCTGTCCGTGCTAAGGACCTCGGGCAGCCGGCAGACGCTCATGAGCGTCATGTCGTTTTCAAGACCGTATTTCTCAGCCATGGCGCCCAAGGCGTCCATATAGCCGCGCAGCAGCGGCTCATTCACTCGGACGACCATATCATCCGAGGCCGAGCTGTCCACCGAAACGAAAACGTCCACCTTGCCGCGGCTGATATGCCGGCCGACGGCGGCTTTTATGAGCTCCTCCGCGAAGAGGAAGCTGCGCGGGAGCTTCACGGAGACGTCCAGATAGCGGTTGTTCACACTCTTGAGCTCTATGCTCAGGGAAAGGCCCTCGGCGCTGCCTTTGGCGCCGCCGTAGCCGGTCATGCTCTTTATCATACGCTTTCCGCCCCGCATCCGATGATATTTGTTATCTCGTAGGTTATCGGGTTCTTCTTGTGCCGCCTGCCCACGAGGGCGATGACCACGAAGCCGACGGCGAAGAACGCAAAACTCATGAGCATCGAGTAACCCTCGCTCAGCTTCAGGGACGCCGCAATTGCGTAGCCGATGAAAAACAGCACGAAGGGTACAACGTAGACGAGCACGGCGGCGCTAAGCACGCGGGAGGTCTGGGTGCTTATCTCGACCTTGTCCCCCCGCTGCGCGCCTATCGGGTTGCGGGCCTCGACACGTATCTTGGAGGCGTAGTGGCAGACCTCACAACTGCCGCAGTCGTCCCCGCAGGCGGTGCCGCGGAGCACCTCAACCTCCGCCTTTTCAGGGCTGAGGAATTTTTTTGACTATTGCATACTGCGTCAAGCGGACGCCCCCTAACTGCGAATTTTGATGGCTATCATATAGTCGCCCACGGCGCCCGCGTCTGTGAACCCGTCCACGATGACCCGGACCGGGACGTACATGATGCCTGTCTGGGATATCTCGGACAAATCGGCCACCACGCGGATGTTCGAGGACTGGATCTGGTCGAGCACCTCCTGCGTTCCTCGGACCTTGACCTCAAGGCTCTGGGTGATTATCTCCTCCACGGAGTACCTGTCCGGCAGGCCCGTATAGCTGAAGTTCGTGGCCGTGACCTGTTTTGTGGAGACGCCCTGGATCTCGATGGTGACCTTGGCCTCCGTTATGCCCGTGACGTTCTCGACGTCGTTCGGGATCGGGATAGCGTAGGTGTCCTGAAGCGTGAGGGCGAAGTCCGTGAGGTCTATGGTGGCGACGTCGATGCGGTTTATGCTGCTGACGACGGAGGTGTCGCCGGAGATGGTGATGGTGCTCGGCTCGATTTTGATGAAGGTGTTTTCCTCCGTTGCGCCGCGCCGTAGCTGCACTGGACGTAGAGCGGGACTTCCTTCATCATGCTGATGGGTATTGTGACCGAGATGGTGTCCACGTCGAACTCAAGGCCGCTGGAATCCAGCTCCTTGTCGTCCTTGTCCATGAGCACGAAGGGGACCTCGGCGGTGCGGGTCATGGTGAGCTCGTCCCCGCCCATGACGGCGTAGACGTATTCGATGTTCTCAAGCTCGGACTCGGGGCCACTGATGGTGACGACGCTCGGCTCAAACTCCACATCCTCCGCGATATAGCCCTCGGCCGTACTGCCTTCCCACTGGACCTCGACCGGGACTTCCTTACTGGACATCCTTGTGACGTTGAAACTGATGACGCTGGGGTTGCTTGAGACCAAGCTGACAGCGTCCGGGTCAACGGAGTCCGGGAAGGTCAGTGTGTAGTACTGGGTTATCGTCCCAGTCGTGCTAATGAGCGAGACGTCTATCGTGGCCTTGACGTCTGATGCCGAGAGGGAGCCGATATTCCGCCGTGTGCCGCTTATCTTCACAGAGACGGTCTCGGCGCTGATGTTGTTTATTACATAGCCGCGCGAGGCCTGGAGCGTGTCCTCCCCAATGAACTGGACCTCGACGTTGTTGAAGGTCTTTTCAATGGACTCCTCCTGAGTGCCGGTTATATAGACCCATATGAACAGTGACGCGACTATGGAGGCTATCGCCCAGAGAATCCTGCTGTCAAACAGCTTGCTTTTTTTCTTAGTCATTTTTCTTCACCCTAATGGACTTGAGCGAAGCGACAAAACCGGCGAGGCCACGCTTCTGCTCGCCCTCGGTATCCGGCAGCAGCTCCGTTCTGAGTATCTTCTCCAGCATTTCAGGGGTGAGGTGGCGCTTGAGCATGCCGTCCATGGCAACGGAGATGGAACCCGTCTCCTCCGAGACGATGACGACCACGGCGTCCGAGTGCTCACTCATGCCGATGCCCGCGCGGTGCCTCATGCCGAGGTCGCTGCTCAGGCTGGCATTCTGCGAGAGCGGGAGCATGCAGCCCGCTGCGGCAAGCCTGTCCTCCCTGATTATTGCCGCGCCGTCGTGAAGCGGAGCCTTGACAAAGAAGATGTTGCGCAGCAGCTCGCTCGTCACGTCCGCGTTCACGATCGTGCCGGTGCTCATCTGCTCGTTCAGGCTTATGGCCCGTTCAAAGACTATGAGCGCGCCGGTGCGCGAATCGGACATAGAGGCGCAGGCCAGCACTGTCTGCGTGACGACCGTATCCAGCGTCAGCGGCGCGGGGCCGCCCCCGAAGAAATACACGAAGCGCCCGCTGCCCATCCTCTCCAACAGGCGGCGCAGCTCCGGCTGGAAGATGATGACCAGCGCGATAAAACCGAGCTCCACAGTCGTCTTGAGCAGAGAATTTATCATCCGGAACTTCAAGAGGTCAGAGAGCCAGAGGGCCAGGATGATAAACACTATGCCCCGGGCCAGCCGCGTGGTGTTGGTGCGGCGGATGAGCCCTATGGCGACGTATATGAGCACGGCGACAAGGATGATATCGATGATATCCGAGACCTGCGCGGTCTTCATGTAGTTTATGGCGTTGGAAATTATATCAGCTAATTGTCCCATAAGCCTGTCCCCACAAAATCATTGGTGCGGCCCCGGCTGGGCCGGGGCGCGGCGATTTGTCATAATATTATATAATAACCAAATGCAAATAGCAACTCAATTTAATCGTCCAGCAACGATTTGACCGATGCCCTGAGCTGGGCTGCCGCCCTGTCCGCGTCCGCAGAGCTGTTGAAGGGCGAAAAACTCAATCTGACCGTACCATTCTCGATGGTCCCGGCGCTCTCGTGAGCCAGCGGCGCGCAGTGCAGGCCGGCGCGGACGCAGACGCCCCGGCGTCCCAGTTCCGCCCCCAGCTCCTCGCTGCCTATGCGCGGGTGACGTACAGAAAGCACTCCGGGCTGGCGCTCGGCTCCTTCGAGGCAAATACCTCAAGCTCCGGCACGGACTCCAGCGCCCTGACGAGCCTTTGCAGCAGCCCGCGCTCGTGCGCGCCTATGCTCTCCACGCCCCTGGTCCGGACGAACTCCGCGCCGGCCATGAGTCCCGCTATGCCGGGTATATTGTGCGTCCCGGCCTCAAGCATATCAGGCAGAAAGTCCGGCATTGTCTGGCTCCGGCTCTCCGAACCGGTTCCGCCGGCCATGAGCGGCTTCGCGCCCTCCCGGCAGAGCAGAACGCCCGTCCCCTGAGGGCCGAGCAGGCCCTTGTGGCCCGGCATGGCTATAAACTCTGCGCCCAGGCGGGACATATCCACGTCCAGCACGCCCGCGGACTGCGAGCGTCCAGCACGAACGGCACGCCCGCCTCCCTGCACAGCCGCGCGATGTCGTACACCGGCAGGACGAAGCCGAAGACATTTGAAACATGCGTACACACGACGGCCTTTGCACCGGGTATGCGCCGCCGGAAGGCCTCCAGCGTCGCCGCGGTGTCGAAAAGCAGGGCGCGCGCAACGTCTATCTCCGCGCCCAGCATATGAAGGGGACGGGTCACGGCGTTATGCTCCCAGCCGGAAACAACCACCCTGTCGCCCTTTGAAACCAGGCTGGACAGGGCTATGTTCAGCGCGTGGGTGGCGTTCATCGTAAACACTACGTTCTCAGGCCCGGGGGCAGAAAACAGCTCGGCCAGCAGGCAGCGGCAGTCATAAGCAGTTTCGGCAGCCAGCAGCGCGGGCTTGTGCCCGCCCCTGCCTGGGCTTGCCATGCTCCGCATGGCTCCCAGCACCGCCGCGGGAACGCTCCGCGGCTTTAACAGGCTGGTGGCGGCGCTGTCGAGGTAAATCATCCCGCCACCTCCGAATACTTGCCGTCCTCCTCCTCACGGAAAAGCTTGCCGAAGCTTGCGCCCGAACGCCGGAGGACGCCCAGCGCCTGCTGGAACCTCGCCTCGTTCACCCGCACGCACCAGGCGCAGCCGGTACCGGAAAGGCCCTGCGGCGCGCGGGACATGGGCGCTGTTATACCCGAGCGTTCGAGCAGCCGTGAGGCCCGCTGCGCATAGGTCTGGGAGCGGCACATGATGATATATCTCATAAAAGGTTCCTCCCGCAAATGGATGAAGGCGTTGCGCGCCTCCAACTCATTCTATGCGGTACGAAGCCTTTTGACATCAACCATCTATGAGCGCTGCCGCCTGCGCGGCTATTCCCAGGCCCTCCCCGGTGAAACCGAGCCGCTCCTCCGTTGTGGCTTTGACGCTGACGCAGGAAGTATCCAAACCCATGGCTGCGGCGATGTTACGGCGCATGGCGGGGATGTGCGGCGCCAGCTTCGGCGCCTGCGCGACGATCGTGGCATCCACGTTCCCTGGTTCAAAGCCCGCCTCACGCAGGATACGGCACACCTCCCGCAAAAGGGCCAGGCTGTCTGCGCCCTCATAACGCGGGTCGCTGTCCGGGAAATGCCCTCCTATGTCGCCCAGTGCCGCCGCCCCCAACAGGGCATCCATGACGGCGTGGACCAAAACGTCCGCATCCGAGTGTCCCAACAGACCCTTTTCATAGGGTATCTCCACTCCGCCGAGTATCAGCTTCCGGTCCTCCACGAGCCTGTGGACGTCGTAACCCGTGCCTATCCTCACAGGAAGTCCCCCCTTGCATCTATTATTGCTGAGGCGGCGTAAATATCCGCCGGGGTCGTGAGCTTCAGATTTTCCTCAGAACCCTCGACGAGGAAAACCTCGGCGTCCATGAGCATGACGGCTGCACAGTCGTCCGTAAGCGAGATGCCGAGCCTGGCAGCGTCGCCAAGCGCGGCGCGTATTAGCTCCGCGCGGAAAACCTGCGGCGTCTGCATGAGATAGAGCTCGTCCCGCTCCAGGGTCCTGAGCACCCTGCCGCCGCGGGCCTGGCGCACTGTGTCCTTCACGTGTATGGCAGGGGCTGCCGCGCCGCGCTCCGCCGCAGCGCGCACCGCGCGCTCTATTATCTCCTCAGTGACGAGGGGTCGCGCCGCGTCGTGTATTGCGATAAGCTCCGCGCGCTCCGAGCACTCGCGCACCCCGGCCCAGGCAGAAGCTGTCCTGTCCGCGCCGCCCTCGACTACGCATTTTAGCTTTCGTATTCCGCGTTCCCGTGCAAGTGCGGCTATGGTGGTGATCTTCTCGCTCTGTGTGGCGACGACTATCTCATCTATCCACTCGCTCTCATCCAGCGCGGCGAGAGTGCGCTCTATGACCGTGCAGCCGCCCAGCTGCATGAAGAGCTTATCCGCTCCCATTCGCGTGCCGCTGCCCGCCGCGACTACCACGGCGGCGCAATATGGCCTTTCGGCCTGCTTTTCAGATCTCTTGAACATATGTACCTCGTTCAGACATGGTTATGGGGCGGACTTAGCCGCCCCGGTTCTTATCAGGAGCAGACGAGCGCGCTGTTCAGCCGCTCCTCAACCTCCTCATAACTGGCGCTTTCCGACAGAACTATCTCAGAAATGAGTATCTGCTTTGCCGAGTGCAGCATTTTCCGCTCCCCTGTGGAAAGGCCCCGCTCTTTATCCCTCTGCATTAGCCCTTTTACGACTGCGGCTACCTCAAGAAGGTTCCCGCTTTTTATCTTGAGCATGTTCTCCCTGTAGCGCTTGTTCCAGTTCTGGGTCATTTCGATCTCAAGGCCGGGTATGGAGCCCAGTATCTTCTCGGCCTCGTCCGCGTCAACTATGGGCCTCACCCCAATTTCTGCGCTGGTATCGACCGGTATCATGACCAGCATGTCACCAGCCGGCAGCTTAAGGACATAATAATCCCGCTCGGTCCCGTTAATCTTCCTCTTCACAACGCTGTCGATCACGCCCGCTCCGTGCATGGGGTGGGCGATCCTGTCTCCCACGCGGAAAGTCATTTCAGCCTCCGTTTCCCATCAGGCCCATTTCTTACAATTCTATTAACAATTATACACATTCAGTTACATTTTAGCAAGGAAAATACGCTGACTTCGCCTAAAAACTATAAAAAAACGCCCGCCGCGGGTACGGCGGGCGCTTACTCTGCAATTTTCGCCTTATTCCTCGACGCCGGGGACATCCTCAGGGATGTTGCCGGTGGCTTCGCCGGTCTCGGAGACCTCATAGACCAGCGCGTCCTCCTCGGGGACTACGGGAGCCTCAGGCTCGGCGGCGCGGCGCGGAGCCGGTTCCGGCTCGGACAGCGCGCGGATGGAGAGGCTTATCTTCTGCTTGTCATTGTCGATGGCGGTGACCTTGACATCGACAACGTCGCCTACGGTGAGGACCTCATCGGGCTTGCCGATGCGGCGGTTGGCTATCTGGCTGATGTGGATCAGGCCGTCAACGCCCGGCATGACCTCGGCAAAGGCGCCGAAGGGCATGAGCTTCACGACCTTGACCTTCGCTATGTCGCCAACGCTGTAGGTGTTGACAAACTTGGTCCAGGGGTTGTCCTCCGCCTTCTTGTAGCCAAGGGAGATACGCTTCGCATCACGGTCAAAGCCGATGACGTAGACCTCAAGCTCGTCGCCCACGGAGACGACCTCGGCGGGGTTCTTGATGCGGCTCCAGCTCAGCTCGGAGACGTGGACCATGCCGTCGATGCCGCCGATGTCCACGAACGCGCCGTAGCTCGTCAGGCTCTTCACGACGCCCTTGTAGACCTTGCCGACTTCGATCTCGTTCCAAACGGCCTCGGCCTTCTCCTTGCGCTCGCGCTGCAGCACGGCACGGATGGAGCCGACCACACGCCTGCGGCCGCGGTTGACCTCGGTTATCTTGAGCCTGACCTTCTGCTTCACGAGCTCGGTCATCGGGGTGTCCTTCGGCAGGCCGGACTGGGAGGCGGGAACGAAAACGCGGATGCCCTTCACGGACACGACCACGCCGCCCTTATTCTCCTCGGTGACGATGCCTTCAACGACGGAGCCGGCCTCCTGCGCGGCCTCGATGTCCGCCCAGTTCTTGACGGCGTCCATGCGCTTCTTGGAGAGCTGCGCCGTGCCCTCGACATCGTTCACGCGGACTACCATGGCCTCGACCGTATCGCCGACATGCACGGCATCCTCAAGCTTAACAGCGCCGTCTTCGGTGAACTCGGTGGTGGGGATGAATGCGGAGTATTTCGTGCCGAGGTCTATGCTGACCTCGGTCGGGGTTATGGCAACGACAACGCCGCTGACCTTGTCCCCGTTATATATCGTTTTAAGAGAATCCTCCAGCATCTCATCGAAGCTCTTCTCAGCGGGGGCTGCTGCCGCCTCCTCTGCCTCGACGGCGGGCGCCGCCTCTTCTACAGGCGCTGCCGCCTGCACCGGCGTCTCCTCAACAGGGACAGCCTCAGGGTTCTCTTGAATCAGGATCTCGTCGCTCATCTTATCCAGTACCTCCTTGATTATCCACGACGGCGCGGATGCGCCGGCAGTCATGCCTATCTCCCCGACACCGCGAAGGGCGCCGATGTCGAGCTGCGCGGAACTTTCCACGAATTGCGTGTTGGCGCACCTCTCCGCACACAGCTCAGCCAAATGCAGGCTATTGGCGCTATTTTTCCCGCCAATGACTACCATCGCTCCACATGTGGAGGCCAGTTTTACTGCCTCCTCTTGCCTAATGGACGTAGCAAAGCATATTGTATCAAAGAATTCCGCTTTTGTACACCATTTTTTTATTAATTTTTTACACTCGCGGAGATTCTTTTCAGTTTGAGTAGTCTGTACGACAACTGTAATAGGTTCTGTATGTTTTTCGACATTGCATTGGAGCCAGTTCTCCATTTCAGCCGCGTTTGCGACCACCACGGGGTCCTTGCAGCGGCCGCATATGGCCCGGACCTCAGGATGGTCAGCCGCGCCGACAACTATGACCTGCCTTCCCGCCGCCGAGGCCTCGGCCACGAGGCGATGTATGCGCGCCACGTTGGGACATGTGGCGTCCGTTATCTCCGCCCCGGCGTCGCGCAGGGCGTCCTCCACGGCCCTTGAAACGCCGTGAGAACGTATCAGCACCCTGTCGCCAGACCCGGCCTCTTCCGGGCTTGAAATGACCTCCAGCCCGCGCGCGGCCAGGGATGCTACGACCTCCTCGTTATGTATGAGCGGTCCGAGGCACTTGCACGGGCCGCTCTCCAGCAGCTTTTCCGCCATATCTACCGAGCGGGAAACTCCGAAACAAAAACCCGCGCTCTTTGCCAGTGTTATCCGCGTCATCCGTTCGTCCCGTCCCTCAGCTCATATATGCGCTCCATGACCCCGTCCGCCAGCCGCAGATACTCCTCGTGCGTCTTGCCCTCAACGGTATACGGTTTGCCAACAAGCAGCTCGACGCGGCCGAATATCTTCTTCCCTCGCGGGATGTACACCGGCAATATCGGCACTTTCATCTTTGACGCTATTCTCACGGCGCCGGTCTTGGCCTCGACCTCGTTGTCGTGCTCCACGCGCGTGCCTTCCGGGAATATAAAAACCTTCTCGCCGCGCTTGAGGTAGCGCATCATACTCCTAACAGCGTCGATGTCGCTCTTGCCCCTGTCCACAAAACAGATACCGCACTTTTTGAGCACGGCGCCGACGACCGGCACGCGCTGGAGCTCCAGCTTCGCCATGAAGTGCATATAGTTCTCCTTGCCGAAGGCAGCGGCGACCAGCAGGGGGTCGATATAGTTGGAGTGGTTCGCGCAGACCACGGCGGGGCCTTCCGGGATATTCTCCTTGCCGCGGCAGCGCATTGGATAAAATGCTTTTACAAGTGGAAACAGAAGATCGAACAGCCTGCCAAAGCTACGCCGTTCCTGTTTTGGTGTCTGTTCGCTCACTTTTTGCCGCCTCCAATCAAACCCTCGATAAGGGCGCAGATTTTCGCTATGCTCTCCTCGAGCGTCAGCTCGCTGGTATCGAGTTCGACAGCATCCTCCGCCCGCCTCAGCGGTGCGGCGGCGCGGCTGCTGTCGTTCTCATCCCGCTTTATTATATCCGCCAAAACCTGTTCGTAGCTGACGTCCTCTCCCTTCTCCCGAAGCTCCAGGCAGCGCCGCTGGGCGCGCCGCTCCGGGCTGGCCGTGAGGAAGACCTTTAGCTCCGCATCCGGCAGGACTACTGTACCGATGTCGCGCCCGTCCATGACGACGCTGTGGCTCCGGGCCATGCCCCGCTGCATCTCCAGCAGGAAGGCCCGCACCTCCGGCATGGCGGATACCTCCGAAGCGCGCATGGATATCTCAGGCGTGCGGATGAGGCCGGAGACGTCCTCGCCATTCAGGTACATGTGCTGCGCGCCGTCTTCAGCGTAGCCGAAGCGGATATCCAGCTCCGGCAGCAGGGCCAGCACTCCCTCCTCGGCGCCCAGCGGCAGGCCCGCCCGGGCGGCGGCAAGACCGACTGTGCGATATATCGCGCCGGTGTCCACATATATGAAGCCGAAGCGTGCGGCGGCGGCCCTTGCAAGCGTGCTCTTGCCGGCGCCGGATGGGCCGTCTATGGCCACGGAAATGTGTTTATCCAATCCTCACACCCCTGTCAGAGAATTTGCGGCGACAAAGGCCGTCGACCAGGCTATCTGCAAATTATACCCGCCCGTATACGCGTCGAGGTCCAGCACCTCGCCGGCGAAATACAGACCCGGCACGAGCTTCGACTCCATCGTGCGAGGGTTCACCTCCGTCGTGGCGACGCCGCCGGAGGTGACTATCGCCTCCGCTATCGGCCTCGGCCCGGAGAGCGAAACGGGGAAATGCTTCAAAAGCTGCGCCAGCGCTGCGCGCTGCTGCCGTGTTACCGAATTGGTCCTCGTATCGCCCGGTATGCCGGAGAGCTCCACCAGGACGGGTATCATGGCCCTGCCTGCGAGGTCGCCCAGGGAATTGCGGAACTCGCGGTTGCTGTATTTTTCAAAGTCCCGCAGAAGCCGGGCGTCCAGCTTCTTCTCGTCCAGTCCCGGCTTCAGGTCGATGGAGAGGCGGTATCTGCACTCACCAAACCGGCGCATATGAGCCGAGGCGGAGAGCACCAGCGGGCCTGAGACGCCGAAATGCGTGAACAGCATCTCTCCCAGGGCCTTGTAGATGAGCTTCTCGTCCTCGTAGGCCGAGAGCTCCACGTTCCGCAGGGAAAAACCCTGCATCTCGCGGCACCAGGCGTCCGGCGACTCCAGCGGCACCAGCGAGGGGCGGCAGGGGCGTATCGTGTGGCCCAGCTCCCTAGCCATGCGGTAGCCGTCGCCCGTTGAGCCGGTGCCCGGGTAGGACAGGCCGCCGGTACATATGACGGCTGCCTCGCACTCTATCTCTCCCCCGCCCGCCGAGACGGCGCGCACGGCGCCGGCCTCATCCGTAAGGACGCGCGTGGCGCGCTCCCGGAGCACACGCACTCCGTTTTCCCGCGCCAGCTTTGTAAGCGCGTCGGCTATGTCGTCCGCGCGGTCGGACTCAGGAAAGACCCTGTTGCCGCGCTCGGTTTTCAGGGCAACGCCAAGGCCCTCGAACAGCGCTTTCGTGTCCGAGGTGCCGAATTTATGTATTGCGCTTTGCAAAAAGCGCCCGTCGCCGGGTATGGCGGAGATGAACTCCCGCGCGTCACAGTCATTAGTTACGTTGCAGCGGCCCTTGCCGGTTATGCGCAGCTTGCGTCCCAGCATACGGTTCGGCTCAAGCAGGACGACATCCAGCCCGCGGCCAGCCGCGAGCGCCGCGCACAGCGTCCCGGCCGCGCCGCCGCCTATCACAACAGCGTCAGCTTTCAATCTTCTCAAACACCTTATATTCGCTCCAGACGTTTTCGAGGTCCTTGAATGTCTCCGCCAGCTGATCGCGCGACCTCGCGGCCACGGCGATCACTATGGCGTTCACGAGGCTGAGCGGGGCTACCAGGGAATCCACGAAGGAGACCATCTCGCTCTTGGCAAAAAGGCAGACGTCAGCCACGCCGTAAAGCGGTGAGCTCTCGCTGTCCGTAAGCGCAAGGGCGGCCGCGCCGCGGTCTTTTGCAAAGCGCATCACCTTGAGCGAGCGCGAGGAATAGCGCGGGAAAGTGAAGCCCACAAAGAGGTCCCCGCCGCCTATCCTGATAAGCTGCTCATATGCCTCCGCGGCGGTGTTGTCCTGGACCAGGTGTACGCCGTCGCGCAGCATATTGAGATAGAAGGCCATGAAGTTTGACAGGCTCTGCGAAGTGCGTGAGGCGAAAATATAGATGTTTTTCGCAGACATGATCAGGTCTATCGCCCTGTCAAAGCTCTCCTGGTCTATCTCCTCCAAGGTGGCCTGGAGCTTGTCGATATCGTCGCTCAGCACGGCCTTCAGGATGTTTCTGTCGTCTATGAGGTCTTTTGCAGCCTCTATCCTCTGCACGGAGGTAAGACGGCTGCGTATCATCTCCTGCAGAGCCTTGAGCATGCCCGGATATCCGTCGTACCCCAGCTCGGCTGCAAAACGGACGACCGTGGATTCGCTCACGCCTACAGTCTTGCCCAGTTTGCCGGCCGTCATGAAGGCGGCCTTGTCGTAATTCTCCAGAATGTACTTCGCTATAAGCCTTTGGCCCTTTGAGAAGCCCGAATTGTCCCGAGAAATCAGCGCAAGGATGTCCTTATCCATTCCTGTTGCCCCCAATTGACATATATCTTAGAACCCTCGGGCGGAGCGGTAATTCCCATATCCCACCATTTTCGCATCCATCCGGGGCTGAAAGTGCAATTGAGAACTATTTTACACAGATTCTCAGAGGATTACAAGTACATTTGCATGAACAAATTTCAAAACTTGCAAAACTGCAGCTATATTAGGCTGCGGATATATGCCGTCTCCTCCGGAGTCAGGCGGCGCCAGCGGCCGGGAGGGAGGCTTCCGAGACTCAGCTCTCCCTCCGAGACCCGCACGAGTCGGCGCACCTCCAGCCCGACTGCGGTGCACATCCGGCGCACCTGCCGGTTTCGCCCCTCGTGGATGGTGACGTCCAGCGCCAAACCGCCGTCCTTTCTCTCCTCGACCAGCCGCGCCGAGGCCTGACGGATGGGCTCGCCCTCCAGCTCGCGAATTGCCTCCAGCCCGCGCACGGCGGTCTCCGGCTCAGCGCCGGAGACGGTCACGCGGTAGGTCTTTGACACCTCGTGCGAGGGGTGCATAAGGGCGTTTGCCGCCTCGCCGTCGTCGGTCATTATGAGCAGGCCCTCGGAGTTCAGGTCCAGTCGTCCAACGGGATAGAGCCGCCTTCCCACACCGAGTACCAGCTCGGCCACGGTTTTCCGCCCCTTTTCGTCTGAAAGCGTCGTCACGTAGCCGCGGGGCTTATTCAGCATTATGTAAACCCGCTCCTCCGGCTGGCGAAGGCGCTTGCCGTCCACGGTGACGACGTCCGTCTCCGGGTCGGCGCTCATGCCAAGGCTTGCGGGTTCGCCGTTCACGCGGACGCGCCCGGCCGCTTTATGAGCTCCTCGGCGGCGCGGCGCGAGGCGAACCCCGCGCCGGATATGAGCTTTTGAAGTCGCTCCTTCATGTCATTCACGTTCCTGTTCAAGATAAAACGGCGCGCCGCAGCCTGTCAGCAG
>ENA-OQCL01000264-OQCL01000264.1-human-gut-metagenome-genome-assembly--contig:-NODE-264-length-27555-cov-5.629175_pt1 | contig 27555 bp, 26 predicted proteins | sample MGYA00242502_ERZ504586 | MGnify/ENA primary metagenome ERZ504586 (study PRJEB26092, sample SAMD00036316) | human gut metagenome | host: Homo sapiens | study: EMG produced TPA metagenomics assembly of... | reverse complement strand
CCCGCGGTATCCGGTTCCCAAGGTACGCTGCCTGCGGGCGCTCCGGCCCGCGCGGCAAGGAGATATAATGCCAGCCTCCCGGCCCCCGCGCAAGGGGGAATCGGGGGTTCACATTTCCTACATAATTTACCGCGCTAGAACAATGCTCTATCTAAATACTACGGACGGCACTGCCTTGTTCCTCCTCTAGATAGTGCTGATTACCGGCATTTAGCCGCATCCGAGCGCTCGTGATTGCAACTTTTGGGCACTGCTAGCCGTTGTGACCGAATATAAAGGATTACCCGAATGTGAAAAGCGCAGGTCAGAAGGTAAATGATCTTCTGACTTTTGCGACTGTACTTTGGGTCTTCCCTATGGAGTGCCCAAAAGTTGAAATCTCGCTCGGCCTTGGCGAGCAGACCCGCGACTCCCCGAGCAACGTGCCTGTAATGTCGGGTAACCCTTTGATACAGGGACTGATCAAGCGCTTCCCCTGTTCCATTTCCCGCTATGCCACCTGTGTCTCCTGGCGGATCTTATCTACCAGAGCGCGAGCTGCCGGAGCGGCGGCAAGAAGGAGCACAAGCATGAGGACGCTGCCCGCAATATTGATCATCCACATGGGCACGAACGAGTGGAACGCATCGAACAAACTGCCCGAGAGCATCGTGCCGAAGGCGTACCCCAGCATTTCCAAGCTCGTCAGCCACCCCGTGATGCGTCCAACGTCTTTCGCCCCATAGCAGCGCACGGCAACAAGTGAAGGCGCTACGGTACCCATGCACGTACCGAAGCCAAAGAAGATTGCGCTCACCACCGGACCCCACATCGTACTGGCAAAGCACAGGCCCACCGAACCGATAAGGCACGCTGCGCTTCCCACGATGATCCCGGTACGGACGCCGAAGCGGTCGTACATCCACCCCGTCGCTATCTTAGATACAAGCACCACGATCATATTGAACGAGTAGATAGAGCTCGCATACACCATGTCATGGCCGCCGGTCACAATCTTCTGGCCCTCGACCGTCACCGACGTCATATTAGTAATGGAATTGGGAATCGCGGCACCGTTGATAACGCCCATTACCATAAAACCGGCCACCATGAGCCAGAATGACGGGTGCCGCCAGACGTGAGCCCAAGGCACCTCAACATCGACCGGCACATCGCCCACGCGTTTCTCGCTTGCAGCCGCTGCGCCCGCAGCCTCGGCAGCGCCGTATGGCTCGAGGCCCTTGTCGGCAGGCCGGCTATAAAAGACTGCCACGGTAATGGGAAACGCGATGATGAAGCACACGGCGGCGAGCACCATGAAGGATGCGCGCCAGCCGACGGCGGCGATAAGGCTACTCACCGCGGGAGAGAAAATCGCCCCGCCGAAGCCCGAACCGCTGAGCGCCACCGCGACGGCGAGCCCCTGCTTGAGCGTAAACCAATTAGTAAGCACGATAGAGATGAGCAAGCGTGTGCCTGCCACGATGACTAAACCATCGATGGCAAAGAGCAGAAAGAGCTGCCACGCAGCCCCAACGTAGGCAAAGCCGATGAGCGCCGCAGCCGTGATGGCGACAGAAAACCCGCCCAGAATGCGTCCCTCCACGCGGTCAACTACATTGCCGATAACGAGCGAACCGATGATCGACACGAGCGTGGACATGGAATTCGCCATATTATAGGTGCCCACGGTGATGCCGAGGTCCTCGACGATATGCGGCTGGAAGAGCGACATGCCGCTCACCATGGTGGTGTAGCAGGTGCCCATGATGAGAAATCCGGACACCACGAGCCACCAGCCAAAGTAGGGACGCCGAGTGCCGCCTGGTAGATTGCTTGCCGAGGGTGCCATAGAGACCTCTCCTTCTTCTTGCCGGTCGCCCTTGCTGGTCGCATTGGCACGCGCTCACTATGCGCGCTCGCTCGATGCGCCCTCATGTCTGCCGATGCTTGGACGCGATGTGCGCATGACGCTCGAACCACGTGGCGACAACCGCCACGTGCAGAGCCGCTCCCATCCAAAACACCTGCTCATCAAGGTGCATATGCGGGTTATGGTGCGGCGCGGCACCGGGACTTCCCGCACCCAGAATCGCGAAAACGCTCGGCACCGCCGCCGACACGTAGCTAAAATCTTCCGTTGCCGCCATGGGCTCGGCCTTGCGCACACGCGCCGAGCCAACCACCGCCGCAAACGCCGGTTGCAGCTCGGCTGCCAAGAGCGGGTCGGTCACCACGCTGGGGCAGTTGAACATCGCGATTTCGGAGCTCGCCCGCCACGCCTTCACATACCCCTCCACAAGCTCGGGAATGCGCGAGAGCACGTGCTCGCGCGCCGCGACGTTGAGACTCCTGAGGCCGAACTTGAGGTCCGCCGTATCGGGCAGGGTGTTGGGCACGGTGCCCGCTTGGAGCGCGCCGCACGAGAGGGTGATAGCTGCCGCCGGCTCAACCTCGCGCGTCATCATGAGGTTTAGCGCCTGGTATACCTGGTTGGCCACCATAAGTGGGTCGATGCACTGCTGCGGGGCCGAAGTGTGGCCGCCGCGCCCCTGGATCTTGACTACAAAGGTGTCGAGCGAGGTGCTCGACACACCGGGAGCAAAGGATACCTGACCGGCAGGCTCGTTCGACATGACGTGAAGCCCAAAGGCAGCGTCGACGTGCGGAGCCTCAAGCGCGCCGTCGTCAATCATCGTCTTGGATCCGGCGCCGAGCTCCTCGCCCGGCTGAAACATCAGCTTGACGGTACCAGGGAGCTCTGCCTCGTGGCGCTTGAGCACCGCGGCCGCTGCGAGCAGCATCGCCGTGTGCGCGTCGTGCCCGCACATATGGCTGCATGCGCGCGTGGATTTAAATGGCAAATCGTTTTCCTCGATGATAGGCAGGGCATCCATGTCGGCACGGAGCAGGATGCAGGGACCCTCCCCAGAGCCCACAGTCGCCACAATGCCCGTGGAGCGATCGATACCCGGATACCCGAGGCTCTCATACGAGCGCGTGAGCTCATGAGCGACGGTGCCGCACGGCCTCCATGTGATGCCCAGGCTGTCAAGCCGTTGCGACACGTACGCAACCGTCTCGGGCAGGGCCATGCCTACCTCGGGAATCTGATGCAGGGCACGCCGATCCGCGACGATCTCGTCTTGCAGGGCACGCGCCTCGGAAATCATAGCTGCACACAACGTTGCCATTGCGGTCTCCTCCTTGCTTCGTCCAAGCACAGTAACCGCTTTCGCGCTCGCCTGACCCCATGATTGCGCTTACGGGGCCAAATAGCAACCTCCCCGAAACATCCTCGCAGCGCCCAACGCCTGCGCTATGCTGAACGCAGCGCGACACACGCCATTTGAAACGATTGAGGAAAGGATCGTCTATGCCTTTAGAGCCTCAGCAATTCCCGGCCACCACCGTGCCCACACGCTTCATAGGCGGGCGCATCGTGACGGAAGACCCTGCGCAGCCCGAGGCCGATACGCTCGTGACCGATGCCACCGGGCGCATCGCTTGGATCGGCTGGGCGAACAAACTGCCCGCCGCCTTCGCGGGTGATGCCTATAAAGAGGTCGACCTAGGCGGCGCGCGCGTTATCCCCGGCTTTGTGGACGCGCACATGCACGCCGTGATGCTCGCGAATTTTGCACCGCAGATCTCGGTCCTGCCACCGAACATCACCTCGATTGCCGAGCTCACCGAGGCAATTCGCGCCCGCCGTGCCGCACAAGGCCCCAACGCCTGGGTCGAGGGTTGGGGCTATGACGAGGCGCTTCTTGCCGAACACCGCTCACCCACCCGTTGGGACCTAGACGCCGGAAGCCCCGACGCACCCGTATGCATCATGCGCACCTGTGGGCACATCCGCTGCGTCAACAGCCGTGCGCTCGAAATCGCTGGTATCACGCGCGACACGCCCGATCCTGTTGGCGGAGAAATCGAGCGCGATGCCACCGGTGAGCCCACCGGAGTCCTCAAGGAGACGGCGCGCGACCTCGTCACGCCATTCATCCCCAAACCGAGCGAGCATGATGCCGTGCAGCACATCGTGGACCTCGGCCGACTGCTCGCCTCGCAGGGCATCGTCGCCGCGACCGACATGTGCAGCGTCGACGGCACCGACACCCATCCGTTGCTCCTAGCCGCCGCGCGCGCCGGCTTCAAGCAGGATGTGGCCACCTATATGCTCTGGGATTACATCAAGCAAAACCCGGACGCCTATGAGCTTGGCCCCGAGCAAATGGACCGTAGCCAGCAGATCTTCGCGGCAGGTATCAAGATTTTGACCGATGGCAGCGTGTCGGGCCGCACGGCATGGTTCTATGACCCGTTCCTGCCCTCAGAGCGCGATCTGGGCGCTACGAATTGCGGCATGCCGACCTGCACTGACGATGACATCGATCATGCGATAGCCTTTTGCCAGAACCATGGTTGCCAGCTCTCGCTCCACGCCATGGGAACCCATGCCATCGACCGCGTCATCGACCGCGTCATGGCGGCTGGACTTTGGGACGCCGATGGCGTGCCTCCGGTGCGCATCGAACACGTGACCGCGCCTTCGCCGCATGCGATCAGCGCGATGGCGGCAAACGGAATCGCCGTTGTCACGCAACCCATCTTCCCCTATGCCGAAATCGGTACCTACCTCACGAACCTCGGCGAGGAGCGCACACGCCGCTGCTACCCCTTCCGCACCCTCGTCGATGCCGGCGTGGACGTCTGCATCTCAACCGATGCCCCCGCAACATCTTGGGCCGTACCCTCGGACCCCTTCCCCAACATAAAAAGCGCGGTGACTCGCCGAGCCTACAACCACTTCGACTTCGATGCCACCGAGGCGCTCAGCGTGGAGGAGGTGCTCGCACGCTATACGCGCGAGCCGGCGCGCATCCTCGGCTTCGAAGGGCTCGGCATGCTCAAGGCCGGCTATAAGGCGAGCTTTGCCGTGCTCGACCGAGACATCCTCGCCATCCCTACCGACGAGATCGACCGCGTGAAGGTCGCGGCCACCTACATCTGCGGCGAGAAGGTCTTCGAGCGATAGGCCTCACCCAAAAATGATAAAACCCACCTGGTCGGTTTTATCATTTCCGGGCGGAAAAAGCAGCCGGGCTGGAAGGCGCTACGTATGCCTTCCAGCCCGGCTGGTTGCGATGAGATGAATGAGCCTGGCTTACGCCTCGAGCGCCTTCTTGGCGATGGCGGCCAGCTCGCTGAAGCTCTCGATGTCCTCGTAGGCCATCTGAGCAAGCACCTTGCGATCGAGCTCGATGCCGGCGACCTTGAGGCCGTGCATGAACTGAGAATACGAGATGTCGTTCATGCGGGCGGCAGCGTTGATGCGGGTGATCCAGAGGCTGCGGATCTCGCGCTTCTTGTTGCGGCGATCGCGGTACTGATACTGGAGGGAGTGCTGCACCTGCTCCTTGGCAGCCTTATACGTACGCGAACGGGCACCATAGTAGCCCTTCGCCTGCTTCATGATGGTGCGGTGGTGCTTACGGGCGTTGAGAGCGCGCTTCACACGTGCCATAGTTGATCAACTCCTACTAACTCAGAAAAGACGGGACGAAGCGGGATTAGGCGAGACGCGAAACGACGGTCTTGCGATCGGCGCTGGAGATCTCGGTCTCCTGGCGGAAGCCGCGCTTGCGCTTCGTCGTCTTCTTGGTCAGGATGTGGCTCTTATAGGCCTTGGCGCGCATGAGCTTGCCGGAGCCGGTAACGCGGAAACGCTTCTTGGTACCGCTGTGAGACTTCATCTTGGGCATGGAATTCTCCTTTATCGCTTACAGGACAAACTACTTCTTATCGCTTTCGCTCTTCTCGGGCTTCTCGTCGAAAGCGCCCTTGATGGGAGCGAGGAGCATGAGCATGTTGCGGCCCTCGAGCTTGGGCTGCGACTCGACCGTGGCATAGGGCTTGAGGTCCTCCGCCAAGCGCTCGAGCACGTTGAGACCCTGCTCCGGATGCGCCATCTCGCGACCGCGGAACATGATGGTGATCTTCACGCGCGCGCCCTTCTTGAGGAAGCGGAGCACGTGACCCTTCTTGGTCTCGTAGTCGCCGACGTCGATCTTGGGACGGAACTTCATCTCCTTGACCTCGACGCGCGACTGGTTCTTGCGCGCTGCCTTGGCCTTCATGGCCTGCTGGTACTTGTACTTACCATAGTCCATGACGCGGCATACGGGCGGATCGGCGTTCGGAGCGATCTCGACGAGGTCGAGGTTCTGCTCGTCGGCGATGCGCTGCGCGTCGCGAATGTCGAAGAGGCCCAGCTGCGAGCCATCGACACCGATCAGGCGGCACCTCGTCGCGGTGATCTCGTCATTGATGCGCGTGTCATCGTGCTTAGCTATTTTCGGTACCTCCTTCAAAACACGAAACCCGGTGCCATGCACAGCAACCGGGTCAATCGTTCCAAGCAAGCGATGCCTATGCACCGCCCTCATAGGTTGTGATGACCAGACAGCTGCTCAAGGCGCCGAAAGGTGGGAACCATCGGTTCCACTTTGCTAGCATTGCCGAAACAATGCGGATGCATGATAGCACAGCTCTGCGCACTCCATGAGTTCATCATGAAATGGTGCCGGAGGAGAGACTCGAACTCTCACGCTGTTGCCAACGGCAGATTTTGAGTCTGCTGCGTCTGCCAATTCCGCCACTCCGGCAACTGCGCTACCGCCGGTACATAGTACCACAGAAGACCGCGATTGCACGCGACGTTGCAATCCGGCCAAATCGGGCGTCGCTCCCGCCGGGCCAATACCACCTGGTTGGAGCGGGAACACCCGCGCTCCTAGCGCCGGTCGTCGTCATCATCGTGCACGATGCTGATCTTCACCTTGCCAAGAAGCACGGCGACCGCGAGCACGAGCATCACGATCGGGATGAGCCGCAACGCACCCACGAAGAGCACGCCCAGCAGCGACAAGACGAACGAGATGATAGCCGCAACGATGAATAGCGCTATAACCATATACAGACACGTCATGCGCATCTCTCCTTCCCTGCGCCACAGAATAGCAAATCGCAGGGCCTCCTGCCGTCTCGCGCGGACCGTTCGCGCGTTCTTTAGCCTTTCTTAACCGGTCGCGGCACGTGCGCTTCCTATACTTGAGCCGCAGGCACCAAAGAAAGGAGCAGCATGATCGTCACCACCACCCCAACCATCGAGGGCTACGAGATCGTTGAGTATCTGGGCATCATCGCCGGAGAGGCAGTGTCAGGAATCAACATGTTCAAGGACCTGGGCGCGGGGATCCGCAATGTGTTCGGCGGGCGCTCGGCAGGATATGAGGAGGAGATGCAGAACGCGCGCCGCGAGGTTCTGGACGAACTTGCAGACCGCGCGGAGCAGCTCGGCGCCAACGCCGTCGTGGGCACCTCGCTTGGCTACGAAACCTTTGAAGGGATGATCATGACGGTGGCTTCGGGCACTGCCGTGCGCATTCGCCGCGCAAGCTAGCTAAACCAAGCGGCCTCACGACCTTGCGGACAAACTAGGAGCTCTCTCCGTATATCCCCTCTTTGCACAAGAAAAGGCCCCGTTGCCGGGGCCTTCATCCTCAGTGGTGCGGGCGAAAGGACTTGAACCTTCACGGGGTTGCCCCCATATGGACCTGAACCATACGCGTCTGCCAATTCCGCCACGCCCGCATATGTCTCGGCTAACGCCGAAAGCGCTGTTCATCTTACCCTAGCGCCTCGAGGTGCGCAAGCCCCATTTTTATGAAACGGGAAGCGCGCCAAACCCGTGCGGTTAACCGGCGATGATGTCGAGAACTTCCTTCTCGGCAGCGGGGCGACCAACACCGGTGAGGAACGGGACACCGCTCACATAGGGGCACTCAAGGCCGTTCGGAGCGACGGTCGTCGCGATGAGCAGGTCGGCATCGGCGCAAGCATCCTTGGCCTCAGAGATCGCGCACTGGACGATCTCGTACTGTCCCTCGTAGCCGTTGTCATTCAGCAGCGCAGACACCTTCTGCGCAACGGCGGTCGAGGTAGCGATTCCAGAACCGCAGGCCAGCACGATCTTCTTCATGTCGAAGGTCTCCTTTCGATAAGTGCAATGGGTATAGTGTACCGCCCTCGATGGCAAAAACCCAGAAGTGAGTTGGAAAAAAATAACGGCGGGTTAGAAATATCAGCGAATTCCTTGCATATCAGTAGATTCCCCGCGCGCCTGCCAGCGCCCCGTCTGCTAGACTGTGTCTTCGATGGGGGCGTGGCGGAATTGGCATACGCAGGAGACTTAAAATCTTCGGCCTTCGGGATTGTGGGTTCGAGTCCCACCGCCCCTACCAACTTTTACTCAGATAGCTCCGGCGTCCAGCCGACAACCGGCTTCTCGCCCCTCAGGGCCTCATCAATCGTTGCCGCCATGCCGGCGAGCAGGCTGCTCTCGCTTACTGTAAGCTCCTCGTATCCGCCTGCCCGCATAAGCTCGCGGATGATAATCGTTCCCGCCTGCATCATGGGAGCGCGCTTGGGCTGGATGCCCTTGAGCCCGCGAATCTGCGCGACCGTCAGCGCGCTCATGCGATCGAGCTGCCGCTCGACCTCTTCGAGCGTCAGGCCATGAAGGTGAACGAACGAGGAGTCGTAGGGCTCGAGCTCGTAGGTTAGCGAAACGAGTGTCGTCACCGTACCCCCCACCGAGATGAATCGACTGGGGCGGTCGGCGAATTCATCCCAGTATGAGGCGAACTGGTCATGAGACCACACGGCGGCAGCCGCGAGCTCCTCGGCAGCGGGCGGGTCGGCAGTAAAGAACCGGTCGGTCAACCTGCGGCAGCCGATGTCAAGCGACCGCACATGCTCGAGTTCGAGATGCGCATTGCGCGGGTCGTACGTGCCGACGACGATCTCCGTCGAGCCGCCGCCGGGATCTGCCACGGCAATGCGCTCGCCGGGAAAATCGTGGGCGACCCCATAGAATGTGAGCCTCGCCTCCACCTCGCCAGGGATGATCTGGGGCGCAAGGCCCAGAGCGCGCAGGCGAGCGAGCAGCTCCTCGGCGTTTTCCGCGTCGCGTGCAGCACTCGTCAAGGTGACGCATGTCGCCGTGGCACCGAAAGCACGGGCTTCCTCCGCGAAGGTACGGCACGCAGCCTCCACGCGATCGATGGCGCCGGCGCTAAAACGACCTGTCGCGTCCACGCCCTGCCCCATGTCGGTAATAACGGAATGCTTCTCCGAATCCACGATCGCGCCATCTCGCACGCGTGCGAGCGAGAGCCGCGATGAGACCGTACCCAGATCGATCGCCGCAATGCGTGCGCAACCGTCTCGATCAAGCAACATAGGCAATGCCGCCTTCCCTGGCCCGCGCACCGCGCGAGCGTCAATCACCCGTCGAGGAAACCGTTTGGCCCTCGACGCCCTGGTAGAAGAAAAACGCATCGAGTACCTTGATGTACCACGGTGCATCGTTGGCCACTGCCTGCTCGGCGGCCTCGACCTCTGCAGAGGTGTTCGGATCGGAAGGAGCGCGCGTAGCGGAGCCCGAAGCACCTGAATCGGTCGAGGCGGCATCCTGAGCGTCAGACGCGTTACCCTCGCCGCCAGAGGCATCGCTCGACTGATCGGCTGAAGCGTCGGACGCATCGGCGCTTCCGCTGGAATCGCCCGATGCCCCATCTGATGACGAATCGCCCGCCTCGTCCTCGAGCCCTATGACCTCGACCGCGTGCTCGCCGGGCATCACGAGCCCAAGGTTCCGGCGCGCGGCATCTTCGATGCCTTCCGTGGAAAGCAGCTTATTGACCTCGGTTTCGAGCGTCTTGTTGTAGCTCTCGCGAACAGCAAGCTGGCGCTCGAGGATATCGCCTGTTCGATAAGCCGCGTACAGGTCGCGCACGGGAAAATAGACGCTGAGCGCGATCGCCGCTGCAACGACGCCGTAGAATGCGAAGCGCCACGGCCCCGTCGTGATGGCGTAGATCGTCTGCACGACGCGGTTGTCTGCCGCATAGCGCATGAAGTTCGAACGATGTCTACGGGAACCCGTCGCCCGCCGGGTCGATGCCGACCGGCCGCCCTCGTTCACGGCGCGTCCTCGCCCATTCGACCGCAGGCGGTCGGCGGCACGCGCGGCACCGGAGCCAGAACCGTCCCGAACCGTCGCTCCACCCTGTGCAGAGCGACGGGCACGCGATGTCCCGCGCGCGCTACCGGAGCGAGATGAGACGGACTGGCGACGCTGCGCGCCGACTGCTTTCGAATTGTCGCGATAGGTTTCCATGGGCGCCTTGTTTGATTGAAGTGTGATTGCGCTACCGCTTCATTATGACACGCTCGCGCACCCTCAAACCGGAGACTTTCGACGCATCCGTCAAATGCGCACGCCCAACGTTTCTCGAACGACGCCCCGCGCTCCCCCTCTCCCGCCCAACCGTGGCCGTTACCGCAGGGAAGCCCTGGGAAGGGATTCCGAAGCGTGTTTCCCGCAGGAGTTCAGCTTTGCTGAACTCCGAGGACCACACGCGAAGCAACCCTTCCCGGGGCTTCCCGCCGAGCTGCGAGGACCAGCGAAGGAGGAATCCGGGGCTTCCCGCCGGGAGGTATCGCTACCGCAGGTTGTAAAACGCCGTGCGGCCCGCGTACTCAGCCGAGGTATACAGCCCGTCCTCGATGCGGATGAGCTGGTTGTACTTGGCGATACGGTCCGAGCGGCAGGGAGCGCCCGTCTTGATCTGGCCCGCATTCGTTGCCACGGCGAGGTCGGCAATCGTGGAATCCTCGGTCTCGCCAGAGCGGTGGCTCACGATGCAGGCATACCCGGCGCGCTTCGCCATCTCGATCGCCTCGAGGCTCTCGGTAAGGGTGCCAATCTGGTTCACCTTCACGAGAATGGCGTTGGCAGCACCCATCTCGATGCCCTTCTTCAGGCGCTCGGTGTTGGTGACGAACAGATCGTCTCCCACGAGCTGGACCTTCTTACCCAAACGCTCGGTAAGCTTGACCCAGCCGTCCCAGTCCTCTTCTGCGAGGCCGTCTTCAATCGAGATGATGGGATACTTCTCCACCAGCGCGGCCCAGTAGTCGATCATCTCGTCGGTCGTGAGCTCGCGGCCTTCGCCCTTGAGCACGTATACGCCGCGCTCGGCGTCGTAGCATTCGGTGGTGGCCGGATCCATGGCGATCATGAAATCGTCACCAGGCTTGTAGCCAGCAGCCTCGATGGCCTTGACGATGTACTGAAGCGGCTCCTCGTTCGTCGCCAGATCCGGAGCGAAACCGCCCTCGTCACCCACGCCCGTCGCGTGGCCGCTCTCCTTGAGCACGGACTTGAGCGTGTGGTACACCTCGGCGCACCAACGCAGGCCCTCGGTGAAGGTGGGTGCGCCCACCGGCATGATCATGAACTCCTGGAAGTCCACGTTGTTATCGGCGTGCACGCCTCCGTTCAAGATGTTCATCATGGGCGTGGGCAGGGTGTGGCCGTTCACGCCCCCGAGATAGCTGTAAAGCTCGAGGCCCGCCGACTGGGCAGCGGCGCGCGCGACGGCGAGCGACACGCCGAGGATGGCGTTCGCGCCAAGCGCGCCCTTGTTGGGAGTTCCGTCGGCAGCGATGAGGGCGGCATCGACTGCGCGCTGGTCGAACGCATCCATGCCGATTACCGCCTCGGCGCACTCCTTGTTCACATGGTCGACGGCCTTGATCACGCCCTTGCCCAAATAGCGATCCTTATCGCCGTCACGCAGCTCAACAGCCTCGAACGCGCCAGTCGAAGCGCCGGAGGGAACCATCGCGCGGCCGAACGAGCCGTCGTCGAGCGTCACCTCGACCTCGACGGTGGGATTGCCGCGCGAATCAAGCACCTCGCGGCCATAGACGTCCAAAATCTCACTCATAGTGCGCCCCTTCCAAAAGGTTAGCCTTAACAAACTTGTCTCAGTATTCCACAATCTCGGCGTTTCCATACCGGGATTCGAAACATCCTTCGACGGTCGAGGTGCCAAAGCTCCAAAAGGGCCCGATCGGTGCACGATCCGCGCAGGACGCCTACTCCGCTTTCTTCACTTCATCCCACAGGCGGTTGAGCTCCTCGGTCGACAGCTCCTCAACCCGGTGGCCTGCGCCCCAAGCACGGTCCTCTACCGCTTCCCACCGTGTGCGGAACTTCGCCGTACTGGCACGCAGCGCGCGCTCGGCATCGATGCCCTCTTTGCGCGCAACGTTCACGAGGGCGAACAGCATGTCGCCGAACTCGAGCTCTCGCGCGGAGGAGCCGATCGGCTCGCGCTCGTACTCGGCGCGCTCCTCGGCAACCTGATCCCACACATCTGCGACGCTTTCCCACTCAAAACCAACGGCAGCAGCCTTGCGTGAGACCTTTTGCGCCTGCATGAGGGCCGGCAAGGCGCGGGGAACGCCCTCGAGAAGCCCCTGGGGGCGCTCGGCACCGCCTGCCGCTGCCTCCGTATCGCTCGATGCCTTCTCGGCAAGCTTAACCTGATCCCAGATATCGAGCACCTCTGCGGTATCGCGAGCAACCGTCGCCGAGCCGAACACGTGAGGATGCCGGCGAATCAGCTTCTCATTAAGCTCGTTCACCACATCCTCGACCGTGAACTCATCGGCGTCGGCCGCAATCTGCGCATGAAGCATGACCTGCATGAGCACATCGCCCAGCTCCTCGCGAAGGTGCGCGGTATCGCCCTCCTCGATGCAGTCAACCGCTTCATACGCCTCTTCGATCATGTTCTTTGCGATCGAGGCATGCGTCTGCTCGCGGTCCCATGGGCAGCCGTCGGGCTGTCGCAAACGCCAGATGGTCTCGGTCAGGGCATCGAAGGCATCGCGGGCGTCAACGCGGGTCGTGCGGTCGCGCTTGCCCTGCTCCGACAGATCCATAGGCTCCGGCATCGCCTACGCCTCCTCGAGCACAACGTGGCGGAAAGCACTCTCGAGCACCTCGCCGCTTTCATAGATGCCATAGCTATGCGATCCATCCTTAGGGATAGACACACTGCCCGGGTTGAACGCCCAGATACCAGGCCGGGCACCCACAGCCTCGTTGACCTTGACATGCGTATGGCCATAGACGACCGCCGAACCCTCCGCCAATGCCGGGATGTTGTCGACACTGTTATGGAAGCCCGCTCCGAACACGTGGCCGTGCGTGAGGAAGAGCGTTCTGCCGCCGTCATCAACCAGCTCGGCGTAGTCGGCCATGCAGGGGAACGAGAGCACCATCTGGTCAACCTCGGCATCACAGTTTCCCCGCACTGCCACAAGGTTGCCGCCATCCGCGAGGCCGTTCAGCAGGGGGATGACGCGCTTCGGGTCGTATTCGCGCGGGAGGTCGTTACGAGGACCATGGTAGAGCAAGTCGCCGAGCAGCACGATCCGGTCGGGCTGCTCCGCCTCGACGGCGCGGACCAGCCGCTCCGCCCAGTACGCGGAACCATGGATATCGGATGCGATGAGAACCTTCATGAGCCGTCCTTTCCATCGGTGACCCCACAAGGGTAGCAAATCCGGCCCTGCGCAAGCGACGGCGAGCCGCCCCGTGCGGCAAAATCGATGCTGCACCGAGAGCGCACTCGGCAGCCTGCTCATCGCATAAAAAACCTCCCGCATCCCAAGCGTTGCGCAGGGAATGCGGGAGGCAAGCTGGCATGCAAGAAGAGGAAGAAAGCCGCAGACCGGCTTTACCGGCTATTTGAGCGCTTCGAAGCGCACGGCGCGCGAGAAGTGGTAGTACACCGCGACGATGACCAGATTGACGATTGCCGGCCATACGAAACCGTTCAGAAGCACGTACACCACAACCGCCACCGCGTTGAGCACGAGCGCGAGCAGCGTCACCCCCACGTACATCGTCGCGTATGCACGGGCAGGCCGGTTGGCTGCCCCGATGCCCCAGACGCCCAGGAACAGGTCGAGCACGCAGGGCACCACCGAGCAGATGGCAAGCAAGAGCCCTGGCGAGGTGTTGGCGAACGCAATGGCCATAGACGACCACCACGCCATGCCGAGCGCAGCTATGACCGCGACGAAGCTCATGATCTTCAAGATCTTCTGGTTCTGAGACATGGTGCTCCCCCTTCGCTCGAGCTATCTCGAAAGGCTTCTTCAGCTATCTGTCCCCATGATACCCAACTGAACAGCATCCATCACCTTTTGGAGCGGGATGCCTGCGGCCCGTGCAAGCGCTGCGGCATCCTCGTATTCAGGGGAAACGCGGTGCGATCCATCGGGAAGGCCAACGGTCTTCACGCGCACCGTGCCCCACGGCGTCGTCACGGACGACTCCGAACGTGCAAGCACCGTGCGCTCACACTCCCAGCGCCGAATGCCGATCGTGGTGGTCTCGGCGAAGATGATGCCCTCGAGGCGCTCTGTGTCATCGGGCGCGGCAACAACCTGCAGCTGCCATGCAGGGCGCCCCTTCTTGGCATACACAGGCACCCAATGCACCTCACGGGCGCCCGCTTCGCGCAGCCGTTCCGCCGCGTACGCGAGCACCTCGCCCGGAGCGTCGTCGATATCGCATTCCAGGCGCACCACGGGACCGGCGTAGGCTGCATCGACCGTAGGCTCTCCTGCAGAAACAAGCGGCAGCTGGCTGGAGCAAGCAGCGTTTTCGTGCGCGGCGGGCGCATCGAGGGGAGAAAGTTCGTCGATCAGCATGGCGCGCAGGATGCTCGGCCGCTCGTACACGCGCTTGCCCGCGCCGATGCCCACCCTCTCCACGCGAAACCGCGCAGGAAGCTCGAACCCGGATGCAATTGCCGCAACGATAGCAGCGCCCGTGGGCGTCACAAGCTCCCCCTCGACGCCGCAAACGGAAAGCGGCAGGCCGTGCTGCTGAACGATGTTCAGGGTGGCAGGCACCGGCACCGGGATGATGCCGTGTTGACAGCGAATGGTGCCGCGCCCGTCTACCAGCTGCGGCACGAGCACGCAATCGACGCCCAAATCATCGAAGAGCACCGCTGCGGACACGATGTCCACGATGGAGTCGACAGCGCCGACCTCGTGGAAATGGACCTCGTCAAGCGACACGCCGTGGGCTTTCGCCTCGGCATGCGCAAGCACATCCACGATGCGGTGCGCAAGCGCTTTGGCGCCTTCGGTAAGCGAGCCCGCATCGATCATCGCATCGATATCGGCCGAGCCGCGGTGCTCGTGATGATGACCGTGATGATGGTGGGGCTCACCGTGGTGGTCGTGATCGTGCTTATGGCTATGGCCAGCGTCACACCCATGTTCTTCTGCGTGGCTCACCTCATGATGGTGGGAGTGCTCATGGTGATGGCCATCCTCGCCATCATGCTCATGCAGATGATCATGACCGTGCAGGTAAGCCATATCGTGATCATGGTTTTCGTGCAGGGCATCGAGTACTACGTCGAAATCGCAGCAATCGAGGCCCGCCTTGCTCACGCGGCTCACGCGCAGATCGTAGCCACCGAGCGGAAGCGACGCGAGTGCCGCGCGCAGACGCTCCTCGCTGGCACCAAGGTCTAGGAGCGCAGCCGCGAACATATCGCCGCTGATGCCGCTCGTGCAATCTAGATAGAGCGTCTTGCCCATGTCTCTCCTTTTTCACGCGGCCAAACATCGGCCGCCTTATCACCTAGACCTAACTCCAAGACAACCGCCCGCCCGGTTCCCAGCCCGCATCTATGTCCGTAACGCAAGGCGCCCGGGCCTCTTCTGAGCGATTCCGCAGGCCTGGGACGGGCATGCGGCATCGGCCCCGGACGCCTCACAGCCCGGTTCCCAGCCCGCATCTATGTCCGTAACGCAAGGCGCCCGGGCCTCTTCTGAGCGATTCCGCACGGCCGAAGGCCGAGGACTAGCGAAGAAGAAGCCCGGGCGCCCCCTGGGAGCCTAGGACTTTAGAGCTCCTTGTTGATCTGCGCGATGATCGCCTGAGTATCGAGCGTCGCGAAGGCGTTCGCATCGATCACGTCGATCTTCTTATCGGGGAACGTCATCTTCACGACATCAAGCTTGAAGGCAACCTGGGGCGTAAGAAGCAGCAGGTCGGCATCCTTGCAGGCATCCTCGGAGCCAGAAACGGACGCAGCCTTGACATCCATCTCGAGACCGAGGTTATCGGCAGTCTCCTGCACCTTCTGGGCAAGAATCTGCGTCGACGTACCGGCAGCGCAAAGCAGTTTGACAGTCTTCATCAAGAGATCCTTTCTCTATTTTCCGAGCGCATCGAACATGAGGCGCTTGTACGCCTCTACGCCTGGTTGGTCAAAGGGGTTTACACCCAAAAGCTCCCCAGAAGCATAGCACGCGAACGCGAACCAGTAGAAGAGCATGCCCATATGCTCCTCGTCAAGACGATCGAGCTCGAGCGTAAAGCATGGCAGCATCCCGGCATGCGCCTCGCGGGTCGCCGTGAAGCTCGCCTTATTGATATCCCAGAAGTCCTTGCCGTCCAGGTAGCCAAAGGCATCCGCCACGTCGGTGCCGCCCAGCACGAGGCTGTCGCCCGTACCCGGTTCCAAGATATCAAGGAAGGTCTCGAAAAGGATGTGCGTACCGTCCTGCACGAACTGTCCCAGACTATGGAGTTCCTCGGAGCACTCTGCGGCAGCGGGGAATATGCCTCTGCCATCCTTTCCCTCGCTCTCGGCGAAGAGCTGCTCCCACCACTTTGAGAACCACCGGAAACGAGGCTCGAAAAAGCTCAGAAGCTCGACACGATACCCGCGGTCCCACAGCATGTTGCGAGCCGATGCATAGGCAAACGCTGAGTTCTCCCCCACTGGCGCCGTACGAAGAAGCCGCTCCATGGTGCGGGCGCCCGCAACGAGCGCGCGAATGTCCACGCCCGCAACCGCCATGGGCAGCAAGTGCACCTCGGTAAGTGCGGTATAACGACCTCCCACGTTGGTGGCGAAGGGCACGAAGGTGTACCCCTCGGCACGACAGAGGTCCTCGAGCGGCGAGCCGATCGTACCCGTGCAGACGATGCGGCGCGCGGCCTCCTCGCGGCCATAGCGCTCGACGAGGTACTGGCGGAGCAGGCGGAACGATGAGCCCGGCTCGAGCGTCTCGAAGTTCTTGGCGATGCAATCGATCACCACATCATGGCCCTCAAGCTCATCAAGCACGCGGTTGAGCTCCCAAGCCGAAAGCGTATTCCCCGCCCACACAAGCCGTGCTCCCTCGGGGGCAAGCGCAGCCTGCACGGAACGTGACCCGTTATTCGAGCCGCCTACGCCGATCACAACGAAGATGTCGGCCATGGAGCGAATCTGCTCCGCAAGCGCGCAGGTGCGGTCAAGGATGGCGTCGCTCGCCCATTCGTCGACGGAGAGCCAGCCGAGCGAATCCGCATAGCGGTCCTCGCCCGCCTGGCAGCGCGCCAACACGTCGGCATGCTCATCCATATAGCTAACAAGCTCGTCCTCAGCAACGAATGCCGAGGCAAAGCTCCTGTTCAACTTCAACATTGCAACTCCTTTTACCCCGACAGGGAGGCCGCCACATCGTCCCCTGCTCGGGCAGTCCTCGCTCGCTCCGCTCGCTGCGGAACTCGCGATGGACGATATGGCGGCCTCCCCTTCTGCGCTGGGAACTTGCTGTCCAGCAAGATAAACCTGGCGTGCTGAGGGCACGGGGATATCTCACGGCGCAGTTCCGCAGCGCGAAGCGCGAGGACTGTTTGAGCACGGGAGATATCCCCGTGCCCTCAGTACCGAGTGGATTTAGCAACCGCAGGGATGCGCGGGGGCATCGTCGCGGAAGTGGCTGTTCTGCGACGAATCCTTCATGCACAGGTGCGGCACGGCGCGGTTGTACGCGTGCGGGAGCGCCAGGATGTTGGGGTTGCCGTCGGTGTACTTGCGCGTGGCATCGGCGATGGCCTCCTCGAAGGTCGGACGGGTCTTGAGGCCCATGGTACGGGCGATGCCCGGCTTCTGCGCGCCCACGATATACGTAGCAGAGAGATACTTCTCGGCAAGGTTTCCGCAGGTCATCATGCTGAAGCCATGGAACGGATGGAACGCACCGGCAAAGCGGTACTTACGGATGTACTCCTCGTTGGTGGCGAAGTACTCGCCGTACTTGATCATGTCGTCGAGCGTGTTCATCTTATCGGACTGCCACAGCTCCCACTGCTCGCGCAGGTACGGCCAGCGCTCGTCGTGGAACCACCCATCGCAGTAGCTCGCGATCACGAAGACGCAGTGATCGGAGAGGATGCGCTTATGGCGGATGACCTGGGCGGAAACGGCCTGCATCATCTGGATGGGATTCGTGCCCATGCCGTCGCCATAGTGGAAGTTGGTGGGCATGCCCATGACCACGATGTCGTATTTCTTCTCGGCCCAGTGCACATAGGTGCGCTTATCGGCAACCTTCCAGCTCACGGGCTGCATCTCGGCAGCGTAACCCGAGAAGATGGCGATCTGGCGGCTCCAGGTGTCGAGCACCGCGTCCACGCAGAAGAACTTCTTGCCCATCTTCTCTTCCATGAACATGCCCTGGCTGTCGAACTTGTCGCGCATGAGGCTATGGGTAGACACCGGCACGAAGTCGGGGCGGCTCATGACGCGCGGCACGTGGTGGGCACCGATAGAGCGCCAGTGGGTGATGCCCGTGGCGCAGTGCTTGTAACCGCCCGAGTAACCGCCATAGGGGTTGCCCTGGGTATGGCCGATAAGAATGGCGATGTCGGCATCGTAGACGTACTTGTTCATGATCACGTGGTCGCCCTGAGCGGTGTAGCCCAGATCGACCAGATGGTCGTAGTCCTCGGAATCGTGGCTCGTGATCTGGCCGGTTGCCTCGAACTCGTTGTAGAGGTCGCTGCCCAGAATCTGCTTGGCCTCGGCAGTGGAGGTGCGGGGGTGCAGGCCGTTCGAGAAGAGGAGCAGCACGTCGTCGTGCTTCACGCCGTTCGCGAAGAGCTCATCGAGGCACGCGCGGATGGCGACCTTGCGGTGCGCGGTGGGCTGGGTGCCGCCCTTCACGATATCGGGGATCACGATGACGACCTTCTTGCCCGGCCCCGCATAGGAAGCGAGCGGCTCCATGCCGATGGGGTTGCGGATGCTCTCGAGCGTGTCCGCCGTAGAGGCGTATCCCAATCCTGGGGGCAGGCACTCGGGGTCCTTGACGGTCTCGCCGGTGACGAAGACGTCGGTTGTATCGGGGAGCTCGGCCCCCATCATGCCGGTGCCCCATTCAAAGTCCAGATGCATGGTCATTCCTTTCTTACTGATGCGTCCAATGAGCTAGGCCTCTAGATACAGCTTGACGATTTCCGCATATTCCTCCGGGTAGAAGCCGATCTCGCCGGTGAAACGGGTGAGTGCGATGAGGCCGCCGTCGATCTCGGGGATGCCGGCGAGCATCTGAGCGTTATCGGCCTTGAGACCGCCGCCGTAGACCACGTCCACACCGGGAAGCGTCGCCTTGATGAGACGGGCCACCTTCTGGATATACGGGGCATCGGCGGGCGTCTTACCCGGCCCGATGCTCCACACCGGCTCGTACGCAACACGCACGCGAGAGAGATCGGCGCCCTCGAGGCCGCCCGTGAGCTGGGCGGTGAGCACCTCTTCCCACGAATCGACTTCCTCTTCGCGCTCTCCCATGCAGAAGAGCACCGTGAGGCCCGCTGCCTGAGCCGCAGCCACCTCGCGCGCGAGCACGCGATTCACCGCCGCTTCCACGGCATCGGGAGCAGCACCTGCCTCACCCATGATGGCGCGCAGGTTCATGCGCTCCTCGCAGTGGCCGATGAGCGCCCAGGTGCAGCCGAGCTGTGCCACGGCGTTGCCCGTCCGCAGGGTCGTGAAGGCGCCGAAGTTTCCGCCCGGCGCCGTGTCCGCCGTATGGACGCCCTGGCAGCCCACGCCGAGCGGGCTTCCGGCAGCGCCGGCGACGGCACCGATGAGGTGCGCCTCGGGCAGGAAGGCGGCGAACTCCGCATCGGCATAGCGAAGAGCGACGTCTTTGATCGAGGATGTCACCGCTTCGCCCCATGCGGCGGGCTCCGCCAAACGGTTCACGCCGCCGTGCTCGGGCGTGATATCGAAGCGCTTGAGATTCAAAAAGATGTGTTTCATGCACACTCCTTCAGACGCGGGGGCAAAGACCAGGGTCCGCCCCCACCGGTCTTGCTACAGGAAGCTTACAAAGCTCGGCAATTCGCCCACGAGAGGGGCCGCCCACTCCTTGAATGCCGTGGTGACGCCGTTGCCCGCTTCGTTGATGAAGGCGTCGGGCAGGCAGCGCTCGATGAGGCGCACACGCTCCACGTCGATGAGGTTCGTCTCGATGGCGTATGCGTCGCCCGGCACGCGCTGGATACCGACCATCTTGGCCGTCTCGCCGGAAAGCGCGGCGCGTACGGCGGCGCGACCGACTTCCTCCGCCTCGTCAACGTCAACTTGGCTGCGAAGCGCAACCGATGCGCGGCCGAGCAGGCCCGGCTTCTCCGAGCGGGCCTTGTAGCCGAGCTTCGCCACGATAAGGTTCGCAAGGTGCGACGACACATCACCGAAGTACGTCTCGCGCTCGACCTCCATGATGGGGTCGACGATGGGGCTGCCCGCCGCGTCATGCAGGCCCTCGCTCGCCACGATGACGCCGCCGCGCTTGGTGTCGATCAAGCGCTGGCAGTCCGCGAGAAACGCCTCCTCGTCAAACGCGCGCTCCGGCATGTAGATGAGGTCGGGGCCGCCCTGACCGCAAGCATCGGCGAGCGAGCTCGCTGCCGCAACCCAACCGGCGGACCGGCCCATGACCTCAACCACCACGAGGTGGATGGGCATGCTGTGTACGTCCGCGCACACTTCGCCAACGCTTTGCGCCACATAGCGGGCGGCACTGCCGTAGCCCGGCGCGTGGTCGATCTCGGCGATGTCGTTGTCCATGGTCTTGGGCACGCCGATCACCTGAATGTCGGCTCCCGCCTCGTCGATGGCCTCTTGGAGCAGCGCGCACGTATTCATGGTGCCGTTGCCGCCCGTGGGCATGACGATATCGATACCGTTCTTGATGAGGAGCTCCACCATGGCCGGATAGTGGCCGGCGAGCGCGTCGCGGCCCGTGCCGATGGCAGAGCCTGGCGCGTCGCGCAGGCGCACGAGCTCGCTATCGGGCATGGCGCCCAGATCGATGAGGGTGCCGTTCACGAGGCCAGAGGGGCCGCCATGCGCGCCGTAGATGTGCGCGATCTCGCCATGGAGCTTGCCTTCTGCCACGATGCCATAGAGCGAGGCGTTGATGACCGCGGTCGGGCCTCCGCCGTGCATGACGAGGATGTTCTTGCCTGCCATAAGCTACCGACCTTCCTTCGCGTAGCGCTCCGCCATCTCGTCGAGCGTGGCGATCTTGACCAACGGCGCCTTGCCGTAGCTGCCGAATTGCACGATGAGCGTTCCGACGGCCTCCTTGACGCCCGCCTCGATGGCGGCGACGAGCTTCTCCTGCGCCTCGTCGGCAACGGTGCCGTACATGACGAGGTCGTACACCGGCGGCAGGAAGGCGCGCGGGTCGAACTGCTCGCGCTTCTCATCGAGCAGCTGCCACACACCTGCAAGCGAGCTCTCCTTGAGCTCGGGCTCGCGCTCAAAGAGCTCGCGCATGTTGCGCGTCACGGCGAGACGGATGTCCGTATCGACGTTGATCTTGTTGATACCGGCGGGGATGGCCTCCAGAAGCTCGGCGACAGGGATGCCGTGCGCCTCGCCGATCTGGCCTCCCAGCTCGTTGATCTCGCGCACGATGTACTGCGGCACCGTTGAGGAGCCGTGGCTCACGAGCGCGCAATCGAGGTCCTCGTGCGCCAGGCACTCGCGGATGGCGATGGGAATCTCGCGGCGCAGCTTGACGTTCTTGCCCTTGGAGGCGCCGTGCATGGTGCCATAGGAGATGGCGAGCGCGTCAACGCCGGTGTCACGCACGAACTCCACCGCCGAGAGCGGGTTGGTATAGGTGGACGATGCCGCGAACACATGGTCCTCCACGCCGGCGAGCACGCCGAGCTCGCCCTCGACGGAGACGCCACGGGCGTGCGCGTACTTCACGACCTCGCGCGTGAGCTCCTTGTTCTCTTCAAACGGCAGCGAAGAGCCGTCGATCATGACCGACGTATAACCGCCCGCGATGGCAGCCTTCACGCTCTCCATGTCGCGCCCGTGGTCGAGGTGGAGCACCACGGGTACGGGCGAATGCTCGCCATAGAGCTTGACAGCGTCACCGATGTTCTTCGCGCCCCGGATCTTGTCCTCGACGGTACCGTTCGCGAAGTCTGCCCGGCCCCCCATGAAGGCGTTGGCGAGGTCCGCCCCCTGCAAGATCACGGGGCTGCGGAACATCTCGTGCACCTCGATGGCGGCCTTGGCCTGGCACACCGCGTTGACGTTGAACGCCCCCTGCGCGTAGCCATGGCGCCGGGCGGCGTCGAGAACGGGTTTGAGCGGAACGAGTGGCATAGAAATCAGGCTCCTTTGCATCCAGCCGGCGGCGCCGGCGCGTTTCAGTAGATATCCTCCCCATAAGCACCTCGCGTGCCATCGAGCACGTTCGTGAGGTGCAGGAGGCGGGCGCTCGAGGGCTTGCCGTCGATAAGCGAGAGAAGCTCATCGGCGCACGCCACACCGGCGTCGAAGTTGGGCAGGCGAACGCAGAGGTCGGGGTAGAAATTGCTCTCGCCGTTGTTGGCAAGCTCTGCCGTCAGAATTCCCCGCTCGCGGCAACGGTAGCGGATGGGCTCGGTCCACCCCGACCAGCTCGCGATGACCGCGTCGCCCCGCTCCAAGCCGCGCGTGGCCTCGCGAAGCGCTCGGGCGAAGGTGGCGGTGAGCTCGTCGCCCTCGGGCGTAGCGCCTATCGAGTAGCGGAGGTCCCACGTATCGAGGTTATCCAGCGTGATGGGAACCGTAAGCTCAACAAGCTCGGTCTCGGGGCTGTTCTTCAGGGCATCGGAAAGGCCCTCGACGCGCTGGCGCTCCTGGGGAGCGTCGATGTCGGGCACGATGTAGAGGAGCCGGCGCGGCGCCGGCGCGAGCACGCGCTCGGCAAGGAGCCGAGCACCGCCCCGGTAGTCGAAATCGACCGTGCTATACGCGCTCGCACGCTCGACACAGTCATAGGCAACGAACGGAACGCGCTCGCGCTCGATCACCTCGACGCTCTCCGCGCTGGGCCCAACATTATCCTTGCCGAGGAAGATGATTCCATCGACACGGCCCTCAAGATAGGCGATGAGATAGTCGCTCAATCCGCCCTTCTTGACCTTATTCGTGCACAGCAGCAAGTTATAGCCGATATCCTCGAGCCTGCTCTGGATACCGCGGATGGTCTGCGAGAAGCGCGGGACGGCGAGGTTCTTCTTGGCCACCACGCCCACGCACTGCGAGCGACGGGCGCGCAGGGTGCGCGCCGCGCTATTGGGCACATAGCTCAGCTCGCGCGCGGCCTTGAGCACGCGCTCGCGCGTCTCGGGAGCAATCTTTTGGCCTGGGGTGTCGTTGAGAACATACGAGACCGTCGCCGTGGTGACACCGGCAGCGATGGCGATGTCCTTGAGCGTAACGCGCTTGCCCATGCACCCTCCCGAATCTCATGGCCGACGTATAAAACGAGCGAACGAGCAGCGCTATCGCGGTATCGTTCAACTTATACGTTTAAGTTACCACAAAAGCGCAGGAAACACGCGAGAATCACACCTTTCTTTCCGCTATACCGCTGAGCGGCGTAAACCGACCGTTTATAGAATATCCCCCCGCATGATTTAAGGTTCGTTTTAAGCACATCTACCTGCTGTTTAATGCGTCTGAAACGTTCTTTTGCGGGCTTTGGGCGCCAATCTTTTCCTGTTTTTCCCATCGCATCATGACTAATATTCTAGGTGAGTTCGGTCATTGCTCTACTTATACGTTTAAGTTGTGGTCATGAGCAGCCACGCCTTACCACGCTGAGAAAGGAGCCCTTCGACATGCAGGAAAAGAAGAAACCGATCTGGGCGAAGATACCCAACGCCGTTTGGGTGCTCATCTCATTCGCCTGCGCGATCGCGTTATGGCTCGTCGCCTCGAGCCAGCTGCCCGCCGTCTTCGCGCCGCCGGCCGAGGTGGGAGCCGCGTTTGTGAGCAAGCTCGAGAGCGGCATCTTGCTCGAGCACGTCTGGGCATCGCTGTCGCGCGTGCTCATCGGCTTCGGGCTTGCGTTCATCACGTCCATCCCCGTCGCCTTCCTCATGGCATGGTACGACCCGATCCGCCACATCGTTGAGCCGTGGATCCAGTTCGTGCGCAACATCCCGCCCCTCGCCTACGTCTTCCTGCTCATCGCCTGGCTCGGCATTGGCAACGAGAGCAAGATCGCGGTCATTTTCATCGCGTCCTTCCTCGTTCAGGTGGTAACCATCTACCAGGGCATCAAGGGCGTCGACACCACGCTCATCAAGGCTGCCCGCGTGCTCGGCGCCAAGCAGACCGACATCTTCTTCAAGGTGACCATCCCCGCCACCACGCCCTTCATCCTCGTGGCGGCGCGCCTCGGTCTGTCCACCTCGCTCACCACGCTCATGGCCTCCGAAATCGTCGGCGGCGACCGCGGCCTCGGCATGATGATCCAGCAGGCCAGCGGTTACTACCAGATGGATACGGTGCTGCTCGGCATCATCATGCTCGGCATCATCGGCATCTGCTTTGAGAAGATCGTTCGATTCCTCGAAAGGAGGTTCACCGGATGGCAGGAAACGGTTCAGCAGTAAAGGTCCACATCGACCATGTGGTGAAGAAGTTCCAGACTCGCAAGGGTGAGATGGTGGCCCTGAACGGCGTCGACCTCGACATCCACGAGAATGAGTTCATCACCGTCGTGGGCCCCTCCGGCTGCGGCAAGTCCACGCTCTTGAACATCATCGGCGGCCTCGAGACGCCCACCGAGGGCCAGGTTACGGTCGACGGCAAGCCGGTGGATGGGCCGAGCCCGGAGCGCGGTATCGTCTTCCAGCAGTACGCGCTCTTTCCGTGGCTCACGGTTATCAAGAACGTCATGTTCGGCCTGAAGCTTCAGGGTAAATCGAAGGAAGAAGCCGAGGAGATCGCCCACCGCTATCTCAAGATGGTCGACCTTGAGGACTTCGCCAACCACTATCCGAAGGAGCTCTCGGGCGGCATGAAGCAGCGCGTGGCCATCGCGCGCGCCTATGCCACCAACCCCCAGGTGCTCCTTATGGACGAGCCCTTCGGCGCACTCGACGCGCAGACGCGCACCCAGCTTCAGCAGGAGCTCATCGAGACCTGGGAGAAGGAGCGCAAGACCTGCTTCTTCATCACCCACGACGTGGAAGAGGCCATCATCTTGGGTCAGCGCTGCGTGATCATGAGCGCGCGCCCGGGCCGCGTGAAGGACATCATCGACATCGATATCCCCTATCCGCGCGACCAGGCCACGAAGATGACGCCCCGCTTCCTCGAGCTCAAGAACGAGATCTGGAGCCAGGTCTACCAGGAGTACCTGTCGGTTCGTAAATAACGGGCGCCTCGGGCGGCCGCCTGAGGCGCCGCCCAGCTCTCAAGTGGGAAAAGCGCACCGTCCCGCACGGTGCGAGGTTGAACAAGAGAAGGAGAAGATCATGTCCAACCTGAACGATATCAACATCACCCGTCGCAGCATGCTCGCCGGTCTCGGCGGACTCGGCCTTATGGCCGCCGGCCTCGCCGGCTGCAGCGGCAGCAACACGCCCGCTGGCAGCACCCAGGGCAGCGCCGCCACCGGCGGCTCGTCCTACGATCCCGTGACGCTCCGCGTTGCCTTCATGCCCAACCTCGGCTCCGCCGGCACGCTCTTCGCTGCCATCGACCAGGGCTATTTCGATGAGGTAGGCATCACCGTCGAGACCGCTCAGTTCCAGGGCGGCCCGGCCGAGATCACGGCCATGCAGTCCGGCGACATCGACATCGCCCAGATCGGGCACGGCGCGCACACGCTGTGCATCTCCGGCGACGCCGTTGTCTTCGCCTTCGACCAGCTCTCCCAGGCCGACGCCGTCGTGGTCGACAAGACCAAGGTCCCCACGGCCGCTGACCTCAAGGGCAAGACCGTAGGCGTCTCCACCGGCACCTCCTCCGAGATCATCCTCGGCCTCGTGCTGCGTGACGCCGGCCTCACCGAAGACGACATCACCAAGGTTGAGATGGACGTCTCCGGCATGACCACGGCCCTCATCTCCGGCCAGATCGACGCCGCCGCCACCTGGTCGCCCAACACCGTGACCATCCAGGAGCAGCTGGGCGACAACTACCTCGTCCTCGGCACCAACACCGACTACTCCGACGAGGTCGCCTTCCCCGGCTCCTATGTCGTCCTGCCCGAGTACGCCGAGGAGAACCACGACGTCCTCGTGCGCTTTGGCGCCGCTCTGGACAAGGGCAAGGCCTACCGCGCCGAGCACATCGACGACGTTGCCAAGCTGCTCGCCTCCGAGCTCGGCGTCCCCGAGGACACGCTCCTTAAGTCCACGGGCGAGGGCGACTGGCAGGGCGCCGTCGACGCCATCGGCAACACCGACGTCATCGTCGGCTACTACGAGGCCCAGCAGAAGGTCTTCCTGGACGGTGGCCAGATCGAGGCCGAGGTGCCCGTCGAGGACTACGTCCTGACCGACGTCATCACCGAGTCCGACGAGCTCTACGAGACCATCAAGTAGCGCTTCTGAACAGCGGTTTCCGAGGGCGCTCATAGCCCCCGACAGACGGCCTCTCCGCAGCAGGGTGACCCTCCCCATCCGCGCGGGGAGGCCGTCTCTCTTACGCGAGACAAGGAGAAAGCATGGAGTACTATCACATCTCAGCCGAGGACCTTGGTCGTGACGCCCGTGTGCCGCTCGTCTGCTCCGGTGACTCCGCCGAGGTCTTCTTCGACCTCGCCCTCGAGATGGTCAGCACCATCCGCGACCACAACGCCCGCGGCGAGAAGACCGTGTTCATCTGCCCGGTCGGTCCGGTCGGACACTACCCCTACTTCGTGAAGATGGTCAACGACCAGCGCATCTCCCTCAAGGACTGCTGGTTCATCAACATGGACGAGTATCTGGACGACAACGACGAGTGGATCAGCGCGGACGACCCGCTCTCCTTCCGCGGCTTCATGGCTCGCAACGTCTACGGCAAGATCGACCCCGAGCTCGTGATGCCCGAGGAGCAGCGTGTCTTTCCCGACCCGCACGACCTCGGCCGCATCGGCCGCGTGATCGACGAGCTCGGCGGCGTGGACATCGCCTTCGGCGGCATCGGCATCACCGGGCACCTCGCCTTCAACGAGCCCCAGCCCGAGCTCAGCTGCGAGGAGTTCGCCGCGCTCGAGACCCGCACCCTCGACATCCACCCCGAGACCCGCGCCACCAACTCCGTGGGCGACCTCGGCGGCGCCCTCGAGGACATGCCGCACCGCTGCGTGACCATCGGCATGCGCGAGATCCTCGGCGCGCGCAAGGTGCGCCTCGGCGTCTTCCGCGACTGGCACCGCGGCGTCGTGCGCCGCGCGGCCTACGGCGAGCCCACGGCAGCTTTCCCCGCCACGCTTCTGCAGAGCCACCCCGACGCCAAGATCTACGTCAACGACGTC
>ENA-OQCL01000263-OQCL01000263.1-human-gut-metagenome-genome-assembly--contig:-NODE-263-length-27646-cov-5.732040_pt1 | contig 27646 bp, 23 predicted proteins | sample MGYA00242502_ERZ504586 | MGnify/ENA primary metagenome ERZ504586 (study PRJEB26092, sample SAMD00036316) | human gut metagenome | host: Homo sapiens | study: EMG produced TPA metagenomics assembly of... | reverse complement strand
AAGGTGTCCGCTTCGCGGACGGATTGAATCACTCGCCGCCACGGCGAGGGGCTTGGGCTGGAAGTAGACTGGCGTTTAAAAAGTTTTTTTGCCCCCGCTTTTTTTACAAAAAAGCGGGCGGGGTCCAGGGGCGGAGCCCATGGACGCGCGCCGCAGCGCGCGGAACTCTCTTGTGCTCACGAAGCGCAGGAGGGGGTCAAAGGGGGAACCCTCGCCGGGGGTTCCCCCCTTTGCGGGCGGCCTAAGCCGCCCGCAGCCTCACGCACTTCCATAACGCCGGTGGTGAACGAACGCCGGGCGGGGGTGGAACCCCGCCCCTACGGGGGTTGGAGGAACGCGGTAAGGTCGGCGGTGGCCGCAGGGAAGGGTCGTCGGGGACGCCGACCCCTACGGCGGGCGGGAGACGGCTCGTGTGCCACGTGATATACTGCGAGGCCATCCAACGCCGGGCGGGTGTGGAATCCCGCCCAAACAGCGACAAGCGCCATTGTCCTTTTAACACTAAAAGTGCCGCCCATTGGGCGGCATTTTCAACGCTTTATTCCTCGCCCTGCTTGGGCTGTTTGGGCTTGCCGCCCTGAGGACGGCGGCGGCGGTTCGAGGGGCGGCGGGACTGGCCCTCGCCGCGCTCCTTGGTGCCCTCTTTGGGCTCTTTGGGCTCGCGCGGGGCCTGGGCTCGGTTCTGCTCGCGCCGGGGCCTGGGCTCACGCTGTTCCTTGGGCTCGCGCGGTTCTTTGGGCTCGCGGTGCTCGCGCGGCTCCTTGTCGGGGGCGGGCTTGGCGTCCTGGCGCTTGCCGCGGCCGCGGCCGCCCTGGCGCTTGCGGACCGGCACCTCGGAGGCGGGCTTGCGCGCGGCGGGCTCGCTCTCGGCGGCCTCGACGGGGTAGAAGCGGGGTTTCGCCTCCGCGGCTGCCTCGGGCTCTTCCTCCGCACGCTCAGGCGCGGGCCGATTCTTGAGCAGCTGGGGCAGGGGCTCGCCCGGCTTGGGCCGCCCGCCGGGTATGGCCGCGACTTCGTCGGCGGAGTAGGTCTTGAAGACGTCCTCGCCTTCTCCGTCCAGCTTCACCTTCACGGTGCGGCGCAGGAGATTCACCTGCGTGACGTTGCCGTAGCCCGCGGGCGTCTCGACAAAGGCGCCGTTTTTAGGCACGGTCTTGACGAGGTCCTCGTAGGCCTCCTCCTCGTAGCGCAGGCAGCACATGAGCCTGCCGCAGGTGCCGGAGATCTTGCTGGGGTTCAGGGACATGGACTGGATCTTCGCCATTTTTGTGGAGACTGGCTGGAAATCGTCCAGGAACTGGCTGCAGCAGAAGGGCCGGCCGCAGATGCCGATGCCGCCCAGCATCTTCGCCTCGTCGCGCACGCCGATCTGGCGCAGCTCGATGCGGTTGCGGAAGACGGAGGCGAGGTCCTTGACGAGCTCGCGGAAGTCCACGCGCCCGTCGGAGGTGAAGAAAAAGGTTATCTTGTTCCCCTCAAAGCTGCACTCGACGTCTACGAGCTTCATGTCGAGGCCGTGGTCCTCGATCTTCTTTTTGCAGATGCCGAAGGCCTCGCGCTCGCGGTTCTTGTTTATCTCCGCGACGCGCAGGTCGTTTTCCGTGGCGATGCGCACCACGGGGCGGATGGGCGGGATGACTTTTTCGTCGGGGACGTAGTGGTTGCCCATCACGCACTGGGCAAATTCGAGGCCCTTGGAGGTCTCGACAATGACGTCCTGGCCGGGGGAGACGTTGTTCCCGGCGGCGGCGAAGTAATAGGTCTTGCCGCGGTTTTTGAATTTAACGCTGACAACTTCGGTCAATTTAACTTCCTCATTTCCTTACCCCGCACACAGCTATGAGGCCGAACACGTGCCTGACGCCGGTGTTGAGCCTGAGCATGGCGGAGCATTTCGCGAAAAGCTCGTCCAATTCGACGCAGCGCCTGGGCGGCAGCTGGGCGCGGCCCTCCCCGCGCAGGATGTCCGCGAGCTCGCCCCTGGCGGCGGCGAGCATGGCGGAGGCGCGCCGGCCATCCATGTCCTCGTGGGCGAATTCCCAGGCGAGCAGCCTGGCTCGGCCCCCGCCTTCGAGGGCGGCGAGCAGTTCCAGGGCGTCGGCGGCGGCCTGCTCGTCCCCCGCCTCGTCGGCGTTCTGCCGCAGCAGCACGCAGCGGGAGCGCACCGTGGGCAGCAGCAGCGCCGGGTTCGAGGCGCACAGGATAAAGGCCGCGCTGGCCGGCGGCTCCTCCAGCAGCTTCAAAAGCGCGTTCTGCGCGGCGGCGTTCATGCGCTCCGCATCGTGTATGACGTAGACCTTGACGCGCGCCTCGTTCGGCATCACCTGCGCGTCCGCGGAGATGAAGCGCACCTGCTCCACGAGTATCTCGCGCCGCTTGCGGCCCTTGTCGTCGAGGGCGGGCGCAACGGAGACAACGTCGGGATGGATGCCGGAAAAGACCTTCCGGCAGTGCCTGCAATCGCCGCAGGGCCTGTCCCCCGAGGACTCGCAGAGCATGGCGGCGGCCAGCCTGAGCGCCGTGCCGCGCCGAGCCTCCTCCGAGGCCGAGGCCACGATATAGGCATGTGAGACCCGCTCCCCGGGCCTGAATACGAGCTTATCCATACCCTTTATTGTACAATTTTCCTCCGCCGACGTCAACAGCCATTCTGAGGCCCGCGGGCAGGGCAAAGCGGCCGCCCTAAGGCGGCCGCTTCTTATTATGCCCTCAAAACCGCGATGGAATAGGCCGGGAGGCTGAGTTTTCCGCCCCGGAGGCTGACTTCGCCGTCTCCGGCGCAGAGTTCACCCGTGAGATACAACTCACTGAGGCCGAGCGGGCCGAGTTCGAGCGCGTGCTCGTTTTTGGAGGGATTGACGACGAGCACGGAGCTCTGCCCGTTCCAGCTGCGGCGGATCATGCAGACGTCGCCGAGGCCGCTGTCTATGACCTCGCTCTCGCCTCGCGCTATCTCAGGGTTTTCGTTGCGCAGGCGCATCGCGGCTGCGTAGTAGTTGAGCAGGGAGTCGGGATCCTCCAGCTGCTCCGCCACGGAGGGCTGGACGTAGTTTGCGACAGTGGTGCCGGGCGGGCAGCGCGTGACCTCGGAGGGCGTCGTCCAGAGGACGCCGAGGCGTTTGTCGGGGTCGGTGGCCGAGCCCAGCATGCCTATCTCGTCGCCGTAGTAGACGTAGGTCCCGCCGCGCATCATGGCCAGCAGGCCCGCGGCCATCTTCTGCTTTTCGACGTCCGGGCCGAGAAAGCTCGCCGCCCGGGCCGTATCGTGGTTGCCGAGGAAGGGGGCGGGGATGGTGTCCTGCGGCAGGCGCTGCTCCAGCAGCCGCGTTACGTTGCCGTAACTCGTGCCGGGTTCCTTCACGTCGGGGCCGAGTATCTCCTCGATGTAGCCGCCCTGCTGGGCGACGGGGAATAGGAAGAAACTGTCGATGTCCGCCTCGCAGTAGTCGGCTATCTCATAGAGGTCCGTCCAGGCCTCGCCCACGAGGTAGCAGTCGGGGCTTATGCCCCGCGCCGTCTCGCCGAGCCAGTCGAGGAAAGCGATGTTCTTTTCCGCGCTGCCCGTGTAGTAGCTCGTCACGGCGTCGAGCCGGAAGCCGTCCACGCCGATGTCCTCGAGCCAGAAGCGGAGGATGTTCTCGATCTCTGCCCTGACCTCGGGATTGTCCAGGTTGAGGTCGGGCATCGTGTTCACGAAGCGGCACTCGTAGTAGGCCCCGCCCGCTTTGGCGTAGCCGTCCTGCGGGCTGTCCGACCAGTTGTACCAGTTCCGGTACTCCGAGTCCTCGCCCGCCTTGGCGCTCTGGAACCAGGGATGCTCGTTGGAGGTGTGGTTGAGGACGAGGTCTATGATGACGTCGATGCCGAGGGAGTGCGCCTTTTCCAGCATGGCGGAGAAGTCCTCCAGCGTGCCGTACTGGGGGTCGATGTCGTAGTAGTCGGTGACGTCGTACTTGTGGTAGCTGGGCGAGGGCATCACGGGCATGAGCCAGATGCCGTTCATGCCGAGGCCGGAGATGTAGTCCAGCTTCTCCGCCAGGCCGCCGAGGTCGCCTATCCTGTCGCCGTCGCTGTCGAAGTAGGAGTAGACGAAGACCTCGTACCAGTTGCGGTATTTGTCGTCTATGACGTTCAGCTCCGGCTCCCGCCGCCGCTGCCCGCAGGCGGAGAGCAGCAGGCAGAGGGCGAGGAGCAGCGCCGAGGCGCGGGTTGATCTCCTCATATGCTCAGCCTTTGACCGCGCCGGCGGTGAGGCCGCTGACGATGTTCTTGACGAGGCAGAAGTAGAGGATGACGATGGGCACGGCGATGAACACGCTGCCCGCGGCGAAGCGCGCGAACTGGGTGTCCGGCATGGAGTAAAGGCCGACGGCGACGGTCCACATCTCGCGCTCCTTGAGCAGGAGCTTGGGCAGCAGGCAGTCGCTCCAGGGCCAGGCGAACTGGGTGAGAGCGGTGTAGACCAGCATGGGCTTTGAAAGCGGCAGGGTTATCTTGGTGAAGATCTGCAGCTGGTTCGCCCCGTCGATGGTCGCTGCCTCGTGAATGGTGTAAGGGATGGAGTCAAAGTAGCCCTTCTGCACGAGATAACCCAGCGGCGCGGTGCAGGAGTAGTAGAAGATGAGGGACTCAAGGCTGTTCAGGAGATTCAGCTGGCCCATGATTATGTAAACCGCAGTCATACCCATGAAGCCGGGGAACATACCGAGCAGCAGCGTGGTCTTGCGTATGGTGTCGCGGCCCTTGAAGCGGAAGCGGCTCATTACGTAGCCAGTTAGTATGGTGAGCAGCGTGCCGATGATGCAGGTCATGGTCGCGACGTAGAGGGTGTTGAAGAACCAGCGCCCGTAGGGGTAGAGCCCGTTCACATCATCGGTGAAGAGGTCCACAAAGGTCTGGACGGAGAACTCCTCGGGGAAGAAGCCGGAGAAGGAATGGATGTCGCCGCTCTTGGAGAAGGAGGCCGCGATGAGCCAGACGCAGGGGAAGAGGAAGATGAGCGATATGACGATGAGAATGAGGTAAGTGACGATGTTGTCGGCGATCCTTGCCGTCCTGATGCTGCCTTCTTTTTTCACTGGAACGTCTCCTCCCTCTTATAAGCCGCAGAGCGGACGTAGACGATGAGCGAGAGCGTGCCGGTGATGATGAAGATGACCAGGCTTATCGCCGCGCCTATCGAATAGTAGTTGTTGCTGACGGAGAGGTTGTAGAGCCAGTTGATGAGCAGGTCCGTGTCGCTGGCGAGGAAGTAGTCGGCGTAGTTGCTCTGCAGGCCCGAGCGCAGGAAGAAATAGATGCCGAAGTTGTTGAAGTTGCCGACGAACTGGCCTATGAGCACGGGGGTTATCGAGAACACGACAAAGGGCAGGGTTATCTTGCGGAACTGGGTGAACCGGCCCGCGCCGTCGATGGAGGCGGCCTCGTAGAGCTGGGTGTCGATGTTCGAGAGGATGCCTGTAGTCATCAGCATGATGGAGGGGATGGTTATCCAGGCATTCACGAAGAAGCCTATGCCGCGCGCCCACCACTTGGCGCTCTCGACGTTGGAGAGGAAGAAGATTGCCTCATGACCGGAGCTCGTGAGCAGCTGGTTTATGGGCCCGCTCTGGGAGAACATGAACTTGAAGCCCAGCATGGTGATGAAGCCGGGGATGGCATAGGCGAGGATGGGGAAGGAACGCCATATTTTTGAGCCCTTGACGTTCTTCTTGTTGAGGATGAGCGCGATGGCCAGGCCGCCGAAGAAGTTGATGGAGGTGGAGACGACGGCCCATATGACGTTCCAGCCGAGTATCTTGCCGAAGGTGCTGCCCACGTTGCCGACGCCGAGTATCTTCTGCCAGGCGGAGAGGCTCCAACTGGCGAGCACGGGGTGCACGACCTCGCCGCCGAAATCCGTGAAGGCGATGAGTATCATGAAGACGATGGGCAGTATGGAGAACATCGCGACGCCGATGAGCGGCAGCACGAGCGCGGAGAGGTAGAATTTCCCGTCCGCCGCGTAGGCGATGGATTCGCGGAAGCTGTGTGGTTTTTTGCCCTTTGCCGCCTCGCGGGAGGTGAAGAGCACGTCCTTCACATTGGATATGTACAGCGCGACGGTGAAGATGAGCACGACGACCGCGAAGAGGCCCATGATGAGCATCTGCATGGAGTTGTCGCCCTCAATACCCAGCCAGAGGTTCTCCTGCTGGGTGCCGAGAGTGAAGATGCCGATTATGTCCTTCACACCCCGGGCCACGAAGTAGACGATGAGGCCCGCAAGGCTGAGGAGATACAAGAGTCCCTTTACTATCTGACCGTAGCAAAGCTGGCCGAGGCCCATGACGACGAAGGAGAGTTTCGCCTTCCACGGGACCGAGCTCAGCCCGGCAGTCTTAGTCATTGTTGTTCCCCCCTCTGTCTGTCGGTCCCGGTGGTTTATGAGAGCGTGAAGATGCCGTCGTAAATCTGGCTGCACACGTTTTCCAGCCCGGCCTGGATCTTTTCGACCGTCTCATACTTTGTGGGTTCGCCACGGTTGCCGGAGAGGGCGTCGGTGGCCAGCTCGACGAAGAAGCTCTCGGAGGGAGTCCAGAGCTGGCTGACGGCGTTGATGGCGGGCATGATGTCCACGTTGCCGCTCTCAAGTCGCGCGAACACGGCGGCGACGGTGGGGTCGGTCTCGCCGATGGTGTCGGCGGCGTCGGCGCGGGCGGGGGTGATGCCCAGCATCTCGTTGCGCAGGACGACCTGCTCATAGTCGGCGGCGAACTTCACGAAGGCCAGGGCCGCGTTGGGGCATTTGGTGTAGGAGGAGATGCCGTAGCCGTTTACGCCGCCCATCATCTTGGTTTCGAGGGTGAGGTTTTCCATGTCGGTTATGGTGTCCTGCCAGGCGTCGGCTGTGAGGTCACCGGAGACGGGCAGGCGGGGGACGGCTATCATCTTGAGGTCGGCCTCGGCCTCTTCCTCGGTCCAGCCGTTGTTCACCATCTCTTTTATGAACATGCTGCGCACGTCGGGGGTGGTGACGGTGCAGAGCATCTTGCCCTTGGCGAGGTAGGAGTAGGCGGAGGAGGCGAAGTCCTTGGCGACTATCTCGGTGTTGTTCATGAGCTCTGCCCATTGGCGTATCATCCAGGCGCCCTGCGCGGCGTCGCCCGCGGCGAGGCCGATGTCCTCGGGGTTTGTGTTGTTCTCACCGAAGACGTAGCCGCCGAAGGTGAAGAGGTAGCCGGTCATGAAGTAGGTGTCCACGAGCTCGTCGAGGTAACCGTACTCGGTCTTGCCGCCGTTCTCCTGGGTCTCTTTGCTGAAGGCGTAGAGCGCGGTGTAGGTCTCGAAGAAGTCGGGGGTGCCGTTGGCGTTCACGTCCCAGTCCGTCTCCCAGTTGTCGGGCAGCATGGACTCGATGTAGTAGAGCATGCCGGTCTGGACGTTGATGGGTACGCCGCAGTAGTAGGTGGCGCCGTCCATGTTGAGGGCATATGCGTTCCAGGCGCTCTCGGGGATCTGGTCGGCATAGCCGAGGCTGTCGATGGGCAGGGGCAGGATGTGCTGGTTCTCGGCGTACTGCATGATGATGTCGTTGGCCTGATACCAGACGTCCGGGCCGTAGCCGTAGGGGCCGTCGGAGGCGAGGTCGGAGTACTGGTCGGTGTTCATGCGCTCGGCGGAGATGCCCTGGTCCGCATAGGCCTCGTTGAAGGCGTTTATGAGTTCCTCGACGTAGCCGAGCTCGACAGCGGTGTCGTTTTCGAGCACCTTGACGACGGCGCCCTCTTCCAGTTCTCCTGAGAACCTGGCCATGACCCCGTCGCTCGTGGAGCTGCCCTGCTCCTCACGGCCCGAGCCGCAGGCGGAAAGTGCGAACACCAGCGCGGCGGCCAGCAGCAGCGCTGAGATGCGTTTCATCTTCTTCATATTTTCACTTCTCCTTTCCTTTTTCCTTTATGGCGATGCCCCAGGCATCTATGGTGGTCCCGCCGGGCAGGCTGCGCGCCTCGTCCGAGGGGTTCAGATACAGCGTCACGCTCTGCTCTCCGAAGAAGCGTTCGATGGCGGCGACGCCGCCGCTTTCGCTGACGCGGCAGCCGCCGCGGGAGAGACAGGGCTGCTTTTTGAGCGCAGCGAGCTTTTTCACGAGCCCGTAGAGTCGCATGTCCCAGCTCTCGCGCTCCCAGCGGAAGCAGCGGCGGCAGTCCGGGTCGTAGCCGCCCTCTGTGCCGATCTCGTCCCCGGCGAAGAGCATGGGCATGCCGGGGAAGAAGAACATGACGGCCAGGGCCATGGCCTCGCGCCTCACGTCGCCGTTCACCCGGGTGAGGAAGCGCTCCGTGTCGTGGCTGTCGAGGAGGTTGAACATCATCTCGCAGGCCGGTCCGATGTTCCGCCAGAGCAGCAGACAGAGCCGGGAGGCGAAGCCCGCGGCGTCTATGCGGCCGAAGGCCATGAGGTCGAGACAGGCCTTGGTAAGCCCGTAGTTCATGACCCCGTCATACATGTCCCCGCGCAGGAACTCCTGCGCGCCGTGCCAGACCTCGCCTATGATTATGGCGTCGGGCTTGACGGCCTTGACGGCCTCGCGGAAACGCCGCAGGAAGCGCATGGATATCTCGTCCGAGACGTCCAGCCGCCAGCCGTCCGCGCCGAACTGCTCTATCCAGTAGCGCCCCACGCCGCAGAAATAGTCGATGACCTCGTCACAGTCCGTGTTGAGCTTGGGCATATACGGCACGTCGGCAAAGGTCCGGTAGTTGCGCGCCTCGAAGCTGGAGCGCTCGCCCTCGATGAAGAACCAGTCCCAGTAGGGGGACTCGCGCCCGCGCACGGAGGTATCCAGGAAGATGGGGTTCGTGTGCGCGCAGTGATTGAAGACCCCGTCGAGCACGACCTTCATGCCGCGCGCATGCGCGGCCTCTATGAGGGAGCGCAGGGCCTCATCCCGCCGAAGCGCGGATCGACTTTATAGCTAGTCCTCGATGTCGTACTTGTGGTTGCTGACGGACTGGAAAACCGGCGTCATATAGATGCAGGAGACGCCCAGCTCTTCGAGGTGGGCCCAGCCCCTCCTCCACGCCGCGCAGGTCCCCGCCGGCGAAGCTTTTGGGCTCGGGTTTTCCGCCCCATTTGAGGTTGATGTGCGCCCGGCCCTCGCCGCCCGCGCCTATGCGGAAGCGGTCGGGAAGATCTGATAGCCAGACCGCCGTGCGCGTCCATTCCGGTATGCGCATGACGTCGCTCTTGTGGATGTAGGGGTACTGGAAATAGTTGAAGTATCCGTAGTCCCAGTCGTAGTCCTCGCAGACGCCCTCCTCGCAGAGATAGCGCACCTCGCCGCCGGAGACCAGGCGAAAGACGTAGGCGAGCCTGGTGTCCCCAAGTTCGAGCTCGGCGCCGAAGTAGTCGTAGAGCTCGTCGGAACGCAGCAGCTCCATGCGCTTTTCGGCCCTTGGCCTGGTGGTCCATTCGAACTTGTTTTCGGCGTATACAAGGGCGGCTTCGTCCAGCTCTCCCCGGGCGGCGCGGAGCCTTATGTACATGCTCTGCTCCGAGGTGGGGAAGCAGTCCAACGGCCTGCCACGGTGAAGTATGGCTCTGATATCCATACATGTCCTCCAAAATCTGCCCGCGCGGTTGACACCGGGCGGCGCTCTTGATATTATTCAGGTATGGGTGACGGAAATAAGAAAAAAGTAACGATAAAGGACATCGCGGAAGCCTGCGGCGTCTCCACGGCTACGGTCTCCTATGTCGTGAACGGCAGGGAGGACCAGCGCATAAGTCCCGAGACCTGGAAGCGCGTCATGCACGAGGTGCACCGTCATGGGCCTATGGAGTCTCCGCCGTCGGCCAAGCCTTGCGAACGGGTACGAACAACAGTCGTGGGGCTCTATGCCGCCGAACCTGGGCTGCGCCCCGAGCCGCTCGCACGAGGACGCCGTCTTCGTCTCGCAGCTGGCCGAGTCGCTGAGGGGCCGGGGCTACCAGCTCCAGCTCATCGGGGAGCTCTGCCGGCACACCACCATAAAGACGCTGGACGCTATCGTGACGCTCGACGTGGATCGCGAGGCCTTCCGGCAGATAGGCTTCAACTGCTTCTACCCGCTCATATGCGTGGACGGCCTCGTGGACGATCCTTTCCTATTTTACCAGGTGAACAACAACTTCGGCCGGGCGGCTGAGTTTGCCGGGCGGCACGGCAGCCGGGCGGCCCTGGTTTTCGAGCCCTATGCCGAGCAGAGGCTGAACGAGCGGGTCTGCGCCCGCTTTGACGCGGTGTGCAGCTCCACCGGTGAGGTGCAGCTGAGAGAATTTGCGGCGGCCCAGCCGGAAGGCACGGCCTTTGTGGCTCAGGGCGCCCTGCTTGCAGAGCGGCTGCGCCGCATGACTGCGGCCCCCGTGTTCTCCATGTGCCCTCAGGGCGACATAGAAGTGAACGCCGGGCTCAAGGCCGGGACTGTGTCCGAGCTGGTGGTTGACACCATACGCAGGAATCCCCCGGAAGAGCACGACATCCTCATTTGAATAAACCATTTTACCGCGTTCCCGCGGCGGGGGAGACAGGCTCCTCCGCCGCGGTTTTTGCATTTTAGTAGGTGATGGCGCCGGTGGCGGGGTCGAAGACTATGGTGTAGCTGCCGGGGGCGACGAGGATGTTGTTGCCCGCGGCGTCGCCGTACCAGTACTCGTTGGCGACAACGCCGTTCGCGCCGTAGGCTACCTTGAAGGCCACGCTGCCCTCGGTCCAGTCCTCGGTCTCGTCCTCGGTGAAGGTGACGTCAAGCTTGTAGGTGCCGTCGTCCTGGGCCTGCATCATGTAGGCGGAGTTTTCGGCGTTGGCGTCGGCGGCCCAGCCCGCGTTGCCGCAGGTGCCGACGACGTAGTAGGCGGGCTCCTCGACGAAGAGACTCGTGACGACCGGCTGATTGTCCTGCAGCTCAAGGGCGAGCCAGACTATGTAGGTGCCGGCGGGGACGGTGAAGTTCGGGCTGGCCTCGGGGTCAAGGTTGCGCGGGTCGTACCAGTCGCCGTTGACGAGGTTCTTGATGCCGAACATGGCCGCATCGAGCCCGTTCTGGGTGTCGTAATCCTCCTCGGTGACGGTCAGCAGATAGTACCAGATGAGGTCGTCGCCGTTTTTGAGCATCTTGAAGCTCTCGGGGTCCTCACCCCAGTTGTTGAAGTTACCCTGGACCTGGAAGTCGAACTCGGGCGCGGCGAGCTCAGCGGCGTCGCCCAGGCGCTCGGCGCTGAGCTTGCAGAGGCTGAGAGTCTCGGCGTCCGTAGTCAGGACGAGTTTGTAGAGGCCGGACTGCGCCACGGTGATGTTCGCGCCGGAGTTAAAGGCGTCCTCGCCGCCGGCGAAGTACTCGCTTTCGACGAGGTGGGAGGCGTCGATGCTGTCGCCCCAGTTGTAGTCCTGGTCGATGACGGCTATCTTGAACTGGTCGCCCTCGTAGAGGTTTATCTCAATGGCGAAGGTGTTGAACTCGCCCTCCACGGGCTGGAGGAGGTAGTCGTCCTGCGGCCAGGCGTGGCCCCAGTTGTTGTCCGGATAGCCCGCGAGGCTGCCGGCCAGCATCCAGGCCCTCTCGTCCGCGACGGAGGACTGCCAGGCGACGAAAACGGAGGTGTCCTCAGTGACAGGGGCGCTCATGTCGTAGGGGATAACGAGGGCGGGCGTGGCGTAATAGCCCTGGATGACGTAGCCCTCTTTGCTGAGCTCGGGCTCGGCGACGGGCTGGCCCTCCTCGGCGTTGACCTCGGCGAGCACGGTGGTGCCGTCGCTGTCGTAGAAGGTGACCTTGAAGCCGCCGGAGGCGTCCCCGCCTGCCTCGCCGCAGGCGGCGAGCGCAAGGACCATCGCAAGGGCGAGCGCAAGGCAGAGCAGTTTGCGCATCTTTTTCATTTTTGTCCTCCTTGAATATAAATAATTCCTTTTCCTCTCTGGCTGCCTGCGCTTTAAAGGGACTTGCTTAAGCGTTTAAGCAACCTCTTGTGAACATGATAATATACAAATATTGCCCTGTCAACGGCGGCATACCTGAAGCATATTTTTTGTATATTCCACCAGAAAATAGGCATAGTTTTTTAAACACAAAAACGATAAGCCCGGCCCGCGCGGCCAAATGACCGCCGGAGCCGGGGCAAAAAGGGCGCCAAAAATGCGCCCGGGAGCCGCTTGAAAGCTCCGGGCGCTGGTGCGAGAGATGGGACTTGAACCCACACGCCTATAAATGAGACACAGGCACCTCAAGGCCTGCCTGTCTGCCAGTTCCAGCACTCTCGCATATCCGCTGGGGAAAGGCGCATTTGGTATTATAGCAGAAACGCGGTTTTTGTCAAGAAGATTTTTCTCGTTTCACGAGTATTTTTGCCTCCGGACCGGATGCAGCTGCGCCGCGGTGAAGACGAGGGCTACTATGAGCACGAAGGCGAGCGCCGCCGCGCCCCAGTGCATGAGCAGGAGATAGCGCATCTTCAGATAGGCGTGGTAGCCGAGAAGGGAGGCGAACTCGCACAGGAGGGGCAGGAAGAAGTAGGCCGGCGCCGCGACTGCAAAGGCGAGGCTGAGTATGTCCGCCGCGTAGAAATACCTGTCGTGCATGTGAGGCAGCAGGAAGGGGATGCCGACGACAAGGATGAGTGCCCCGCCGAGCAGGGCCCAGTTCGTGATGGAGCTGCGGCGCCACCAGAACCAGGCGAAGACGGCGAACATCAGCATGAAGGCTGCGGCAGTACCCAGCTTTGCCGCCAGGGCCTCGTCGGAGACGTCTCGCGCAAAGGCGAAGATGGAGGGGGAGTTGTAGTTGAGCGCGCTGCCCACGCTGCCCATCTGGTCGAAGTAGAGCGTGATGGTGTCGAGCACCGGCCGCCCGGCGAGAATGGCGGGCAGCATAAGCAGCATGTACACGGCGGGGAAAATGAGGAAATGCCAGAGCTTCACGCGCTTTGCGATGAGCAGCAGCACAAAGACGGGCATGATGAACACCGCCTGGAGCTTGAAGGCGAAGGAGCAGGCCATCGCCGCCATGCCGAGGGCAGGTTTCCCGGACATGCCCCAGTAGAGCGCGAGCAGGGCGAGGGAGACATAGATGCTGTCGCACTGGCCCCAGACGGCGCTGTTGAGCACCACGGTGGGCCAGAAGAGCACGGCGAAGTAGACGAAGAGCAGCCTCACCCGGCTGCGGGTGAAGAGCCCGGCCAGACGCATGGCCCCGAAGGCAAGCAGCACGTCGAAAAGGGTGGAAAGCAGCTTTATAAGATAGAGGTCGTCCGTCCCGAGATAGGAGAAGAGCGCGAGGAAGTAGAGGTACGGCACATTGTAGTTGCCCACAGAACCGGAGAGCGCGGCGAAGCCCCCGTTATCCCGGAAGTGCTGTACCCAGCGGGAGAGGAAGTCCTGATAGTCCAGCGTCTCGTAGCCGAAAAAGAGCGCCCGGACGGCGAAGGCCAGGGCCACGAGCCCCGCGCAGACGAGCACATGCGCAGGCTTTTTGAGCAGCCCGTCGAAATACAGCAGCAGCAGGGCCAGCCCCGCCTCCAGAAGCAGCAGAATGAGTGCTAAAGCGTCCATATCGACCTCCACGCAAACAAAAAAGGCGGAGAAAACATCCCTGCCTGAAAAATCGTGAATTCTTAACAAAATGGCACTTGACATTAAGTGCAGTATGATGATACAATAACTTGCTATGTCTCCTGAGGACGGATATTATCCCATTTTCAGCTATGCGTTTATTCTATCAGGTTTTCGTTAAATTGCAACAGAGCGCCGCAAACAACTGACAACCCTGCCGGGTGTACACAAGAATCCAACACAAGGAGTGTGCATTGATGCCAAAGGATATTTGCTACGGGAAGACGCTGCGTAAGAGCTTCGCGAGGAGCACTGAGATCCAGGACATGCCGAACCTCCTGGAGATCCAGAAGAAGAGCTATAAGTGGTTCCTCGACACGGGCCTGCGCGAGGTCTTCCGCGACGTGGACGCTGTGACGGACTACTCGGGCAACCTCGAACTGAGCTTTGTGGACTACTCCATGGACGAGAAGCCGAAGTATTCGGAAGAGGAGTGCAAGGCGCGCGACGCGACCTATGCGGCCCCTCTCAAGGTGAGCGTACGTCTCCGCAATAAAGAGACGGAGGAGATAAAGGAGCAGGAGATCTTCATGGGCGACTTCCCGCTCATGACGGACGGCGGCACCTTTGTCATCAACGGCGCGGAGCGCGTCATTGTCTCGCAGATAGTCCGCTCCCCCGGCGTGTACTACGACAAGAAGACGGACAAGGCGCAGATATCCACCTACGGCACCACGGTGATACCCTACCACGGCGCCTGGCTGGAGTATGAGACGGACGCGAACGACCTCTTCTATGTCCGCATAGACAAGAACCGCAAGCTGCCCGTGACTCTGTTCCTCAAGGCCATGGGCCGCTATGATGCGGATAAGCCCTACACCTGGCTGAGCTGCCTGCCGGACCCTGTTGCCGGCTGCGTGACGAGCGAGCAGCTCAAGGAGGTCTTCGCCAACGACGAGCGCATCGTCACCACCCTGGACAAGGACACCTTCGTCACCCGCGAGGACGCGCTGCTGGAGATATACCGCAAGCTGCGCCCGGGCGACCCCCCGACGGTCGAGAGCTCCGAGACCCTGCTGGACGGCCTGTTCTTCGACAGGCGGCGCTATGACCTCTTCGCTGTGGGCCGCTATAAATTTAATAAGAAGCTCGGCCTGGCCGGGCGCCTCATAGGCCACCAGCTGGCCGCCCCCGTGGCCGACCCCGTGACGGGCGAGCTCATTGCCGAGCCGGGCGAGGTCTTCACCCGTGAGCGCGCGGAGTATCTCGACTCCTGCGGCGTCACGGACGTGCTGCTGCACGCCGACGGCAGGGACGTGCGCGTGTTCACGAACGGCATGGTCGATATGCGCCACTTCGTCGATTTCGACCCCGCCGAGGTCGGTGTGAACGAGAAGGTCCGCCTCATCATCCTGCGCCAGCTCATGGAGCAGTTCGAAGGCGAGGAGCTCAAGGACGCCATCCGCGACAACATCGACATCCTCATCCCGAAGCACATCATCGTGGACGACATGTTCGCCTCGGTGAACTATCTCTGCTGCCTGGCCCACGGCATCGGCACGGCGGACGACATTGACCACCTTGGCAACCGCCGCGTGCGCAGCGTGGGCGAGCTGCTGCAGAACCAGTTCCGCATAGGCTTTAGCCGCATGGAGCGCGTCATCCGCGAGCGCATGACCCTGCAGGACCTCGACATCGTTACCCCGCAGAGCCTCATAAACATCCGGCCCGTGACGGCGGCCATCAAGGAGTTCTTCGGCTCCTCGCCGCTTTCTCAGTTCATGGACCAGACCAACCCCCTGGCCGAGCTGACGCACAAGCGCCGCATGTCGGCCCTCGGCCCCGGCGGCCTGAGCCGCGAGAGGGCGAACTTCGACGTGCGCGACGTCCACTACAGCCACTACGGTCGCCTCTGCCCCATAGAGACCCCCGAAGGCCCGAACATCGGCCTCATCAGCTATCTCGCCTCCTACGCCCGCGTCAACGAGTACGGCTTCCTCGTCACGCCCTTCCGCAAGGTCCGCAAGCCGGACTGCTTCGTGACGGACGAGGTCGAGTACATGACCGCCGACGTGGAGGACCGCTACATCGTCGCCCAGGCGACGGAGCCGCTGGACGAGAACGGCTGCCTCAAGAATAGGCGCATCACCTGCCGCCACCGCGACGAGATAATCGAAGTTGACCGCGAGCGCGTGGACTACGTCGATATCTCCCCGCGCATGATGGTCTCCATCGCGACGGCTATGATCCCCTTCCTGGAGAACGACGACGCCAACCGCGCCCTCATGGGCGCGAACATGCAGCGCCAGGCCGTGCCGCTCATGACCACGGAGGCGCCCATCGTCGCCACCGGCATCGAGCACAAGTGCGCCGTGGACTCCGGCGTCACCGTCCTCGCGGAGGACGACGGCTACGTCGAGAGCGTCTCCGCCACCAACATCGTCATCCGCTACGACTCCGGAGAGGTCAAGAATTATAAGCTCATCAAGTTCTCCCGCTCGAACCAGGGTACCTGCATCAACCAGCGCCCCGTCGTCGGCGCGGGCGAGCGCGTGGCGAAGGGCGACGTCATCGCGGACGGCCCCTCGACGAGCCACGGCGAGATAAGCCTCGGCAAGAACATCCTGGTCGGCTATATGAACTGGGAGGGCTACAACTACGAGGACGCCATCCTGCTCAACGAGCGCCTGGTCATGGAGGACGTCTTCACCTCCATCCACGTGGAGGAGTACGAGTGCGACGCGCGCGACACGAAGCTCGGCCCCGAGGAGATAACCCGCGACATCCCCGGCGTGGGCGACGACGCGCTGAAGTTCCTGGACGAGCGCGGCATCATCAGCGTCGGCGCCGAGGTCAGGAGCGGCGACATCCTGGTCGGCAAGGTCACGCCCAAGGGCGAGACGGACCTCACCGCGGAGGAGCGCCTGCTGCGCGCCATTTTCGGCGAGAAGGCCCGCGAAGTGCGCGACACCTCGCTGAAGGTCCCGCACGGCGAGAGCGGCATCATAGTCGATGTCAAGGTCTTCACCCGCGAGGCGGGCGACGAGATGAGCCCGGGCGTCAACCAGGTCGTCAGGGTCTATATAGCGCAGAAGCGCAAGATCTCCGTGGGCGACAAGATGGCCGGCCGCCACGGCAACAAGGGCGTCGTGTCGAGGATACTCCCGCGCGAGGATATGCCCTACATGCCGGACGGCACGCCGCTCGACATCGTCCTGAACCCCCTGGCGTCCCGAGCCGAATGAACATCGGTCAGGTCCTGGAGGTCCACCTGGGCTACGCTGCCCAGGCCCTGGGCTGGAAGGTCGCCACGCCCATCTTCAACGGCGCCAACGAGGCTACCATCCGCGAGACGCTCAAGCTCGCCGGCCTGCGTGAGGACGGCAAGAGCTACCTCTACGACGGCCGCACGGGCGAGCGCTTCGACAACGCCGTCACCGTCGGCTACGTCTACTTCCTCAAACTGCACCACCTGGTGGACGACAAGATCCACGCCCGCTCCACGGGCCCCTACAGCCTCGTCACGCAGCAGCCTCTGGGCGGCAAGGCCCAGTTCGGCGGCCAGCGCTTCGGCGAGATGGAGGTCTGGGCCCTCGAGGCCTACGGCGCGGCGTATACGCTGCAGGAGATACTCACCGTGAAGTCCGACGACGTCACGGGCCGCGTCAAGACCTACGAGAGCATCGTGAAGGGCCACAACATCCCGCAGCCCGGCGTGCCGGAGAGCTTCAAGGTCCTGGTGAAGGAGCTGCAGTCCCTCTGCCTAGACGTGAGGATACTCGACAAGGACGGCGAGGAGATAGAGCTCAAGGACGACGACGAGGACGACTACATCCCCGGCATGCGCGACGACTACCGCGCGGACGACAGCGAGATCGAAGAGGCCGGCTTCTCGATAGAGAACGTCCCGGAGGACGAACTTGAGCTGGACGGCCTTGACGACGAGAGCGACGACGACAGTTTCCCGGGCTTCTCGGGAGACGAGCTTGATATGGAGGAGGAATGAGCCATGAGCTATACACCCTTTGACGCCATCAAGATAGGCATAGCCTCCCCTGAGATGATACGCTCCTGGTCCTACGGCGAGGTCAAGAAGCCGGAGACCATCAACTACCGCACCCTGAAGCCCGAGCGGGACGGCCTGTTCTGCGAGCGCATCTTCGGGCCCACCAAGGACTGGGAATGCCACTGCGGCAAGTACAAGAAGATCCGCTACAAGGGCAAGATCTGCGACCGCTGCGGCGTCGAGGTCACCAAGGCCAAGGTCCGCCGTGAGCGCATGGGCCACATCGAGCTGGCCACGCCCGTCAGCCACATCTGGTACTTCAAGGGCATCCCCTCCCGCATGGGCCTGCTGCTGGACATCACGCCGAGGATACTTGAGAAGGTGCTCTACTTCGGCGCCTATATCGTCACGGACCCGGGCGATACGCCGCTGGAGAAGTGCCAGATTCTATCCGAGCGCGAGTACCGCGACATGCGCGAGAAGTACGAGGATGACTTCGACGCCGGCATGGGCGCCGAGGCCATCAAGAAGCTGCTGCAGCAGATAGACTGCGAGGAGCTGTCCGTCAAGCTGCGCGAGGAGCTCGCCTCCGCGGGCGGCCAGAAGAAGGCCAAGCTCGTCAAGCGCCTGGAGGTCGTGGAGGCCTTCCGCCAGAGCGGCAACAAGCCGGAGTGGATGATAATCGACGTTCTGCCGGTCATCCCGCCCGAGATCCGCCCCATGGTCCAGCTCGACGGCGGCCGCTTCGCCACGAGCGATTTGAACGACCTCTACCGCCGCGTCATAAACCGCAATAACCGCCTCAAGAGGCTCATGCAGCTCAACGCCCCGGATATCATCGTCCGCAACGAGAAGCGCATGCTCCAGGAGGCCGTGGACGCCCTCATCGACAACGGCCGCCGCGGCAGGGCCGTCACCGGCGCAACTCCCGCGCCCTCAAGAGCCTTAGCGACATGCTCAAGGGCAAGCAGGGCCGCTTCCGCCAGAACCTGCTGGGCAAGCGCGTGGACTACTCCGGCCGAAGCGTCATCGTCGTCGGCCCGGACCTCAAGATCTACCAGTGCGGCGTGCCGAAGGAGATGGCCATTGAGCTCTTCCGCCCCTTCGTCATGAAGAAGCTCGTCGAGGACGGCGTCGCCAACAATATAAAGTCCGCCAAGAAGATGGTCGATAAGCAGCGCACCGAGGTCTGGGACGCGCTGGACGTCGTCATCAAGGAGCACCCGGTGCTGCTCAACCGCGCGCCCACGCTGCACAGGCTCGGCATCCAGGCCTTCGAGCCCATCCTGGTCGAGGGCCGCGCGCTCCGGCTGCACCCCCTGGTCTGCACCGCCTACAACGCGGACTTCGACGGCGACCAGATGGCCATTCACGTGCCCCTGTCCGCCGAGGCCCAGGCCGAGGCCCGCATCCTCATGCTCTCCGCCAACAACCTCCTGCGCCCGCAGGACGGCCACCCCGTCACCGTCCCGACCCAGGACATGATCCTCGGCTCCTACTACCTCACCTACGTCCGCCTCGGCAAGGCCGAGAAGGGCGCGGAGCAGGTGTTCGTCACCGACGCCGGCGAGACCGGCCTGCCCGCGGGCGAGGTCGTGGATGCGGACGAGTTCGTGGCTGCGAACAAGGCCGCGAAGAAGGAGGGCAAAAAGGAGGCCGAGTACCGGCCCCTCAAGTCCTACGTCACCCCCGCCGAGGCCATCATGGCCTACAACTACGGCGATATCGGTATCCACGCGCCCATCCTCGTGCGCATCGAGAAGACGATAGACGGAGTGCCAGCCCACAAGCTCATCCGCACCAGCGTCGGCCGCATCATCTTCAACGAGCCCATCCCCCAGGACCTGGGCTATGTGGACCGCAGCGACCCGGAGCATGCCTTCGACCACGAGATAAGCTTCCAGGTCGGCAAGAAGCAGCTGGGCGACATCATCGACCGCTGCATCCAGAAATACGGCTTCACCATTTCCGCAGAGGTGCTGGACAACATCAAGGCTCTCGGCTTCAAGTACTCCACCAAGGGCGCCATCACCATCTCCATTGCGGATATGACCGTGCCTGACGCGAAGAAGACCCTCATCGAGGCCACTGAGAACAAGGTCCTCGACATTGAAAAGCAGTTCCGCCGCGGCTTCATCACGAACGACGAACGCTACCGCCTGGTCGTTGACGAGTGGGAGCAGACGACGAAGGACGTCACCGCCGCCCTCCAGGACTGCCTGGACGAGTACAACCCCATCTATATGATGGCAAACTCCGGCGCCCGCGGCTCCATGAACCAGATCCGCCAGTTGGCCGGCATGCGCGGCCTGATGGCCAACACCGCCGGCAAGACCATCGAGATCCCCATCAAGGCGAACTTCCGCGAGGGCCTGTCGGTCCTGGAGTACTTTGTCTCCAGCCGAGGCGCGCGCAAGGGCCTGGCCGATACCGCCCTGCGTACCGCGGACTCCGGTTACCTGACCCGCCGCCTGGTCGATGTCTCGCAGGACGTCATCATCCGCGAGGACGACTGCGGCACCACCGAGGGCGTCTGGGCCTCCGCCATCTATGAGAAAGGCCAGGAGGTGCAGTCGCTTGCGGTCAGCATCCACGGCCGCTTCCCCGCCGTGCCGATAACGGACCCGCAGACAGGCGAGGTCATCTTCGGCACCGACCATATGCTCATGCCCGAGGACGCGGACGTACTTGCGGCCCACGGCATAGAGAAGGTCCTCATCCGCAGCGTCCTGGCCTGCAAGGCCAAGAGCGGCGTCTGCGCCAAGTGCTACGGCATCAACCTGGCCGTCGGCCAGCCGGTGAACCCGGGCGAGGCCGTCGGCGTCATCGCGGCGCAGTCCATAGGCGAGCCCGGCACGCAGCTGACGATGCGTACCTTCCACACCGGCGGCATAGCCGGCGACGACATCACCCAGGGCCTGCCCCGTGTCGAGGAGCTGTTCGAGGCGCGCAAGCCCAAGAAGATGGCCGTCCTGAGCGAGATAAGCGGCACCGTTTCCATAGAGGAGACGCGCAAGAATTCCATCTTCGCCATCACGGTGACGAACGAGGCCGAGGGCGACACCCGGGTCTACACCGTGCCCTATTCCGCAGGCATCCTCGTCTCGGCGGGGGACCACGTGGACAAGGGCCAGGAGCTCACCGCAGGCGCGCTCAACCCGCACGAGGTCCTGCGCATCCGCGGCATAGACGACGACGAGTTCGGCCGCCAGGGCGTGCGCAACTACCTCGTCCAGGAGGTCCAGAAGGTCTACCGCCAGCAGGGCGTCGATATCAACGACAAGCACATTGAGGTCATAGTCCGCCAGATGATGCGCAAGGTGCGCATAGAGGACGCGGGCGACACCAAGCTGCTGTCCGGCGCCACCGTTGACATCACGGAGCTGCGCGCCAGCAACGAGGAGATAGCCCGCCGCCGCGAGGCCGGGGAGCTGGGCGAGAACGGCGAGCCCCTGCGCGAGGCCACCTATACCCAGCTGCTCATGGGCATCACGAAGGCCTCCCTTGCAACGGAGAGCTTCCTGTCCGCCGCCTCCTTCCAGGAGACCACCAAGGTCCTCACCGAGGCCGCCATCAAGGGCAAGGTGGACCACCTTGTCGGCCTGAAGGAGAACGTCATCATCGGCAAGCTCATCCCCGCGGGCTCCGGCCTGGCCGTGTACCGCAACTTCGAGTCCAAGACGGACGAGGAGATGGAGTCGGCTCCGGAGGAGTACGTGGACCTCTCCGTCCTCGTGAACCGCTCCAACGCGCTGTAATAATCCCAAGCCCCGGCCCGGAAGCTCTGCCTCCGGGCCGGTTTTTTCAAACTTAATGATTTTGTAACAAGAAGGAGATTGTTCTCTTAACATATTGCGGGTAATATAAGTCCTGCAAGCAAGGGTTTCTTCTTTTTCATTTCATGATCCTCTTTTGGCCGCGCGGCGAAGTCCGCGCGGCCCTCCTTTTGCCGGAGCAAAAAATGCTTGCAATGGAAGGCTGTATATGTTATTATACTAATGTTAGTTATGTAGTTTTCGTCTTGAGTGGGTCCCGCCCACTCTTTTTGTTGGGGAAAAACAAACTGTCAGAACATGGCAAAGGAGCGCGCGATGAGCAAAGTCACAGATACAGTCCTGGCGCTGGCGAAGCCGGCGGCGGAGGCCGCGGGCTGCGAGGTCTGGGACGTGGAGTATGTAAAGGAAGCCGGGGCCTGGTATCTCCGGGTGTATATCGACAAGGCCGGCGGCGTCTCGATAGACGACTGCGAGGCCGTCTCCCGCGCGCTGGACCCCATCCTGGACGAGGCGGACCCCATCCCGACGAGCTATATCTTCGAGGTGTCCTCCGCGGGGGTGGAGCGGGAGCTGAAGCGCCCCTCGGACTTTGAGAAGTTCATGGGCTCCCAGGTGGAAGTGCGGCACTATCAGCCGGTGGAGGGCGCGAAGTCGCATACCGGCCTGCTCCGCGGCTGGGCAGACGGGGCCGTCACGATAGATATAAACGGCGTGGAAAAGACCTACCAAAAAGCTCAGGTCGCCCAGGTGCGGCTGAGCGTGACGATATGATAAAGGGGCGCAGTTAGAATGAACGCAGAATTCTTCGCCGCGGTGGAGGACATAGAGAAGGAAAAGGGCATACCCCGCGGGTACATGTTCGAGAAGATACAGCAGGCCATGCTGGCCGCCTTCCGGAAGGACAACCCGGAATACGGCGAAAACGTGGAGGTAATACTGGACGAGGGCAAGAAGCGCATCGAGCTCGTCATCAACAAGACCGTCGTGGACGAGGTCGAGGACCCGACGGCGGAGCTGGACCTGGACTCCGCGCACAAGCTCTCGAAGAAGGCGAAGGTCGGGGACGTCATCTCCATCCCCGTGGAGACGAAGAAATTCGGCCGTATCGCCGCCCAGGCCGCCAAGCAGGTCATCATCCAGGGCATCCGCGAGGCGGAGCGGAGCATAATCTATGACGAGTTCACCTCGAAGGAGCACGAGATACTCACGGGCGTGGTCTCCCGCATAGAGCCGCGCACGGGCGGGGTCTCCATCAAGATAAGCTCCAACTCCGAGTTCACGGAGGCCATGCTCTCCGCGAGCGAGCGGATAAAGGGCGAGGAGCTGCACGAGGGGGACCGCATCAAGGTCTACGTTGTGGAGGTCCGCAAATCCACCCGCGGCCCGCAGGTACTCATATCTAGGACGCATCCCGGCCTTGTAAAGCGCCTGTTCGAGCTGGAGGTGCCGGAGATATTCGACGGCACGGTGGAGATAAAGTCCATCGCCCGCGAGGCGGGCAGCCGCACGAAGATGGCCGTCTGGAGCGAGGACCCGGCTGTGGACCCGATCGGCGCCTGCGTCGGTCCGAGGGGCGGCCGCGTGGCCAGCATAGTGGAAGAGCTGGGCGGCGAGAAGATAGACATCGTGAAGTACAGCGAGCAGCCCGAGGAATACATCGCCGCGGCCCTGGCTCCGGCGGAGGTCGTTAGCGTGACTCTGCTGGACGAGGGCAAGAGCTGCCGCGTCATAGTGCCGGACAGCCAGCTCTCGCTGGCTATAGGCAAGGAGGGGCAGAACGCCCGCCTCGCCGCGAAGCTGACAGGCTACAAGATAGATATAAAATCCGACGCCGAGGTTTGAACCCGGCCGGAACGCCGCCTGAAGGAGGGTGAGCAGCCGTGCAGAAGAAAATACCCATGCGGCAATGCCTCGGCTGCCGCGAGATGAAGCCGAAGCGGGAACTCCTGCGCGTGGTGCGCTCGCCGGAGGGCGAGGTCGCCTTTGACGCGCGCGGCAAGCTGCCGGGGCGGGGGGCCTACGTCTGCCCGAACCCGGACTGCTTCAAAAAGGCGGTGAAGACCCGCGCGCTCGACAGGGCGCTCGAGGTGAAGATACCGGAGGAAGTAATGGAAAGGCTCGCGGGCCAGCTGGAGGAGACGCAAGACGGACAGGGCTCTTAACTATCTCGGCCTGATGCGGAGGGCCGGGAAGATTGAAATAGGCGAGGCAGGCACGGGCGCGGCGGTGAGAGCCGGACGCGCGCGGCTGCTGCTCCTGGCGGCGGACGCCTCGGAAAACGCGCGAAAGCGTGCCGAGGGCTATCTGTACGGCCGCCGGGCGCTGCTGGTGCCGCTGCCGTATGCAAAGGCGGAGCTTGAAGCCCAGCTGGGCAAGAGCGGCTGCAGCATGGCGGCGTGTACTGATTTTGGGTTGTCGGCAGCCTTTTTAGAGGCGCTGGCCGAAAAAGCGCCGGAAGAATACGGGCCGCTCTCGCTTGAGATGGAGCGCCGGGCCGACAAGGCCGCGAGACGCAGGGCCGCAGGGCCAAAAAGGAAACCGGGGAGGGAACACCATGAGTAGTTTTGACAAGTACAGGGTACACGAGCTGGCGAAGGACTTCGGCATGACCTCAAAGGCCATCACCGAGATATTGACGAAGTACGCCACGACCCCCAAGAACCACATGCAGGTGCTGGAGGATCAGGAGCTCTCCCTTGTTTTCGAGTATCTGACGCAGCAGAACCAGTGCGCCTCCATGGAGGACCTGTTCAAGGTCCCGGAGACGCCGAAACCCGCGCCGAAGAAGGCGGAGCCCGCAGCGCAGCAGGCTCAGGCGCAGCAGGCCGCGCCCCAGCAGGAGCGCCAGCAGCAGGCGAAGCCTGCCCAGCAGCCTCAGCCGCAGGCCCAGCAGCCCCAGCCCGCGCCGGCGAAGGAGCAGAAGCCCCACGTCCCGCGCCAGGTGCCGGAGAAGCGCGTCATAGACACGCGCGGCGGCGGCGACGTGAACCTCGGCAAATATGACGAGCGCTTTGACCGCCTGGCCGGCGCGCACGCGGGCGAGAACGTCAAGCGCGGCAAGGAGAAGTTCCAGAACAAGCAGAAGCAGCGCCAGCAGCAGGCCGCGGCCAGCGCCAAGCGCCGCGCAGAAGAGCGCGAGCGCATGCAGAAGCTGCAGTTCGAGATAGCCAAGAAGGCCCAGCTTAAGGTCCAGATCCCCGACGCCATCGGCGTGGGCGAGCTGGCCTCCAGGATGAAGAAGACGGGCGCCGAGGTCGTCCGCGCGCTCATAAAGAACGGCGTAATGGCCTCGCTTTCGGACATCATCGACTACGACACCGCCGCCCTTGTGGCGATGGAGCTCGGCTGCAAGGTCGAGCGCGAGGTCGTCGTCACCGTCGAGGAGCGCCTCATAGACGACAGCGAGGATAAGCCGGAGGACCTCGTCCCCCGCGCGCCGGTCGTGGTCGTCATGGGCCACGTCGACCACGGCAAGACCAGCCTGCTCGACTATATCCGCAAGGCGAACGTCGCCGCGGGCGAGGCCGGCGGCATCACCCAGCATATAGGCGCCTATACCGTGAACGTCAAGGGCAGCCCCATCACCTTCCTGGACACCCCGGGCCACGAGGCTTTTACCTCCATGCGCGCCCGCGGCGCGTCCGTGACGGATATCGCCATCCTCGTCGTCGCCGCCAATGACGGCATCATGCCGCAGACCATAGAGTCCATAAACCACGCCAAGGCTGCCAATATCCCCATCGTCGTGGCCGTGAACAAGATGGATATGCCCGGCGCGAACCCGGAGCGCGTGAAGCAGCAGCTCACGGAGTACGACCTCGTCAGCGAGGAATGGGGCGGTGACACCATCGTCTGCCCGATCTCCGCCAAGACCGGCGAGGGCATAGACAATCTCCTTGAAAACCTCGTCATCCTGGCCGAGATCCAGGAGCTGAAGGCCAACCCGAACCGCGCGGCCAAGGGTGCGGTCATCGAGGCGCGGCTGGACAAGGGCCGCGGCCCCATAATGACCGTCCTCGTCCAGAACGGCACCCTGCACCAGGGCGACATCATCATCGCGGGCACGGCAGTCGGCCGCGTGCGCACCATGATAAACGACAAGGGCCAGCGGGTAACAGAAGCAGGCCCCTCCGTCCCGGTCGAGATAGCGGGCATGAGCGAGGTCCCCGGCGCGGGCGACACCTTCAACGCCGTCGCAGACGAGCGCATGGCAAGGGAGCTCGTGGAGGAGCGCAAGCAGCAGGAGAAGGATAAGACCCTCGGCGTGGCGAAGAAGGTCACGCTCGACGACCTCTTCGCGCGTATCCAGCAGGGCGAGATAAAGGACTTCAACATCATAGTGAAGGCCGACGTCCAGGGCAGCGCCGAGGCGGTCAAGACCTCGCTGGAGAAGCTCTCGAACGAGGAAGTTCGTGTCCGCGTCATCCACTCCGGCGTCGGCGCCATCTCGGAGTCGGACGTCATGCTGGCCGCCACTTCGGGCGCCATCATAGTCGGCTTCAACGTCCGTCCCGACAACGCCGCGCGCGACAATGCTGCCAGGGCGAACGTCGAGATGCGCATGTACCGCGTTATCTACGACTGCATAAATGAGATCGAGGCCGCCATGAAGGGCATGCTCGCACCCAAGTTCGAGGAGCAGGTCATCGCCCACGTGGAGATACGCCAGCTCTACAAGGTCTCGAAGGTCGGCACGGTCTGCGGCTGCTATGTGCAGGACGGCAAGGTCCAGCGCGGCTGCAAGGTCCGCGTCGTGCGCGACGGCATAGTCGTGTTCGAGGGCGAGATGGCCTCCCTGCGCCGCTTCAAGGACGACGTGAAGGAAGTCGCCGCCGGCTACGAGTGCGGCATCCAGATCGAGAAGTTCAACGACGAGCGCGAGGGCGACATCATCGAAGCCTACGTCATGAAGCAGATAGAAGGTTAATATGGCAGGAACATCTAACAGGATAGGCAGGACGAACGACGACATCCAGCGCGTCCTGTCGAATCTGCTGCGGCAGGTCAAGGACCCGCGCGTGCAGCAGGGGCTGATAAGCGTCACGAGGGTGGAGACCACCGGAGACCTCCGCTATGCGAAGGTCTGGCTCTCCGTCCTCGGCGAGCTGGACGAGCGCGAATTCAAGCGCGGGCTCAAGAGCTGCGGCCCCTGGCTGCGGCGCGAGCTCGGCTCGGCACTCTCTCTGCGCTATACGCCGGAGCTCGTTTTCGAGCTCGACCACTCCATCGAATACGGCGCCCATATCAGCAAGCTCATAGAGGAGCTGGACACCGGCAGGGAGGAAGAAAATGAACCTGACGGCGAATGAATGCGCGGCCTACCTCTCCGGGCACGACGGCTACCTGCTCATCAGCCACCGTCGCCCGGACGGGGATACGCTGGGCTCCGGTGCGGCGCTCTGTTCGGCGCTCCGCCGCGCGGGCAAGACCGCGTACTGCTTTGAAAATCCCGAGATAACCGAAAACTACCGCCCCTTCATCGCGCCCTATTTCGCGCCGAAGGGGTTTCGGCCGTCATGCGTCGTGACGGTCGACGTCGCCGGCGAGGGCCTGTTTCCCGAGGGAACGCCCGCGCCGGTGAAGCTTGCTCTGGACCATCACCCCCTCGAACTCGTTCTTCGCGGAGAACACCTGCCTCGCGGCAGACAAGTCCTCCTGCGGTGAGCTGGTGCTTGAGGTGATAAAGTCCCTTTGTGGGGACGTCAGCCGAGATGAGGCTCAGCTCCTCTACATCGCCGTCAGCACCGACACCGGCTGCTTCCAGTACTCGAACACCAACTCCGCCACGCTCCGAGCGGCGGCGGAGCTCATAGACCTCGGCGCGGACAACTCGGAGCTTAATATACGCTTTTTCCGCACCCAGAGCCGCGCCCGCATGGCGCTCGAGGGCCGGATGCTCAGCGGCATGAGGTTCTTCCGGGACGGAGCCATATCCGTGGTTACCGTGACTCTCCGTATGCTCGACGAGTGCGGCGCTGTGGAGAACGACTGCGAGGACCTCGCGGGCCTCGCGGGCAAGGCGGAGGGCTCCGTCGTGAGCATGACCATCCGTGAGACGAAGCCGGGCGAGAGCAAGATCTCGCTCCGCTCCAAGCCGGGAGTGAACGTCTCCGAGATCTGCGCCGTGTACGGCGGCGGAGGACACGCAATGGCCGCGGGCTGCACGCTCCAGGCCGGGCCCGAGAGGCGCGTGAGCTTATGCTGCGAGCGATAGACGAAAAAATGGCCGGAGGAATGAGCGGCATACTGCTCGTGGACAAAGCCCGCGGGCTGGACGAGCCACGACGTGGTGGGAAGGCT
>ENA-OQCL01000262-OQCL01000262.1-human-gut-metagenome-genome-assembly--contig:-NODE-262-length-27657-cov-3.977443_pt1 | contig 27657 bp, 33 predicted proteins | sample MGYA00242502_ERZ504586 | MGnify/ENA primary metagenome ERZ504586 (study PRJEB26092, sample SAMD00036316) | human gut metagenome | host: Homo sapiens | study: EMG produced TPA metagenomics assembly of... | reverse complement strand
TGTAGGAGTCCCGGTTCACATGGGCCGGGAAGCCACCCGCATATTCCCCGTCAGGGAAACCACCTGGTCCACCCCGATGAAGGAAGAGACAAGCAGCAGGTTCTCCTCCTCTCCCACCTGTTCATCCTCCCCGTTGAGAATGGGCTGCTGCCCAAAAACTCCGCCGGTTTTTCACATGGGGCATGTTTTCATACACATAGCGGTCGAAGGCCAGGGCGCCTTCCAGCGTCTCGAAAAGGCACACCACATGGGCCTCCTCGGACGTGCACAGCTCCATGCCGGGAATGACCAGCAGCCCGGCGCTCTCCCCCGCCTCCATGGCGGCGGGGACGTTGCGGCAGGTATTGTGGTCCGTCAAGGCTATGATATCACAGCCGGAAAGCAGTGCCATCTGCACCAGATTGTTGGGAGTCATGTCGCTGTCGCCGCAGGGAGAAAGGCACGAGTGGATGTGAAAATCGTAATGATACTCTTTCATTGCAGCAACTGGTGGACCTGGATGGCCGTCTCATAACTGTTGGCGGCACAGCCGTATACGGGGATGCCCTGCATCTCCGCTTTTTTTGGCCGCGTCAGCGTCCAGGGCCGCATTTTCCGTCAGGACAATGCAGCACACATCCGTCAGGGTTGCCACCGCAATGGCATTCACATTCCCCATGACGGTAATCCATACATTGCCCGACTTGGGCTCTTGCCATCACCCAGCTGAGCAGGTCCCCTACATAACAGCCATCGGCTTGGTTGTCCTCGCCCTCCCCGCCGGCCAGCAGGTTCCAGCCGCAGGCGGCGGCGATTTCCTTCGCGGTCATTTCAATTCCTCCTCTGTGGGGCCAGGCTCCTCCCGGGGAAAGCGCCCCATGCTCTCCTCCAGTTCCGAAAGGGTGCTGGCAAGATTCTTCATCCTCTTGCGGTAGACAAAGATGCACTCGGTCTCCTTGCACATGCCCCGCACAACATCCTCAGCAAACGCCCGGCAAGTGGGGGCACCGCAGGCGCCGCAATCCAGGCCGGGAAATTCCTGCTCGATCTGGTCGATCTTCACCATCATCTGCATGGCTTCTTTCAGGTCGTTGGAGAGGGTGAGCACATCGGAGAACTCCAAGGCCTCTTGCCATTCCATCAGATCCGGCACAGGCCCGCCCTTTAAGTGGTTTTGAGAGACCGGAAGATATTTCCGCAGCCGCTGAATGCGGGCTTTGGCCACATAGGGGTTCTCCACGCAAAGCACCCCGCCCACGCAGCCGCCGGAACAGGCGTTGAGCTCGATAAAGTCCAGATCGCCAATGCGCTCGTCCTCAATCTCCTCTAAGACCCGGATGACGTTCTCAATGCCGTCAGCAGCCAAATATTTTTCGTTGAGAAGTGCGGCGGCCTCTCCCCCGGCTGGTGGACCAGCCTACCCCGATGATGCCGGAGTTGGCCAGTGGTTCCACTTTCTCCAAATGGTCCATCTTGTGGGAGAGGACCGGGAAGACCTCACTGATGGCGATAGCGCCATCCACCTGGGACTTCTCTATGCCCAGGGGCATCTCGATGTCCGTCACCTTGGCGGGGCAGGGGGTGAGAAAGAAGCAGCCGATCTGCTCTTCCGGCAGGCCGGTCTTCTTCATGGCCTCCCGTTTGGCCAGGGCCGCCGCCGTCTCCATGGGGGATTTCAGGGGCAGCACATGGTCGCACAAGTCAGGAAACCGCACCCGGATCAACCGCACCACAGCGGGACAGGCAGAGCTGATGACCGGCCGCTTCAAGGCGCCGGCATCCATCAGCTTTCGGGTGGCCTCACTGACCAGCTCGGCAGCCCGGGAGACCTCGAACACGTCATCGAAGCCCAATTCCTTCAAGCCGGTGAGCACATAGTCGATGTCATCTAAATTGTTAAACTGCCCGTACAGGGACGGCGCGGGCAGAGCGATGGTATAAGTAAAGTCACTGAGCTGGGAAAGGTGGCCGTGCCGGGCCCGCTTGGCGTGATGGGGACAAATGCGGATGCACTCGCCGCAGTCGATACAGCGCTCGCTCGCGATGACCGCTTTGCCCCCCCGGGACCCGGATAGCCTCGGTGGGACAGCGCTTGATGCAGTTGGTGCAGCCAACACACTTTTCCTCGTTCAGTGTGACGGAATGGTAGAATTCAGCCACGGTTGCGTACCTCCCTAAGAAGAAAACGCGGAGAGGGCGCCCGTTATCTTCCTTCCTCTTTTCTTCCCGGGAACACCGTCATGGTCACCGTAGTGCCCTCTCCCACAACGGAGTCTATTTTCATCTCATCGGAATACTTTTTCATATTGGGCAGGCCCATACCGGCGCCAAATCCCAGGGCCCGCACGTTGTCCGGGGCGGTGGACCAGCCGGCCTGCATGGCCTGCTCCACATCCGCAATGCCGGGGCCCGTATCCTTCAGGACAATGTCCACCCGGTCTGGGTCGATGTCCACAACGGCCTCTCCCCCGTTGGCGTGGATGACCATGTTAATTTCCCCTTCATACATGGCAATGGACACACGGCGCACCGCGTCCGGCTCGTAGCCGAGCTTCTTCAGCTTGTGCTTCACGTCTCCAGAGGCCTCTCCCGCCCGAGTGAAATCGTCCCCAGGCACCTGATAGATCAAATGCAGCATGCTCATTGAATTTCACAACCTCCCCGCAGCCCATTGGAATACAACAGCCCGCAGGCCGTAAACATCCTGTAAGGGGATGCCAGCACGGTGATCTCTTTCTGCCGGGCCAGGGCCACCACATTGGGGTCGATTTTCTTTCCCCGGACGAACACGATGCAGTGCATGTCCATCATTTCGGCCGTGCGCACCACCTGGGGGTTCATCAGGCCGGTAAGCAGCACGGACTGGTCTTTTACAAAAGCCAGCACGTCGCTCATCATGTCGCTGCCGCAGGCGGTTTTGACCTCCTCCTCCATGTTGGCCTCGTTGAGCACCTGGCACTTCAGGATCTCTACAATGTCCTTTACCTTCATAAAATTTCCTCCTGTGCGTCATCCTTTTCCCCAAAAGGCGGGCTGGGGGACACCCCTGCCTCATACATATGAGGGGGAAGGCTTCCACCCCACCCTCGCTGCGCGGATTGCGTTGTAAATCATTATACCATAATTCCCTCTCAAACACAAACATTTTCGTTGAAATCTCCTCGATTTCTTTAAATGAGCTTGCGAATCCCTGCGGCTATCCAGCAGTTCAACCAAGAAACCACCTGTGGGAGGATATAACAGCATTTCTCAAGGGTACCGTCCACAGGGGACAATGTCTCTGACACAGAGACATTGTCAAAAATATTTTTCCCACTGACGGACAAAACAAAAGATTTTGTAAAAAAATCACTTTTTTCCCTTGCATTTGCCGAAAAGAGCCGTTATAATAGGGAAAATATTTTATCAATTTACATGGGTAAACCGCCCAGGACATTCAGAGGAGGTAAAGCGTATGTCTCGCGTATACAATTTCTCCGCAGGCCCTTCCCATGCTGCCGGAGGCCGTGCTGCAGAAGGCTGCCGCAGAAATGATGGAATTATCAGGTCAGCGGGGCAGGTCTGTGATGGAGATGTCCCACCGCTCCAAGGTGTTTATGGATATCTACCAGGAAGCCCAGGCCCTTTGGCGGGAAGTGATGGGCATTCCTGAGAACTACAAGGTGCTGTTTCTGCAGGGCGGGGCCTCCTCCCAGTTTGCGGCAGTGCCCATGAACCTGATGGTGAAATCTGGCAAAGCGGATTATGTGCTTTCCGGCCAGTTCTCTACCAAGGCCTATAAAGAAGCGGCCCGCTATGGGGACGTAAAGGCGGTGGCCTCTTCCAAAGAGGACAATTTCTCCCGTATTCCAGCGCTGGATCCCAAGGAGTTCCGGCCTGACGCGGATTACTTCCACATCTGCATGAACAACACCATCTACGGCACGGTGTGGCACCAGCTGCCTGACACCGGCAGCGTGCCCCTGGTGGCGGATATTTCCTCCTGCATTCTCTCCAAGCCCATTGATGTGAGCAAATTTGGGCCCTGCTAGTATGCCGGTGCCCAGAAAACGTGGCTCCTGCCGGCCTGACCATTGTGATTGTGCGGGAAGACCTGCTGGGTGAGCCCATCGGAGTGCACCCCCACCATGTTCAACTACAAGCTATGGCGGAGAACGACTCCATGTACAACACGCCCCCCTGCTGGCCCATTTACATCTGCAAGCTGGTGTTGGAATGGATCAAAAACGACATCGGCGGGCTGGAAAAAATGGAGGAGCGCAATGTGCGCAAAGCCCAGCTTCTCTATGATTTTCTGGATAGCTCTTCCCTGTTTAAGGGCTGCGCCGACAAGGCGGACCGCTCCATTATGAACGTGACCTTTGTCACCGGCGACAAGGACCTGGACGCCAAGTTCGTTAAAGAGAGCGCGGACGCGGGCTTTGTCAACTTGAAGGGCCACCGCAGCGTGGGCGGCATGCGGGCCTCCATCTACAACGCCATGCCGGAAGAGGGCGTTGCAAAGCTGGTAGAGTTTATGAAGAAATTTGAAATGGAGAACAAGTGAGGAAGGAGCTAACTCCCATGTATAAGATATTATGCCTGAACAAGATCAGCCCGGTGGGCACCAAACGCCTGGGAGAGGCCTACACCTTTTCCCCGGAAATTGAGAACCCCGACGGCATCTTGGTGCGTTCCGCCGCCATGCACGACATGGAGCTGGGCGAGAACCTGCTGGCCATCGCCCGGGCGGGGGCCGGTGTGAACAACATCCCTGTAGACAAATGCCTGGAGAAGGGCATTGTGGTGTTCAACACCCCGGGCGCCAACGCCAACGCGGTGAAGGAACTGGTGCTCTGCGCCCTGTTCCTTACCTCCCGGAGGATTGCCCCGGCCATGGACTGGGTAAAAACCCTGAAAGGCCAAGGGGACCAGGTGGAAAAGCTGATTGAGAAGGGCAAGAGCCAATTCGCCGGGCCGGAAATCCAGGGCAAGGCCCTGGGTGTGGTGGGCCTGGGAGCCATTGGCATCCTGGTAGCCAACGCCGCCAGCCAGCTGGGCATGGAAGTCTATGGCTATGACCCCTATCTCTCGGTGGAGCACGCCTGGCATCTGTCCAGCGCGGTGCACCGCTCCCTCTCTTTGGATGAAATTTATGCCAAGTGTGATTACATTACCCTGCACCTGCCCCAAACCAAGGACACCAAGGGCATGGTGAATGGGGACTCCATTCAGAAAATGAAGGACGGGGTGCGCATTCTAAACTTTGCGCGAGGGGCCTTGGTGGATTCCCCCGCCCTGCTGGAAGCCCTGGAGAAAGGAAAGGTGGCGGCCTACGCCACGGACTTCCCCACAGACAGCATGCTGGGGACAGAGGGCATTGTGGCCCTTCCCCACTTGGGCGCCTCCACTCCGGAAAGCGAGGACAACTGCGCCGTGATGGCCGTGGACCAGATTAAGGACTATTTGGAGAACGGCAACATCCTTAACTCGGTAAACCTGCCCTCTATCTCTATGGCGCGGGAAGCCGGCACAAAGCGCATCTGCATCATCCACAAAAACGTGCCCAATACCATTGCTCTGTTCGCCTCTACCTGTGGGGAAGCGGGCATCAACATTGAAAACATGCAGAGCAAGTCCAAAGGGGAATACGCCTACACCATTTTGGATGTATCCGGAGATCTTTCCCCTGCCGCCGTGGACGCCCTGCGCGCTTTGGAGCCCATTGTGAAGGTGCGGGTCATTCAATAAAACTGCTTACAAGGATACGAAAGCAGCAAGGGCTCACCCTATAAACGGGAGGGCCCTTGCTTTTTCTTTTCAGCAACCGCAAAACCTCTGGGGAAGGGTGGCTTAGGGAACTTTTCAAATTCCCCCTTACCGTGGCTTTGGGCCGCTGGGATATTGAGGCGGAACCGGTGGGTGGGGCGGCACTGGCCCCACGGGGTAGGCCGGGAAAACCGGCGGGTAGCACAGGAAGGTCATCTTCCGGCGGTACTCGCTGAGAAGCCGGGACAAAAGGATCATGGCAACGGCAGAACACAGCATCTGCAGGCCCAGCACAGGGAACATCATGCAGAACATCATGCCATACAGTATCCCGAATACCGCAATCACAATCATAAACCCCGTAAGCAACCCTGGCACACGGTTGTCAGGAACACCGGTGGCCGCGGTTACCTTGATGCGGTTGAGCGTCTTAACGGCACAGACCGCAAAAGCGATCCAAAGGGCGCAAAAGCCGCCCATCATAAGGATCAAAAGCACTAACATGCCGATCACCATTTGCAGTGGTGCAGCACCGTAATTTTCCCCGTTCACATAATAGGGGATTTCCGGCATGGAAGAGGATGAAACCACGGAAAATATCCCCAACACCAGGAGGAGGAAGGCAAGCAAGCAATAAACCGCCAACTGGATATAGGCCATCACCTGAAAAATGGTGAGGCCCGCTGTGGAGACATTTCCTGTCTTTCTGTTGCGGCAGGCCGCGTAAAACAGCCACAGCGCCGCCGCGGACAAAGCTGCCGGGGCGGCGAACAGAATTCCCGAAAGACCTGTGGCCTGGTCCATAGCCCGCACCAGCTCCTCAAAGTCCTCGGGAGTGATGGCGCCGCTTGCGCCAATGTAATACAGGGGGCTGGTCACCGCTCCCACCCCTAAAAGCGAAAGCAGGCCCAAGAACACCACTGCGGAATACAGGACAGCCGCTGCCAAAAGCTTTGCGGAAACGCCTAAGGTTTTAATCAAGTTGACCGCCGGATTGGTGGAACGCAAAGGCGCGCCGCAGGGGCAGGGCACTCCATCTGGCAGCATCCTGCCACATTTGGGACAAAGCATCGCAACCCCTCCTTCCGCATGAGGAACTTTTCGCTCCAGCCTTACTGCTGGGGCGGATAAGGCGGCATGGGGGCTGGGGATAAACCGGCTGCACCGGAGGATACAGCAGCATGGTCATCTGACGGCGGTAGTCGCCCAGAAGCAGTGACATAAGGACCATGCACGCGGCAGCTGCCAACGAGGCCAGGCCGCCCAGAGGCGCTGTAAACAAGGCCACCAAGCCGCTCAAGCCGTTGAGCACGCCCATTATCATCATAAAGACAGTCAAAAACCTGGGCACGCGGTTATCCGGCACACCGTGCAGAGCGGAAGCCTTAATGCGGTTGATCGTTTTGATAACGCAGATTTCATAGACCAACAATAGGGCAAGCACTGCCAAAGCCACCAGCAGGACAAAGATAAGCAAAGCCATCACCGCGGCCACGACGCCGTCGCCATAGCCATAAGAATAATAGCTGGAGTAGAGATCGCCGCTGCCCCCCACCGCAAAAAGCACGACGAAAGAAGCAAGACCACCAGCAGCAGGATCAACAGGCACACGCCTACCAGGCCGATATAGGAAATCACCTTGCAGATGGTCAGCCCAGCGGTGGAAATGTTGCCGCTTGGGTATTGCGGCAGGTGACGTAAAACATCCACATGCCCACCGCCAGCAAAATGGCGGGAATCGATCCCATAACGGCCCCCAGGAGAGAGCTGCTTTCCAAAGCGCTCATCATGGGTAGAAAATGTCGGGGTCTAGGCCGTAGTTCGCGCCGTAATAATAGAGAGCGTTGATCCAATCTCCCGAAGCAAACGACGAGAGGATGTTGAACACCACCATGACAGTGTAGAGAATGACCGCCGTCAAGAACTTGGGCGAGGAGCCTATGGTTTTCAACAGGTTCACCGCCGGGTTGGAAGACAGCACCGGCGCGCCGCAGGGACACTGAGAACCATCCGGGACCATCCGCCGCATTTTGGACAAATCATAAGCTCAACTCCTGTTCTTCTTTTATGTATACTATAGAAGGCTCTTCAGGCTGTGTCAAGAAGTTATCTTTTTGTGAGGAAAGATACGTATAAAACCTTGTATAAATGGGGAAAATAGCATACAATTTTACTTGTCTGCTGCTTTTTTTATTACCAGAGAAAAGGAGATACGCCTTGAAAAGAAAAATTGGCTTGAGTTCACAGATTTTGATCGGCTTGGTCCTCGGTGCCCTGGTCGGTTATTTATTTCCTGATTTCGGCGATAAGCTGAAACCCTTCGGCGATGCTTTCCTGCGCATGATCAAGATGATCGTCGTTCCCCTCATCTTCAGTACCCTGGTTATGGGTATTGCCGGTACGGGTGATTTTAAGAAGCTCGGCCGCTTAGGCGGTAAGGCCATCATTTGGTTCGAGTTCGCTACGACCATTGCCCTGGCTATCGGCCTGCTGTTCATGAATATTGCAGAGCCTGGCGTAGGCGTTACCTTGTCGGCGTCTGCTGCCAATGCTTCCAACGCCGCTGCAGCCAGCCAGCACAGCGTCGACCTCGTCGATTATGCCGTACACATCATCCCGACCAATATTGTCGATGCCATGGCCCGCCAGGATATGCTGCAGATTATCTTTTTTTGCCTGCTTCTTTGGCGTCGCCGTCGCCCATATTGGCGGAAGAGGTGAAACCATCGTCGATATTTGCCAAAGCGTGGCCGAAGCTATGTTCAAAGTGACGGGCTATGTCATGCACTTCGCCCCTATCGGCGTCTTTGCCATGATTGCCTATACCGTTGGCAGCTATGGCATTGCCATGCTTATCCCTTTGGGGAAGCTCATCCTGTCCGTTGCCTGTGCTACGGCTCTGTTCATCTGTGTCGTCGCCCTCATTGCCAGCGTCTTTACGGGCATCAATTTCTTCCACGTCATCCGGGCCTTGAAGGACATCCTCTTCCTGGCTTTCTCGACAGCCAGTAGTGAAGCGGCCCTGCCTGGTGCCATGAAGCGTTTGGAAGAATTAGGTGTTCCCAAGACCATCGTCACCTTCGTCATGCCTACAGGCTATTCTTTCAACCTCGACGGCTCGACGCTGTACAGCTCGGCCGGTATCTTATTCATTGCCCAGCTCTACGGCATCCAGATGCCCATTGAGCAGCAGCTGTTGGTCATGGTAACGCTCATGCTGTCGACCAAGGGCATTGCCGGTGTTCCCGGTGCAGGCATCATCGTCGTCGCTGCGACGGCTGCAGCCTTCAATCTGCCGACGGAAGGCGTTGCCATCCTCCTCGGTATCGACCGTCTCCTGGATATGATCCGCACGATCTGTAACGTCTGCGGCAACTGCATGGCTACGGTCGTCGTCGCCTGCTGGGAAAAGGAATTGAACAAGGCCACGTTCAATGAAAAGTACCGCGCTTTCTTAGGCGGGAAAAATAGCTGATTATTCGCCAAACTAGACTAAATCTGTTATAATAGTAGGGTAAATAAGTGCTCCGTAAGGGTTGCCTGACGGAAAACTTCATTCATGAAGCAGCCGTGCTCCTCTGCAAAGATTTGACTGCGCAGACGAGGCGAAAGCACCATTATCCGAAAAGGGACTGTCGCACGGAGGCTTCTTCCATCATGCGTGGTCCTTTTTTCTTTAATGTTTGAGGTTTGATGTATGATGTTTGAGGCGATGGCTTTTAAATTTAAAACCAGTCACATCAAACATCAAACTTTCAACATCAAACTTAAAAAGAGGCTGTCCGACAGCCTCTTTTTCTTTAGGAGGTATAAATATGGAAACAAGAGTCGCTTTAATCGGTATCATCGTAGGGAACCGCCAGGAATCGGCTAAACTGAACGAAATCCTGCATGAATATGGCCAGTACGTCGTCGGCCGCATGGGCGTTCCTTATAAAGATAAAGACATCAACGTCATCAGCCTCATCGTCGATGCGCCGCAGGACGTCATCAGTGCGCTGTCGGGTAAATTGGGCATGCTCCCCGACGTCAGCACCAAGACGATTTATCCGCCCATGCCGCAGTAGGAGGCACGTATGCTGAAAATTGCAATCTATGGTAAAGGCGGTATCGGGAAATCGACGATGACCAGTAACTTGGCGGCTTCCTTCGCTTATTTAGGCAAGAAAGTCATCCAGATAGGCTGCGACCCCAAGGCCGATTCGACATTCAACCTCCTCGGCGGCCATCCCGTCCAGCCGGTCATGAATTATCTGCGGGAACACGACGAAGATCCGGAATCCATCGAAGATATTTCCCGCATCGGCTATGGCGGCGTCCTCTGTATCGAAACGGGAGGGCCGACGCCGGGCCTGGGCTGTGCCGGCCGGGGCATCATCGCCACTTTTTCGCTCCTCGAAGACTTAGGTCTTTTTGAAAAATACGAGCCTGACGTCGTCCTGTACGATGTCTTGGGCGACGTCGTCTGCGGCGGCTTTGCGGCGCCGATCCGCGAAGGCTATGCCGAACAGGTCCTCATCGTCACGTCTGGCGAAAAGATGGCCCTCTATGCGGCCAATAATATCAATACGGCTGTGGCCAATTTTGCCGACCGCAGTTATGCCAAGGTCCGGGGCATCATCCTCAACCGCCGCAATGTCCCCGACGAAGAAGCCAAGGTCCGGGCTTTTGCCGACCGGGCTCATTTGTCCATCGTCGGCGATATTCCCCGCAGCGATGACATCAACCGCTACGAAGATTTGGGCCAGACCGTCATCGAAGGCGATCCGGACCTGCCAATCAGCCGCACCTTCCTCGATTTGGCTCAGAAATTATTACAAGATAAGGAATGATTATGACAGAAAGAAAACCTTATGCCATTACCGTGCAGGACTTAGTGGAACGCGGCCGCGACGACATCCCGGCTGAACTCATTACGTCGACGCACCTCATTTATAATTCACCGGCCGCCCTGGCTTTCAACTCGCCTGGGGCCCAGGGCTTCGGCGTCAAACGGGCAGGCCTTTCCATTCCCGGTTCGGTCATGCTCCTCGTCGGTCCGGGCTGCTGCGGCCGCAATACGACCATCCTCAGCGAACTGGGCGGCTACAGTGATCGTTTTTTCTTCTACATCATGGATGAGACGGATATCGTCACGGGCCGCCATTTAAAGAAAATTCCCCAGGCCGTCTGTGAAGTCGTCGACAGCCTGGCTGAAAAGCCGTCGGTTGTCATGATCTGCATGACTTGTGTCGACGCCCTGCTGGGCACCGATATGGAACGGGTCTGCCGAAAAGCGGAAAAAGAAGCGGGTCTGCCCGTCGTGCCCTGCTATATGTACGCCCTGACCCGGGAAGGCCGTAAGCCGCCTATGGTCGATGTCCGCCGGGCCATTTATTCACTGCTGGAAAAACAGCCGCGCCGCCGCCGGACGGTCAACCTTTTGGGCTATTTCGCGCCCTTGCAGGACGACTGTGAAATCTACGATATCCTCCGCGGCGTCGGCTTTACGCAGATCAACGAAATTTCCCGCTGCCCCGACTTTGCTGCCTATAAAGCCATGTCTCAGGCCAACGTCAATTTCATCCTAAACCCGGAATCGCGCCTGGCTGCTCAGGATATGGAGAAACGGCTGGGGATTCCCAGCGTCGAACTGACGCGGCTCTACCAGGTCGCTCAGATCCACAAACAGTACCAGGCCCTGGCCCAGGTATTGGGGACGGAGATCGACGACAGTTCCTGGCACGAACGGGCCCAGGCCGTCGTCGGGAAGATGCGGGAGAAATACAGCGGGACGACTGTCGCCATCGGCGAGATGCAGAACGGCAATGCCTTTGAGATGGCCTTAGCCCTGACCCGCTATGGCTTCGTCATCAAAGAAATCTACGCCAACCTGGGACCGGATGACTTCGTCTACCTCCGCCATCTGGCCGCTTTGAGCCCGGATACGGAAGTCTACTCAAACTTATCGCCGTCTATGCTCTATTACCAGGACCAGGATCATCCTGTCGACGTCACCATCGGCAAGGATGCCGCATATTACCATGAACAGGCCGCTCATCTTCATTGGGATGAAGATATCCAGCCCTTCGGCTATGCCGGAGTCATTTCCCTGTTACAGGGACTGGATCGGGTCCTGTCGGAAAGGAAGCATCCATGAAAGGTTTATGGAAATATATTTCACCCTTTGCTCCGGACGACTCCGGCGCGGCTGCCGTCCTCTACGGACTGAATGGCATTGTCGTCATCTGCGACGCCGGAGGCTGTGCCGGCAATATCTGCGGGTTTGACGAACCGCGCTGGTTCAGTGGCGAAAAAAAGTGCCGTCTTCAGCGCCGGCCTGCGTGATATGGACGCCATCCTCGGCCGTGACGACCGCCTGGTCGACAAGCTCTGTGATGCGGCCAAGACGATCGATGCGTCCTTTGCGGCCATCGTCGGCACGCCGGTCCCTTCTGTCATCGGTACGGACTACAAGGCCTTGAAGCGCATGGCTGAAAAGCGCTTGTCCCTGCCGGTCGTTACCGTCGATACGACGGGGATGGACTATTACGACAAGGGCATTGAAAAGGCCTATGAGGCCCTGTTCCCGGCCCTGATCGACCCGTCACAGCAGACCGAAGCCGATACGGTCGGCGTCCTCGGCGCCGTCCCGCTGGAACTGATGCATCCCGGCGATATCGAATGGATCAGCCAGTCCCTGGTCGAAGACGGCTGGCAGCAGATCCTCTTGTTCGATGAAATCGAAGATTACCGCAAGGCCGGCAAGGCCTCTCTCAATCTCGTCGTGTCGCCGGCTGGCCTGAAAGCGGCTCAATATCTGAAAGAGACTTTTGGTACGCCTTATGAGCTCCATTACTTCGGCCTCGACGCCGTCGTCGATTTCGATGACAACCTCTTTGCCGGTAAGAACGTCCTCATCATCCATCAACAGGTGGCCGCTTCGGCCATGGCCGCCATGGCCGAAGAAGCAGGCGCTGCCTATGTGACGACGGCTTCGTGGTTCATGGAACTTCCGGGACCGCAGTCGACGGACCACGTACAGCTCCAGGAAGAAGATGATTTGCGCCAGCTGGCCGATAACGACCATTTCGACGTCATCCTCGGCGATGCCTATTTCCGCCGGGCCCTGCCGAATTTTCCCACGGTCAGTACATTGATTTCCCGCATTTCGCTGTATCCGGGAGGGGATAAGATGTATACGGAACGGATTTGCGTCTTTGGTATCGTCCAGGGCGTCGGCTTCCGGCCCTTCGTCAGCCGCATCGCAACGGCCCACTCGATTTGCGGGACGGTTTGCAACAAGGGCTCTTACGTGGAAATCCTGGCCCAAGGGTCCCAATCAGACCTGGCCGCTTTCCGCGAGGATCTGGAGTCCAGGGCGCCGGAACGGTCGGCTATTTTGAAGGTCCTTAGGGAAAGCGAAGACCGGCCGCCTTATGAGGCCTTTTCCATTATCGAAAGCGCCAGGGAAGAAGGCGATATATTCGTCTCGCCGGACATTGCCATCTGCGATGCCTGTAAGAAAGAACTCTTTGACAAGACGAACCGCCGCTATCTCCCATCCCTTCAATCAACTGCACGGCCTGCGGGCCGCGGCTGACCATCCTCGACGCCATGCCCTATGACCGCGAGCGGACGAGTATGGGCGAAATTTCCCATGTGCCCGCAGTGCGAATATGAATATACCCACGCCGAGACGCGGCGTTACGATGCCCAGCCCGTCTGCTGCAACGACTGTGGTCCCGAAGTCTATCTCCTGGACCGGCCCGAACGGCGCCGTCAGGCCATCGTCGCAGCCAGACAGGCTATCGTCGATGGGAAGATCATCGCCATCAAGGGCATCGGCGGCTTTCACCTGTGCTGTGATGCCCGCAATGAACAGGCTGTCCGGACACTGCGCCAGCGCAAGCGGCGGCCTGTGAAGCCCTTTGCCGTCATGATGAAGGACCTCGAAGCCGTTCGCCGGCAGTGCGTCATTCCCGACGGGGCGGAAAAGGTTCTCGACGGCCATCAGAAGCCCATCGTCTTACTGCCTAAGAAAAGCGGTCAGACCTTGGCGCCGTCCATCGCGCCGGGCAATCCGTCCGTCGGCGTCATGCTGCCCTATACGCCGCTCCATCTCTTGCTGTTTACCTATGACGATGACCTTTCCGTACCGGATGCGCTGGTCATGACCAGTGCCAATGAGTCCGGCGCGCCCATCTGCCATAACGATGAGGAAGCGCGGCAGGAATTATCCGGCCTTTGCGACCTCGTTTTGAGCCATAACCGCCGCATCCGCCTGCGGGCCGACGATTCGGTCATGGACTGGTATGACGGCAATCCCTATATGATACGCCGGTCCCGGGGCTATGCGCCGCTGCCTTTCTTCTATGGCAGGGGAAGCGGCAAGGACGTCCTGGCTATGGGCGGGGAACTGAAGAACTGTTTCTGTATCGGCCGGAATAACCTGTTCTATCCATCGCCGTACATCGGCGACATGGCCGATATCCGCACGGTCGAAGCCCTGCGCCAGTCCATCCGCCGCATGACGACGCTCCTCGAAGCGAAACCGGCTGTCGTCGCCTGTGACCTGCATCCGCGTTATAATACGACGGCTGTAGCCCATGAACTGGGCCTGCCCGTCGTCGCCGTCCAGCACCATTATGCCCATATCTTGTCCTGCATGGCTGAAAATGGCTGTGAACAGCCCGTCATCGGCGTCGCCTTTGACGGCACCGGTTATGGGACGGACGGGACGATTTGGGGCGGCGAAATCCTGGTCAGCCAGGTCCAGGGCTTCCGCCGGGCTGGGTCCATCCAGCCTTTCTGGCAGCGCGGCGGCGATGCCTCTGCACGCGAAGGCTGGCGCATTGCTGTCAGCCTCATCGACGGCTTGCAAGAAGACCGGGAAAAGGCCTCGGCCATCATCGATGAACTACAGCTCTGCAGCGCTGTAGAAAAGCAGGCCCAGTTTTTCCTGGCTGACCAGCAGATCAACAGCGTCTTGTCGACCAGTGCCGGCCGCCTCTTCGATGGCGTCAGCGCCATCCTCGGCATTTGCCGGGCTTCGACCTTTGAAGGTCAGGCGTCGATGGCCCTGCAGTTTGCGGCGGAGACCTGGGAAAAAGAACACCCTCAGCCGGCCGTGCAGCCCATGGCACCGCTCCACGATAAAGAGCGCCTGCTCTTGCCGACCGGGGCCCTGGTCCAGCGTTTTCTGGAAGAACGCCTGGCTGGAGGGAATACGGGCCAGCTGGCCTATGTCTTCCATCGTGACCTGGCGGCTATGATCGCCGGTGCCTGCCTGGCTGTCCGCGAGGAAACGGGCCTGACGACGGCCGCCCTGAGCGGCGGCGTCTTCCAGAACCGTCTGCTCCTGCGCCTTTGTGACCAGACCCTGCAGCAGCTGGGCTTCACCGTCCTGAAGCACAGTACGGTCCCGCCCAACGACGGCGGCATCGCCTTAGGACAGGCCGTTTACGCCGCATATATGTAGGGGCCGTCCCAACGGGCGGCCCGCCTGGAACAATGATGTACGCATTATAAATACATGCGCAGGCCATCGCGTAGGGGCCGTCCCAAAGGGCGGCCCGCTTGGAACAATGATGTACACGTTATACATGTTCGATGATATAAAAGGAGGAATTATCATGTGTGTAGGATTACCGGCACGTGTTATGAAAATACAGAATGGAATGGCCCTCGTCGATGCTTCTGGAGCCAAACGGGAAGTATCGGCAGCCCTTATTGATGAACTGGATCCTGGCGATTACGTCATGGTCCACGCCGGCATGGCTATTGCCAAGATTACCAATAATGATGCCGACGAAACCGACGATATCCTGGAGGAACTGGACTGATGGCAGAAGCAAAGAAGCGGACGGCCCTGGATATCATCCGCAGTTATGACGGGCCGAAAATCCGCATCATGGAAGTCTGCGGGACCCACACCCATGAAATCTTCCGACAGGGCATCCGCCAGATCCTGCCGCCCCAGGTCGACGTCATTTCCGGACCGGGCTGCCCGGTCTGCGTCACGCCGGTCGGCTATATCGACCAGGCTATCTGGCTGGCTCTGGAAAAAGGCGTCACCATCTGCACCTTTGGCGACCTCGTCCGCGTCCCCGGCAGTACGATGAGCCTGGCTGACGCCCGCAGTGAGGGGGCTCATGTGGAGATCGTTTATTCGCCCCTCGATGCCTACGACTATGCCAAGGCGCACCTGGATGAAGACGTCGTCTTCTTGTCCGTCGGCTTTGAAACGACGACACCGCCGTCGTGCCTGGCCGTCAAACAGGCCGTCGCCGACGGGATGACGAATTTCTCCCTGCTCACGGCCAATAAGACCATGCCCATGGCCTATGAAGCGATGAAAGACAGCGCCGATGCCTTCCTCTATCCCGGCCATGTCGACGCCGTCATGGGGACCGGTGACGGCGAAGCCATGCTGAAAGAAGGCGTATCCGGTGTCGTCGCCGGTTTTACGGCCAAGGAACTGCTCACGGCCTTTGCCGTCATCCTGGCCAAGTTCCCCCAGGGGAAACCGTTCTTCAAGAACTGCTATCCCCGCGTCGTCAAAGCCGAAGGCAGCCCGGCAGCACAGGCCCTCATGAAAGAAGTCATGGAACCGTGCGATTCGGAATGGCGCGGCTTAGGCGTCATCCCCCAGTCGGGGCAGCAGCTGCGGCCCGCTTTCGCTGTCTGTGACGCCCGCAAGAAATACGGCGTACCCGATATGGACGGTCGCGCCAACCCGGCCTGCCGCTGCGGCGACATCCTGAAAGGTCAGTGCAAGCCGCCCCAGTGCCCGCTCTTCGGCAAGGTCTGCACGCCGGAACATCCTGTAGGAGCCTGCATGGTTTCCCATGAAGGGGCCTGCTCGGCTTATTATTTATATGGAGGCAATTTACATGAGTGATGTCATTACCTTAGCCCACGGTGCCGGCGGTAAACAGACTGCCGAACTCATCGACCGTGTCTTTAAAGCGCATTTTTCCAATCCCCAGTTCACCGGTGACGACGCCGCTGTCCTGCCCATCGGCGGGGCTAACCTGGCTTTCACGACGGATGGCTTCATCGTCTCGCCGCCGGAATTTCCAGGTGGCAATATCGGTAAACTGAGCATCTGCGGGACCGTCAACGACTTGTCCTGCATGGGCGCCAAGCCCTTATATCTGTCGTGTGCCTTCGTCATCGAAGAAGGCTTCCCCCTGGCCAAAGTCGAAGAATACGCTGCGGCCATGGCCAAGACGGCTGCCGAAGCCGGCGTGCGCATCGTCGCCGGCGATACGAAAGTCGCCGGTAAAGGCCAGGTCGACCACCTGTTCATTACGACGACGGGGATCGGCCAGATCGTCGACGGCGTCCATACGTCGGGAACTCTGGCCCGGCCTGGGGATGCCGTCATCGTCAGCGGCGACGTCGGCCGTCACGGCTGCACGATTCTCCTGGCCCGCAACCAGTTCGGCATCGACGCCGACGTGACCAGTGACTGTGCGCCCCTGTGGGGGACTGTCGAAGCCATGCTGGATACGACCAAGGACATTCACGTCATCCGCGATGCGACTCGCGGCGGCGTCGGCACGGTCCTCTACGAAATCGCCGGCCAGAGCCATGTCGGCATCCATTTGGACAGCCAGGCTATCCCCGTCGATCCGGCCGTCCGCGGCGTCTGCGGCATGCTCGGTTTGGAACCGCTTTACCTGGCCTGTGAAGGCCGTTTGGTCATCTTTGCGCCTAAAGCCGTTGCCGGTGATATTGTCGCCACCCTGCGTCAGGGCAAATATTCGAAAGATGCGGCCATCATCGGCGAAGTCACAGCCGACCAGCCGGGCCGGGTCATCATGCGTACGGAAATCGGCGCGGAAACGCTGCTGCCGCCGCCGGGCGGTGAACTGCTGCCGCGCATCTGCTGAGGAGGAGGGAGAGCATGATTTACGAAAATGAAATCCATCCACCCCAGGTGCCGCGGTATCACGTCACGCCGGACGGAGCTGAAATCGCCATCGGCCAGGCATCGTTCCCCAAGCCGTTCCATATCGGCTTGCAATATGCTTCGCCGGCCCGGGGCCACTGGACCATCGCCCATTCGCCCATGCTCATCCCCGGTTGTCACGAAATCTACGTCTGCTGCGCCTGCTGCCTTCACGGTGTCGTCTTGTCGGCCGATGAAGTCCCGGACGGTGCCGGCCGTTTCTCCATGGTCACCTTGACCAATGAAAACCTGATCAAAGGCAATCTGGAAGAGATGATGATCGATGGCATTTCCCATATCATCGACGATATGCCCGAACGTCCGAAGTGCGTCGAAGGCTTTACCAGCTGTATGCAGCATTTCCTGCACATCGACTTGCACGTCGTCTACGATACGCTGCGTCAGAAATATCCCGACATCGATTTTATCGACGGCTACATGATTCCGACTCTGCAGCGGCGCTTTACGCCGGATATCCTCGGCCGGCGCCAGCTCGTGCGGGCTGTCCAGCCCCTGCCGAAACAGAAGGCTGTCAACTATGTCGTCAATTACTATCCCGTCGACGAAGACAATGAATTGACGGTCATGCTCCGCCAGGGGGGCTACGCTATCCACGATTTCGCCGTCTGCAAGACCTATGAAGAATACAAGGCCATGGGCGAATCGCAGGCGAATATCTATTTCCTGGAAAATGCCGGCCCTGCCGCCAAGGACATGGAAAAGCGACTGGATCAGCAGGCCCTGTATCTGCCTTATGCCTATGACTATGAAACTTTGCGCCGCAACCTGCAGCAGGCAGCCCAAATACTGGGCCTTGACCTGCCGGACTGCGACGCCTATGAACGGGCTGTCGAAGAAAAAGTAAGGGCTCTGAAGGAACGAGTCGGCGACACGCACATCGCTATCGACTATACGGCGACGCCGCGGCCCCTGGGATTGGCCAAGTTTCTCTTGATTCACGGCTTCAATGTCTATGCCGTCTATCTCGATGCCATTTCGCCGGACGAAAAGGATACCTTCCAGTTCCTGCAGGCCCACTATCCGGACCTGTCCCTGCGTTCGACGATGCATTTCAAGCGCCGTCTCCTGCCGCGCGACGACAGCCGAAAGTATGGGAAAGTCCTGGCCATCGGCCAGATGGCGGCGTATTTTACTGATACGAAGTACTTCGTCAATCTGATTGAAAACAGCGGCCTCTATGGCTATGTCGGCCTACTCAAGCTCCTCGATTGGATCGGTCGGGCTGACGAAGCCGAAAATCCCAAGATGCGGGATATCATTCAAATCAAAGCTTGGGGGTGTCACGGTTGAAACAAGCACAACGCGTCTTATCGACGTATGCTGTCGACATGTTCGGCATTGCGTCGTCGCTCTTTGAGTTAGGCGGCCTCATCGTCATGCACGATGCATCAGGCTGTAATTCGACATACGATACGCACGACGAACCGCGGTGGTACGATACGCCGAGTATGGTCTATATTTCCGGCCTCAATGAAATCGATACCATCCAGGGCAATGACCAGCGCCTCGTCGACGATATCGCTGAAGCCGTGGAAGCGGCTCATCCCCGCTTTGTCGCCATCGGCGGCAGTCCCATGCCGAACGCCATCGGCACGGACTTCAAGGCTATCGAGCGCCTGGTTGCGGCCCGGACGGGTCTGCCGACGCTGGGTTTCCGGACCGACGGCATCCACAGCTATCTGCCCGGAGCCGGCGGTGCCTATGTCTGGCTGGCCAAGACCTTCGTCAAGGCGCCGGAAAAGGCACCGCAGCGACCGGCAAAGCGGGTCAATCTCCTAGGGCTGACGCCATTGGACTTTTCCGTCGTCGGTAATGCGACGACGCTCAAGCAAATCGTCACCGATGCCGGCTTTACCTTGCAGAGTTCGTGGTCCATGGGGGACACGCTGGACCAGCTGGCGACGGCTGCCAATGCCGACGTCAACGTCGTCCTGTCGTCGACGGCCTTCTACCTGGCCCAATACCTGCGCGACACCTACGGCATCCCGTATGTCGTAGGCATCCCCATGGGCGAAAAGGGGACGGCGGACTGGCTGGAAGCTCTGCGGAACTGCGATTCGTCGTATCTCACGGGCTTTACAGGACAAGAAAAATATATTAGAGCCCAGTATGCCCTGGCCGACCTCAACGCCTGGAAGACGGAACAGGCCTACGACGATACGCCGTGCGACGTCCTGGTCATCGGTGAACCGGTCTACCTGCTGTCGATGAAGGCTTTCCTCCAGCAGGAAATGGGCCTTTCCGACGTCCGCCTGCTCTGCCCTCTGGCCGATGCGCCGCGGTGGCTCCTGGAACAGGTCGAAGTGGCCAGTGTGGAAGACGTCATCCGTCAGGAATGTCACAAAGCCCGCCGGGTCATTGCCGACCCGATTTATGCCCGGCTCTTGCCGGACGAAAAGGAAAAATTCGTTTCCATGCCCCATGAAGCCTATTCCGGCCGTCATTACCACGCTGACATGCCAATCTTCGTCGGGCCGTCCTTTACGGCATGGATGAAAGAGAAGTTGACTTGAGGAGGAAGACGTATGAGAAAATTTGCGATTTATGGGAAAGGCGGCATCGGCAAGTCGACGACGACGGCAAACTTATCGGCGGCTCTGTCCATGATGGGGAAAAAAGTCGTACAAGTCGGCTGCGACCCTAAGGCCGATTCGACGCTGAATCTCTTGCACGGCGAACCGGTCATGCCGGTCATGGATTACTATCGGAAATATACGGAAGGACCGGACTTCGAGCACATCGGCAAAGAAGGCTTCGGCGGCGTCTTCTGCATCGAAACGGGCGGACCTACGCCGGGGCTGGGCTGTGCCGGCCGGGGCATCATTGCCACCTTCGACCTCATGGACGAACAGGAAGTCTTCCAGAAGCTCCAGCCTGACGTCGTCTTGTATGATGTCCTGGGCGACGTCGTCTGTGGCGGTTTCTCCGCGCCTATCCGTGATGGTTATGCCGATGAAATCTTTATCGTCACGTCCGGCGAAAAGATGGCCCTCTATGCAGCGGCCAACATCATCAAAGCCGTCGAGAATTTCAAGAGCCGCGGCTATGCCCAGGTCAAGGGCATCATCCTCAACCGCCGCAATGTCGACGACGAATACGAACTGGTCAAGGCCTTCGCAGACGAACACGGCCTGCCTATCGTAGCCGACATTCCCCGGAGCAAGGATATCCAGTATTATGAAAATAAGGGCATGACCGTTGTCGAAGGCAATCCGGACCTGGCGGTCAGCCAGATTTATCAGGACTTGGCCCGGAAACTGCTTCAGGCCTAGGAAGGGGACGATGTTATGGGAATGAATGATACGCCATCAGGCGAACGGGGCCATATCGGTTTCTTTGGCCGCCGCAATGCCGGGAAATCGAGCGTCGTCAATGCCGTGACCGGCCAGAATCTGTCTATCGTATCGGCGACGAAAGGGACGACGACGGACCCGGTCTACAAGGCCATGGAACTCCTGCCCCTGGGGCCGGTGGTCATTATCGACACGCCGGGCTTCGACGATGTCGGGGCCCTGGGCGAGGAACGGGTGCGCCGGACGAAGCAGGTCCTCAACAAGACGGATATAGCCGTCGTCATCATCGATGCTGCGGAAGGAAGGTCGCCGGCTGACGACGAAGTCCTGGCTCTCATCCGGGACAAGAACCTGCCTTACCTCATCGTCTATAATAAGGCGGACCTGCTGGACCAGCCCTTCAAGGCGCAGGACCATGAAATCTACGTCAGCGCCTTGAAGGGAGAAGGCATCCACGAACTCAAAGAGCGCCTGGCCCGCCTGAAGCCCGTCGAAACGGCATCGCCTATCGTGAGCGACCTCATCCAGGGCGGCGATTTCGTCGTCCTCGTCGTCCCCATCGATACGGCAGCGCCGAAAGGGCGCCTCATCCTGCCGCAGCAGCAGACTATCCGGGAAATCATCGACAACGACAGCGCGGCTATCGTCGTCAAGGAATATGAACTGCGCCATACGCTGGAATGTCTGGGCCAGAAGCCGGCCCTGGTCATTACGGACAGTCAGGTCTTTGCCAAAGTGTCGGCCGATACGCCTATGGACGTGCGCCTGACGTCGTTCTCCATCCTCATGGCTCGGCACAAGGGCTTGTTGGAAACGGCCGTTCGCGGCGTCACGGCCCTGGAAAAGCTGCAAGACGGCGACACGGTCCTCATTGCCGAAGGCTGTACCCATCATCGCCAGTGCGACGACATCGGCACGGTCAAGATCCCCCGCTGGCTGCGCAATTATACTCATAAGGATATCCGCATCGAAACGGCCAGCGGCCGCGATTTCCCGGAAGACTTGTCGCCCTACGCCTTGGTCATCCACTGCGGAGGCTGTATGCTCAACGGACGGGAAGTCCAATACCGCATGAAGTGCGCTGCCGACCAGGCTGTGCCCATTACCAACTACGGCATCGCCATCGCCTACATGCAGGGCATCTTGAAACGCAGCCTCAGCGTCTTCCCGTACTTGCAGTCGCTGGTTTAAAAAATAGCTTGTAGTATGGAGTTTGTAGTTTGTAGAATATGGTAGGCGACTTGGGAGGGATTCGGATGAAAAAAACGCGTATCGAACGCGATGCGCTCGGTGAAATGGAGGTGCCTGAAGGGACAATGTACGGTATCAATACGGTCAGGGCCTTGGAAAATTTCCCTTTAGGCCATAAGCGGACAGCGATGGATCTCATTTATTCCATGGTGACGGTCAAGAAAGCCGCTGCCCTGACCTATGCCCGCCTCGGTGTCCGCGAAGACGGGATTTACCAGGCCATCGCCGCAGCTTGCGACGCCATCCTGGCCGGCCAGTATGACGATGCTTTTGTAACCGAAGCCCTTCAAGGCGGCGCCGGTACGTCGACGAACATGAACGTCAATGAAGTCATTGCCAACGCGGCCTTGCTGAAGCTGGGGAAACAACCCGGGCAGTACGACGTCATCCATCCCCTGGATGACGTCAACCGCGGCCAGTCGACAAATGACGTCTATCCGACGGCTCTGCGGATTGCCGCCATCCGCAAGCTGCGGGAACTGAGCCAGGCTTGTGCCGACTTGCAGGAAGCCTTCCAGCATAAAGAGCAGGCCTATGAAAAAACGTATAAATTGGGGCGGACGGAGCTCATGGATGCCGTTTCCATGACGGCAGGTGAAGAATTTGGTGCTTATGCCCAAGCCTTGTCCCGTGACCGCTGGCGTTTGTATAAAATCGAGGAACGTTTGCGCATGGTCAACCTCGGCGGCACGGCTATCGGTACGTCTGATACGGCGTCGCGGCAGTACCGCTATGAAGTCATTGAGGAATTGCGTCGTTTGACGGGCATCGGCCTGGCTGCGGCAGAATACCCTGTCGACCTGACCCAGAACAACGACGTCTTCGTCGAAGTGTCGGGCTTGCTCAAGGCCCTGGCCGTCAACTTGATGAAAATTGCTAATGACTTGCGCCTCATGAATTCTGGCCCTCACGGCGGCATCGGTGAAATCCGCCTACCTGCCCGTCAGCAGGGCAGTTCCATCATGCCCGGCAAGGTCAATCCGGTCATCCCAGAAATGGTCATGCAGTGTGCCATGAAAGTAATGGCTGACGACAGCGCCATCGCCATGGCCGCTGCCCACGGCGAATTTGAACTCAACGCCTTTGAACCGCTCATCGCCGACTGCCTCCTGGAAAGCCTGCAGCTCCTGATCCGGTCGGTACGCATCTTCCAGACGGCCTGTGTCGAAGGCCTGGAAGTACGGGAAGACCGGTGCCAGCAGCATTTGAAGGCATCTGCCGCCTTCGGGGCGGCCTACATCGGCGCTTTGGGCTATGATACGGTGAGCCGCATCATCAAGGACCATGAACCGGACGAAGCGCGGCGCATCTTGGAAGCTATGGTGAAAAAGTAAGCCATGAATGGAAAGAGGGGCCTTATGTCGAATTTATCCTTGAAACTCGAACAAAAAGCGAAAATACTGCAGGTCCAGCGATTGACCATCCAGATGCTGGCCCTCCATGGCCAGGATTTGGTAGATTTCTTGCAGGAAAAAGTGACGGCTAACCCCTTGATGGACATCTGCTATCATGATGTCCGGGCCGACGAAGAAAAGGGCCGTAAAGCTATCGAGAATGTGCACAATCACGGCGCCTCCCTGGAAGCGAAGCTCATGGCCCAGCTGCGGATCCAGACCCTGCCGAAACCGGTTATGCTGGCGGCGGGCCTGGTCATCGGCTCCCTCGATGCCAAAGGGTTTTTCCAGGGTGACTTAGCTTCTCTGGGCCGGGCTTACCAGTTGGGACCGGCCGATATGGGAAAAGGACTGGCCCTCGTCCAGTCCTTCGACCCGCCGGGCATTGCCGCCAAGGATCTCCGTGAAGCCCTGCTCATCCAGACCCGGCGGGCCCGCAAGGCGCCTCGCCAGGCGGAAGCCCTGATAGAAAAGCATTATGATGATTTTCTCCAGGGGAAGTGGCAGAAAATCCAGGCTTCCCTGGGCTTGTCGGACTCGGAATTGCGGGATATCCGGGATTTTTTCAAGAGCCTGTCCCTCCAGCCGGCCAGCCAGATCGTCCAGGAAGAGGTATATATCCGGCCCGATATAGAAATCTACTGCGATGCCAAAGGCCAGCTGACCCAGCGGTCCCTTGAGGACATACCGGATGTCTATTTCCGCGATGATTTATACGACCAGTATGCCGCCCGGGGGGACAAGGAAATCTTGGATTACATCCGCAAAGCCCGCCGGGATTTTACCGATTTGGCCTCAGCCCTGGCTTACCGCCATCATTCCATCGAACAGGTCGTGGCCTGCCTCATGGACCGGCAGAAGGACTATTTTTTGCACCATCGGTCTTTGCGGCCCCTGCGCCAGAAGGATATCGCTGCCGACACCCAGCTCAGTACGGCGACGGTCAGCCGCGTCTGCCGCCACCGCTATGTCCTGTTTGAAGGGCGGATATATCCGCTCCAATCTTTTTTAGCGACGGCTTATCCTTCCGATACCGAAGGCAGTGTATCCGATAAGGTCGTCATGGAGAAAATCGCCGCCCTCGTCGCCGGTGAAGACAAAAGCCATCCTTATTCGGACCAGGACCTGTCTGAGTGCCTGGCTTTGTCGGACCGGATTTCCGTGGCCCGGCGGACAGTAACCAAACTCCGGCAGAAGCTGAATATCCCCAACAGCCGTATCCGCCGGTTGTAGGCGAGGCGTTATCAGTGCATCTTATTGATCTGCATCGTCACCTTCGCACCGTTATCCAACGCGGCAAGCAACGCTTTTATTTTTACCATCGCCCTGACCGCTTTGCTCCTGCTGTTGATCCCACTCATTCTCACTTTTATCTCCGGGTTTAAGGGAGACAAGGCGGAACATGAAATAAAGCGGGACAAGGAACGGCAGGCCGCAGTTGTGTCCAGCAACCTGGTCCTAGAAACCGATCCCATTCGCCGCAAACAGTATCTGCGGCTGCCGAAGCTGCTTGTGCTGGCGGTTTGCCCGGGCTCGTTCCTGCTTTCTTTTCTCGTGCTGTATTTCACCAAGAACCATCAGGACCAGTTGGCGGTCTTGATGCTGCGTCAGCCGTTTATGGCTCTGGCGGCTGCCTCGATCTTCGCTGTGATCCCGCTTCTGCTGTACTGGGCGAACTGCTCAGGGACGTCTTTGGTTCAGCGCGTGTATCTCTCGGAAAACCGGCTGTGCTATACCGGTTATAGCGGCAGCATGGACGAGCGGGTGGAATTTGCCTTTGGTGCTGCTCCGGCTGAAAGAGTATTCTGTGGGAAGACGATCCATCTGTATCCGGGGAAATATTTACCCGGAAGACAAATGGACGCCTACGGTACGCATCAGAAAAACTGCCTTTTCCAAGACGCTCTGGATTCCCCGTACTTTTCCGGTGAAGCAGGAACAGATTTTACTGGAATTTTTTTAAGAAAAGCGGCAGCGGATCACGCTTCTTTTGACCAGCATGTGGAATAGGCGCCAATCGGTGCAAAATAGAATCGCGGCAGTCGGGTTAACGATTGCCGCGATTTCAGATAAAAGTTGTAAAATAACAGGCAGGGATTGCCCTCCGGAGGCGCGTTGGAATTTTACCGGTTTGGCGCATAAGTTTTTTTCATATGGTACAGACGGGAGAGGTTTTCTACGGAGGCCTCTCCCATCTGTTCGGATACCGCCACTACCAGTGCGTCCACCAACGCCGCAGGCGCCGTCATCGAGTGATACTCTTTTGCCTCTCCCCGATAGGCGAACAGCTGGATATCTGCCCGTTCTTCTTCCGGGACAAATGCACGGGAGATAAACGCAAGCGTCTGGTAACCGGCTTCTTTCCGGTATCCCAGGATCATCTTTCCCTCCTGCGAGAGCTTGGAAAAGCTGAAGAGCACGATGAGGTCGTCCGCGCGCACCTGGGCCAGCCCCTCGAGCACCTCGGAGCCGCCCGAGGGCAGGAGCGCAACCTCGATCCCCAGCCGGCGCAGGCGGAAGAAGAGCAGCTGGCCCAGCGACGCGGACGCGCTCTTAGCGTGGATGAAGACGCGGCGCGCGGCCAGCAGCGCCCGCACCGCCGCGGCGAACTCGCCCTCGTCCAGCCCCTCGAGCGTCTTTTGCAGGTTCTGCTGCTGGCGCGCGACCCAGGAGGAGAGGGTGAACTCCGCGCCCTCGTTCAGCGTTGCGGCGATCTTTCCCGCCGGGCCGTCGAAGGCGGCCTGGCGCATGACGACCTGCTTGAGGTCCTTAAAGTCGCTGCACCCGACGTGGCGGACAAAGCGCGAGATCGTCGCCTCCGAAAGGCCGAGGGCGCGCGCGAGCTGGCCAATGGAGGAGAAGAGAAACCCCTCCGTGTTGTTAGAGATGTAGTCCAGGATGAGCGCGTCCGCGCGCGTGAGCTGCTCGGGCATCCTGGGAAACCGAAGCTGCATGGGCCGTTTCTCTCCTTCCATGAAACACTCTTTCCCCCTTAGGATAGCACAAATCCGCTCGGGCGGCTGCGCCGGAGCGGATTTTTTCTGTAAAGATTGTATTGCGGAGGACTACTGCACGCTCAGGAGCACCTGCACATAGTCGCCGCCCAGCGCGTGGATCTCCTTGAGCGCGCGCTTGAGCACCGTCGCCGTGCGCACACGGAAGGGCGCTTCCTCGGAGAGGGAGATGTGGAAATTCCCCGCGAGCATCTGCGCGTACAGGTCCGAAAGGGTGACGATCTCGCCCGGGAACTCCGTGACGACGCAGCCGTACTGCACGGCCTGGTGCGTGTCGCTGCCCGAGACGACGGGCTTGTGGAGCTGCGCGCCCAGGGCGTAGGTCTTCTGCTCGGTCCGCACGCGGTCCAGGGCCAGGTCCTTGCCGTTCAGGTCCAGGAAGTCCAGGTGCATCAGGTCCTCGGCCGGAAGGTCCGGGATGTGCCCGCCCGCGCGGAAGGGGTGCGCCCCGCCCACGAGCACGGGCGCCTCGCGCAGGCGCGCCATCAGGTCGCGGAAGGGGAGAAAGCGCCCGGGTTCCTTGTTCGGCGTCAGGCTCCGGTTGAGCGCCAGGATCTCCTCGACCGGGCCGATGGAGAGGATGTGCCCGCCCTCGGCGATGTCCGTCTCCATGCCCGCGAACAGCCGCAGGCCGTTGGGCAGCACCAGGGAGTCGCCCTCCCGGCGGCTGATGGAGAGGATGTAGCCGTAGACCTCGTCGAACTGCAGGGTGTTGAAGTGCTCCGTCAGGCACAGCGCGTCCAGGCCCGCGCGCTTGGCCTCGTCAAAGAGCCAATTCGTGTACGGAATGGAAAACGGCAGCTTCTTCGCCAGCTTTCCATGGGTGTGAAAGTCGATCTTCATGAAGCCTTCCTCCTTAGAACAGTGCGGAGCCCAGCATCGCCAGCGAAATCCACAGCAGGGAGAGCGCCAGGAACAGGAAGTCGTTCGTCGTGACCTGAAGGGTCCGCAGCTTCATGCGCTTGACCTGCTTGTCGACCGCGGCATAGCGGTATCCCTTGATCTCCAGCGCCTCCACC
>ENA-OQCL01000261-OQCL01000261.1-human-gut-metagenome-genome-assembly--contig:-NODE-261-length-27676-cov-3.514429_pt1 | contig 27676 bp, 31 predicted proteins | sample MGYA00242502_ERZ504586 | MGnify/ENA primary metagenome ERZ504586 (study PRJEB26092, sample SAMD00036316) | human gut metagenome | host: Homo sapiens | study: EMG produced TPA metagenomics assembly of... | reverse complement strand
CGCGTCAAATCCGCAAAAAGCCTTGCGTAGCAAGGGTTTCCTTGCATAGCTCCCTGGCCGCGCCGTAGGCGCAAGGGAGCTATGAACACCTCGAAAAAGTGGCGCAAGCCACTTTTTCGACAGCCTGTCTATGCGCCCGACCGTCCGGGCCCCTATCCTTCGTAGCCCAGCTCCCCCAGGAAGCTGGGGTTGTTGCGCCAGTCCTCCTTCACCTTCACCCACAGCTGTAGGTTCACCCGGCTGCCCAGCAGCCATTCCATATCCTTGCGGGCCTCGGAGCCGATCCGTTTGAGCATGGCCCCGCCTTTGCCGATGATGATGCCCTTATGGCCGGCCCGCTCGCAATAGATGGTGGCCCAAATATCCTGTACCCCGTCTGGCCGGGCTTCGATCTTATCCATACTTACCCCCAGGCCGTGGGGGACTTCCTCCCGGAGCAGCTCCAGGGCTTTTTCCCGTATGATCTCCCCGCAAAGCACCCGTTCCGGCTGATCCGTCACCATGTCGTCGGGGAAATACTGGGGGCCCTCCACAAGATACCCCGTCAGCATGGCTTCCAGCTGATCCAAGCCCCGGCCTTCCAAGGCGGACAGCTTCACCATGCCCTGTAAAAACCCTTCCCCTTCCAGCCGTTCCCGAGTCGTCTCGATCTGATCCAGGGTGCACAGGTCCGCCTTATTGATGGCAGCCACCACCGGCGCCTTGGCCTCTTTCAGCCGGCCCAGCAGGGCCGCGTCCTTGGGCCCGATCCCCCGGCTGGCGTCCACCACAAAGAGAATGGCCTCCACCTCGTTCAGGGCGTCGAAGGCCACCTTGCACATATATTCCCCCAGGCGGTTTTTCGGCGTGGTCACCCCGGGCGTGTCCAAAAATGACCATCTGCCGTCCCGGCCGGGTCAGCACCCCCATCACCCGGTTCCGGGTAGTTTGGGCCCGCTGGGACACGATGGACACCTTTTGCCCGATCATCTGGTTCATCAGGGTGCTTTTGCCCCACGTTGGGGGAGCCGATGATGGATATGAACCCCGACCGATAGCTCATCCCATATCCCCCGCCGTAAAGGCCGCCGGCAACAGCTGTTCCAGGGTGTAGATGGTATATTCCCCGTCCTTATTGGCGCACACCACCGGCATCTGGGGGTGGCAAAACTCCGCCAGCACCTGCCGGCACACCCCGCAGGGCACTGCATACCCCTCCCCATCCCATATAATGGCCAGGGCGTCAAAACGCCGTTCCCCCTCGTATACCGCCTTAAACATGGCGGTGCGCTCCGCGCAATTGGTGGGGCTATAGGATGCGTTTTCGATGTTGCAACCCATATAGTAGGCCCCGCTGCTGGCCTTCAAGCAAGCCCCCACCCGGAATTTGGAATAGGGGACATAGGCCCGACTCCTTGCCTCAGTGGCCATGCGCACCATGCTTCTCGCTTCAAATTCGTGTATGCCGCTCATCGCAATACTCCCATCTTCTCCAGGATCTCCTCTTGCCTACTATACATTTTGGCAGCGTCCTCCGACTCCATATGGTCATAGCCCAACAGGTGCAATACCCCATGTACCGTCAAAAAGCTCAACTCCCGCACCGGGGAATGGCCGTACTCCATAGCCTGGGCCAAGGCTTTCATCCAAAGAGATCACAATATCCCCCAGGAACCCGTCCGGGATGGCGGCAATCTGCGACCCCCTCCTCCATGGGGAAGCTCAGCACGTCCGTAGGCCGGTCCAAAGCCCGAAAATCCCGATTCAGGACCCGGATGGCTTCATCGTCCACCACCTGCACCGACAACCAGGCATCCCCTTGCCCTTCCTGCTCCAAGGCGAACTGGCCTGCCCGGCCAATGGCCCCTTCCACATCCAAGCCGCCGGGAGCAACCGTTTCCATGGATATCTCTATCATGGCTTTTTCTCCTCAGGATATTCGATCCGATCGTGCATAATGCCGCTGAAGGTCCGCAAAAAGCTCCGCTCGATCTCCGTAAGCTCATGGAAGGTAAGGGGAGCGTTGGACAGCAGGTTTTCCGCCCCATCGGTAAGCTTGCTCCAGATCACCTTGTGCACCATTTCCTCCCGGGCCTCCCGGGTGCAATCCCCCAGGCTGCGCACCGCCGCCTCGCAGCAATCTGCCAGCATGACGATGGCCCCTTCCCGGCTGGAAGGCCGGTTGCCAGGATAGCGGAATTTCCTTGCGTCCACCTCGCCCCCGGCTTTTTCTGGGCCCTTGGTGAATAAAAGTAACGCCACCAAGGAATTGCCATCGGTGGCTCCGCCGCGATACGGAGTCACCTGGCTGGGCATTTTATATTTGGTCAATAGGGCCGCCCCGTCCTTCTGGTGGGCGATGATCACCGCGGCGCTCTCCTCCGGGGCCAAGGTGTCGTGAATATTGGCGCCCTGTTGGTTTTCCTTGAAATATTGGGGCCGCCGCAGCTTGCCCACATCGTGGTAGCAAGCCCCCACCCGGGCCAGCAGGGGGGTCTGCGCCCACCCGCTCTGCCGCAGCCTCTGCCAAAGCGGCTACGTTCATACTGTGCTGGTAGGTGCCGGGGGCCTCGTACATCAGCTGTTTTAACAGGGGATTGCTGGTATTGAGCAGCTCGTTGAGCCGGGCGGGGGTGGCGATATCGAACAGGTTCTCCCAAATGCTCAGGGAGCCCACCACCAATAGGCCGCTAAACAGGGCGCTCAACAGCACCCAGGCCGCATCCATCAAGGTGGTGCCTAGGCTCTTGCTGGCGATCACATACACCGCCACCAGGCAGATGCCGCCTGCCGCGCCGCCCAAGCCGGCTGCGGCGATGATCGCTCCCCGGGTCTGCACCTTGCGCAGGGCAAAGGTGGAAGCCAAAGCGAACACCAGCACAAACAGCAACACGGCCCCTGCGTCAAAGCCGAAGGCGCTGCCTGGCTGGGAGGCCAGCATACCGCCTAACAGGGCCAACAGCACCCCGCTGCACAGGCCTGCCCGCTCCCCCACCAGGATGGCGATCAGCATGGCCGCCAAGGGCAGGGGGGTCAAGTGGATATCCAGCATATTGCACAACAAGGCCAGGGGCGGCGCCGCCGTTAACAACAGGCCCATGATCAGCAGCCGCTTTAGGTCCTGTAGGGTCTGGGGCTGCAGGGCATACAGGCCGCAGGCAAACAGGGCATAGGCCAGCAGCACATACAAAGCCAAGCCCACCCGGATCAAGGTATCGTTGGAGCCGCCCTCCACCATGTCCATCTGGGTCAACAGGGCCATCTGCTCGCTGGTCACCGTAGCCCCTTCCCGTACGATCACATCGCCCCGTTTGATCTGCACCGGTTCCACCTGCTGGGCCGCCGTCTGCTGGGCCGCCTGGGTGGCCGCCTCATCTACGATATAGGTGGGCTGCAAATATTCCGTAAGCACCAGCTCGCCCGTCTGCTTTAGGCCGGCGCTCAAGCTGGCGGCCGCGTTTACCTCTGCAATAGCAGCCGTCCGCACGTTTTCAAGGCTACTCTCCGTCAGGCCGCCTGTAGGGGCGGTGGTGATCTTGGGCAGCACGATCTCCCGCAGCATGGTCAGCTCCGCTTCTGTGGCCATCAGTACCCCCAACAGGGCCTCCCGGTCCAGAGCCGGCGTAGTTACCCCACCCAAGGAGGAAACCAACTGCTCTGTAAGCAAGGCTTCCCATTCTGCTTGGGTAGGGGCCTCGGTGGCCGCCTGCTGCAAAGCCTTTGCCCGCACGTCCGTCAGGCTGTCAAAAAAATGCCCGACGCCCCCTGTTCCAAGGTTTCTACCAGCGCTTGGTCGATTTGATAAACCGGCTGCACGCCATTCATAGCGCTTTGGCCGCAAGGATTCCGTTGCGCCTTCGTCATCCATGGTCTGGTTGGCATGGATGGTAACGGGCGCCGGTTCCCCCTCTGCCACCCGATAGCGCCGGGGGGGTAATACAGGCCAACCCCGCAAAATACGCGGAAAGTAGGGTCAGGATCAGAAGCACCCCTGCGACGGCTTGCTTATATACGCCTGGCTTGGTCTTGCGTTCCCGCTGCTTTGCCATGGTAGGCCTCCCTTCCCTCTATCCTTCATCCTGCCCGCGGTTCCGGCCAGCTTCCGCCCGGTCGTAAGCCCGGATGATCCGCTGCACCATTTCATGCCGCACCACATCCTTGTGGGTTAAATACACCTGGCTGATGCCTTCCACGTCCCGCAATACCTCCAGGGCATGGACCAACCCGCTCTTTTTCTCTCGAGGCAGGTCGATCTGGGTAATGTCCCCGGTCACCACCACCCTGGAACCTTCGCCAAAGCGGGTGAGGAACATCTTCATTTGCTCGCAGGTACAGTTTTGGGCCTCATCCAAAATAATGTAGGCGTTATTTAGGGTGCGGCCCCGCATATACGCCAGCGGCGCCACCTCGATGGCTCCCCGTTCCACCAGCTGATGGAAATTTTCCGAACCCAGGAAGTCGTATAGGGCGTCGTACAACGGCCGCAGATACGGGTCCACCTTGTTTTGCAGGTCTCCCGGCAGGAATCCCAGCTTTTCCCCGGCTTCCACCGCGGGCCGGGTCAGGATGATCTTGTCCACCTCTTTATTCTTAAAGGCCAATACCGCCATGGCCACCGCCAAATAGGTCTTGCCGGTGCCTGCGGGGCCCACCCCGAATACCACCGTATGCCGTTTGAGGGCGGAGACGTATTTTTTCTGGCCCAGGGTCTTGCACTTGATCCTGCGGCCCTTGTTGGTGAAAGCCACCACATCGTCCAGCAGCTCCAGGATCAGCTCCCCGTTGCCCTCCTTGGCCAGGTCCACCGCATAGCGGATCCGGCTCCGGTCGATGTTTTCCCCCCGGCGCAGGATGGTCAGCAGCCTGTCCACCACCTCATGGGCCAAGGCAGCGGCTTCCGCCTCCCCGGTAATGGAAATGCTCCCTCCATCGGTTTTGATGTTGGCGCCGGTCTCCTGCTGGATGATGCTCAGGTTCTCGTCGAATACCCCGAACAGCCGCAGCACCTCGTCCATGCTTTCTACAGCGATCTCATATTGCCGGGGCGCCTGGGCGCCCATGGTTTCCCGATCAAATTCCTGCATACGCTTGTTTACAACGCTCCACTTTGTGCGATATTTTCTTCCGCGATCACCTGGAGTTCCACGGTGACCCCGGTTTCATCCTGGCTGCTGACGGTCTGTACCGATAGGATGCGGGCGGTCTTATCCACCCCCTGGTCCATCAGCGCCCTGGCGCCCGCCTCTGCCATGGGCAAAAGCTCCGCCTGGGTAAAGGTCCTTGGCATATCTGCCAGCTGGTAGCAGGTTACTTCCTGCACCCTTAGGGGCGCCCCCACCCCCAGCACCGCCCCTTGGCTGGTTTCCGTCTCGTATTCTTCAAAAGGGACGGCCGGTTCCGGCAGGGTATAGCCCAACAGGGACAGCTGGGTATAGGTATAGGTTTCCCCGGTGCGGCAGGGGGCCACCTGGGCATAGGGCGCCGTATAGGAGAACCGGTACAATACCCGGGCGATCACTTCTCCCCGGGCCTGTACGGCCAGATCCTCCCCCAACTCCCCGGTGATCAGCTTCTGCCCCTTGAGCACCGCGTCCCCGGCCTGAAACAGGGCCTTGCCCTGCAGGGGGACGATCCGGCGGATGACCCCGTCCCGGGCGGCATAGATGCTTTGGGGCGGGCCCTCCTCCAACACGGTAGGCTCCTGGCCCGCCTCCTGGATGGACAGCTGCAACACCACCCCTTTGAGTTCCGCTCCCGCCCAGGCGATCCGTGGGTCTGTAGCCATCACCGCCTTGCCCAGCTGGCTGGTGATCACCTGGCCCCGGGGCGTTCCCGCCCGGATGCCCATCTCCTCCAGGGTGGCCATGAGCTGGGCAGGGGTCACCTGGTCGCAGCCCTCGAAGCGGAAAAACCACACATACCGGGAGCTTAGCAGCAGCGCCGCCAATACGGCGATCCAGCCCAGGGCCAACACCTTGCGAAACCACAGCCGGGATAGGGCGATGGGCAGGCCATGCTTTTCCAGGATATGGATCCGGCAGCCCAGGTTCCGGTTCAGCTTGCGCAGGGCGTAAAAGCTGCCTACGCTCACGTTGGCGGTCATGGTGTTCCGGCCCGTGCGCTGCACGTTCCAAATGGAAAGCCCCGCCTCCATGGCCCGGTTCACAAACCGCTCCAGGCCAGCTCCTTCCAGCTTTATCATAACATATCCCGCAAGAGAATTCCACATATCCACGCCGCTTCCTCCCCTCTGCCGGATGGCGCTTGGCCGCTTTTTACAGTTTGTTCACCATTATTTCCCTGCTTCCCCGTATCGAACCGCCTCTACGTTGCCGCAAATGAACATCCGTTCCGGGCTCAGCTCCTTGAGGGTAAGCCCTTTGCCGCTCACCACCAGCATCCCCTCCCGGGTATACAGACAGATCTCCTGTTCCCGATATTGGTACAAGCCCTTGTGATTTTCCACCAGGGCCCAATCCCTGCCCAATAGGGTCACCTTGGGCGTGCCCGCCGCTTCCTCCGGCAGGTCCAGGGCGGAAAGGAACCGCCTGCCCAGCTTGATGCGCCGCTTATTTTTCTGCATAATAAAAGCCCCCATACTTGATATGGTATGCGGGCTGGAGCCTGAATATTTTTCCGCTATGCCTCGGCATCCTGGATCTCATCCATCAGGGCCAGGAAATGGGCGAACACCTCTTGTAGCAGCACTTCGCTTTCAATGGTCACGTAGGTTTCCTCCTCCCCCTCCGGCACCACATGGAGCAGCACCACCTCCGCCTCCTCTTCGGAGGCTTCCTCCTCCAAGGGGCTCAAGGCGATATACCGTTCCCCTTCATAGAGGAAGGTCAGGATATGGGAAAACCGGGCGGGTTCCCCCGCTTCATCCAAAAGGACCACTTCGTCCAGCAGGTCATGTTCCATTTCGCTTCCCTCCTAGAATGAATCATAGCTTAGGGTTGGTGGCGAGATATCCTTGGAGGATCATCACCGCAGCCACCTTATCCACCACCTTGCGCCGGGCCCGCCAATCCAGGGAAGCCTCCCCCAGGGCCCGTTCCGCCGCCACGGTGGTAAGCCGTTCGTCGTAAAAGGCGTGCTCCCCTTCAAAGCCCGATAGCACCAGGTCCGCAAAGGCTTTGACCTTTTCGCTTTGAAAGCCGTAGCTGCCGTCCATATTCCGGGGCAAGCCGAACAGCAGCCGCACCGGCGCATACTGCGCCGCCAGGCTGCGGATATAGGCTGCATCCGCCGCCTCGTCCCCGGTGCGGGTATAGGTTTCCAACCCCTGGGCCGTCAGCCCCAGGGGATCGCTCACTGCGATGCCGATCCGCTTATCCCCCACATCCAGCGCCAACACCCGCCGCATACTCAATCCACCTCGTGGGTTTGCACATAGTAGCGGACCAGCTCTTCCAACAGCTCGTCCCGCTCCAGGATGCGGATCATATACCGGGCGTTGTTATAGCTGGTGATGTAGGTTGGGTCCCCGGAGATCAGGTAGCCTACGATCTGGTTCACCGGGTCGTAGCCCCGCTCCTCCATGGCCGCATAGACCCGCATGATCACATCGCTGGCCTTGCTTTTTTCCTTTTCTACGCGAAACTGCATGGTATCGTTATGAATGTCCGCCAAGCAGCCCACCCCCTTTTCCAGTATGTGTTCAGTATACCCTGAACCCAGGGTTTTTTCAATCCAATTCCGCGGCCTGCCCGGGACCCGCGCCCTTTGCGCCTGCCTGGCCCAGGGCCTTCAAGGTCTCCCCATCGATCCGGTATACGGTCCATTCCTCCATGGGCTTCGCTCCCAGGGCCTTGTAAAAGTCGATGCTGGGCCGGTTCCAGTCCAGGCACCACCATTCCAGCCTGCCGCATTCCCGCTCCAGGGCGATGGCCGCCAGCTTTTGCAAAAGGGCCTTGCCAAACCCCCGGCCCCGGTAGGCGGGCAGCACAAACAGGTCCTCCAGATACAGCCCCGCCCGGCCCAGGAAGGTGGAAAAATTATGGAAAAACAGGGCGAAGCCCACCTCCGTCCCATCCGAAAGGGCGAAGAGCACCTCCGCCTTTTTCCGCTGGAAGAGCCATTCCTCCAGCATGGCTTCATCCGCCACCACCTGCGCCTCCATCCCCTCATACCGGGCCAGCGCCCGGATGAAGCGGAGGATCAGGGCCGTATCCTCCGGCCCGGCAAAGCGGAACTGTACCCCTTGCTGCATTTCCCCCATCCGTTTCCTCCTTTTGTTCGGGATGGCGGGCAAGCGCGCCTGCCCGCCACGATAAAAAGCGGCGTTCATGCCGCTTTTTCCATAGATGGCCCCTGCCCCTCAGCGGAACATGTTGCTGACCATCCGTTTGCCGCTGCGCATGGCCCGGCTGGAATCCCGCAGCATACGCCGGGCAACGTCCGGATACATGGCGGTCACCGCCATATACCCTGCGGCGGCCCGGCCACCACACCCACCATCAAAACGGTAGCGCTTTCATCATGCCCTTGCCTCCTTCCCGCCCCATGGGGCGCAAATGTATGGGATTAGTTTGTCCCAAAGCAAGGGCATAGGCCCATGGGAATTTCTACAAGATCCCCCGGCTGCGCAAGGCTTCCAGGGTTTCCCGGGAAATGTCCGCCGGGGTGCGGAAGCAGCCCCCTTGCATACACTGGATCACCAGGATATCCGACCGCTGGGCGGCGGCTTCCAGATATTTTTCCCTGGCCCGGCGCTGGATGCCGCCGGACGCCTCGTATACGTCCCGGCACTCGTTGCCCAGGTAGTCCCGGTGGCCTTTTTTCAATACGTTTTCCCCGGCCTGGGCCGGCTCCACGTCGTAAAATACGAATACGTCCGCCCTGGGCAAACCGAAATGGTTATATTCCAGATCGAACACCCAATCCACCAGGTCCGGCTTGCCCAAATCGATCTCCCGGATGGACTGGTATACCCCGTTGCTGAGCACATACCGGTTGATCAGCAGCACGTCTGCCTGGCCGTCCCGGTAAGTTTGCAGATCCTCCCACCGGTCCAGGGCAAACCACAGGGCCATGGATTTTCCATCCACCTGATCCGCCTGCACCCCCGCCTGGCCGGACAGGAGCTGCCCCACCGCCCCGCCAAAGTAGCTATGGTAAACCGGGTATTCCCGCTGCTCCACCCTGAGGCCCCGGTCCTTGCAGGCCTGGGCCAGAAGCTGGAACTGTACGCTTTTTCCGCTGCCATCGATGCCCTCGATGGCGATCACCCTGGTTTTTTTCATTGCGTCTCCCCCTGTCCCAAGATCCGTTTGAGCCGCCACAACAGGCTTTCCTCCACCTGGGCCCGCACAAGGGTGCCCGCCCCTTCGTGGGTCTCCTCCAGGATGCGGCCCTCCCGTTTCAATAGGGCCATGGCCTCGTATTTGTCATAGGGGATCACCAGAGAGATCTCCTTGTAGCGGGCGCTTAGGGCCTGTTCCACCGCTTGGAGCAGGGCTTCCAGCCCCGTGCCCTGCAGGGCGCTGATGGCCACCCCATCCTGGGGCAGGGGGCCTTGCGCCTGATCCGCCTTGTTGTACACCCGGATGCAGGGGATGTCCCCCGCCCCCAGGCTTGCCAGCACCTCCTCCACCACCTGCATCTGGCTGGGATAATAGCTGGCGGAAACATCCGCCACGTGCAGGATCAGATCCGCCTGGCGCACCTCCTCCAGGGTGGAATGGAAGGCCGTTACCAGCTCGTGGGGCAGCTTGTTGATAAAGCCCACCGTATCGCTGAGCAGGGCCTGGCTGCCGTTGGGCAGCGCCACCTGGCGCACCACCGGATCCAGGGTGGCGAACAGCTTATCCTCCGCCAGCACTCCCGCCCCAGTCAAGGCGTTGAGCAGGGTGCTCTTCCCCGCGTTGGTATACCCCACCAGGGCGATCCGCGCCACGGTTTCCTTTTGCCGCCGCTCCCGCCGGAGGCCCCGCTGCTTTTCCACCGTCTTGAGTTCTTCCCCCAGCTCATAGATCCTTCGCCGGATCCGTCGCTTGTCGCTTTCCAGCTTGGTTTCGCCGGGCCCCCGGGCAATGGTGCCCGAACCCTGCCGGGACAAATCTTTACCCTGGCCGAAGATCCGGGGCAGCTCGTATTTCAAGTTGGCAAGCTCCACCTGGAGCTTGCCTTCCCGGCTCTGGGCGTGCCGGGCGAAAATATCCAAAATAAGCGCCGTGCGGTCGATGACCCGCACCCCGGTAATGGTCTCCAGGTTCCGGGTCTGGACCGGGCTCAATTCGTCGTCGAAAATCAGCAGATCCGCTTCCAAGGCGCTGGCCGTCAAGGAGAGTTCCTCCGCCTTGCCGCTACCGATGTAGGTGGCGTTGTCGATGTCCCGCTTGCGCTGGGTGGCCCGGCCCACCACCAGGGCCCCTGCCGTAGCCGCCAGCTCTCCCAGCTCCGCAAGGGTATCGTAAGGGGCGTCGCTTTCCAAGCCCACCAAAATGGCCCGCTCCGGCCGGGCTTCCTCCACGGCTTTTGTGCTGCTTTTAAACCGGTCGTCCGCCAGATAGATCTCCCGCATCAGGGCCTTCTGGGGCAGCTTGTAGGGCCTAAGGGGGCCGTATAGGAGCACATCCCGGCTCCCCGCCTCGTCCATGTCCCCCAGATAGCCCGCATAGAAATTGGTGGGCTGGCCCTCCGGCCCCACTCCCAGGGCTGCCATGGCGTCCAGCCGCATGGAGCGCAGGGTCCCTGCATCCACGCTGGATAACCGCCCATCCCCATTGGGATGGGTATGGATACACCGCACCCCGCACAGCCGGTCCTCGTTGCGCACCAGCCGCACATTGGGCATGGATACCTTGCCGCTATCCCCGATGGAAATATCCACCACCCGGCCATCCCGGGATAGGTACACGGAGATCTCCCGGCCAATTTGCCCGGTAAAACCGGCCATGGCGGACAGCAACGCAAAGGAGGCGAACGTGTCCGCCTCCATGCGCAGCTGATACAGATCCCGGATCTGCTCCAAGAGGCTGTTTCGGATGCCTTCTGTATTGCCGTTGATCTGTTGGGTCATATGCTTCCTGTCTCCGGCTTATGCCGCCGGTTGTTGGTAATTTTTTCAGGTAATTCAGGTCCATGCCATAGATCAGGCCGCCCCGGGTACCCACCACCACCATGTTGTTATACACGGCGGGAGAGGCCTCCACGTTGCTGCCCAGGCTCATCTCGCTGATGATCTCGCCGGTTTGGCCGTCGATCAGGTGAATATAGCCGGTCTTGTTGCACTGGATCAAGTAGCCTTTGCCGCTATCGTCGTAGACCGCCACCGGGGAGGACCAGGGATAGCCTGCAAAGTCGCATTCCCACTTAACGCTCATGTCGGAGGTATTGAGGGCCACCAATTTGCCCCGTGTGCCCTCCGTCATGGCCACCGGTACGAAAATCAACCCTTCCAGATCCTTTTCGCCAATGGCCAATGTGCCTTGTACGCCGCCGGAGACCTGGTTGGGCGTGGCGATGGTCTGGCAGTGATAGGTATCGTTCTGGGCCACGATCTGGCCGGTCACCGCATCGATCTTCCAGATGGGGATAGGCGCGGTACTGTTTTCACTGGCCCGCCAATTGGGATGGAAGGAAGTGGAGGTGTATACATAAGGATGGTTATCCGGCCCCTCCAAGGACAGCACCGGCGTGCAGTTGGTATCATCCAGGGTATCCTGCACCCAAACGGCCTTCATGGTATTCAGATCCAGGCAGATCATATGGCCGCCGTTATCCGTAAAAATGGCATGGCCTCGCCAGATGATAGCGCTATCCTCAATGCCCAGCCACCAGCCCTGGGAACCATCCACCGTATCCGTAGACAAGCTCCTCGCGCCTTTATAGCGCCATTTTACCGTTTGCGGGTTGATGGAGATGGTGCCGGCGTTGGGATCATATTGGGTGTTCAGCTTAATGGTATACAGGATGCCCGATTCGCCAGGATATATGAGGGTATCCGTCTCCGCATCCACCAAGGCCGAGCTATCGAAATAGCTTAGATCCCGAAGGGCAAAACCATCCTCCACGCCAAACTCATATAGGATGGTCCCATCGATCAGGTTTATGATAAAGGCGCGGCTATCCCCGGCGGTGCTATCGTCGCCGCTACCCACATACATCAGGGGATACCCCCGGGGATCCAATGCGCCGGCCCCCTTAAAGGGATAGCCTACATTGATGGGGTCCCGGGTTTTTTCGCCGGTATATAGATCCAAGAAATAGATATGTCCATCCATGGTGGCGTAAATTACCTCCACCAGATCCGGATCGTTCTTGGCGCTATCATATAGATTCATGATCCGTTTGGTCTCTTCCGGCCATTTCACGATCAACGGCTGGCCCGTCCAACCGCATCCGGTCCAGGAACCGCTGCCGGATTTTTTCGCCATGCTGCCTACCGAGAAGGTCCAGGGCCTCCGAGGCCTGTCCCGTCCAGGTGACGGTGCCATAAGCGGCGCTATCCCGGAAGTTGTTGCCCCGGAAGGTGATCACGCCCTCCAATTCCGTATATGTATCCCCTTCTAGGAAATCAATGGGCTCCGCTCTGGTATAGGCGTCCACGACCGTTCCATTATCCTCGATCGCCTCTTCCAGGCCAAAGTCGGAAGGCATCGTGCCGGCGACAGCGCTAGGGCTAAAGGTAGGCACCGGCGTTGGCGTAGGCGCCACGGTGGCCAATGGGGATGGAGTAGGCGTTTCCTTGCCGAACAAGCTGCTAATAAAACCGGAAGATTCCTCTTCTTCCGTCTTATCCGCTGCGCAGCTCTTCACCAAAAGCACCGATAAGAATATGACCGCTGCCAGCAGTACGAGTATCAATAGCAGCCTTCCTACATTGACCCGTACCCTACGGCGGCGGCGCCGCCGTCTCTTTCCTAGCTGAGAACCCATAATTCTACCTCTTTTTTCAATAAAGTACCTGTTAAATTATACCCTACTTATGGCCTGGACACAAGCGGAAGGGCGCCTTGGATCTATGAATAAATTATGTACAAGCCCGCCCCGTTCCCGTCTAAGCCCAGAACGCCTTGCGTCTCAGCTGCAAGTATGTTTTAATAATAATGCCCCATGGGGCTTGACAGCAGCGTCATGGGGCCTTGGGAAAAGGCCCCGATGCAGGCCGTCTGTTGCCGGCTATGAAGATGTGGATAGGGCGAAGCCGTGGGCGATAGCCCTAGGTGGCTTTCCTGTTCCGCTACGCTGTAATCCCCAGCGGCGCGGGTGTGCAAAGTCCCGATATAAGGCAACGCTTTTGCCACAAGTGCAAGGGGTATGGATCTGGAAAGGAGCGTACAGGTATGCAACACACCTATGATGATGAAGGTTTTTTCCAAGCCTATGCCCATATGCCCCGGAGCAGGGCGGGCCTTGCTGCCGCCGGGGAATGGGGACAGCTGCGGCCGCTATTTCCCCAAGTGGCGGGGAAAGCGGTGCTGGATCTTGGGTGCGGCTATGGCTGGCATTGCCAATACGCCGTACAGATGGGCGCAGCCACTGTGGTGGGCATAGACGCCAGCCAGAAGATGCTCTCTGAAGCCCGACGGCAAAACCCACATCCGAATATCCAGTATACGGTGTGCGGGCTGGAGGACTATGCTTATCCGCCGGACACCTTTGATCTGGTGCTTTCCAACCTTGTTTTGCACTATATAGCGGATTTAGACTGGATCTACGGTCGGGTATATTCCACCTTGAAGCAAGGCGGTTGCTTTCTATTCAACATGGAACATCCGGTATTTACGGCCGGCGTAAATCAGGATTGGGTCCAGAACCAGGCAGGGCAACGGCTGCATTGGCCTGTGGACAACTATTTTTACCCCGGCCCCCGGGAAACCCGGTTCCTGGGCTGCCAGGTGGTCAAGCAACACCATACCCTCACGCAGGTATTGAACGGCCTGCTGACGCGCGGGTTTGTGCTCCAGGCGGTGGAGGAGGTCATGCCCCCCGCAACGTGGCTAGACGATCCCGACATGGCGGACGAAATGCGCCGCCCCATGATGTTGCTGGTCAAAGCGGCGAAGCCTTAGGAGCCATCCCCTTGGAACCGCAGACTATGAGATAGAAAAAATGCCCGTCGTGGGAAACGGGCGAAAGGGAAAAAGGGCGGGCGCCGGGCACATATTCGGCGCCCCAAGGCGGGTCTATGGGAACAGGGTGCATGGCTTCAGACGAAGGGATCTTACAAAGGGGTTCATCCGCAGGCAAGGCTGCATAGGAAAAACCGGCCTATGGATTTTGTGAACCGATCCCCCATAGGCAACAGCCTATCAGGAAACTATTAAAGCAGGGGCCTGCCCAAATTTAGGCTGCCCGGGAATGGGACGGCTCTTGCCGGGAAAGGTCTACCACATACAGGGCTTGCTTCGGCCGGCCAACAGACTGGGCAGACCGCCCGCTCCCCTGCCGACGGCGCGCAGCCTTGCGCCGCCGGCCTTGCTCCGCCTCCCGAATGGAGCCCACGGCCAGCATCCCCAGGATAATGCCCGGGATCATAAAGGAGAAAAACAAGCCAAAATAATTCATAGCGGCCCTCCATAATATCGCAACAGGATACAAAGTTTCCAAATAACCTTGGCAAAAGTTTCCAATTCCTTTGTTATCTTCATTATAATATCCTATTAGGATACTGTCAAGAAACTTTTTTCAATTTCTTGCAATTTGTATCCAATTGAGATACAATAATAAAAAACATTTCAGGAGGCCCTATGAACCGCTTGAAAGAGCTGCGCCGGGCAAAAGGCCTTACCCAAGAGGAGATCGCCCGGCTGCTGGGGGTGCAAAAAGCAGCCATTTGTAAATATGAGACCGGCCGGGTAGCCATTCCCCCAGACACCCTAGTAGTGCTGTGTGATTTCTTCGGCGTTACCGCTGATTATATGCTTTGCCGGGAAGAGCCTGTCCTGGTTTCCCCGCAGTTCAAGCCCACGGCATCCCTTTCCCCTCGATTTCATCCTGTATCCGACGCCGTGGGCGTGCCCCTGGTTGGATGCGTTCACGCAGGGCTGCCTATGTTGGCTGCCGAAAACATTTCGGAATACGTGCCGGTCCCCGCAGCAGACGTCCAGGGGGGCGATTACTTCTATATGGAAGTTGAGGGGGATTGTATGGTAGGCGCTTGCATCCCCGAGGGGGCCCTGGTGTTGGTCCGGATGCAGCAGCATGTGGAAAATGGGCAGATCGCCGTAGTCCGCCTGGAGGACGAGGTCCTCCTGCGCAAGGTCAAATGGATGAACAACCAGCTGGTCCTGATCCCCTCCAATACCCGCTATGAACCCATCATTGTTGCCGGCGGGGATGTGCAGATCATCGGCCGGGTGGTGGAGGTACGCATCCGGGGGCTATAGCGCTCTAGCCTTTCTCCCTTTTTTGCCGTTGCTTTTTCTGCGCCCGTCCCTCCCTTCCTGGTCGCCATGGGCTCCCAGGGGGGCGGCGGCGGGGCGCGAAGCGCCCTGAAAGCGCGGGGGCGGGGGCCACAGGCCCCCGCCTCCGCGCTTTTGTTTGGCGGCCGGGCGGCCCTATGGGCCGCCCGGCCTGCCAAACGCCGCCGCCCCCCTCGCACGGCAGCTTCCCCCACAAGCGATGATCCCGGCGAAGGAGGCCGTTCCCTCCCCGCCGGGGTCCTGAATTTCCGGCTCTTTGTTGCGCAACCTTGCCTTACAAGGCAAGCCGGTAGATGGCCTCCATCTTTTCTCGATCCAAGGGGATCAGGCTGGGCAAGACCAGCGTCCCGTCCCGGGAACAACCACGGGCCAGGGCAGGGATGTGGCTTTCGTCAAAGCCCAGCTCTCCCAGGCGGGTAGGCATGCCGATCTCCCGAAAATATGCCTCCGTTTGACGGATGCCGGCCAAGGCCGTGGCCTCCGGATGGTGATCATCCGCCTCACAGCCCCAAATCCCCACAGCGTATTGCACAAACCTGGGCAGATCGTATTGGTAGATATACTTCAGATACGCCGGCCATATTACAGCCAGCCCTGCCCCGTGCGCCACATGGGGGTTCATGGCGCTCAACTCGTGTTGGAGACGATGGGCTGCCATAAAGTATTTTCGTCCCGTCCCCATCAGACCGTTGTGGCTCAGCATCCCCGCCCACATCAGGGTGGCGCGGGCGTCATAGTCCCGGGGCTCTGCCATGGCTTTGCGCCCCGCCTGGATCACCGCCCGCAAAAGGGCTTCCGCCATGCCGTCCAGGAGCAGATCCGGCCCGTTTAGGGAAACGTATCGCTCGCAGGTGTGCATCATGATGTCCGTAATGCCTGCGGCGGTCTGATAGGGGGGCAGGGTGTAGGTAAGCTCCGGGTTCAGGATGGCGAAATCCGGCCGGTTATAGGGGCTGGATAGGCCCTTTTTCCAGCCCAGGGCCTCGTTGGTCAGCACGGCGGAATCGCTGCCTTCGCTGCCGGTGGCGGCGATGGTCAGCACCACCCCCAGGGGCAGCCTGCCCTTGGGTTCCGCCGCCCCAGTGGAAAGATCCCAAGGGTCTGCCCCGGAGCCCACCGCTAAGGCCGCCATCTTGGCCGAGTCGATCACGCTGCCGCCACCCACCGCCAGGATGTAATCCAGCTTGTTTTTCTGGATAAAAGCCACCGTCTCCCTACAAAATTCCACATCCGGGTTGGGCTTTACCCCGCCCAAAGGTACGTAGGCCACTCCGGCCGCTTCCAGGGCGGCTGTCAGCTGCCCATACAGGCCGGTTTTCAGAATGCTGCCGCCGCCGTAATAGAGCAAAACCCGCTTTGCGCCGGCCCCTTTCAGAAGCTCCCCGGCTTTCAGATGGGTATCCCTGCCGAAGTAGAACTTGGTGGGGGTGTGAAATACGAAATTCTCCATGCCGCTCCCTTTCTCGCCTTGAAAAAATGCCCCGGCGGAATTGCCTGCCGCCGGGGCTGGTGCTATTTGTATTTTACAGGGTTTTTAGGAATCGGTCTAGCCCCGCTTGGCCTTGGGCGTCCCGCTTATATACGCCGGCGTCCAGAAGCACCTTGCGGAAGGTCTGGCCGATCTGTTCTTTCAGCACGTCCATGATGTTCTCCGCCGTAAGGGCGGGCGCCTGGTCCTTCCAGGCCGCATACCAGGCCGCGTGCTTGGCGGTGGCCGCCGAGGCCGATAGATCCGCCCCTGCCAGGATGGCCTGGGCCAGGGCTTCCATTTCCCCCTTGAGCCGGGAGGGCAGCACCGCCAGGCCCATCACCTCGATAAGGCCGATGTTTTCCTTCTTGATGTTGTGAAGCGCCGCGTGGGGATGGAATACTCCCAAGGGATGCTCCGGCGTGGTGATGTTGCACCTGAGCACCAGATCCAGCTCATACGCTTCCCCCCGCCTGCGGGCGATGGGGGTAATGGTGTTGTGGGGGACGCCGTCGGTCTCGGCCAGGATACCCAGGGCCGGGTCGCTGTGCCGCCGCCAGCGGCCCAGGATGTGGTCCGCCAGATCGCATAGCCGTTGGGGGTCCGGGTGCCGGACCCGCAGCACGCTCATAGGCCATTTCACCACGCCGCAGGCCACGTCCTCATAGCCGGGCACTGTAAAATCCCGTTCCACCGGGGCCTTTTCCATGGCAAAGACGTAGCGGCCACCCTGAAAATGCTCATGGGAGAGGATACTGCCCCCCACGATGGGCAGATCCGCATTGGAGCCCAGGAAATAATGGGGGAACTGTTCCACAAAGGACAGGAGCTTTGCAAAGGCGCGCCGGTCGATAATCATGGGCACATGCCGGCTATTGAGCACGATGCAATGCTCGTTATAGTAAACGTAGGGGGAATATTGCAGCCCCCAGTCCTCCCCCGCCACCTGGATGGGGATGATCCGCAGGTTCTGCCTGGCGGGGAAATCCACCCGGCCCGCATACCCTTCGTTCTCCATGCACAGCATACAGGCGGGATAGCCGCTTTTCGGGGCCTGGCGGGCGGCGGCGATGTCCTTGGGGTCCTTCTCCGGCTTGGACAGGTTGATGGTAATATCCAAAGGGCCGTATTCCGTCTCGGTGATCCACCGCATGTCCCGGGCGATCCGGTCCCGGCGGATGTAGTTGCAGTCCCGGCAAAAGTCGTAGAACCAATCCGTAGCCGCTTTTGCCCCCTGCTGCCGGTACAGCGTCCAAAATTTCCGGGCCACTTCGCCGGGCCGGGGGATCAGGGCGCCCATCAGGGCCGTATCCAGCAGATCCCGCAGGGCGCCGCTATCCTGTATGACCCCACGGGCTATGGCGTCCTCCACCAGGGGGGCCAGCAGATCCGGCAGATTTCCCTGGGCGGGGGCTTCCGGCTCCGCGTAGGCGGCCAGCCCCAGGATGGCCAATAGCTGATTCCGGGCAAAGATCACATCTTCCTGGGGCAGTAACCCCTTTTCCCAGGCATATTGGAGCAGCCCGGCGATATACGCGTTCACGTCCATATGCCCCTATGCCTCGTATCCATGGGGATGGGCCTTATGCCAGCTCCAGGCGTCCGATAGGATGGTATGGATGTCGTACCGGGAGGGCTTCCAGCCCAGGATGGACTTTGCCTTGTCGCTGGAGGCCACCAGCTGGGCCGGGTCACCTCGCCCGCGGGGGCGATCTTGGCGGGGATGGAGGCCCCTACCACCTCTTCCGCGGCCTGGATGACCTCCTTGACCGTGAAGCCCACCCCGTTGCCCAGGTTGAATACGTCGCTTTCCCCGCCGGACAGCAGGTAATCCGCCGCCAGCAGATGGGCTTCGGATAGGTCCATCACATGGATGTAGTCCCGCACGCAGGTGCCGTCCCGGGTGGGATAATCGTCGCCAAAGATGCTGATATAGGGCCGCTGGCCGTTGGGCACCTGAAGGATCAGGGGGATCAGGTGGGATTCCGGGTTATGGGCCTCGCCGATATGGCCCCGGGAATGGGCCCCGCAGGCGTTGAAATACCGCAGGGATACGAATTTGAGCCCATAGGCCCTGGCGCACCAGCGCATCATCCCCTCCATGGCCAGCTTGGTGGCCCCATAGGCGTTGGTGGGCTCCGTGGGGTCGCTTTCCAGGATGGGGATGTTCCGGGGTTCCCCATAGGTGGCCGCGGTGGAGGAGAATACGATCTTCTTCACATCGTGCTCGATCATGGAGGAGAGCAGCACCCGGGTGCCGTTCAGGTTGTTGTCGTAATACTTGAGGGGGTTTTCCATGCTTTCCCCACCTGGGAGTAGGCGGCGAAATGGATCACCGCATCGATGGGCTCCTTTTCAAAAACGCCGTCCAAAAAGGCTTTGTCCCGAATATCGCCTTGATAGAACTTGGCCGCCGGATCAACGGCCTGCTTAAAGCCGGTTTCCAGGTCGTCCACCACCACCACTTGGGCCCCGCTTTCCACCAGGGCCGCCACCGTATGGGCGCCAATATAGCCGGCGCCCCCGGGTACCAGGATGCGTTTGTTGCTCATAGGTCAATCCTCCTTCAAAAGATAGCCGCCCACCGGCCGGATGTAAAGACGGTTGCAGCAGGCCAGGCCAAAGACCGCCTGCATCTGTTTTTCGTATTGCTGGCACAGGGCGTGGGGTACCAGGGCCTGGATGGTGCCGGCAAAGCCGCCCCCCTGGATGCGCCATGCGCCCTTGCCGGCCAAGAGCTCCTCGCTTAGGGCCAGAGCCAAAGCCACGCTCCGCTCCTCCACCATGGCGGCGGGATAGATATTTTCCAGCCGGCTCATACTGGAGGCCCCGGAAGCCAGCATGATGGCTTTATAGGCTTCCACATCCTGCGCCCGCAGGGCCTGGGCCATTTCCACCGCCCGCCGGTCATCACCAAAGAAATGCATGGCCCGCAAAATAGCCCGGTCGGACACCTTGCCCCGCAGCTCCCCCAGCTTGCTGTAAAAGGTTTGTTCATCCACCTCCCGCAGCACCTTTTTTGCCAAAGTAGGCGGCTACAGACCCCATCTCCGGGGGGATGGCGGCATATTCGCTGGTAAGCCCTGCATGGCTGCCCCCGGCGTTCACCACATACAGGGCGTAGCCCATCCGGTCAAAGTCGCAGGGGATGGATTCCACCTTGGGGTTCTGAAGGTCCAGGAAGTCCACCGCCACCGCGCCGCCCACCGAGGCCGCCAGCTGATCCATTAGGCCGCAGGGCTTGCCGAAGTAGCGGTTTTCCGCATATTGGCCCACTTGGGCCAGCATCACCGGGTCCAGGCTGCCGTCATTATACAGGAAGCTAAATATACTTCCCAACAGGATCTCCAGGGCGGCCGAAGAGGACAGGCCGCTGCCCGCCGGCACCCCGGAGGTGACGTAGGCCGAAAAGCCGCCGATCTTGTGGCCCAATTCCTGGAGCCGGGCAGCCACCCCCCGGATCAGGGCCTTGGTGCTGCCCTCCTCTCTGGGGATTGCCGTCAGTTGTTCCAAGGTCAATTTGGTTATGCCATAGCCCTGGCTTTCAGCCGGATACAACCATCCTGCCGGGGGGCCGCCACAGCCAGCATATCCATGGTGACTGCGCCTGCTAAAATATGGCCGTTCTGATGGTCCGTATGATTGCCGCACAGCTCCGTGCGGCCCGGCGCAGAGATAAAGCATACCTTTTGGCTATCGCCAAAGGTTTCCGTAAATTCCGCCAAAGCAGCCAAATGCCGTTCCCTCTGGGCGGCCGCGTCCCCACTGTACAGCCAGGCCCACTGGGCCTCATAGGCGCCCTGCTGGAGCCTTTCCTTCCATTTGCTTGGCAGTTGCATGTTTCCTCCTTGCGTCCCCCCGCGGGTCGGGGGGCTGATAGAATGGATTTTTAAAGGCGGGTAACCCTTCGCTTCGTCTATTCATAAAACAGCGCCCGGGCTTCATAGGGCTGCAGCAGCCCCGCCTTGTGGGTAGGATAGTTGGATAGCAGCAACCGTCCCCTTCCATCCTCCCCCAAGGGGCAAACTACGTCCCCGGCTGCAAAGCTGCACAGCACCAGCAGCCGCGCCCCATCCAGCCTGCGCTCGTAGGCGTAGATGTGGGGGTCTTCCTCCAGCAGGGGATGGAAGTCCCCGTGGACGATGATGGGATATTCCTTGCGCAGCCGGATCAGCTTCTGGTAGTAGCGGAATACCGAATCCGGGTCCGCCAGCTGGTCCTGGGCGTTGATTTCCCTATGGTTTGGGTTTACGTCGATCCAAGGCGTGCCGGTGGTAAAGCCCCCGTTTTCCCCCGGGGTCCACTGCATGGGGGTGCGGGCGTTGTCTCGGCCGATCACCTGAAGGCAACGGCCCATCTCCGCTTCATTCAAAATGCCGCTTTGGGTATATTCCTTGTAGGCGTCCAGGCTTTCCCGGTCCCGGTATTGGGACAGCCGCTGGAAATAGGCGTTGGTCATGCCCAGCTCTTCCCCTTGGAATATATAGGGCGTGCCTTGCATCATATGCAGGCAGGTGCCCAGCATTTTCGCGCATACCCTCCGGTACAGGGGGCTGTCGTTGCCAAAGCGGGACACAGGCCGGGGCTGGTCGTGGTTGCTCCAATACAAGCTATTCCATGCCCGACCATGGAGCCCCACCTGCCAGCTGTTGAAGATCCGCCGCAGCTCCTCCATGGGGAAGGGACGGTCCGTCCATTTATCCGCCAGCCTGGGGCCTCCGTCCACATGCATGAACTGGAACACCATGCTCAATTCCGCCCCGGTATCCCCCGCGTATTGCAGGCCGTCCGCCACGCTTACATGGCTGGTCTCCCCCACGCTGAGCATGTCATGGGGCTGAAACACCCGGGCGCTCATCTCCTGCAAAAATTCGTGTATGCGGGGGCCGTTGTACATATAGGGGAAGCCGTTTCCATAGAGCAGGCCGGGTTCCCCATCCAAAAACCGTTGGTCCTTGGAGATCATGTTGATCCCGTCCAGCCGGAACCCGTCCACGCCCTTTTCCTGCCAAAACAGCATGATGGCATAAATGGCTTCCCGCACCGCCGGATTTTCCCAGTTGAGATCCGGCTGTTCCGGCAGGAAGCTATGCATATAATACTGCCCGGTCAACGGGTCCAGCGTCCAGGCAGGGCCCGAAAAGATGGAGCCCCAGTTGGTGGGGGGGCCGTCCCCCTTCCCGTCCCGCCAGATATAATAGTCCCGATAGGGGTTCTCCCGGCTTTTCCGGCTCTCCAGGAACCAGGGATGCTGATCCGAGGTGTGGTTGGCAACCATGTCCAGCATCACCCGGATGCCCCGCGCCTTTGCCCCGGCGATCACCCGTTCCAGGTCTTCCATGGTACCGTAGATGGGGTCTATGGCCCGGTAATCCGAAATATCGTAGCCGTTGTCCTTGCCTGGGGAAGCGTACACCGGGCCGATCCACAACACGGTGATCCCCAACTCCGAAAGGTAATCCAGCTTTTCCCCAATGCCGCCCAGGTCGCCGATCCCATCCCCATTGCTATCGTAAAAGCTGCGGGGATATACCTGATATACCACCGCTTCCTTCCACCAAGGCGTTTTCCCGTCCATATCAACCCTCACCCATCAAAAAGGCCGCAGGCAGGGCTTCGCCCGGCCCTGCGGCCGCTTTTTATTCATCTCGCCGGCCTGTTTTGCTCCGCTCCATACCTTCATCAAACCCGAGGCGGGGCCGTGGTGCCGCCGATCACCAGGGATACGGGCAGGCGGACGATCTCCCCTTCCCGCCGTTCCCCGGCGATGATCCCCCGCAGCATTCCAAAAGCCAGCCTGGCCTTCTGGGAGGGATCCTGATGGATGGTGGTAAGCCGGGGCCGCAAATTTTGGCCCAGAACATTGTCGTCGAATCCGGCCACGGATAGATCCGCCGGCACCCGGATTCCCCGGTCATACAGATAGTCCATGCCCCGCATGGCATAATAGTCCGAGGCAAAAAACAGGGCGGTATACCTGCCCCGGGGCGTCAAGGCCCGGGCAAGGCTGGCGTCGAAGGCCCGGCCGGAGCGGATCTGGATGTAGTTTTCCGCCTCCGAATAGGGCAACCCCGCCTGCTCCATGGCCTCGCAATAGCCCAGCCAACGCATCCAGTCGTTGCCGATGCGGTTATCCGAAAGGAAGGCGATGCGCCGATGGCCCTGTTGGATCAGGTGCTCCGTCATAAGCCGGCCGCCCAGCTGATCCTCCAGGCCGATGTTGGAATAGGGGATGCCCACATCCCCAAAGTAGCAATCCACAAACACCATGGGCTTTTGGCTCTGGCTGCGGATCTGCCGGTAATCCTGGGCATGGAACCCGGTGAGCACCAGGCCGTCCACGTTCCAGGTCTGCATCAGGTGGACGATCTCCTGCACCGAGGAGGCCACATGGAGCATCATATAATACCCCGCCTCCCGGATACAGGCCTCCAGGGCCCCCATCAGCTCGCCGGCAAAGGGGTCCTGGAGGGCGTTCAGCTCCTTTTTGGGGATGAACTTCAATACGACGCCGATGATATGGGAGCTGTTTTGGGCCAAAGCCCGGGCGCTCATATTGGGAATGTAGTTATATTCCCGCACCGCCTGCTCCACCAATTGGATGGTGGCCTCCGATACTTCCCGGGTCTTGCCGTGGATCACATTGGAAACGGTGGTGGGGCTTACATCCAGCTTGTGGGCCAGCTCTTTTATGGTAATCATGGCCGTATGAAACGCAGCTTGCGTTTACTTCTTGGCCACATACTTGCGGATATCCAAGGATACCGCCATGATGATGACCAGGCCCTGTACGATGTAGGTATAGTCGGAGGGCACGCTCATGAACTGCATGGCGATCTTCAGCAGCTCGAACACCAGCACGCCGATGAGGATACCGCCGATGCGGCCCACGCCGCCGTTGGTGGAGACGCCGCCGATGGTACAGCCGGCAATGGCTTCCAGCTCATAGCCCAGGCCGATGTTCACCGAAGCGCCGCCCGCCTTGCCGCCGTAGAGGAAGCCGGCGATGCCGTAGAGGGCCGCGGCGGAGGTGTAGATGATGATCTTGGTGGCGGTGGTGTTGATACCGGCCACTTCCGCGGAGCTCTCGTTGCCGCCGATGGCGTACATGTACTTACCATGGGGGGTCTTGTTATAGATGAACCACATCAGCACGCCCAGCACCAGGGCGATGATGCCCAGGTAAGGGATATAGGTGATGTTGAACAGGGAACCGGAGGCGATCTGGGTGTAATCCGCCCTTAGGCCGCCGATGGGCTGTGCGCCGGTATATACCAGGCAGATGCCGTATACGATGGTCTGCATACCCAGGGTGGTGATGAAGGGGGGCACATACAGCTTGGAGATGACCAGGCCGTTGATAAAGCCGAATACCATGCAGATCAGCACGACCCCCAGGAACACACCCAGGATAGGCAGTTCGCCCATTTCGGGATAGACCTTGCTGGTATAATCCGCCCGCTGGAGGAAGGTGGCGGACAGGCAGGCCGCCAAGCCCACCATACGGCCGGCGGAAAGGTCCGTGCCCTTGGTGATCAAGCAGCCGGAAACGCCCAGGGCCACGATGAAACGGGCCGCCGTATTGGAGATCAGGTTCTTGGCGTTATATTCGGAAATGAAGTTGGGGCGCAGAATGCTGACAACCACCGCGGCGATCAGCATCATGATGATGACCGCGTTGTTCAGCAGGAAATTACCGACCTGTTTGCCGGTGATGGTTTTGTTCATTGTGGTCCTCCTTTACGATTCGAAACGGGTGGCCAGCTCCATGATCCGCTCCTGGTTCATGTCCTCGCCCTCTACAAAGCCGGTCACACGGCCATCGCACATGACCATGATCCGGTCCGCCATGCCGATCAGCTCCGGCATTTCCGAGCTGATCATGATGATGCTCTTCCCCTGCTTGGCCAGGTCGGAAATGATGCAATAGATCTCATACTTGGCGCCCACGTCAATGCCGCGGGTAGGCTCATCCAGAATCAGCACATCCGGGTCGTTGGCCAGCCAGCGGCTGAAGATAACCTTTTGCTGGTTGCCGCCGGAAAGGGACTGGATGAGGGTCTTACCGCTGGGGGTCTTGATGTTGAGCTTCTGGATGTTTTCCTTTACCAGGGTATCGATCTTCTTTTCATCCAACATGAAGCCGTATTTGAGATACTTGGCCAGGGAAGCCACCGCCACGTTGTCGCTGACGGACAGCACGCCGAAGATACCCGTTGCCCGCCGGTCCTCGGTCAACAGGGCGATGCCCTGGTCGATGGCGTCCTTGGGCTGGTTGATGTGGATCTCGTGGCCTTTGTAGATGACCTTGCCGTGGGTCTTGGCCCGCAGGCCGAAGATCCCTTCCATCACCTCGGTGCGCTGGGCGCCCACCAGGCCGCTGACTCCCAGGATCTCCCCCTTGCGCAGGTTGAACCCCACGTTCCGGAAGGACTTGGCGTGGATGGAGGTATACCCTTCCACCTCCAGCACCACTTCCCCGGGGACGTTTTCCTTGGGCGGGTATAGGTTGGTCAGCTCCCGGCCCACCATCCGGGTGATGATCAGGTCCGTGGTCAGCTCCTTGGCCGGCCAGGTCCCGATGTATTTGCCATCCCGCATGATGGTGACTTCATCGGAGATGCGGAGGATCTCGTCCATCTTATGGGAGATATATATGATAGCACAGCCGTCTTTCCGCAGGTTGTCTATGATGCCGAATAGGATCTCCACCTCGTTCTGGGTCAAGGAGGAGGTAGGCTCGTCCATGATGACGATACGGGCGTTGGCAGAGACGGCCTTGGCGATCTCCACCAGCTGCATCTGGGATACGGAAAGGGTGCCCAGCTTGGCCTTGGGGTCAAAATCCAGACCCAAGCCATCCAGCAGCGCCTTGGTATCCTTATACATTTTATCGTGATCTACCATGATGCCCCCCATCTTGCGGGGATACCGGCCACAGTAGATGTTTTCCGCAATGGACCGCTCCGGTATGGGCTGCAGCTCCTGGTGCACCATGGCGATGCCCTTTTGCAGCGCGTCAAACGGATTGGCGATATGCACAGGCTCGCCCTTGTAAATCACCTCGCCCGCGTCCATCTTATATACGCCGAACAGGCACTTCATCAGGGTGGATTTGCCCGCGCCGTTTTCCCCCATCAGGGCGTGTACCGTGCCGGGCCGCAGCCTGAGCGAAACGTTGTCCAGCGCCTTCACGCCAGGGAATTCTTTGCAGACTCCCTTCATTTCCAGCAAATATTCCGACATGTTTCCCCCTTCTTCTTCCAGATTTCCCTTGCTTTGCCGGGGAAATCACAGGATCAAACCGAAAGAATTGCGTGCGAGCAAGCCCGCACGCAATCCCATTTCAGTGCTTGTTATTCCTTGGTGACCTTCTGGTAATCGACCCAGACGTAGTTGGAAGCATCCGCAGCGGAGCCGATGAGCTCGCCGTTGATGTACTTGATGGCCGCGTCCACAGCCGCATGGCTCTGGCCTACGTGGTCGTTCAGAACGGTACCGGTCATGGTGCCCGCGTTGACCATCTCCACGCACTCATCCAGCGCGTCTACGCCCAGCAGGTAGATGTTCTCGCCAACCACACGGCCGGCAGCCTCGATGGCCTGCGCAGCGCCCAGGGCCATGGCGTCGTTGTTGCAGAAGATGACGTCGATCTTATCGCCGAACTGGCTCAGCGCGGTAGCGGCCAGCTCCTGGCCCTTGGCCTGATCCCAGTCGCCCCGCTGGTTGAACAGCTCTTCCACCTGGATACCGGCGTCGGTGAGGGCCTTGATGGAGAACTCGGTACGATACTGGGCATCCACGTTTTCGGGGTCGCCCATGATCATCACATAGCTTACCACGCCGTCGCCGTTGGCATCGCCCTTATTGGGCAGGTCGCGGACGATCTCGCCCTGATAGGTGCCGCTCTGACGAGCATCGGCGCCCACATAGCAGATCTTGTCCCACGCAGCCATATCCTCGGCAGCGGGCTCACGGTTGATGTACACAACGGGCACATCCGCGCTCTTGCACTTCTCGGTGATGGTGGCGGCAGAAGAGGACTGCACCAGGTTCACGATCAGCGCATCCACGCCCTGGGCCAGGAAGGTATCCACCTGGTTGGTCTGCTCGGCCATATCGCCCTTGCCGTCCACGATGGTGACGTTATACTTCACGGTGTCCGTCTCCAGGCTCTTGAAGTAGCTCTCCAGCTCCTGGCGATAGAGGGTCATGAAGTTATCGTCGAACTTGTAGATGCAAACGCCGATGTTGTAGGTGGTAGCCTCGGCGGGGGCCTCCTCAGCGGGGGCTTCCGCAGCGGGCGCTTCCTCAGCGGGCGCTTCTTCGGTCGCAGGGGCCTCGGTAGCGGGCTCCTCGGCAGCAGGCTGGGCGGCGCAGGCAGCGCAACCGAAAGCCATCACAGCTACCAGGAGCAGGGCAAGAATCTTTTTCATTTCTCTTTTTCCTCCTTGCTTGTCCATATCTTGGACGTTTTTTCGGGCGATCCCGCCCGGGTTCCCGGCGCAGCAAGCCGCGCCAAGCTTTTAAAAAGCAACCAAGGCTGCTTTCTGCGAAAAAAATATGGAGTATGCCTCCAACTTGGTCTTATCCCATCCTGAACAGGATGTGCAACGAAAGGTGTTTACATTTTTATCCAGCGCCCTCGCGCTGTCCGTATCATAGCATATATTCCCATTCATTGCAAGGACTTTTGCGCAAAAGGTCTTGCATTTTCGGCATTTTTTCCCTACATCCCCCCTGAAAAGCCAACCTTTGTTCGCGGTAGCAAACACCTGTCCGGACATATGTACGTTCACCAGCAAATCTATATTTATTTCCCGCCGCTGAAAAAAAAGCCATACGCCCCTGAACCACC
>ENA-OQCL01000260-OQCL01000260.1-human-gut-metagenome-genome-assembly--contig:-NODE-260-length-27684-cov-9.092644_pt1 | contig 27684 bp, 20 predicted proteins | sample MGYA00242502_ERZ504586 | MGnify/ENA primary metagenome ERZ504586 (study PRJEB26092, sample SAMD00036316) | human gut metagenome | host: Homo sapiens | study: EMG produced TPA metagenomics assembly of... | reverse complement strand
GATGGTGATGGTCTTGTCGGTGAGATTCCAATATTTCAGGAAACCATGGGTGCTGGTATACTTGCCGTCAGCATCAGCCGTATTGGAATCGACTCCAACCAGGGTATAGGTATGCTCACCGTCTTTATTCTGCGCGCCGTACTCCCGCGAGCCGTCGTAGGTGTAGTAGAGCTCGGCTTGCTTGACTGTCAGCGTACCGCCGTAGTTGATCGTGTAGTTCTGGTTTGTCGCGGTGAGACCGGTGATCTGGGCATTCGTGACGTTGTAGATGCCTGCATCGAGGTACGTATCGGCCGTGACGCTGCTGAAGAGATGCTGGAGGTTACTGCCGGACGTCGTCGTTGTGGAACTGGAGTTTGACAAAGTGGACACAAGTCCTGTGATCAGGTCGCCAAGATTGTTGACACCTTCGCCGTTGATGAAGCCGTTGAGTTCCAAGACATAGAAGCCCTTTTCTTCTGCGAGCTTCAATAAGCCATCTTCAGTCTGGTCATATTTGCCAAAGAACTCTGTCAAAGCCTTATTCGAGTCAGTGTCTTTAAGAAGCGTATACCCTTCTTTGCCGCTTTCCTCTACGGGCTTGTAGAAGGAATATTTTTTCGTGCCGTTTTCTGTGTACGGCACGCAGACATAGTAGCCGCGGGTATTGAAGATATCGCCATAGACACGGGTACCGTAAAGGTTGGCGCTCATGTTGACCGGGTTGATGACCAGGGTGGACTCCGGGTCCATGTAGTAGCCGTGCTGCGGCGACCATATGGAGGTGTTGTCGTAGGTGTACTCACTGGAGACGCCGTTGTTGGAGAGCTGGTAGTTGGACAGCTGCACATCCTTGCCGGCATCGCCGTCGAAGTCGGCACGGCCGTAGAGGTTTGCCACATCGTCGGTCTTGAGGTTGTGGGTGGTGCCGTCGTAGCTGAACGTACGGCTCAGGGAGGCCTTATTGAGGAAGGCCGTGAGGAGCGGACGAGTCTGGTCTTCGTAGATGGTCCAGGTCTCATTGGCCGTGCGGGCTGCCAGGACCGCATTGAGCACGACTGTCACAGCCGTACTTGACGAACCGCTCACCGGCGTCAGGACAATCTGGCGTGTTGCCGTATCATAGGCTGCTGTATAGGTATTTCCACCAGCATCCTGGAATGTACCATCGTTCTGTCTGGTATAGGCTGCTGTTGTGGAACGAGTGGATGTATAGGTGGTCTTGCCCGTAGAAGAATCCGTCGTCCCCGTCGTCTCGATTGGATAGATATGGCTGATGCTGTCCATGGAGCCTGTGCCGTCGGTGTAGAATGAGCCGTTCGTGCCGCTGGTGTATTCGTAATACGTCGCAGTCTTGCTGTCGGTCTCACCTTTTTCGGTCAGCGTCTTCTGCTGAACGCCTGGGAAGTTTGTACGTTTGCTGTCATCGCTGACATAGTATTTCTTCTTTGATTCTACGGCACCCAGAGACCCGGTATCCGTTATCCCGCTTGTACCCGTGACGGATGTGCCGACAGCTTGATTCACATTGGAATACACCTTGCCATTTGTGACGTCTTTGCCGATGACATAGAAGCTGTCATTGATGAGTGAGGCCGCATCTTTCGAGCCGACTAATCCACCTGTCGTATCGGTCGTGCTGCCTGTTATCGTACCGGCGTTGTAGGCCGAATCGATGACAGAACCGGCGCTGTATTTCACCGCCGTCGTTCCAGTTGTGGTTGTCATACTGCCCACAAGTCCGCCGGTATTCTTGCCCGTGCCCGTGACATTGGCATCTTTGTTGAAGGTACGGTTGAAATAATAGCGCTCTTTCGTAGATGGCAGCGATGCCACCGGACTGCCGTTTTTATCCACATAGATGCCGCCGGCGCCCTTCTGTGTCGTGCCGCTCGTGGTCGATACGGGAATAAAATAATAATACGTGCGGCTGCCGCTGTCGTCTACTGTGAAGAAGCTGTAGTACTGCGTCAGGTCCTGATTGCTGCAGTCGGACACCGTTGCGGCGCTGTATTTATAGGTCTTAGAATTGTCACTGGTATCTTTTATCTCGGCATTCTTGACGGCATCCGGTATCGACCCCTGCTCGCGGAGCACCGTATTGTTGTCAGCATTGTATACATTGGACAACGTGCCGCCCGTCATCTGGCCCACAAGGCCGCCGGTGTTGTCGCCGGTGCCTGTAATATTGCCGGCATTGTAGCTCGTATCGATGACATTGTTCGTGATGGGAGCATCTTTGACCGCTTCTTTGGTGGTCGTTCCGTCCGTCTCCGTCTTCGGCGTCGAGTTGACATTGATATTGGTGACTGTCTTTTTGAAGTGCGGTGCATCTTCCAGATAACCCACAAGGCCGCCGGTGTTGGTGACACCTTTGACTTTGCCATAATTGCTCTGCAAGGCAGCATCCGTAATGCTCGTACCGGCCTCACTCGTTGTACCATCGCCGCGCTGGATGACTTTGTTGTCATCACCAATAATCAACTGGCTCGTCTTGGACAGCGGGGCATCTTCATTCGTATTGAACACGCCGTACATGTAGATGCCCTTGGCATGGCCCACGATACCGCCGGTATTGGTCGTACCTGTCACCTTGCCGGTGTTGTAGGTATTGGCATAGTTGTAAATCGCAGAGCCGGTGCCGAGGATGGTGCCGTTCTCCACATAGCCCGCAATGCCGCCTACGTCTTCGGTGCCGGAGATGGCAGCGAAATTGCGCACATCCGTGAGAGTGCTGCTATTCGTAAGCGTTCCGGCAATGCCGCCGGCTTTTGTTCCACCTTCGACTGTCGTGCTATTGGAAATATCCCACATGGAGCTGTTGTCAACGAGGCCGGCGAATCCGCCGATACTCTCACCCTTGCCGGTCACGGTGCCGGATGTACTGGACCAGCTGATATGAGAACCGTTCTGCAGGGTACCGGCTATCGCACCGACCTTGTTTCTGCCTGTAATGGAAACATTACTGAGAGACAAGTTCACAAATTCGGCAGAATTACCGGACGTCCCTGCTGCAGCGACCAGGCCCACATTATCCTCTTCGGGGCGGTTGATTGTGAGATTGCTGATGCCAAAGACCCTTTCACCGCTGAAGCCGTCGATGGTGCCGGTAAAGGGATTCGTAGTGTCGCCGATGGGATTGAAGCCCTTACCGCCGTCCCACTTGTCCGAGTGGATGTTTTCAATCTTCTTATCATCAAGGTGGGTACTCTGGAATTCATTGTACGCCTGCTTGAGGGGCTCTTCCAATGCCGTGTTGTCACTGATGGCCTTCTGCAGAGCATTGTACTGCGAAAGGGCCGTGGCCGCATTTGTCAGGGCAGCCCTCGCCGTATTAAACAGACCAGTATCCTTTTTTAACTGATTGGCTGCATTGCCAAAATTCTCCAGCACCGTTTCAGCCGCGGTAGATTTATCCCCTACCTCTTTGAGCATCTTAATGGCTGCATCCAGCGTGTTGATCAAACTTTTCGCTTTGGCAGCGTCTGTGGTGTAGCCGCTGTAAATGCTCTTCGCATTGGACAAATCCGTCTTTGCATCAGAAAAGATGGTAAGGACGTTCGCTGCATCCTCGCCTGTAACAGTGATTGTTTTTCCTGTGGTGCTGTCCGTCGTAGATACCGTGCCGTCTGAAACCGTATAGTCCCGGCCGCTGTATGTGACCGTACCGGCCGTATCACTTGTGATGGTCGCAGTCTTATCCCCTTTGACAACGGTGCTCGTGCTGGTATCAGCCGACACTTCACCCGTGGTGACTTTCGTGCCCGAGATAGCCGCTGTTGTCGTTTCCTTCGTATAGGTGACAGCATCGGTACCGGTGGTAATCCGATAGAACGTTGTTCCATCGGTGACTGTCGTTGTCTTGCCGTTTACGGTGATCGTATCGCCTGCAATGGTGCCTTCTTTGACAGCATCTGCCGCGGTGCCATTTTTCGCCACTGTAGTCGTAACGCCGCGCGTCTTGACGGTGTTTGTGTCAGTGGTGACCGAGCTGCCCTGATAGGTGACTGTATCACCGACACTGCCATTCGTCACCTGATAGGTGATACCCTTGATAGCAATGGTGCCGGATGTGCCTGCGGTGGTGTCCGTACCATCTGTAATCGTGGCCGTATATCCGGCATCCGACGTGCCTGCCGGCTTGGTAACGGTATGGGAGTTGGTGTCGGTGACACTGCTATCACTTGTATGGGTAACGGTGTTTTTGCTGATATCGGCAGTATAGGTTTTGTTCTTGTCTGTGACGGTCTTGCCCGTAGTATTGGAAGTCAGTCCGTCTTTGTCAACGACGCTCGTCTTGTCCGACTGAATCGTATAGGCACTACCCGCAGTCTTGTCGGTGACAGTCGACACGCCTTTGGTCGTGCTCCACTGCGTATTCTCTGCGCCGACTGTGCCATTGCTGCTGGACAGAGTGGTGCCATCGGTCAGTTTAGTCGTCGCCTTGTTGCCCGTCGACGAATAGCCAATGGTAGTGCCGTTGACGGTCTTTGACAAGTCGCCGCCCGACTTGGTGCCGGTAATCTCCACGCCATCTGCCGTCGACCACTTGACCAATTTGCCGTCCACTATCTTGTAGAGGACACCGTCATCGATATAGGCGTGTTCGTCATTCGTGGCATTGATCTCGCGGCCCAGCACATAACGGCCGTCGAGGTTGCCGTAGGTGCCATCCTCGATGTCCTGCAGCTGGTCGATGTTGTTGACCAACAGAGAGGTCGTCACCGTCGTCGCACCATTGCCCGCATAGGACGTGCTGATCTTATTCTTGGCATCACTTTCATTGCTCAGATTATCGGCCGTTATGCCCGGGCCGTCGACGGACACACTAGTACCGTCTGTATAGGCGGAGCCGTTGATATCAAAAGTCGGAGTGTTCTTGTAGTCGTGCTTGGTATAGTACGTTGTCGTAGCACCATCGCCTGTTTCTGTACGGCTGATAGCTGCATTGACACCGGGTTTCGTACTATCTGCATCGACCTGCTCTGCATTGGTGTAGATGCTGACACCGTTGACGCTCTGCATGACGGGCGCATTGGTATTTTCACCATGGGTGATGATGATGCTGCCATAGTCGTCGGCATCGCGGTCGGAGCGGATGTAAATCTTGCCGCCCATGCCGGAAGCACCGACGCCTACATTGAAGCCCTCCTCGCCCACCGAAGCGTTCGAGCCGACGTATGTATAGTCCTTGGCCGTGATCTTCGGGGGCGCAGCAGTCGTGCCGCCCTGGATATCGACATTGCCCTCGGCGACAAGATGGATGCGGTTCGTGTAGCCGTCTTCACCCGTGGAGTCGATGGCGATGGCATAGTCCTTCGGGTCGATACTGAGGGCCTTGAGATTCGCCAGCACAGCGCTGACACCGACATTGATGGTCGCGCCGCTTTGAATCTCGATATTACCCTCTTTACCGCTGTTGACAATGCCGTTTTTCGCATCATATCCCGTGGCATAGACACCGAGCCCACCGACGTTGACCTGGGCGCCGTTCATGAAGATGACACCATTCGGGTTGATAAGGGCCACGTTGCCTGTCGCGTTGAGTTTACCGGCGATTTCAGACATGCTGTTGCCGCGCACGGCATTGATGAGCAGGTCGGCGCCGCTGTACTGCTTGATATTGACCGTCGCATCCTTGCCGATATTGAACGTCTCCCAGCTGATAAAGGCCCTACTCTGGCCTTTCGTCTGATCGATTGTCATGACGTTTTTTTGTCGAATCAGTCGTAACCTTTGCGTTTACTTCACCAGTATTTCCTGTCGGCAGAGCCGTTGCAGCAGGTTCTGCCCATGCCATATGATAAAGACCGCCCGCGAGTGATAAGGTCAGGGCAATCGTATGTTGCAATCTTTTGATGTACAGCTTTTCCATAATTGCTACCTCTCTATCTGTATCTTGTCTTTTTTCTTGTTATCAGAACTGCTTGACGAGCCGCAGCCATGCGGTGCTCGTGACGTCCTTGCCAAGGCTCTCGGAGTAATGGCAGCCGAGCGGCGTGGCCCAGTCGAATTTGCCATACCAGTCGCGCGATTTCTGGTAGATGAGTCCGAGGCCCGCACCGGCGAGGTCCTTCGTGCCGTCCCCCATGATGCGGCCCGCATCGACAAAGGCGGTGGCCGTCAAGCCTGAGCGCCCGAGGATGCGGCGCAGCTCCAAGGTGCCGAGCATGCCGCTCCGGCCGCCGGCCTCGCCCTGCACAAAGGCGCGCACGGCGTCGGCGCCGCTGATGTAGAACTGCTCGGATGAGTCAAGCGGCGTCCAGCCGTACTGGCCGCTCATCGAGAAGTGGAGCTGCCAGTCGCGGTCGATGTCATGGATGTAGTAGAGGTCCACGAGGGACTTGTGGTAATTGCCGACGGCGTCCGGTGCCGAGTAGTTGTTGCGCTTCAGGTGCAGGTTGCCGACGACATGGCCGAGCGTGTACGAGAAGGAGTTGCGGCCGTCGCGGTAGTAGCCGTAGAGGTCGCCCTCGAGGCTGTCGGACGCTTTCTCTGTGCCGTACATGCCTGAGAGGATGTAGTCGTGAATGTCGCGGTGGCGCACGTTGATGGAGTAGAAATGCGACTGCGCGTAGGTGCGGCGCATCGGGATGGAGACGCCGAGCTCATAGGTGTTCGTCAGGCCGTCGGCATCGAGGTAGTCGTACTGGCCGCCGAGCACGTAGTTCATTTGCCCCGCCGTCAGATGCAGGCTCGCGCCGTCGCTGCCGATTGGCACGCTGTAGCGCAGTTGGAAGTTGTGCAGGTCGTCCGTGCTCGTCATGCCCGAAAGCGAGATCTGGTCGCCGACATTCGTCAGGTTGTTGTAGTGGTACTCGATGCCGAAGCGGTTGCGGCCCGTCGACTTGCTGCCGTAGTTGTCGTAGGACAGATAGCTTCCCTCGCGCTCGAGGTCGAAGACCTTGAGCATGAGGTCGGCGGAGCCGCGGCGCTTGCCCGGCTGCATTGAGGCCGTGACCTTGAGGCCCGGTATGTCGTTGAGCGCGAGCAAGGTCTTCTCGAGCCGCTGCGACTCGATGAGTTGGCCCGGATGGATGTCCTTCACATAGGCGAGCAGGCGGCTGTCCAAGAGTGCCGAGGTGTTGTCGATATGCAGGTCGCCGATGCGCCCGATGATGACTTTTATCTTCAAGGTATTGTCCGCAATGTCCTGTGCGGGCACGTAGGCCACGGCTGTCATATAGCCCTTGCGGCGCAGGCTCGCCGTGACCTTCTGGGCGAGCTCCTGCATCTCCTCAAAGTCCATCTCTTTGCCGAGATACGGCTGCATCTCGTCCTTCAGGACCTTCCCCACATCAAGCTCCGAGCAGAGGTAGTCGATGCGGTCGATGCGCGCCCGCAGTTCCTTGCTGCCCTGCTGGACCGCCGGTATGTCCGTGTCAATCTGTGGCTTTGCCTGCTGCGGCGTGATGCGGCGCTCCGGCTCAAGCTCGTTGAGGATACGGCCGGAGTCCGGCATGCCCTTGATGTTCAGCGTCGACGGGTCCGGCGCTGCCGAAGCCGTCCAGGGCAGGCCCACGAGCAGTGCCAGCGGCACGCCCACTTTCCAGATCTGATTCGTTCTCTTTTCTCTCTTATGCTTGCGCGTGTTCTTCATAGGGTTCCCCATCCTATCGTATTTTGTCTCCTGCTGATTCTCTTCTGTAATCTTATAAAGCACATGTTGTATTTTTATTATAGCACAAAGTGTTTTACATGAATTGAACAAGATATGAAAAATTTTTATCAACAAATATGAAAGCACGAATACCTTTCCATCAAATGATTCGAAGATCAAGAATCCAGAGATGGAAGATATCCGTGCTTTCATGTCTCTTATGCATTGCCGTCAGGCCGGCCGGCGCGCGAAGCGGTAGCCGACGCCGCGGACGGTCTCGATGGCGTCGCTGACGGTCGGGTCGTCTTTGAGCTTGGCGCGCAGGTGGCGGATGTGAACGTCGACGGTGCGGGTGTCGCCGTAGTACTCGTAGCCCCAGATGCGCTCGAGCAGCTCGTCGCGCGAGAAGGCGCGGCCGGGGTTCGTGACGAGGAGCTTCAAGAGCTCGTACTCCTTGGGCGTCAGGGCGATGGGCTTGTCGTGGAGCCATGCCTGATACGAGGAGAAGTCGAGCCGCAGGCCGCCGATGATCAGGCTCTCTTCTCGCTCCTTGTTCTCGCGGCTGCCCTTCTGGACGCTGGCGGAACGGCGCAGCACGGCCTTGACGCGCGCGAGCAGCTCGCGCATGGAGAAGGGCTTGACGACGTAGTCGTCGGCGCCGAGCTCGAGGCCGAGCACGCGGTCGATCTCCTCGGCCTTGGCGGTCAGCATGATGATGGGGATGCCGCTCGTCTGCGGGTCGGTCTTGAGCTGGCGGCAGACTTCGAGGCCGTCGACTTCGGGCAGCATGATGTCGAGCAGCACGAGGTCGGCCTCAGGGGCCTTTTGGAGGGCGGCCCGACCGTCGGCGGCCGTCTCGACTTCATAGCCGCTCTTCTTGAGGTTGAAGCTCAGGAGTTCGCGGATGGGCGCTTCATCGTCTACGACGAGGATCTGCATGGTATCATCCTTTCTGGATTTCCGGGGTATCTGGGGCATCGAAAAAAGCGGCAGACCCCCATCCCGCATTTCGCATTCCGGGGGGTGCTGCCGCATGTGATCAATAGTAATGCTCAGTCAGGTCGATGAGGTTGTCGCGGACCTGGCGCAGGAAGTCCCAGCGATTGACGTTCTCCGCACCGACGGAGAAGCAGACGCCGTCCTTCGTCCAGTAGGCGACAAAGGAGGAGTCGCTGACTTCGGCCAGCTGGACGGCGGTGCTGCCAATCGTCATATCCTTCCAGTCGGCACCGTAGACGCCGCTGAGGGCCTCGGCCGTCATCTGAGTCGGGTCGGCGACCACCGTGCGCACGGTGAACTGGGCGCGCTTCTCGGGCGCACCGTAGCGCGAGGCATAGCGAAGGTCGGCGACCGTGCCGCCGATGATGAAACGCTGCTGCAACTCGAGGCCGGAGCTCAGCGGGAAGTAGAGCGGATGGACGGAGATGGCCTCAGCCATCTCGCTGTAGCTCGCGGCGGGGACCATCGGGTTCGGCATGCCGACTGCGGCAGAGCGCGCCGCGCTGGCATCTGCGGCCTGCACCGTGCTGTCGTCTGCAGTCTGTGCCGTGCTCTCTGCCGCACTGTCATCGGTGGCCTGCACGGGCGTGGCGGCCATCTGGGCGGCCTCGATGTCGGCAGCACCGGCAAAGCTCGTGGCCGGAGCGAGAATGATGGCACCGGCAGCGGCCAGGGCCATGAGGTTATGAGAAAAATGCATGAAGATTCCTCCAAGGTCAAAATAATTGCGACGATAAAGATTAAGAAATGAGGGAAAGGCTGTTGTCTTTCCCTCATTTCATTATAGTACAGATATTAGCACAAATCCAGAGGCTTTTCACTCGCCCGCTTCGTACGCCTCGAGTTCCTGGTCGGCGGCGGCCTTGACCTCGGGCCAGACGCTGTTGACGTAGGCGCCCATCAGGGCCTTGCCGTTGGCGTCGGGGTGCAGGCCGTCGAGGGCGTACTGCGTCGGCAGCAGGCCATCCTGTGTCGGGATGGCTGTGGCCATGTCGATGTAGGCATGCGTGCGGATGTAGGCGTTGACTGCGTCGAAGCGCTCCTGCCAGTCGTCAGCGGTCGGCTCCTGAAAGACGTGGTCGATGTTGTCGGGGTTGATGGCCGGCAGTGTCGCGAAGATCGGGCGGATGCCATTTTCTAGGCAGCGCTGGCGCATGGACTCGAGGTCGGCGATGACGGCGTCCGTATCCTCCCCTGCCCGCAGGCTGTTGCTGCCCGTCATGATGATGAGGTAAGCTGGATGGAACGGCAGGACGTCGCGGTCGAAGCGCTCTGCGGTCATGCCGCTCGTGTCACCGCTCTGCGAGAGGTTGATGCCCGGGAAGTCGAGGTAATGGAGCCAGCTGAACGAGAAGACGGCTGGACTGTAGGAGAAGTGGCCGCCGCCGTGGCTGATGCTGTCGCCGAGCACGGCGACCTGCCACCCGTCGGCGGGGTCTGTGCGGAAGGAGCGCACCTGCGACCACTCGCCGAGCGGCTGCCCCTCGCCGTCAAAGGCGCGCACGCGCCAATAGAACGGCGTCGGGCCGTAGTGGGCCTGCGGGTCGTAGATCTCGGCCATGTCACTTCGCAGCGTCTCGATGGGCTCGGCTGCGGGGTCTTCCTCGGGGTTCACCTCGTAGATGGCGACCTCGTAGCTCGCGGCATTCGCCTGGCCGATCCAGGTGTAGACGGGATAGAGCAGCGTCTCCCCTCGCCTGCCGCCGTAGGAGGCCGTCAGTACGGGTGCCGTCATCGGCGGGATGTTGGGCGAGGTGTAGAGCGGCACGAGGTCGCTGTACGGCGTGTAGGGCGTGCCGTTGAAGTCGATCGCGCGCACGCGCCAGTAGAGCGGCTCGGTCTTGGAGCCGAGCTGGTCCGCGGCGAATTCGCGCAGGGGTGCGTTGTAGGCATTCTGGTAGACGCTGCGCGTGCGGAAGACGGCGGCCTCCGAATTCTTTGCAGGCGAGAGATGTGCGGGCCGCTCGGTGAAGAACTCGATCTCGTACATGACGGCCTCGTCGTCCGTGTTCCAGGTCAGGATTGGCGAATACGAGAGCGGCGTCTCAGCCGTCGTCGCGCTGAGGCCCGCAGGCGGCGGCGTCAGGAGCTGCGACGACGCTTCATGGCGCTGCGTCAGCAGGAGCGCCGCGAGGACGACGACGAGGCACGAGAGCCCGACACCGATGACGGTGAGGTGCTTATGGCCAATGCCGTTCTTGTTCGCGTTCTCTTTTCTTGCTTCTTTTCTTGATAACATGGGGATTCCCCCCTTTCGTGGATTCTATGAATGATTTCATGCATTGCATTATAGCACAAATCTGCCCTATAATAGAAGAAAATTACGGTATACATGATGAAGGGGCAGCTATGCGGGCAAAGAAGAATTTCCTGCTGGTCAAGAACCAGCGCATCGAGCAAAATGAACATCTCTCGGAGAAGGCGAAGGCGCGCCTCGGCAAGTCGAAGGCGGACAACACGCTCAAGGCGTATTCTGCGGACTGGAGCGATTTCTCGGACTGGTGCCATTACCACGGGGAGCGCGACCTGCCGGCGCGGCCGGAGACGATCGTCAACTACCTCAATGACCTCGCAGATGACGCGAAGGCGAATACGGTGGCGCGCCGCGTGACGGCCATCTCGGAGAACCACATGGCGGCCGGCTACACGGGCAAGAACAATCCGGCAAAGGACGCGCTCGTGCGGACGGCAATGGAGGCGATACGGCGCGAGAAGGGCACGTTCCAGCAGGGCAAGGCGCCGATCCTCATGGAGACGCTCTACGTGCTGGCGGACTGTTTCGGGGATGACATCGTCTCGCTACGCGACCGCGCGCTGATTTTCCTTGGCTTTGCGGGGGCGTTCCGCCGCTCGGAGCTCGTGGCGATACAGGTGGAGCATCTGACGTTCACCTCGCAGGGACTCGTCATCCTCGTGCCGCAGTCGAAGAGCGACCAGCTCGGGCGCGGCACGGAGATCGCGGTTCCGTACGCGCCGGACCCGGAGGTCTGCGCGGTGCGCGCGGTGCAGGCGTGGCTGCAGGCCGCGGACATCCACACGGGACCGCTTTTTAGGCCGTTCACGCGCAGCCATTCGCTCCGGGACTCGCAGCTCACGGACAAGTCAGTGGCGCTGATCGTGAAGAAGTACGCGGCGCTTGCGGGCTTCAATCCGGCGAGCTTCGCGGGGCACAGCCTGCGCAGGGGGTTCGCGACGAGTGCGGCGCAGCACGATGTCGATGCGCTGACGATCATGCGGCAGACGCGGCACCATTCGGAGAAGATGGTGCATCGGTATATCGAGCAGGGCAATATCTTCAAGGAAAACCCGCTCAACAAGATGTATAAAAAGTAAAAAAGGCTTCCCTTCTCGATTGAGAGGGGAAGCTTTTTTGAATGACGTGCTTAGAGCACGGCTTTATGGCTGAGGTTGATGCGGCCTTTGTCGTCGATCTCGACAACTTTGACCTGGAGCTGGTCGCCGACCTGGACGACGTCTTCGACTTTCTCGACGCGGTGGTTGGCGAGCTGGGAGATGTGGCAGAGGCCTTCTTTGCCCGGCAGGACTTCGACGAAGGCGCCGAATTTCATCAGGCGGGTGACGCGGCCGGTGTAGATCTCACCGACTTCGACTTCGCGCACGATGTCCTCGATCATCTGCTTGGCTTTCTTCATGCCTTCGGCATCGCTGGAGGTGATGAAGATGTTGCCGTCTTCGTGGATGTCGATGTCGACGCCGGTCTCGTCGATGATCTTCTTGACGACTTTGCCGCCGGTGCCGATGACGTCGCGGATCTTGTCGACCTTGATCTTGATGGTCTCGACGCGCGGTGCGTACGGGGAGAGCTCAGCGGCCGGCTTGTCGATGCACTCGAGCATCTTGCCGAGGATGAAGGCGCGGCCGCGCTTGGCCTGCTGCAGGGCGGCGGACAGGATCTCGCGGGAGAGGCCGTCGACCTTGATGTCCATCTGGATGGCGGTGATGCCTTCGGTCGTGCCGGCGACCTTGAAGTCCATGTCGCCGAGGGCGTCTTCCATGCCCTGGATATCCGTGAGGATCGTGTACTGATCCCCTTCTTTGACGAGGCCCATGGCGACGCCGGAGACGGGGCGCTTGATGGGCACGCCGGCGTTCATCAGCGAGAGGGTGCTGCCGCAGACGGAGCCCATGGAGCTCGAGCCGTTGGACTCGAGGACCTCGGAGACGAGGCGGATCGTGTACGGGAACTCCTCGATGGACGGGATGACCGGCACAAGGGCGCGCTCGGCAAGGGCGCCGTGGCCGATCTCGCGGCGGCCGGGCTGCGCATCGGGCGGGCTTCGCCGACGCTGTAACCCGGGAAGTTGTAGTGATGGATGTAGTGCTTCGTCGTCTCGGGTCCGAGGCCGTCGATGACCTGCTCGTCGCCGAGGGAGCCGAGCGTCGTGACCGTGAGGATCTGGGTCTGGCCGCGCGTGAAGAGGCCGGAGCCATGCGTGCGCGGCAAGAGGCCGACTTCGCACGATACCGGGCGGACTTCTTCGACCTCGCGGCCGTCCGGACGAATCTTCTCATGCGTGATCATGTGGCGCACGACGGACTTCTCAAGGTCGTGGATGGCGATGGCGATCTCTTTGTCCATCTCCGGGTAGATCTCGAGGAAGTGCTCCATCGTGTCGGTCGTGACCTCGGCGATATGGGCGTCGCGGTCGAGCTTGTCCGGGTTACGCACGGCGGCGTCCAGGCGGTCCTTGGCGTAGTCACGGACCGCCTCCTCCATCTCGTGCGGGACCTTGAAGAGCGTCGGCTCGCGCTTCTCCTTGCCGCAGTCGGCCTGGATGCCCTGCTGGAACTCGACGAGGCGCTTGATCTCCTCGTGGCCGAACAGGATGGCGTCGAGGATGACGTCCTCCGGCAGCTCGTTGGCGCCGGCCTCGACCATCATGACAGCATCGTGGGAGCCGGCAACGGTGAGGTTCAGCGTCGAGACCTTGCGCTGCTCTTCGGTCGGGTTGATGACGAACTCATCGTTGACGCGGCCGACGCGCACGCCCGCAATCGGTCCCATGAACGGGATGTCGGAGACGGTCAGGGCGCACGATGCGCCGATCATGGCGGCGAGCTCCGGCGCGTTGTCCTGCTCGACGGAGAGGACGGTCGCGACAATCTGGACGTCGTTGCGGAAGCCCTTCGGGAACAGCGGGCGGATCGGACGGTCAATCAGGCGTGCGCAGAGGATGGCGTCGCTCGACGGGCGTCCCTCGCGCTTGATGAAGCCTCCCGGGATCTTGCCTGCTGCATACATCTTCTCTTCGTAGTCGACCGTCAGCGGGAAGAAGTCGACGCCTTCGCGCGGCTCAGCCGAGGCCGTGGCCGTGACGAGCACGACGGTGTCGCCATAGCGCACGAGGACGGCGCCGTTGGCCTGCTTCGCGAGCTGTCCGTTCTCGATGACGAGCGGGCGGCCTGCGAGTTCCATCTCAAAGCGATTCATATGTACCTCCTTGGATCTTGAATCTCAATTCCTCTATATCTCTTGTATATCTCTATTTTTCCAGAAAAAAAAGGCGGGATTGCTCCCGCTTTCCGCTTCAGGATCGCTCGCCAGCAATCAGCGCTCAACCGTGGAACGCAGACCAAGCTTTGCGATAATCGAACGATAACGCTCAATATCCGTCTTGTAGAGGTAGCTGAGCAGACGACGGCGATGGCCGACCATCTTCAGCAGACCGCGACGGGAATGATGATCCTTCTTGTGCTGCTTGAGATGCTCCGTCAGATAGTCGATACGTGCGGAGAGGACAGCGATCTGTACTTCCGGCGAACCCGTATCACCCTCGTGAACGGCATACTTCTGCATGATTTCCTGTTTTGCTTCCTGAGTCAGCATTTGTTGAATTCCTCCTGTTTGTTGTTCAATCTCCATCAGCCAAGAATACGTCGGAGTTCTTCGCAATCTGGGCTGAGGTTTGCCATTTGGCACTTTCAATAGTATATCACAGTCGTCAATCGCTTGTAAAGCAATTGCGCCAGATTTCTTTGGCGCGCTCGCGGTCCTTGTGCATCTGCGCGATCAGGGCATCGACCGAGGCGAACTTCTCTTCATTGCGGATCTTCTGCAGGAAACGCACCTCGAGCAGACGGTCGTAGATGTCTTCGGAAAAGTCCTGGATGTTGACCTCGATGCGGCGGTTGCAGCCCTCAAACGTCGGGTTGTTGCCGATGTTGGCGAGCGCGGCGAAGTCCCTGCCGCCATAATGGGCCGTCGCGGCGTAGACGCCGTTCGGCAGCATGACCTGGGCGTCGGGGATGGCGAGGTTGGCCGTCGGGAAGCCCAGCGTGCGGCCGCGCCTGTCGCCGTGGATGACGCGGTCGAGCACGGTGAACGGGCGGCCGAGGCACGCCTCGGCTGCGGCGAGGTCCCCGCCTGCAATCAGGGCGCGGATGCGCGTGCTGCTGACGGGCCGGCCGCCGAGTTGGACGGCCGGGCAGATTTCCGCGCGGAAGCCGTAATCACTGCCCACGCGCTGCAGGAGTCGGTGCGTGCCCTTGCCGCGGCTGCCGAAGGTGTAGTTCGGCCCCGTGACGAGGATGCGCGGCGCGAAGGAGTCGCGCAAGAGCGCGAGGAAGTCCTCCGGCGTGCGGCGCGCGAGGTCCTTCGTGAACGGGATGGCCATGAGCACGTCGACGCCGAGCTCCTCGATGAGCTGGCGGCGCAGCGCGTTGTTGCTGATCTGCGGCGGCACGGCCTGCGGCGCAAGGACGGCGAGCGGATGGTTGCTGAAGGTGAAGACCATGCTCGTGCCGCCAATCTCGTGCGCGAGCTCGACGGCGCGGCTTATGATGCTGCGGTGGCCGCGGTGGACCCCGTCGAACATGCCGAGCGCAATGACGAGCCGCGGGTAATCGTCGCGCAGCGTGGTGAGTCTTGAATAAAACTGCATAATGCTCCCCTCTCAGTTCTTCGTCGCAGGCTCGCGGCAAACGACCTTGGCCGGGATGACTTCCTGGCTCCGGCGGTCGTAGCGGCCGATGCCGAGGAAGCGGCCCGCGCCGTAGACGCGCAGGATGTCCGTCTCGGGCACATGGCGCCGCTCGCCCGTGCCGAGGCCGTTGCAGAACGGCTTCTCGCGGCGCGGGTCGAGGTCGTAGCGCTCGAGGTGACTCAAAAAATGCGCGGGCTCCAAGATGGCGCGCTCCCCCGCCTCACTGAGCTCTTCGAGCGTCAGCGCGTCCGCGAGCGCGAAGTCGCCGACGCGACTGCGCACAAGGAAGCTCATCGTCGCGGGCAGGCCGAGGGCCGCCCCGATGTCGAGGCAGAGGCTCCTAATGTAGGTACCCTTCGAGCACTGGACATCAAGGAGAATCTTCTTCTCCTCAGGATGGTAGGCGACGAGGTCGAGCGCATGGATCGTGACCTCGCGCGAGGGAATCTCGACTTCCTTGCCCTCGCGCAGGAGATCGCAGGCGCGCTTGCCGCCGATCTTGATGGCGGAATGCGCCGGCGGCGTCTGCCGTATCTTGCCCGTGAAGCCCAAGAGCGCATGCTCGATGGCCTGCTGCGAGGGCATGGCGAAGTCTGCGACCTCCTCGGTAATCGCCCCCGTATCGTCGCCGCTGTCCGTCGCAAAGCCGAAGGTCAGCTCCGCGCGGTACGTCTTGTCGGCGAGCTCGAGGTATTCGATGAGTCGGGCGGCCTGTCCGACGGCAATCGGCAGCACACCGGCTGCCGCGGGGTCGAGCGTGCCGGCATGGCCGACGCGCTTCATGTGCAGCACCTTGCGCACGGCGCCGATGACGTCGTGCGAGGACATGCCGGGCGGCTTGAGGATGTTGAGGAATCCATCCATTGGCATCACTTCTCCCCCTGGCTATGGTAGGCGCGGATGGCCTTCGAGATGGCCTCGCAGATCGTGCGCTTCGCCTCTTCAAAGGGCATCGCGAGCGTGCAGCCGGCCGCGCGCGTGTGGCCGCCGCCGCCGAACTGCACGGCAATCGCGCTGACGTCGAGGCCTTTGGAGCGCATGCTGACGCGGCAGATGCCCTCCTCCTTCGTCTTGAGGACGACGGCGATGTCGACGCCTTCGATGACGCGGATCATGCCGATGAAGGACTCTGTCGACTTCATGCGCGCCGTCGTCTCCAAGTCGAGGAAGATGCCGGCCGCATGGCCGTCGGCAAAGAGCTCGGCGCGCTCGATGGCCTCGCCGATGTCGCGGACGGTCTGGTACGGCTTCTGCTCGAGCGCCTCCGAGATGACGTTCGGCTCGACGCCGTGGTCGAGGAGGTCTGCTGCGGCGCGCATCGTGTGCGACGTCGTGTTCGAGAAGCGGAAGAAGCCCGAATCCGTCGCGAGGCCAGTGTAGATGCACATGGCCATTTCCCTGTTGAGCGTCACGGGCAGCTCCTGCATGAGGTCGTAGATGATCTCAGCCGTCGCCGCGCGCGTCGCTGCGATATAACTGTATTCTGCCGAGCCGTCGTTCGTCTGATGATGATCGATATTGAGGAGATGCGCCGCGTGGACGGCCTTCATGGCGCAGCCCGTGCGGTCCGTCGCCGTGTCGAGCACGACGAGCAGGTCGGCCTCTACGGGCTTTTCCTCGTCGGGTCTCCCAATAATATCATATCCCGGCAGCACCGAAAAGATGGCCGGGATATCATCATCGAGCAGAACGGAAGCTTCCTTGCCGAGCGAGCGCAGGATGTGCATGAGCCCGAGCGAGGACCCGATGGCGTCGCCGTCGGGATTCTGATGGGCTGTGATGACGATCCGCTGAGCGCTCGACAGGATGGCTGCTGTTTCACTCAATGTCACTATCATGTCAATGTTCTTCTTTCTTAACGTTATCGGTCTCTGGAGCCTTCTTCGCCTTGTCCTCGGCCTCGATCTTCAGCAGCAGCTCCTGGATGTGTGCGCTGTAGTCGAGGGATTTGTCCACGACGAAGGAAAGCTCAGGCGTGAAGCGCAGGCGGATCCTCTTGCCGATCTCGCGGCGGATGAAGCCGAGCGAACTCTGAAGTCCTGCCCAGCAGTCTTTCACCTGCTGCTCACTGCCCATGAGGCTCACGTAGATCTTGGCCTCGCGCAGGTCGCCCGTGCATTCGACGGACGTGACCGTCACGAAGCCGATGCGCGGGTCCTTGAGCTCACGCAGGATGATCTCCGAGATCTCCTGCTTCATGAGCTCCTGGACCTTCTCTACCCGGAGCTGGCTCATGGCATTCCCTCCTTTTCTGATTCATCTTCTATTTATCGTATCGTTTCTATTGCTCTATTGCGATGCGCCGCGGTTCAGTCCTTGGCGTTCTCTTTTGCCTTGGCAGCAGCGGCCTTGGCCTCTTCTTCGCGCTTCTTGGCGGCAGCCTTGTTGGCGTCGGCGATCGTCGTCGCGATCTCCTCCATCGTGTAGGCCTCGATGATGTCGCCTTCCTTGAAGTCGCGGAAGTCGACAATCGAGATGCCGCACTCGTAGCCTGCGTTGACTTCCTTGACCTCATCCTTGAAGCGGCGCAGCGAGTCGATCTCGCCGTCGAAGATCTCGATGTTGTCGCGGATGATGCGAATCTTGGAGTTGTTGCAGATCTTGCCCTCGAGCACGTAGGAACCAGCGACGAGCGCCTTCGAGAACTTCATGACCTGACGAATCTCGACGCGGCCCTGGATGACTTCCTTGTACTTCGGCTTGAGCATGCCGCTCATGGCATCCTTGACGTCGTTGATGGCATCGTAGATGACGCGGTACGTGCGGATATCGATGTTCTCGGTGTCGGCGAGCTTGCGCGCATTGGCATCCGGGCGGACGTTGAAGGCGATGATCAGCGCGTTCGAAGCCGATGCCAGCATGACATCCGACTCGTTGACGGCGCCGACGCCCGAATGGACGATGGAGACGCGGACCTCGTCGTTCTTGTTGAGCTTCAAAAGCGAGCTCGAGAGCGCCTCGACAGAGCCCTGTACATCGGCCTTGATGACGATGTTGAGGTCCTTGATGTCGCCTTCCTGAATCTGGTGGAAGAGGTCGTCGAGCGAGACCTTCTTGCTCTTGATGAGGTTGTTGCGCTGGCGCTCGATGCGAGCCTCGGCGATGGAGCGGGCCTGCTTCTCCTCGAGCACGGCGAGGATGTCGCCAGCTTCCGGCACGTCGTTGAGGCCGAGGATCTCAACCGGTACGGACGGGCCGGCCTTCTTGACGTTCTCGCCGCGGTCGTTGACCATGGCGCGGACCTTGCCGTACGTCGTGCCGCAGACGACGGAGTCGCCGATGCGCAGCGTGCCGTTCTGGACGAGGACCGTCGCGACAGGGCCGCGGCCCTTGTCGAGCTTGGCCTCGACGATGACGCCGCGCGCATCGCGGTTCGGGTTGGCCTTGAGCTCCTTGACTTCGGCGACGAGCAGGACCATCTCGAGGAGGTCATCGATGCCGATCTGCTTCTTAGCCGAGACCGGGACCATGATCGTGTCTCCGCCGTATTCCTCCGGCACGAGGCCCTGCTCCATGAGCTCCTGCTTGACGCGGTCCGGGTTGGCGCCCGGCTTATCGATTTTGTTGATTGCGACGATAATCGGCACGCCTGCCGACTTCGCATGGTGGATGGCCTCGATCGTCTGCGGCATGACGCCGTCATCTGCGGCGACGACGAGGATTGCGATATCCGTGATCTGAGCGCCGCGCGCACGCATGGCCGTGAATGCCTCATGGCCCGGCGTGTCGAGGAAGACGATCTTCTTGCCCTTGCAGTTGACCTGATAAGCACCGATGTGCTGCGTGATGCCGCCGGCCTCATGCGTCTGGACATGCGTGTTGCGGATGCAGTCGAGCAGCGACGTCTTGCCGTGGTCGACATGGCCCATGACCGTGACGACAGGCGGGCGGAGCTTCAGCGTCTTCGGGTCGTCCTCGATCTCCGGGATTTCCGTCGGGTCGACCTCTGGCGGCAGTTCTTCGCACGTCACGCCGAATTCCGAAGCCACGAGGGCGGCCGTATCAAAGTCGATTTCCTGGTTGATCGTCGCCATGACGCCCATCATGAAGAGCTTCTTGACGACTTCCGCAGCCGTGTAGCTCATCTTGGACGCGAGGTCCTTGACGGCAATCGTCTCCGGCAGCTTGATGTGCTTCGGATGCGCGATCTCGACCTTCGGTGCCTGCTGGCCGCCGCGCTTGTTGTTGCGGCCCCTGCGGTTGCGGTCGTTCTTGCTGCCGAAGCGGTTGTTACGGTCATTGCGGTCGTTACGGCCGCCGCGCTCGTTGCGGCTGCTGTTGCGGCGGTCGTTGCGGTTGCCGCCGCGGTTATTGTTGCCACCGCCATTGCTGTTGCGGTTGCCGCCGTTATTGCCGCTATTGCCGCCGTTATTGTGGCTCGGGCGGTTGCTGCCCGAAGCGGCGCGGTTGCCACCATTATTATTGCCGTTGCCGTTGTTGCGGCCCGCATCGCTGCGGCGCTCGTTACGCTCATTGCGGCCGTTATTGCCGTTGCTGCCGTGGTTCTGCTTGCCAGCCTGCGGCTTCTCGGCGCGCTTCTCTGCCGGCTTTGCGGCCGGCTTCTGCGCAGCCGATGCTGCCGGAGCCTTTGCCTGCGGCTTAGCACCCTTGTTGCTCAGCGAATTCTTGATGGCCGTGCGCTCTTCTTCGCCGACGCTCGAGAAATTGTTGGCAGCCTTGAACTTATTGCGCTTGAGGATATCCAGAATGACTTTGCTATCCGTATTGAACTCTTTCGCGAGTTCGTAAACTCTGTATTTGGACATTAATCCACCCCCGGTTATTATTTCATACTCATGGCTCCTTCATCAGCTCGCGCAGCTTCTTCGCGAACCCCTTATCAGTCAGGGCCGCGACAGCGCGGTACTCCTTGCCGAGGCACTGGCCGAGCGTCTCCCGGTCGAGCCCCTCAAGGTAGGGAACCTTGTATCGATCCGCTAGGATCGTGTAATCTTTCTTTGTTTCATCTGAGGCATCCGCCGCCACGAAGACGAGTACGGCCTCGCGGCCCTTCAGAGCCTGCTCCACGGCAAAGGCGCCCGACACGATGCGGCGCGCCCGCTGAGCCATGCTCAGGAGGTTCGTGATGCGCTCTTCTTGGGTATGCGCCATGACTCAGCCCTCAGCCTTGTCCTCGAACAGCTCGCGCTCGAGGAGATCGTAGACGGCAGCGTCGATTGGCGACTTGAACGAACGCTCGAGGCCATGACTCTTCTTGGCCTTGTCGAAGCATTCGCGCTTGTGGCAGATGTAGGCGCCGCGCCCAGGCTTCTTGCCCGTGAAGTCCACGGAGAACTCGCCCTCGGGGCTGCGCACGATCCGCACCATTTCTTTTTTCGGGCGGCTTTCCTGGCAGCCCAGGCACATCCGCTGCGGTATCTTCTTGATCTTCATCATTCAACCTCAGCCGTGAAGGCGGCATCGCCCGTGACCTCGACCTCGTTCATGTTGGCGTCGAGCTCTTCGTCAGCGGCCTGCGACTCGCTCTTGATGTCGATCTTCCAGCCCGTGAGCTTGGCGGCGAGGCGGGCATTCTGGCCTTCCTTGCCGATGGCGAGCGAGAGCTGGTAATCCGGCACGACGACGCGTGAGACTTTCTCCGTCTCGTTGACCGCGACGGAGACGACCTTGGCCGGGCTCAGCGCATTGGCGATGAACTTGGCCGGATTGTCGCTCCACTTGACGATGTCGATCTTCTCGCTGCCGAGCTCATCGACAATCGACTGCACGCGCAGGCCGCGGTGGCCGACGCAGGAGCCGACCGGGTCGACGTTCTCGTCCTTCGAGTAGACGGCGATCTTCGAGCGGTTGCCCGGCTCGCGTGCGACCGACTTGATCTCGACGATGCCTTCCTGAATCTCCGGCACCTCGAGCTCGAAGAGGCGCTTCAAAAGGCCCGGATGCGTGCGCGAAACGACGATCTGCGGTCCCTTGTTCGTCTTCTTGACCTCGACGACGTATGCCTTGATGCGGTCGCCGTGTGCGTACGTCTCCGTCGGGATCTGCTCCGCCGGCGTCAGCACGGCTTCCGTCTTGCCGAGGTCGATGTAGACATTGTGGTTCTCGACGCGCTCGACGAGGCCCGTCAGGATGTCGCCCTCGCGACTCATGAACTCCTCGTAGATGATGCCGCGCTCTGCCTCGCGGATACGCTGGACGACGACCTGCTTGGCCGTCTGCGCAGCGATGCGGCCGAAGTTCGCCGGCGTCACCTCGATCTCGATGACGTCGCCGACTTCGTAGTCCGGCTTGATCGTGCGGGCCTGTGCCAGCGAGATCTCCGTGATCTCATCCTCGGGGTCCTCGACGACCGTCTTGATCGCGTAGACGTGATAGTGACCCGTTTCTCTGGAAAGCGTGACGCGGACATTCTGTGCCGAGCCAAAGTTGCGCTTGTATGCCGAGATCAGGGCAGCCTCGATGGCCTCGAAGAGGACTTCTTCGTCGATGCCTTTCTCCTTGCCGAGCTCTTTGAGCGTCGTCAGGAATTCCTGACCATTGTCCTTCGCTTTCGTCGTTTTTCTTGCCAAAATAATATCCTCCCAATGAACGGGGGAAGCCCCCCCTTTTTTGCTATGTCAAAAGTCGATATGAAGGCGGACCTGTGCAATATCCGCCAGCGGGATCTTCGTCTCGCCGTCGAGCTCAATCGCATCGCCATTGAAGCCCGTGAGCTCGCCGACGATAAGCTTCTTGCCCTCGCGCGGCGCGTAGAGCGTGACGTCGACCTTCTTGCCCTGCTCGCGCGTGAAGTCGCGCGGCTTGCGCAGGACGCGGTCGATGCCCGGCGAGGACACCTCCAGAATGTACGAATCCGGCACGACATCCCCCTTGTCGAGCGCCTCCTCGAGCTTCTCGCTCAGCGCCTGGCAATCCTCGATATCGATGCCGCCTTCCTTATCGATGTAGACGCGCAGATACCAATCGTGCTCCTTGACATACTCGACATCGACGAGCTCGATGACCGCCTGATCCTTCAGGAGCTCCTGCACGATTGCCTCTACGGCATCCTCAACCTGCTGCTTTGCCATACATCCACCTCCAGCTTTCTGCTTTTGAATCACGGTGATGTGCTCATCCGTGTCTTTCTCGCATAAGATTAAAGAGTGGGCTTGCACCCACTCTTCACTAAACAACCTTAAATTAACTATTTCATGATACCACAAAAGCCTCTGCTTGTAAAATGGTATCTGAAAAAAAGTCAGGAAAGTCACATGCTATGTGCCCGGCGCGCCTTCTGGAGCTTGCGCAGCTTATGCAGCTTGCTGCGGCGCCAGAGGAAGTAGAGCGCGGCGTTCAAGGCGATGATGGCCGTGCTGACGACGCCGTACATGAAGGGATAGCCGCACTGCGCGGCGACGATGCTAAGGAGCACGGCGGCAAGGCCGACGCTGATGTCGAGCGACCAGAAGTACGTGGCCGTCGCGACGCCGGCACGCGATGCGGGGGCACTCTGGACGGCGAGCGTCTGGAAGGCCGGCGACAGTGCGCCGAAGCCGATGCCGAGCATCGCGGCCGCGCCGAGCAGGCCGACGAGCGTCGTGACCTGGCTGAAGAAGGCCATGCCGGCCGCGAAGAACGCGAAGCCCGGCCAGACCGTCCAGTCCGGCCCCTTCTCGTCGAAGAGGCGGCCGATGACGGGGCGCGTCAGGATGATGACGAAGGCAAAGACGACGAAGAACAGGCTCGTCTCCGCCTGCAGGCCGAGGCTCTTGGCGTAGAGCGGGATGAAGGTCAGGATACCGCCGTAGGCAAAGAAGACCATGCCGCCGAGCAGTGCCGGTGCGAGCGAGCGCCGCTCAATGAAATCCGAGAGGTGGAAGCCCTTCTTCGGACGCTTGGCCGGGCGGATGACCTCATCGGGCAGGCGGCGGGCATTGGCCGTCAGGAAGGTCAAGATCGCCAGTGCCGTCATAAAGGCGAAGAGCGCCGTGCCGCCGAGGTTGCCGATGATCAAGAGGCCGATGAGCGGGCCGACGACCATCGCGAGGTTCGTCGAGAGCGCGAAGTAGCCGATGCCCTCGCCCTTGCGCGAGGCCGGCAGCACGAGCGCGGCCATCGCCGCCGCAGCCGTCGTCGCGAGCGCGAAGATGCAGCCATGCAGCAGGCGCAACGCGTAGATGGCCTGCTCCGAGTGAAACCAGTTGAACGCGAACATCACGAGGAAGAACGCCGCCGTCGCCCCGCGCATCAGCTTCTGCTTGTTGACGGCATCGATGATGCGGCCGGCCAGCGGGCGGCAGCTCACCGCGCCGATCTGGAAGGCCGTCATCGCGAGGCCCGCCTCCATGTCGCCGCCGCCGAGCGTGTCCATGATGAAAATCGGCAGCGCCGCCACCATGATGTACTGCGACATGAACAAGAAGAGGTTGCTGCCTCCCATCCCCAGGAATTCCGGTGTCCATAGCTTCTCTCTCTGCATGTGATCTTCCTTTCCTATCTTAAACCCCATCAAATTTCTCTGCGGCTCAGAGCTTTGCCTCGATCTTGCGCAGCATGCGGCGCAGCTCTTCCTGCTCGTCCGTGCTCAGGGCCCCGAGGAAGTCGAGGTTGGCGTGCTCGTCGAGCGCGCTGAGCCGCTCGACGCAGTCGCGCCCCTTCTCGGTCGTCCGCAGGATCATGTGGCGCATGTCGCTCGGGTCGGGCGTGCGGTCAATGCAGCCCTTGTTCTCCAGATGCGTGACGAGCGCCTTGACCGTGTTCTGGTTCTTCTCGATCCGCTCGGCGAGCGCCTTCTGGCAGAGCGGCTCGTACTCTGCAATCGTCTTGAGCGCAACCCACTGCTCCACCGTGATGCCGTATTCCTTGAACATGCCGTCCACCGCGTAGTGGATCTTGCGCGCCACGCGGCTGATCATGTAGCCAATCGTATCATCAAGTGTCATGATCTCATCTCCCTTTTCCTATCGTAAACCTATGTATTGTACAACCAGTCCGCTGGCTTGTCAATCTTTGCGGAAAAAGAGAACGAGCTGACGCGCAGCACGGCGATCCCGAAACGGCTTGTCTATTATAATACGATATCGTAGTATAGTCAACAAGCCTGACAAGAAGGATATCCTCTGTTCGCGTGCGCATGCTTTATGGATAGGTGTATAATAGAAGCATATCAACCGACAAACCGGTAAACGACAGGAGGAATCACGATGGACATCAGCAAGACTTACCTAGCTGCCAACTCGCGCTACGAGGCGATGGCCTACCCGCGCTGTGGCAGGAGCGGCCTGCGGCTGCCGCGCATCGCGCTGGGTTTCTGGCACAACTTCGGCGACACGGCAGACTACGGCACGATGAAAGCGCTCTGCTGCACGGCCTTTGACCACGGCATCACCTACTTCGACCTCGCCAATAACTACGGGCCCGCCTACGGCAGTGCCGAGCGCAATTTGGGCCGGCTCATGGACGACACCTTCCGCCCCTACCGCGATGAGCTCGTCATCGCGACAAAGGCCGGCTATGACATGTGGCCGGGCCCCTACGGCAACTGGGGCAGCCGCAAGTACCTGATCGCGAGCCTCGACCAGAGCCTCCAGCGCATGCACCTCGACTACGTCGACATCTTCTACCATCACCGCATGGACCCCGAGACACCGCTCGAGGAGACGATGGGCGCACTCGCGCAGATTGTCAGGAGCGGCAAGGCGCTCTACGTCGGCCTCTCGAACTACGACGGCCCGACGCTTCTGCGCGCGGCGACCATCCTGCACGAACTGCACGTGCCATTCATCGTCAACCAGAACCGCTACTCCATCTTCGACCGCACAATCGAGAAGAACAGCCTCAAGGACACCTCCGCCGACCTCGGCCTCGGCATCGTCGCCTTCAGTCCGCTCTGCCAGGGCCTGCTGACTGACCGCTACCTGAACGGCATCCCTGAAGACAGCCGCATCCACCGCGACGGCCGCTTTCTCAAGGAGAAATCCTTGACGCCCGAAAAGTTGCAGGCCATCCGTGCCCTAAACGATCTAGCCGCCCAGCGTGGCCAGACGCTCGCCGAGATGGCCCTCGCCTGGGACCTCAAGGACACGGACGTCACCACTGTCCTGATTGGCGCCTCCAAACCCGAGCAGATTCTCGACAACATCAAGGCGATCGAGAACACGAGCTTCAGCGCCGAAGAGCTGCAGGCCATCGACGCCATCTCCTTCGCTCCCGGCGTCCAGGGACTCATACGCTGAGACACTCCCCTTCTCACTGATGCAAACAAAAAGCCGCTTCACAGCACAGGCTGCGAAGCGGCTTTTGATTACTCCCAGACGATCTTCATAAGCTCTGGATAGTGGTCCTCGAGCTCCTGCAGGAGGACGCGGAACATCGCGTAGACGAGGTCCCCGTCGATCTTCTCCTCACCGCAGAGGATGCAGGTATCGAGAACGATGTTCTCCTCGTCGTCGAGGTAATATTTGCAGGTCTTGTATTTCTTGTTGTAGCGATTGAGCATCTCGAGCAGTTCCTCGCGGTTCTGTCCGCGCACGGCACGCGGTACGACGAGGATGCGGATCATCGCGTAGATGCTCGTGTCGAGGATGACGACGAGAGGCAGCCGGTTGCCACGCACTTCGGCAAACGACCGGAAGGCCACCGTCTCGTAGGTGTCATCGGGAATCTCCTCAATCGTGAATGCAAGAGGATGTTTCTCCTCTACATAAGCCTTGAATTCTTCTGCTTTCTTGTTCATGCTGCTCACCTTTCCTTATCTTTTTCTTGTTCTTATTCTTGTTCTTGTTCGAGAAGATGTGACAGTCGGCCGGAGCCCTAGAGCCCCGGCCTGCCTGTCTTATCCAGCTGCTTTGTCTGTCATGCTTTTTCGCGTTCTTCCGCCGCCACGTTCACCGTGTCCGCCGGGGTCTTGAAGGCATCGAGGTAGTTGGATGCATTGACAAGGCCGAAGCGGTCGTGGAGCGAGAGGGCCGGATGGTAGTACGTGCGATAGAAATCGTAGCGGTCATGATTCTCCATCATGCGCATCCAGTCTGTCTCCGTGTAGCGCTGGCGGTAGACGTGGTAGTGGTTGACGAGGTCCAGGAGATTGCCATTGCTGTACTGCGTATCTGTCTGCCCGTAGAACTGCAGGAACATCCAGCGGTGTTCATCCGGCGCACCATTGAGCCAAGTGGCAAGTGCCTCTTTCGGGTCGTTGATGGCCGTGTTGTTCCAGTACGCACTTGTCACGCCGTCCTCGTAGATTGGCGCCGTGCCGAAGACATTCGTCACCATGACGCCGTTGCTGAAAGTCGCCTTGCCAAGGACGTAGAGCTTGTCGATGAGGAACTGCCCCTTGCTGACCGAGATGTCGCCGTTCTCCAACCAGAGGTGCTTGAAGCGGATGCCGCTGCCCTCATTCGTGCGGATGTTGCCGATGTGGAGGTTCTGGATGGGCGCGTCGTCCGATGCGCCGGTCGGCGTGATCGTCAGCAGGTTGTCGGCACCTTCGCGCTGCAGGATGTCATCGATGCCGATGTCGGCACCGGCGACCGCGATTTCCTGGCCCGCCGTGATGTGCTTGACGTCCATGGTCTTGTCCGGGTTGCGGACGAACATGGCCACGAGGTCGCCGTCCATCGTGTCGAGGTAGAGGCTGCCGTTCTTGAGTTCGGTCGCCGCCTCCTCCTTGGCGTAGAGGCCGTAAAGGTCGACATCGCCCGTGCCCTCATGGTGGATGACGACATTGCCGTTCGTCGCATTGACGAAAGCGCGGTCGCCATTTTCTTGGTGGCGGCTGTCCTTGATATCGCCCGTGCCCGTCGTGCGCAGATCGATGTTGCCGCGCTGCGCGGTCAGGTGGATATCCTCGGTCTTGCCCGCATCGCTGCCGTCGAAGACCATGCTGCCATCGTGCGTGTGCAGGTTGATATCCTGCTTCGCCGTGACATCGTTGCGCAGCGTGATCGTACCGGTCTGGGCCGCATTTGCGATGAGATTGCGGTCCGCATTGACAAGGCCGGCAAAGGTGATGTCACCCTTGTGCGTCGTCTTGGCCGTGAGATCTCTGCCACTCGTGGCCTGTCCCTCGAACGAGATCGAACCGTCGGTCGTCTCGGCCGTGAGGTCCGTGCCACTCACCGCTTTGCCCCGGAAGACAATGTCTCCGGTGATGGTCTTAGCCGCAAGCTCTGTGCCACTTGCCGCCTGGCCTTCAAACGAGATAGCGCCGTCATCCGT
>ENA-OQCL01000258-OQCL01000258.1-human-gut-metagenome-genome-assembly--contig:-NODE-258-length-27714-cov-6.910320_pt1 | contig 27714 bp, 24 predicted proteins | sample MGYA00242502_ERZ504586 | MGnify/ENA primary metagenome ERZ504586 (study PRJEB26092, sample SAMD00036316) | human gut metagenome | host: Homo sapiens | study: EMG produced TPA metagenomics assembly of... | reverse complement strand
GGAGGAAGTTGTGCCCAAGATCCAGTATATCGCCAGGGAGCGCAACGGCTGGGACGGTCTCCCCGGCGTGATCGCTTTTGGCTGCAGCCTGGGCGCGACCCATGCCGTCAACCTCTACCTGCGGTTCCCCTATCTTTTCGATGGTTGTCTGGCCCTCAGCGGCATCTACACCGCAAAATACGGCTTTGGCGATTACATGGACGAGGTGGTCTACCAGAACTCCCCTGTGGATTACATGGCCAACTTCCCCACCGATCACCCCTATATGGACCTCTACCGCAGCAGGAAGGCGGTCATCTGCTGCGGTCAGGGCGCTTGGGAGCAGCCCGATACCACCCGGCAGCTCAAGCAGATCTTTGAGCAGAAAGGCATCCCTGTCTGGGTGGACCTGTGGGGCTATGATGTCAAGCACGACTGGGATTGGTGGTATCAGCAGGCCGTATATTATATGCCTTATATTTTGGGTTAAACTCTCAGTCTCGCTGCCGCTCGCCAGCTCCCCTAGTAGGGGAGCCCTTGGCATGTCGGGCAAGTCTGAGCGTCTGTGATGAAATGGCGGGCCCTGTCTTCTTTGGCAGAGAACGTAAGTGTGAAAAGGAACGAGCAACAATGAGCAACTTTATCTTTATCTCCCCCAATTTCCCCACCAACTACTGGCAGTTCTGCCGGGAGCTGAAAACGACGGCATGAACGTGCTGGGCATCGGTGACCAGCCCTATGATGAGCTGAAGCCAGAGCTGAAAGACAGCCTGAACGAATACTACAAGGTGAACAGTCTGGAGAACTACGACGAAGTCTACCGTGCGGTGGCGTTCTTCGCCTTCAAGTATGGCCGCATCGATTGGCTGGAATCCAACAACGAGTACTGGCTGGAGCGGGATGCGGCCCTGCGCACGGACTTCAACATCAAGTCCGGCTTCCAGACCGAGGATATGCCCCGCATCAAGTACAAGAGCAAGATGAAGGAGTATTACCAGAAGGCCGGCATCGCCACCGCCCGCTACCACATGGTGGACGACCTGGAGGGCTGCAGGAAGTTCATCAACGAGGTGGGCTATCCGGTGGTGGTCAAGCCGGACAACGGTGTGGGTGCCTCCGATACCCATAAGCTGTCCAGCGATGAGGAGCTGAAGCGCTTCCTGCTCTACAAGAGCACCTATCACCCCGACCTCGCCTACATCATGGAGGAGTTCGTCCGCGCCGAGGTCAACAGCTACGATGCCATCATCGACGGCAGCGGCAACCCCATCTTTGAGGCGGGCAACGTCAGCCCGGTGTCCATCATGGACATCGTCAACGACAACGACAACTCCATCTACTATATCATCAAGGATCTGCCCGAGGATACCCGCGCCGCCGGACGTGCCGCCGTCAAGAGCTTTGGCGTGAAGAGCCGATTCGTCCACTTTGAGTTCTTCCGCATGACCGAGGATCAGGCCAGCATGGGCAAAAAGGGCCAGCTCGTGGCGCTGGAGGTCAATATGCGCCCCTGCGGCGGCTTTACCCCGGATATGATCAATTTTGCCCGCTCCACCAACGTGTACAAGATCTGGGCCAGATATGATCGCCTTCGGCGGCACGGATATGCCGGTGGGCGAGCACTACTACTGCCCCTTTGCAGGCCGCCGCGATGGCAAAAAACTTTGTGTACAGCCATGAGCAGATCATGCAGAAGTACCAGAAGAATATGCGGATGGTGGATCGCATCCCCGAGGCTCTGTCCGGTGCCATGGGCAACCAGATGTACGTTGCAACCTTCTCCACCCGTGAAGAGATGGAGCAGTTCTACTCCGATGTTCTGGCCGTGAATGACCCCATCAACGCCAAGGTGCAGAAGGAGCTGGCCGAGGTGCTGGCACTGGGCGAGCCCACCACCACCGCCCTCACCGAAAAGCCCAACCTCTCCCCCGCCGTGAAGCCCACCACGGCTGTGACCAAGACGCGCAGCCGCGCCGTTACAAAGACAGCACGGAAGAGAAAGTGACCAGAAGCTAGAGAACAACCCCGGGACAAGGAAGAAAACTCCATGTTCCGGGGGTTTTTATTGTCCCCTGCTTCAGAATGTGATATACTGTTCCCAAAGAAAGAGAACGAGGTATTGCTGTTATGAAAAATTCCTGCAAATGGCTTCACCCACGCCGGCAAGTTCCATGCGGACGACGTATTTGCAACGGCGCTGCTGCAGATCATCCGGCCGGACATCAGGATCACCCGCGGCTTTGTGGTACCGGACGATTTCGACGGCATCGTGTATGATATCGGCTTTGGCATGTTCGATCACCATCAGGAGCCCCGCGAGTACCGCGCCAACGGCATCCCCTATGCGGCCTTCGGCCTGCTGTGGCGGGTGCTGGGCCCGGGGCTGGTGGGGGAGCGTCAGGCCCGGCTCATCGATGAAAACTTTATCCAGCCCCTTGATCTGAACGACAACACCGGCGAGCAGAACAGCCTGTGCGATGCCATCGGCTTTTTCAACCCGGTGTGGGACTCCAAGGAGGATCAGGACAGCTGCTTTTTCAAGGCGGTGGCTGTGGCAAAGCAGATCCTGGAGAACCAGATCGACAGCGCCAACGCCGTGAACCGCGCGGACGAAAAAGTGCAGCAGGCCTACCGCAACTCCCGCGACGGCATCGTGGTGCTGCCCTGCTATCTGCCGTGGAAAAACGGCCTGTACAAGACTGATGCTCTGTTTGTGGTGTACCCCAGCCAGCGCGGCGGGTGGAGCGCCCAGTGCGTCACCGACCACAAGACCAAAAAGTCCAAGCTGCCCTTCCCCCAGTCTTGGGCGGGGCAGCCGCAGGAGGTCATCGAGCAGAAGAGCGGCATCCCGGGCATCAGCTTCTGCCACGCCAGCCGCTTCCTCATCACCGCCAAGGACAAGGAGACCGCCCTTGCCGCCTGCCGTCAGGTGTTGAAAAACAATGGACGCCTTGCCTGACGTCGCCTACGTTTACATGGTGCGCTGCACCGGCGGGCAGCTGTACACCGGTTGGACGAACCACCCCGCTGCCCGGCTGAAAGCGCACCAGAGCGGCAAAGGTGCCCGCTACACCCGCACCCACGGCGCGGTAGGCTTTGCCTATCTGGAGCGCTGCGCGGACAAACGCACCGCCCTGCGCCGGGAAGCCGCCCTGAAAAAGCTTTCCAAGGCGGAAAAAGAGGTACTGTGCGCCGCATGGCAGGCCGCCGGGTGTCCCGGGGTGGAGAACGATTGAAAATGCCCTCCGCGTCTTCCGGGTTGCGGCACCCAGCATCCGCTTCGTGCCTTGGGCGGCACTCGCGTCTTGCTGGCCGCTGCCCCAACAACTCCTCCCTGTTTCCGCCACTGGCGGCGGTCGTCGTCGTTGCAGCGGAAGAATTATTTTAATTTTCGGGATAGCGGAGCGTCTGCGGACGCTCCGCTATCCCATTTTCACGGGTAGGATCGTAATGGCAAACGGCATTTACAACGCCTGCTTCCTGCGGAAGCGGCGGCGCTGCGGGGAATCCTCTCCTACACAACACAGCAAGGCCGTCCGGCATTCGCCGGACGGCCTTGCTGCGCTTATTGGAAAGGATCGATCGGGAGATGGCAATTGTTATTTCGCCAGACCCAGCTTTTTCAGCCGGTTCCATGCGCGGATGACCTGTACCTTGGTCACACGCTTGCCGGGCGTAAAGGCGCCCTCGCCCATGTCGGGCAGCAGCCCGGCTTCCACAGCCCAGCGGGCTGCCTTGGCGGTATCCGGCTCAGCTACATCGCTGTAAACAGCGGGTGCAGCGGGTTCGGGCTTGCCTGCGGTGCTCCACAGCAGCACGGCCAGCTGTTCCCGGGTGCGTGGGATGGGCGTGCCCTTGGGCAGCAGGTCTGCAAGAATGCTGTAAGTAACAGCCTCATAGCCCATTACCGCGCTGCCTGCAAACCATGCCGTTGTACCGGCCACGATGGCCACCGTTTGCAGCGGGCTGAACTCGGTGCTTTCCTCCTGCGGCGGCTGCTCTGGCGGCTCCTCCGGGGTGGTCTCGGCGATGATGCGGAACGAGCCTGTTTTAACAGTTCCACCCGCATACTGTGCACTGCCTGCGACGGTTACAGTATAGCTGTAATCGCCCGGCTCAATGGGAGCGCCGTCCAGCACTTTGCCATTCTGCATGTAGGTCACGGTAACATCACCGTAGTCCTTATTGCTGGTGTTCTTAACAGTTACTTCCTTGGGACTGCCGTCATAGGTCAGGTTGTTGGGCAGGACAAAGGCAAAGTCTGCGGGGTCTGCCGGCGGCAATTCTGCCGCGCCCTCGCCGGTGGCGCTCAGGTTAAGGATATGGGTCTGCGGGATGTTATACTTGCGCAGGTCGATGGTGCTGTTGTAACGCTCTCCATCGGCTACAGAGCCGCTATAAGCTACGCCGTTCACACTCTTGATGGGGGCATGCGTGATGACCGAGATGGTGTTCAGATCGGTGTCAACGTAGAGGGTGGAGGTTTCTGCGTCCCAAACACCCTCCATCATGCCATTGATGCCGTTGATGTATTTTTTAGCGTACTCGGCACCTTCCGGTGCAGTGTAGTTCAGGGTGTAGTAATCCGTAGCACCGTTCAGGTCTTCGGTATCCTTTGCCACCAGTGCGTGGATGATGGGGTTATTCTGAATGATGCCGCCCTCGTTATAAACAACGGTGCACTCGCCGCCGTCAATGATGGGCTGGTAGGGCTCTGCATTGCCGTCATAGCCGGCCGTATTTCCACCGGCAGCTTCAGGGTGTTCTGGCTGTTTTCGACCGTGCCGCCGTTTTCCTCTGCCAGTGCAGCGGCGCTGGCGGTGTCGGGCGGGGCGCTCTGGGCAAGGGCGGGCAGCGGCATTGCGGTCAGTGCCATGCTCAGCGCCAGAACCATGCTGATGAGCCGTTTTTTGCATAAGATCCTCTCCTTTTCAAGCGCCCTCCAAGCCGGGCGCTTTTTATTGTACCCAGTGTACCACGTTTTGGCTGCTTTGGACGGTTTTGGACATGAATCGCCCCGCAAATGCGCTGAAACGACCCGGTGCACCACACGCACCCGCAAAAAACAGAAAACCGCCCGGCTTGCGGTTGCCGGACGGTTTTCTGCTCTATAGGAATTATGGGAATGGCATATTGAACAGAGTATTGCTCTGTGCCTGTAGTATACCACGAACGGCGGCAAAAGTAGAGCAATTCTGCGTGAATGGCCCCTGAAATGCATCGAATCGCCCTGAAAAGCCCTAAAAAAGCCCTTGCGCACCCTTTTGGGACGCAAAAAAGGGACTGCCGCACAGCGCTGTGCGGGGCAGTCCCTGCGGGGTTATAAGGGGTTAAGGGGCAGCGGTTTTAGCCGCGCTGCTGGTAAGTCTTCCAAGTGCGGATGACCTCCAAGCGGCCCACGCGGCTGCCGGGCTTGAAGTTGCCGTCCTGTGCGGACATCAGGCCGGTCTCCACGACCCAGCGGATGGCCTGCAGCTCTGCGGCATCTGCTGCCACATCGTTGAACAGTGCAGTGCTCTGGGTAGCGGGCTTGCCTGCGGCGGTCCACAGTGCAACTGCCAGCTGCTGGCGGTTAGCGGGGATGGCCATGCCCTCGGGCAGGACGCTCTTCAGGTAGGCCGTGGTGCCTGCGATATAGGCACCCACGCCAATGGCTGCGCCGCCCACAGCGGCTACTGCCACAATGGCTGCACCGCCGCCGTCACTGTCACCGCCGGGTGCGGGGGTGGGGTCGGGATCGGGAGTCGGGTCCGGCTTAGGATCGGGAGTGGGATCCGGATCGGGGTTCGGGTCCGGCTTAGGATCAGGAGTGGGATCCGGATCGGGAGTAGCAGGAACTTCAAACACCGCCTTCAGATTCACATCATGGTCGGGCATGGTGAATTCCAGCACGCGTGCGGTGCGCTGCTCCTCGGTCAGCTCCAGACCGGTGCAGCTCCAGCTCTTGAACACGCTGGTCTCGGTGTCCTCGTCTGCGGTAGCCTTGAGTTCTGTACCCACGGACACAGCTGTCAGGTCGGCAACATCGCTGCCATCCTTCAGGGTGACCTGTGCACCGGAGACATCGAGTTTATAGGTCTTGGGAGCGTTCTCGGTGTACTGTGCCTTCAGCGTGACGTTATTTGCGGGCATCGTGAAGGAGATGGTCGCCTTAGTGGTGTCCACGTCAGTGGGCAGACCGGTCACTTTCCAACCGGTGAAGGTGTAACCGTCCTTCTCGTCTGCGGTGAAGCTGAGCTTCTCACCTGCAACGTGCTCGGTAGACTTGTCGTCCACGGTCAGGGTGTACTTCGACTCAGACACAGTATAGGTGCCCACTTCGTACTGGTTGCCAACGTAGTGGTCACTATCATTCACCACGATGTAAACGCTGTAAGTGCCTGCCTTGGTGGGCTTCGTCACAGACGGGAACGAGCCATCCTCCGAGACATACTGGATAGAATACAGCGGGGCATCGTCAAAATACATCTTGCCGTTATAGGTTGCAGTTTGGGTCTTGGAGTCATACGCAAAGTCGGCTCTGCTCGGGGTATATTTGCGTACCACCTCGCCGATATCAAGCGAGCCTTCTGTGTACTTGTCGCCCTCTTGCGCTACGATGCGCTGCTTGTAGACGCCGTACTCGTCATACGGCGGGTAAGTTTCAAACACCCTGTCGTCGTAGGTGCGCACATAGACGAGGCTCAATTTGCCCACGCCCTCCTTGCTGCTGGTGACGGTCTGAGGTCCGATGATCGTCCCGGAAACGGTAAAGTCGCTCTTGCTCAGGGAAGAGAAGGGCAGCTTTCCGGTGGTGGCCATGTTCACCACAATAGGCTCGCCGTCATTCTTGGCGGTCAGGGTCAGGGTCTTGCCATCTGCGGAAAGCTGTGCGCCGTTGTAAGCGCTGACATCCTCGCCGTTGATATTCGTGACCTCTGTGCTGAAGGTGAGCGTCACCGCAGTATTGCCGACAATGGTAAACCGCATCTGCCGTTACGGCATTGCCCTTGACGGTTTTCACAGTGCCGTCTGTGATCATCAGCTTGCTCTGCTGCTGACCGGCGGCGAGGTATTTGCTTTCAATATAGCCGCAGCTCACCGTATTGGAAATAGCAGCCTTGCTATAAGTATTCGCCATCAGGCTGCCGGTGATCACGGCATTCTGGATGACCGTTCCTTCCGATGTATTATAATAGTCGGGCAGCTTGATATTGTTGAACACGCCGCCAAGGATCTGGGCATTACTACTATTCAACTGGACAGTTGCGTTGAACTGACCGCCGGTGATCTCGCCGTAAGCTTGGACGCTCTTCTGGAAGGTGCCGCCGGTGATGGTGCCGTTATAGCCCAAACGGACCTCCGCTTCGAAACTGACCATCGGTGATCTCGCCGTAAGCTTGGACGCTCTTCTGGAAGATGCCGTTGGCGATGGTTCCATTAGCTTCGACGCTCTCCTGGAAGGTGCCGCCTGCGATGCTGCTGTTTCCATCCGCGTTAACAGCCTTCTGGAAAGTGCCGCCCTCAATAATGGCGTTCTGGGCGATAACAGGCGCGCCAGCCTGAATACCAGCAACCGTCACATCCGTCAGCACGATCTGATCGGAAGCAATAGTTGCATGATGGGGGTTGATGGTATCCGAGGTCAGATTCACCGGGCTGCCATCGGGGCTGGTGAGGATAAGCACCGACATCGTTCTATAACCATCCTCGTCCTCACCGGAGACCTCAGCGTACTGCCAGCCAAGACCCTCGTAGACATCGCCGGTCACACCACCCTCGCTCACGGAATGCGGGGTCACACCGGTCCGGTCGGGCAGACCTTCTTCGGTAATGCGCAGGGGCTTGAGGTTGCTGGGATCGCCAGCCTGATTTACCAAAATCTCCTTGCCATCGTTGTTGCCGGTGATATGCAGTACAGTGCCCTCGGCATAGGTCTGTTCATTGTAACTGTTGGCCGCTGCACCGTTGATGCTGAACACATCGGTGTTCAGGGTAAGCTCTGCGCTGGCATTGCCCACCAGATAGATGGTATTGACAGAAAGGGGCAGGTCTCTGCCGTTGATCGCAGTCACACCACCGCCGTTGCGCACGGTCAGCGTGCTGAGCTGCTGGCCATCGGCAAGCGCATTCTCTATGCCGTTGCCAGACAGCTTGCACAGAACGGTGTCGGAAATGGCAAGGTCGCCAAACCTGTCAAAGCTGAAGTTCTGGGCCACTGCCTTGGAAATGGTGCACTTGCCCATGCAGGAGAGGTAATCAAAGGTGCCGCCCTCGATCGTGACATCTTTGAAGTCAGCCTGACGGATGATGCCGCCGGTCACGGTAGCATTCGAAAGCTCGACATAGCAGTTGATGGGCACTGCGCTCAGCTGGCTGAAATTGATCACCTTACCGCCCTGATCCCCGAGCTTCAGTTGTCCGGTCGCACTGGCGACATTGGGGTAGCAGGTATAAGTCCAGCCCTTGCCAAAGTATACGCAGACCTGATATATGCCCTCGTCCAGACTGTACACATGGGGCACATCGTTCACATCGGGCGTACCCTTATCGGTAAAACTCAGTTCCTTGTCCATAGACGGGATCGGAGTCAGTGCTATGGGTGCGTTGCTCTCTGAAAGCGGCGGGAACATACTGACCTCGGCAGAGATCGTTGTACCGTTTGCACTGATGGAAACCGTGGCACAGCCGTTCAAGGAAGCGTTGCTGACGCCCGCAGGCAGGGGGACGACGCTGCCGCCGGTCAACGATGCAGCCCATGCAACGCAACCGGGGGGTGTACTGCACCTCCAGCTTCAGGCTGTGATCGCTGTACAGCTTGAGCATATACACATCCCCGGTCACCGGCTGGCCGTTCAGGGTGCAGCTTTCCTGCAGGATCAGCTTGTGTGCCTGCTTCTGCGTAGCGGACTTCAGGCCGGAAATATCCTTGAAGTAGCCGCCCTTAACGCTGCCGCCGTTCTCGGTCAGCTTACCGTAGGTGCCGCCGTCAATGGTGCCGTTTTCCAGCACTGCTTCGGCGTAGCTGCCGCCCAGAACACAGGCATTCGGGTTCTTGATCCAAAGCTGGCCATTGACAACGCCGTCCAGCAGATATACTTCATTGCTGGAAGTCGAGATGGCCACATTGCAGCTGGCATCGCCATCCAGAATATACTCTGTCTTTGCATTTGCAACGCCGGCAATGGCCAGCCATTTGTTGGAGCTGTCGTAGCTCCAGCCGGTGCCGGACTGCTCTTCGGGCAGACCGTCGTCCGCGCCGATCTTGATCGTAACGACGGAATTTGTTGTTTCCTCGTTCGTACCGGCAGCTGTCGTCTCTGCTGCCGCAGCAGACGTTCCTGCATCTGCAAATGCGGATACAGGGAGAATGGAGAGCATCATACTGAGTGCCAGTATCATGCTCACGATGCGTTTTTTCATGATATCCTCTCCTTTGTCGGTTGATTTGTCCGGCTATACCCCCAAACGGAACAGCCGGAACGGACAAAAACGCCAAGTTGAGTATAGCACCAAAATTCAAGGAAATAAAGCGCTTTGCGGGCAGCACCTGCCAAAAAAGGTGCAAAATTATGGGCAAAATCACGATACGGCGGGGGGGTATGCTTCTCTCCCATAAAAAAGCAGTTCCGAAACGCCCGCAGGCGTTTCGGAACTGCAATACAAAATATTCTTTCCGCTCTTGATGCCCAAGCGGGCATTCAAAAGCGTTTTACTTGCCCGCCAGCAGCACCGCCAGCACGGCTTTCTGGACGTGGAGACGGTTCTCCGCTTCGTCAAAGATCTCGTCCGCGTGCTGCTCGAACAGGGCGGTGGAGATCTCCTCGCCCCGGTGGGCGGGCAGACAGTGCAGCACCAGCGCGTTGGGCTTTGCGTTTTCCAGCAGACGGCCGGTGAGCTGGAAGCCCACAAAATCCCGCAGACGCTGCTCGCTCTCGGCAGTGCCGGGGGCGGTGGTGTTCCATGCGGCGGTGGCCACGATGTCCGCATCCCGCAGGCCCTCGGCGGGGTCGGTGGTCAGGTGGAAGGCATTGCCGTATTTGTGGGCAAACATCAGCACATCCGCTGCCGGTCGGTAGCCCGGAGGACAGACGCAGGATACCTGCATCCCCGCCAAAAGGCCGCCCACGATCAGGCTGTTGGCCATGTTGCTGCCGTCGCCCACAAAGCAGAGCTTCAGCCCTGCCAGCGTGCCCCGGCGCTCCCGAATGGTCATCAGGTCTGCCAGCACCTGACAGGGGTGGGCGTAGTCAGTCAGGCCATTGATCACCGGAATGCCGGAAAGCTCGGCCAGTTCCTCCAAGTCCCGCTGACGGTAGGTGCGCCAGACGGCACAGTCGTAGTAGCGCCCCAGCACCCGGGCGGTGTCCCGCAAAGGCTCGCCGCGCCCGGCCTGCAATTCGGCGGTGTTCATGTAGTTGCCAAGGCCGCCCATCTGGTACACGCCCACCTCAAAGCTGGTGCGGGTGCGGGTGGACGCTTTAGAGAACAGCAGCGCCACGCTTTTGCCCGCCAGCAGCGGCTCGGTGCGGCCCGCCTTGCAGTCCGCTTTCAGCTGGTCTGCCACATCCAGAATGTGGGTCAGCTCGGCGGGGGAAAGGTCGCTCATTTTCAGCAGATTTTTCATGCCTGCTCCTTCGGAGCCGTCGGCTCCATCGTGCCCAGCACCTCGGCCAGCACCTCCAGCGCCATGTCTACCTCGTGCTCGGAGACGGTCAGCGGCGGCAGCAGACGCAGCCGGGTCTTTGCGGTAAGCACCAGCAGGCCCTTTTCGCGGCAGGCAGCCAGCACATCCGCAGCCTGCACGTCAAAGAACTCGATACCCACCATCAGGCCGATGCCGGAAATGTTCTTGACGTGGGGCAGCTTTGCCAGACCGGTGCGCAGCTGTACGGCGCGCTCGCTGACCTGTGCAAGGAAGCTCTGGTCCAGACGGTCCACCACCACGTTGGCGCCGGCGCAGACCACCGGGTTGCCGCCAAAGGTAGAGCCGTGGGTGCCGGGGCCCATGCCCTCGGCTACCTTTTCATTCATCAGCACCGCGCCGATGGGCAAGCCGCCGCCCAGCCCCTTGGCAAGGGTGACGATGTCCGGCTTGAGGTTATAGTGCTCACAGCACAGGAAGGTGCCGGTGCGGCCCACGCCGGTCTGCACTTCGTCCACAATGAGCACAAGGTCTTTTTCATCGCACAAAGCGCGCACGGCCTGTACATAGTCCGGGTCCAGCGCCATCACGCCGCCCTCGCCCTGAATCAGTTCCATCATCACGGCGCAGGTGTGACGGTCCACCAGCTCCCGCAGCGCTTCGATATCTCCCGCCGGGACGTACTGGAAGCCCTCGTTGAAGGGGCCGAAGTAGTTGTGGAACACCTCCTGCCCGGTGGCGGTCAGGGTGGCAAGGGTGCGGCCATGGAAGCTGTTGACCAGCGTGATGACGTTGTAGCGGTCCTTGCCGTAATGGTCTGCGCTGTACTTGCGGGCGGCCTTGATGGCACCCTCGTTGGCTTCGGCACCGGAATTGCCGAAGAAAACCTTACTCATGCCGGTGCGCTTGCACAGCTTTTTCGCCAGCTTGCCGCAGGGCGCAGTGTAGTACAGGTTAGAGGTGTGCTGCAATTTGTGTGCCTGCTGGGACACGGCTTCTGCCCATGCAAGGTCGCAGTAGCCAAGGCTGTTCACCCCGATGCCGCTGGTGAAGTCCAGATACTTCTGTCCCTCGGGGCCCTCGGCGTACAGCCCGTGCCCCTTTTCCAGCACGATGGGGCTGCGGTTATAGGTGTGCAGGACGTACTCGTTGTCCCGCTTGATGACTTTTTCAGAATCCATAGGTGTACCTCCTGTGAATAGAAGTTCCGCGCATGCGCTGCTCCCCCGGAGGGAGCGTTTTTTCTATTATAATACTGCTTTTTCGCTTGCGCAATCTTTTTATTCGCGGTGGCTGCGGCGGTAGAAGCGGGTACCGGAGCCGCGGTCGGAGAACAGTTCCAGCAGGATGGAGTGCGGCACGCGGCCATCAATGATAACAGCCTCGTGCACGCCCTGATAGATGGCGTCCGCCATGCCGCCGATCTTGGGGATCATGCCGCCCGCAATGATCCCGGCGGACTTGTAGCCCTCGATCTCGGTCACCTCCACCTCGGGGATGAGGGTGGTCTCGTCCTCCTTATCCCGCAGCAGACCTGCGATATCGGTCATGGACACCAGCTTTTCCGCCTTGAGGGCAATGGCGATCTGGGCCGCGGCGGTGTCCGCGTTGACGTTGTACGCCTGCCCAAGGTCGTCCATGCCCACGGTGGCGATCACCGGGATAAAGCCGCCGTCCAGCAGGCTTTCGATCAGGGTCGCATCCACATGGACGATCTCGCCCACATGACCCAGCTGGGGGTCCAGCTCGGTGCAGCGGAGCATCTGTCCGTCCATGCCGCACAGACCCACGCCGCGCCCGCGCAGCTTTGCCACAAGGTCCTTGTTCACCTTACCTGCCAGCACCTGCTGCACGATCTCCATGGTGGCATCGTCCGTCACCCGCAGACCGTTTGCAAAGTGGCTTTCCACGCCCACCTTCTTGAGCATCTCGTTGATGGCGGGGCCGCCGCCGTGCACCAGCACCACCCGCACGCCCAGCAGCGTCAGGGTGACAAGGTCGTTCATCACGGCGTTTTTCAGCGTCTCGTTGATCATGGCGTTGCCGCCGTATTTGATGACCATGGTTCTGCCATGGTATTTCTGGATATAAGGGGTGGCCTCCGAAAAAAGCCGCGCCATTTCTTCGTTTTTCATCTGTTCCGCGCTCCTGTCAGGTTCTGTAATCGCCGTTGATCTTCACATAGTCGTAGGTCAGGTCACAGCCCCACGCCTTGGCGCTTGCCTCGCCGGTGCCCATATCCACCTTGACCAGAATATCGTGCTCTGCCAGCACCTTGGCGGCTTCATCCTCGCTGTACGGGTGGTAGGCGGCGTTCTCGCACACATACACCTCGCCCGCCTTGCTGGAAAGCCAGACGCAGACTTTATCAATGGAGAAATCCCCAGGGGTGTAGCCGATGGCGCACAGGATGCGTCCCCAGTTGGCATCGCGGCCAAAGACCGCCGCCTTGAACAGGTTGGAGCAGACCACACTGCGGCTGACGGCGCGGGCGGTTTTCAGGTCGGGCGCATGGGTCACCTCGCAGGTAATCAGGTGGGTAGCACCCTCGCCGTCTCCTGCGTGCTCGGCGCACATGTGCTCTGCAATGGCGGTCAGCGCTGCCACAAAGGCGGCGTAATCCGCGTTCTCTTCGCAGATCTCCGGGTTGCCCGCCAGACCGGACGCCATAATGATAAGGGTGTCGTTGGTGGAGGTGTCCAGATCCACGCTCATCTGGTTATAGGTGCCGGGCACAACGGTCTTGAGCGCCTTTTCCAGCAGCGCGGGCGAGACGGCGGCATCGGTGGTGTAGAACGCCAGCATGGTAGCCATGTTGGGGGCGATCATGCCGCTGCCCTTGCCGATGGCACCCACGGTGCACACCTTGCCGCCCAGCTCGAACTGGATGGCGTATTCTTTTTTATGGGTGTCGGTGGTCATGATGGCGGTTGCAGCGTCCGTGCTGCCCTGCGCGGTGGCAGCCAACTTTTCCGCTGCCGCCGGGATGCCCCGGGCAAAGGGGTCGATGACCATGGGCTGACCGATGACGCCGGTGGAGGCGGGCAGAACGTCCTTTGCGTCCATGTTCAGCGCCTTGCCCACCAGTGCACAGCACTCCTCGGCCAGCGCCACGCCGTTGGCGGCGCAGGTGTTGGCGTTGCCGCTGTTTACCACAATGGCCTGTGCATAGCCATCGGCCAGATGGGCGCGGTCCACCTTGATGGGCGCACCGCAGACCTTGTTGGTGGTGTACACGCCCGCAGCAGCGCAGCGCACCTCGGCCTTGATGAGCGCCAGATCGTATTTTTCGCTGTGATTTGCCCGGATGCCGCAATGAACACCGGCGGCGGCAAAGCCCTTGGGCGCGCAGATGCCGCCCGCAACTTCCTTATACTGCATAACGATTTTCCTTTCCCACAGGACGAACCCTCTCAGTCAATGCCTTGCGGCATTGCCAGCTCCCCCAAGATGGGGGAGCTTTTCAGTAAGAGGGAAACGTTATCTTTTTTGCCAAAAGCTCCCCCTTCGGGGGAGCTGTCACCGTCAGGTGACTGAGAGGGTTTTCTTTGTTATTCCAACCCTTTGGTCTCTTCCAGACCCAGCATCAGGTTCATGCACTGGACAGCGGCACCGGAGGAGCCTTTGCCCAGATTATCAAACAGCGAGACCAGCATCATCTGGTCTCCGGCGGCGTTCACGGTCAGGTACAGTTCCATGCGGTCGGTGCCCGCCATGGCATTGGAGTACAGGCCGTTTTCCGGCAGCGGCTCGTTCAGGCTGTGCACCTTCACGGTGGCGGCGTCCTTGTAGTAGTCCGCAATGGCGGCAGCCACGGCCTCGGCGGTAGTGCCCGCAAGGCCAAGATCCAGCGGCACCAGTACCTGCATCCCGCAGTAGTAGTCGCACACCACCGGCACGAACATCGGCGTGTGCGCAAGGCCGCTGATCTTCTGCATCTCCGGCAGGTGCTTGTGGCCAAGGCTCAGGCCGTAGCTCTTGGGCGCATCCAGCTTGCTGTGCGCCGGGTGGTCGGGGCTTTCGTAGTCCGCGATCATCTTTTTGCCGCCGCCGGAGTAGCCGGAGATGCCGGTGCAGCTGAAGGGATACTCCTTTGCCACCAGCCCCAGCTCCACCAGCGGGCGGGCGATGCTGATAAAGCCGCTGGCATAGCAGCCGGGCACTGCCACGCGGTAAGAGTTCTGAATTTTTTCCTTCTGTCCCTTCAGCTCCGGGAAGCCGTAGTCCCATGCGGCATCGGTGCGGAAGGCGGTGGAGGTGTCCAGCACCTTCACGTCCGGGCGCAGCAGGGGCATGACTTCTTTAGAAGCTGCATCCGGCAGGCAGAGGAAGGCAAGGTCGGCAGAATTGATGACCTTTGCCCGCTCGTGCACGTCCTTGCGCCCTTCGGCAGAGATGGACAGCAGTTCGATCTCCGGCCGTTCGGCCAGACGGTCGGCAATGCGCAGGCCGGTGGTACCGGAAGAGCCATCAATAAATACCTTTACCTTCATGCGTTTTCCTCCTCCCATGCGTCCAGCCGTGCCGTTGCCAGCGCGATCTGGCGCTGGACGCTGGCGGCGCTGGGGCCGCCGTAGCTGGTGCGTCCCTCGCAGCAGTGCACAAGGTCGATGGCATCATAGATATCGGCCTCAAACAGCGGGCTGTAACTCTGGAACTGGGTCAGGGTCAGCTCTTCCAGCGTTTTGTCGGCGGCAATGCAGTCCGACACCATGCAGCCGGTCAGCTTGTAGGCATCCCGGAAGGGCATTCCTTTCTTGGTCAGGTAGTCGGCGCAGTCGGTGGCGTTGATAAAGCCCTTTGCGGCGGCGCGGCGCATATTGGCGGGCAGGGTCTTCATGGTATCCAGCATGGGGGTGATGGTCTTGAGGCAGAGTTCCAAGGTGTCCACCGCGTCAAAGATGGCTTCCTTGTCCTCCTGCATATCCTTGTTGTAGGCCAGCGGCAGGCCCTTCATCATCACCAGCAGGGTGTTCAGGTCGCCGTACACCCGGCCGGTCTTGCCGCGGATCAGCTCCGTGACATCCGGGTTCTTCTTCTGGGGCATAATGGACGAACCGGTGGTAAAGGCATCGTCCAGCTCAATAAACTTGAACTCCCAGCTGCACCACAGAATGATCTCCTCCGAAAGGCGGGACAGGTGCATCATGCAGATGGAGATGGCGCTTGCCAGCTCGATGCAGAAATCACGGTCGGACACGCCGTCCAGACTGTTGGCACAGGGGGCGGCGAAGCCCAGCTTTTCGGCGGTGAAATCCCGGTCCAGCGGGTAGGTAGTGCCTGCCAGCGCACCCGAGCCCAGCGGGCACTGGCTGTCCATGCGGGCGGTGGCGTCCGCAAAGCGGTCAAGGTCGCGCAGCAGCATGGAAGCGTAGGCCATCAGCGCGTGGCCGAAGGTGATGGGCTGGGCGCGCTGCAAATGGGTGTAGCCGGGCATGACGGAGGCAGTGTTCTCTGCCGCCTTTTTGCACAGCACCCGCACCAGCTCCACGATGTAGGCCTGCAAAGTCTTGCTGTAATCCCGCAAAGTCAGGCGGATATCCAGCGCCACCTGATCGTTGCGGCTGCGGCCGGTGTGCAGCCGCTTGCCCGCATCCCCGATACGGGCGGTCAGGGTCTGCTCCACAAAGGTGTGCACGTCCTCGGCGGCGGGGTCGATGGTCAGCGCACCGCTGGACAGGTCGTCCGCGATGGAAGCCAGACCGCTGAGGATATCCGCACAGTCCTGCTCTGAGATGATGCCCTGCCGTGCCAGCATGGCGGCATGGACGCCGCTGCCGCGCATATCCTGCGCGATCATCCGCTGGTCGAAGCGGATGGAGGAGTTGAAGTCGTTGACGCGGCTGTCCACCGCCTTGGAAAACCGACCCTTCCAGAGTTGTTCTGCCATAATATAAACTCCTTATAAAAACGGCAAAGCCGCCGCAGGGGAAAACGCTCCTGCGGCGGTGCCGCCGGCTACGATGCCGGTGTGAGAACCCGCGTGTGAAAGTGTGAAAACACACGCAGTCGAAAATGTTGCGATTACTTGACCTCCGGCCAGTTCTTGGACAGCTTTGCACGCTCCTTGATGGACAGGCCGAACAGGTTGATGAAGCCGGTGGCATCGGACTGGTCGTAATCCTTATCGACGCCGAAGGAAGCGGTCTGCTCATCGTACAGGGTGAACGGAGAGGTCACACCGGCGTTGATCATGTTGCCCTTGTAGAGCTTCAGCTTCACATCGCCGGTCACAGTCTTCTCAAGGCTGTCGGCAAAGGCATCCAGTGCCTCGCGCAGCGGGGTGAACCACTGGCCGTTGTAGACGATGTCGGCGTACTTCTGTGCCAGCTGTGCCTTGAAGTGAGCGCTCTCCTTATCCAGCGTGATGGTCTCCAGCACGTCGATGGCCTTGTACAGGATGGCGCCGCCGGGGGTCTCGTACACGCCGCGGCTCTTCATGCCCACCAGACGGTTCTCCACGATGTCCAGCAGACCAATGCCGTTTGCGCCGCCCAGCTGGTTCAGGTACTCCACCAGCTCCACAGCGCCCATCTCCTTGCCGTCCACGGCGGTGGGGATGCCCTTTTCAAAGTGGATGGTCACATAGGTGGGAACATCGGGTGCCTGCTCGGGGCTGACACCCAGCTCCAGAAAGCCGGGCTTGTTGTACTGGGGCTCGTTGGCGGGGTTCTCCAGATCCAGACCCTCGTGGCTCAGATGCCACAGGTTCTTGTCCTTGGAGTAGTTGGTCTCACGGTTGATCTTCAGGGGGATGTGGTGCGCCTCGGCGTAGTCGATCTCCTCGTCGCGGCTCTTGATGTCCCACTCACGCCACGGAGCGATGATGGCCATATCCGGGCACAGTGCCTTGAGGGTCAGCTCAAAACGCACCTGATCGTTGCCCTTGCCGGTGCAGCCGTGGCAGATGGCATCTGCACCCTCCTTGATGGCGATATCAGCCAGTGCCTTGGCGATGCACGGACGTGCAAAGCTGGTGCCCAGCAGGTAGTCTTCGTACTTAGCGCCGAACTTCAGGGTGGGGAAGATGTAGTTCTCCACAAAGTCCTTCTTCAGGTCCAGCACATACAGCTTGGATGCGCCGGTAGCCTTGGCCTTTTCTTCCAGACCGTCCAGCTCGGTGCCCTGACCCACGTCACCGGAAACAGCAACGACCTCGCAGTTGTTGTAATTTTCCTTCAGCCAGGGAATGATGATGGAGGTATCCAGACCGCCGGAGTAAGCCAGCACGACTTTTTTGATGTTTTCCTTTTTCATGATAAACGCGCTCCTTTAATAAAAATACACTTTTGTTCTCTGATGCGCATTTCCCTTCGCATCCTCTGTCTTTCGTTTGCGGTTGATGCTTTTATTATACGCAGCGCGGGTTTTCCGTCAATGCTAAAAACTGCCAAACATAGCACCCGTTTCGCTTTTCTTTTGGTTTAATCTGTATCTTTATGCAAATATTTTTAAATATATGCGTATTTTATGCAATTTGAGTGTATTTTTTCATGGGGTTTTGGGGACTCCACCAGTCAAAGCACCCCCCTCGGGGGAGCTGTCGAGCGTATGCGAGACTGAGAGGGTTCGTCCCCCTACAAACAAAACCACCGGAGCATCCGCAGACGCTCCGGTGGTTTAACTATAACTATTTAGTTCAGCTTCAAGTCGCCCTCTTTGATCCAGCCCAGCTTGCGCTCCACCTCGCAGAACACTACGCTGAGCACGGCAGGCAGCACAAAGCACAGCAGTGCCATGGCAGCCCAGTCCATGGGGGTGATGGCAGCCTTGGTACCGGCGGCAATGTCGCTGACCCAGCCGGTGTAGACGCCGATCTGACCCACCAGACCACAAGTGCCCATGCCGGAGGAGACCGCCGCGCCGTTCATCTCAAAGTGGAACAGGCAGGTAGCCAGCGGGCCGGTGATGGCACTGGCCAGCGTGGGGGCGATCCAGATGCGGGGGTTCTTGATGATGTTGCCCATCTGCAGCATACTGGTGCCCAGACCCTGACTGACAAGGCCGCCCACACCGTTCTCCTTGTAGCTCATCACGGCAAAGCCCACCATCTGGGCGCAGCAGCCCGCCACGGCAGCACCGCCTGCAAGGCCGGTCAGACCCAGTGCGGCGCAGATAGCGGCAGAGGAGATGGGCAGGGTCAGTGCCACACCCACGATGACCGACACCAGAATGCCCATGACCAGCGGAGCCTGCTCGGTAGCCCACATAATAAGAGTGCCCACCTGACTTGCGGCTGCACCGATGGGGGCGGCGATGAGCATGGAAAGCCCGACGCCTGCAAAGATGGTCACCAGCGGGGTGACAAGGATGTCCACCTTGGTCTCCTTGCTCACAGCCTTGCCCAGCTCTGCCGCCACGATGGCAATGATGAGCACAGCCAGCGGGCCGCCTGCACCGCCCAGCGCATTGGCCGAGTAGCCCACGGTGATCAGGCTGAACAGCACCAGCGGCGGGCAATGCAGTGCCCAGCCGATAGCACAGGCCATGGCGGGGCCGCTCATGGCCGTAGCGTAGCCGCCCAGATCCACCAGCAGTGCAAGACCGGTCTGCTGACCCACCGTCTTGATGATGGTGCCGATGAGCAGACTGGCGAACAGGCCCTGTGCCATTGCGCCCAGCGCGTCAATGAGGTAACGCTGCGGAGAGATGACGATATCCTTCCGCACCAAAAATTCTTTCAGCTTCGACATAAAACTTGCCTTTCTATCCAAAACAGATCGTTAAGGTTACGAACGTATGTTCTGTATCATACCATACACCTGTCAAGACAGCAAGAGGTTGCTGGAAAAAATGTGAAATTTCGGCTTTGTGCAATGTTCTGCCCTGCCGGAACGTATTCCATTTAGAACTTTTTCCGACACACTGCCCCGGTGGAGAATTTGTGTAGAAGCCCGCTGTGCCGTTGACGGCTCCCCGCGTGCGGGTGTATACTAGAGGAAGCGTAAAGTTATCATCCGCCGTCCTTTTTATTATAAGCGCATGGGCGGCGTGGAATAAAAGCGGGCCCGCCCCGGGCAAGGGGCAAAGACCCGGTGCAGCACAGCGCTGCATCACCGGGAGATTCGGAGGCAGAGACGATAGATGAAAAAACGATTTGACCGATCCGGCACAGCCCGCCGCAAGGCGGTGACAGCCATTGCAGCGCTGACCATGGCGCTGGTTCTGGCTGTGGGCGGCGCAGGGGCAGCGACCCTGCTGTCTGCACGGCCGGAAACTTTGACCGTGGGCGCGGTCGTGCCCCACATCACCGCCGAAGCACCGCAGCAGACTGCTCCGGCTGACCCTGCCCCGGCAGCGGAGAGCACGGCGACTGCCCCGGAGCAGACAGCGGAAAGCACCGCGCAGCCGCAGCAGGCCGAGTCTGTCCCGGAACAAGCAGAAAAACCGGAAACCGCCGAAGCGGAACCGGCTGAGCCGGAAGAAGCTGCTGCAGCACCGGAAACGCCGGAAACACCGGCACAGCCCGCCGGGGACGCCGCGCTGGAGGAGGAGAACTCCCCTGCCATGCTGCTGGAGGAGACCCCGGAGCTGGCCGCGCAGGACCCGCAGGCTCCCGCAGCGGACGGCACCGCCCAGAACGACACCACCAGCCAGCACACCCCGGAGGGCAGCGTACTGCTGACCCCGGAACAGATCCAGCAGGCGCTGGATTCCGGCGCGCTGGAAGATGCCGAGGCGCAGTGCATCGACCTGACTGACGAAAACGGCTTTTTCCGGTGGCTGTTCAACTGGCTGTTCGGCAGCAAGGATAAGGAAGAGGAACCGGCTCCGGCCTACTCCGGCTGGCGCACCGAGAACGGCAAGACCTACTACTATGCGCAGGACACCAACAAAAAGGTCACCGGTCTGCGCTCCATTGACGGCAAGCTGTATTATTTCGATGCCAACGGCGTTAAACAGGACAACGTGACCTTTGGCATCGACGTGTCCAAGTATCAGTCCGGGCTGGACTGGAACAAGATCAAAAAGTCCGGCGTGAGCTTCGTCATCATCCGCATCGGCTACCGGGGCTACGGCGCTGCGGGAAATCTGGTCAAGGATCCCATGTTCGAGGAGCACTTTACCAACGCCCGCAACGCGGGGTTGAAGGTGGGCGTGTATTTCTTTACGCAGGCCGTGAACGAGGCCGAGGCACAGGAGGAGGCCGAGGCCTGCAACTGGGCACTGAACGGCCGGATGCTGGACTACCCCATCTTCTATGACACCGAGGCTTCCACCGCCCCGGGCGGCACCGGCCGCGCCGACGGTCTGGGCGCTGAGGACCGTACCAAGTGCGCCATTGCCTTCTGCGAGCGGGTGAAGGAGCTGGGCTACAAGCCCGGCGTGTACGCCTCCACCACATGGTACCGCAAGCGGGTAAATTACAACACCCTGCGCAGCCGCTACACCATCTGGAACGCCCACTACGGCGTCTCCTCCAGCCCCATCGGCTGTGACCTGTGGCAGGGCACCGAGAAGGCTCGCATCAACGGTTACAGCGGCGAGCTGGACGCCAATATCAGCTATATCGGGTAAAAGAGACTAAACACCCCCGGTCAGGGCTTGCGCCGCTGACCGGGGGTGTTTTTATCATACTGTCCTGTTTTTGTGCATAAGCTGGTGGCAGAGTATGCAAGCGCAAATGGCGGGGAGGCATGGGGATATGTTTGTGGTCACACTGAGCAAGACGAGCCTGAAAAAACTGGGAGCAGGGGCGGCGTGCTGCGCGCTGGTGGTGTTCAGCGCCATGCTGGGGCGGTTCATCAGTACCCGGACGGTGGCGGTGGCTGCCCCGGTGAACCGTATCGAGAGCGCACAGGACATCCAGACATGGTTCACCGGCTACGGGCTGGAGGTGGACGGCGCGTCCATCACGGCGGATAAGGTCAAGATCCCCCGCAGGTGGGACGACAGTTTTTCTGCCTTCAACGGGGTGGTGCAGCAGAGCGGCATGGATCTTGCCCGCTACAAGGGCAAAACTGTGGAAAAATGGTCGGCGCTGCTCCCGGCGGCAAGCAACGGCGAGACCAGCCGCTACGGGGTGCTGCTGGTGTATAAAAAGAAGGCCGTGGGCGCGTATCTGCTGGAAAAACCTTCCGGCACGGTGCTGGGGCTGCAGGACGCTCAGAACGAACTGGCAAAGCAGACTTCCGGCGAGGATTACAGCGGCGACTGGGGCGAGCGGCACGACGAGCAGCTGACCGACAGCACCGCGCAGCAGACCTCCGGCGAACCGGAGGCAGAACCCGAAGCCGCCCCGCAGGCAGCCCCCTACACCGAGCTGCCGCTGGACGCAGAAGGGTATCCCGTGGAATAGGGACGGCATTGCTTAAAAAACGACCTTTTTTAAGCTCTTGTCCGGCAGTTGCACAAACTGCCTAGTTTTTACAAACGATTCGACAAAAATTAGACAAAACACGGATTTTTGTAGCATCCGTATGTTCAAATATAACAAAAAATTCTTGTAAAAAATCGGCAATATGAAACGGTGCAAAAAAAACGGTACGGGTTTATAATAATAGTATACCGATTCCCGTTGGCAAAGCCATGTTCCGGGGCTGAATGTGCAGCCCGGGCAGAGGGATCAAGTAGTAAGGAGAAAATGATTATGAAGGAATTTCAGTACACTATTAAGGATGCCTGCGGCATCCATGCTCGTCCCGCCGGCCTGCTGGTCAAGACCGTGAAGGGCTTTGCAAGCACCGCCACCCTCGAGAAGGACGGCAAGAGCTGCGATATGCGCAAGCTGATGGCTCTGATGGGCATGGGCGTCAAGCAGGGCGAGACCGTGACCATCAAGGTCGAAGGCGATGATGAAGAAGCAGCCGCAGAGGCAATCCAGAAGTTCCTGAGCGAGAACGTCTGAGCCGCGACTTGAATGCCGAGCCCTCGCGGGGAAACTGCGGGGGCTTTTTTTGACAAAACGCCGGGCGCTGCACGCCCGGCTGTAAGTGGAAGGAGAAAGTGCTATGCAGGTAGGCACCGGCAAAAGCGTGCTCAATGGCATCGCCATTGGCAAGCTGAAGATCTACAAGAAAAAAGATACCGCGATTTCCACCGCCCCTGTGGCAGATACTGCCGCAGAGCTGGAGCGTTTTGAAGCTGCCCGCCAGAAGGCCATTGAGCAGCAGACCGCCCTGTATGAAAAGGCACTGGCAGAGGCCGGCGAGGACATCGCCGAGGTGTTCAACATCCACGCCATGATGCTGGATGATGACGACTTTGTGGACGCCATCAAGGAGATCATCAACGGGCAGAAGATGTGCGCCGAGTACGCCGTCAAGACCGCCGGCAACAATCAGGCTGCGGTGTTCTCTGCCATGGACGACCCGTATCTGCAGGCCCGCAGCGCCGATGTGCTGGACATTGCGCAGGCCATGCTGGACATTCTGCAGGGGGTGGACAACGCTTCCCTGCAGGGCACCGAGCCCAGCATTCTGGTAGCCGAAGATCTGGCTCCCTCCGAGACCGTGCGCATGGATAAAAGCCTGCTGCTGGGCTTCATCACCCGCGAGGGCAGCTCCAACAGCCACACCGCCATTCTGGCACGCAGCATGAACATCCCCGCCCTGATCCAGTGCAAGGACATTCAGGACGACTGGGACGGCAAGATGGCTGTGGTGGACGGCTACAACGCCTGTGTGTATGTGGACCCCACCCCCGACCTGCTCAAGAGCCTGAAAAAGCGCCAGCAGGAAGATCAGAAAAAGCAGGCCCTGCTGCAGGAGCTGAAGGGCAAGCCCAACACCACGCTGGACGGCAAGACCATCAACGTGTTTGCCAACATCGGCGGCATGGGCGATGTGGGCGCTGTACAGCAGAACGACGCCGGCGGCGTCGGCCTGTTCCGGACAGAATTCGTCTACCTCAACTGCAAGGACTATCCCACCGAGGATTACCAGTTTGAGGCGTACAAGCAGGTGGTGGAGAGCCTGGGCCCCAAGAAAGTAGTCGTCCGCACCTGTGACATCGGCGCGGACAAGACCGTGGACTATATGCAGCTGGACCACGAGGACAAACCCCGCGCTGGGCTACCGCGCCATCCGCATCTGCCTGACCCGCAAGGACTTCTTCAAGACCCAGCTGCGCGCGCTGCTGCGTGCTTCCGCCTACGGCAACATGAGCATCATGTTCCCCATGATCACCAGCCTGCGGGAGCTGCAGGACGCCAAGGCTGTTCTGGAAGAGTGCCGCGCCGAGCTGACCGCCGAGGGCGTCAAGATGGGGCAGAACATTGAAGTGGGCACCATGATCGAGACCCCCGCCGCCGTGTTCATCGCGGACGAGCTGGCCGCCGAGTGCGACTTCTTCTCCATCGGCACCAACGACCTGACCCAGTACACCTGCGCACTGGACCGCCAGAACGCAAAGCTGGAGCCCTTCTTCAACCCCCATCACCCCGCCGTGCTGCGCGCCATCAAGATGACCATTGAAGCCGGTCACCGTCACGGCATCTGGGTGGGCATCTGCGGCGAGCTGGGCGCCGACACCGCCCTGACCGAGACCTTCCTGCGCATGGGCGTGGACGAGCTGTCCATGAATGCCAAGAGCATCCTGCCGGTGCGCAAGATCATCCGCAGTGTAGACCTGAGCAAGCCCTCTGAGAAGGCCTGAACCGCGGAAAAAATATTATTATAATTTGTGGCTCAGAAACGCCTGCGGGCGTTTCTGAGCCACTTTTTTTCACAGAAGGGGTAACTCCCGGACAGGCAAACCTTGCCGCCACACAAAAAAGCTCCCCCTTTCGGGGGAGCTGGCACGCCGTAAGGCGTGACTGAGAGGGTTCGCGCGGTGCGCATTCCCGATCATTTCCGCTGTTCCAGCATGGTCTGGAGGCGGGTCTTGGCGCGGTAATAGGTCACCCGCGCCCATGCGGCATTGTGGCCAAAAATCGCCCCGATGCGGTCAAAAGGCAGTTCGCCGAACACCCGCAGGCTGAACACCTCTTTGTAAGGCTCTTCCAGCGCGTGCAGACACTGGTGCACCGTAAAGGCGGCATCTTTATCCACCAGCAGCTGCGCGATGTCCGGGCTGTCGGCGGCTTTTGTTTCGGCATCTTCCAGCGGGGCGGCGTGCTTTGCGCGGCGGCAGTGGTCGTAGTAGGCGTTACGCGCTACGGTGAACAGCCACGCCCGCACATCCTGCTTGCCGTCATAGTCTTTCAGGCCGTCCAGTGCCCGGAAAAAGGTCTCTTGCGTCAGCTCCTCAGCCAGCGCTTCACTGCGGGTAAGCCCCTGCAAAAACAGGCAGACGTCCCGGAAGTAGAGCCGGTAGATGGTTTCAATGTCCATAGGCATCACTCCGGCCATTCGACCTCATCCCATGCCGCAGGGGCGCTGCCCACCGCATACCATGTACCGTCCTGACCGTTGAACGCCACCGTCATGTCCGCTGCATCCACCACCGCCGAGCGGTCAGTGCGCATCCATCCGGTGCTGCGGAGCAGGTCTGTGTCTTTTTGCAACAGCTTGTCAAGGGTATCGTGCACCCACGGGATGCGGTAGCGGATGGCCTCGTAGTGCCCGTCAGCATGGGTCGGCTTCAGGTATACGTCCTCGGCGCGGGTCTCCAGCACCCAACCGTCAGCACCATTTTCCGCCTGCTGGTAGTAAGCCTGCAATCGCGCATCAAAAAAGGATACCCGGTCGCAGGCGGTGTAGCCGTACCAACCAAAGCCGCACACCGCCGCCAGCGCCAGCGCTGCTGCAAAGCTGCACAGCATGGTGCGCAGACGGCGGCGGTTCAGGCTGCTGCGGATGTTTTTCAGCGGTGCATCCGGCTGGGGTTCCGGCTGCACCGGCACCGGTTTTTCCATCTGTTCCAGCTCTGTACGGCAGGCGGGGCACTCTGCAAGGTGCTGTTCCACCAGCGCACTGCTGGCGGGGCTGGCAAGCTTTTCGGCGTACAGGGGCAACAAATCGCGAATCACGTCACATTCCAGCTTCATGGTCATTTCCTCCTTTGCGGGCTTTCGTGTGCCCTTTCACCCCAATAACGCACAAAGAGGAAAAACGTTACAAAAAATCTGCAAATTTACCGGACCGCGGTCTTTTCCCGCAGCTTTTTCGTTCCTTTGAGGAAGAGCCACACCAGCACTCCCAAAAGCAGGCAGATGCCAACGTGCATGGCTGCCATCATGTAGTAGCCCTGAAAATCGAACCGCACCGTCCCGGCCATCAGGTAGGGCTGATGCCCCGCCTTATACAGGGTGACAAAGCAGGAGATGGCGTTGTACAGGCCGTACAGCCCTGCCGCTGCGCACACAATGACCCGCAGCAGCCTGCTTGTGATGAATTTTACGAACATAATTGCAGCTCCGTTCTCTCTCCGTCCTTGTAGCAGTAGATGTCCCCTGCGCGGGAGAAGTCCTTGTCCACCTCCACGCAGTCGAAGGCGCTGAAGGCCTGTTCAATTTTTTCGGGCGTGCAGACAAAGCCCCGGATCTTCAACGCAGCATCCTCGCCCACCACCGCGTTCCACAGATGGATCGACCAGTAGCTGCAATTTTTGTCCACCGTCCATTTATCGTGCTGTTCCATGTAGTCCTCGATGACCTTCAGCTGCTCTTCCCCAATAGCTCAGGGACAGTCTGCCGGTGTAGCGGCCGTAATTGGCGATATAGCACGGTTCCAGATTGAACAGCAGCCCCGAAAGTCCCGACACCGCCCAGACCGAGAAGGTGACCATCTCACCGTCCGGAATAGCGCGATCCTTCAGGTAGACCGTATGTCCGGTGCGGTTGTCCAGCCCGATCCATGTATGCCCGAAGCATTTGAGAAAGGGCTTGGATTCGCTCTTGCCATCAAAGGTGGTGATGGAGAGGATAAGCCCCTCCTCTTTACAGGGCAGGGTGCGGGCAACTTTGCCGGTGGCGGCGCTGCACCACAGCCCAAGGGCTGCTGCGCATACCGAGAGCAGCACCGCCCATGCAATGATCCTCTTTTTCAATGCAATTCCTCCTATATGTTACGGCTCAGCCGTTTTCCTTCCAGAACAACCCGCCGGAAGTCTGGAACAGCAGCCGGGGGTTCACGCTTCTGCTGCCCAGCTTGAAGTCCATGGTCAGTTCTTCGCCCAGCGCGCCCACAGCCTGCCCCTTTTCCACGGTCTGGCCCTTGCTGACCGAAAGCTCCTGCAAGCCGTACAGATAGCTGCGCAGCCCACAGCCGTGGTCGATGACCACCGTGTTGCCGGTAAGTTCCAGATTGCCCGCAAACACCACCGTGCCGTTGGCTGCGGCGCGGCAGGGCGCACCGGGGATGGTGTACAGCTTTGTGGAGTTGGAGCGGCTGCCCTGCTGGCCGTTCGTTACTTTAATTTGCCCGTAGTCCACCAAGGTCATGGAGTCCTCAGCCGGGGGCACAAAGCCGCCCTGCCACTGCTTGGCGGTGGCGGCAGCCTCGTACAGCGGCCAGATGGCACTGCGGAACTGGGCGTTGGCGCTGTCCGCAGCGGGCTCCTCGGCCTCTGCCTCCACTGTGCCGAAGTCCTTCGGCAGCACGGTCAGGGTGCGGGTGATGGTCTCGCCGTTCACCGTAATGTGTACCTCGTGCCCGCCGGAGGAGGCGTTATAGGCTGCCGGGATATAGGCACGCCAGCCCTCTGCGGCGCGCACACACTGCACGCCGCCAAGGTCGGTCTCGATGGCAGGCACGGCGTCCCCGGTCATGCCGGAGATGCGCACGCCCACCGTGCCGCCCTGCTCCACCCGCTCGGCGGAAAGCTCCACCTCCGCGCTGGCCTGCAGGGTGAACCGGAAGCTGTACCGGTACCAGCCGGTGGGCTTTGCGGGGCGCTCCAGCCCCAGATTTTTGCGCAGCTGGCCGGTGCTGCCGCCCTCGAACTGGGTGATGACCCCGCCCTTAGGCACGCGCCACGCGGTCAGCTCGGCCTTATACTCGCCGTTCGCAGGGAAGAGAAAGTTCTGGTACTCCCCCGCGCTGCCCGCAAACAGCACATCCCCCGCCGCATTCTGGATGGTCAGGGCGGTGTAGCCGGTCCACTCCGGCAAAGAAAGTTCCGGGTGAGCGGTGTACAGCACACCCAGCTTCTGCACACTCAGGGTGGCGGGGCTGGCGAACACCTTATCCAGCTGACCACCCAGCAACGGCACCTGCCAGCAGGAGCCG
>ENA-OQCL01000256-OQCL01000256.1-human-gut-metagenome-genome-assembly--contig:-NODE-256-length-27864-cov-7.137181_pt1 | contig 27864 bp, 28 predicted proteins | sample MGYA00242502_ERZ504586 | MGnify/ENA primary metagenome ERZ504586 (study PRJEB26092, sample SAMD00036316) | human gut metagenome | host: Homo sapiens | study: EMG produced TPA metagenomics assembly of... | reverse complement strand
CCTCCATCCCGGCCTCATCCCCATAATAAATGGAGGGAACGCCCGGCAGGGTATATTGAATCGCCGTTGCAAGGCGCATCAGGGCTTCAGGCCGCGCGCCCGCTGTTCCGGGGAGAGCATTCTGCCGCTCTGCCATTCCCGCCCGCGGCCGTTGGCCTCCTCGCCTGCCAGCGCCGTCAATGCACGCGGGGTATCATGTGTGCCGATATGGTTCATCAGGAGATGCAGCACCTGCGGCGGATAGTGCTCTACGATTGACAGAATCGTATCAAAAAATGCCGTCGGAAGAGCCGCTGCGCAAAAAGCGACAACACCGCGTTGGCAAAGGGATAATTCATCACACTGTCAAGCTGATCCCCCGAGCAAATAGCGGCGGCGAAGGCCATAGCTGTATTTATTGGAGGCGTCCTCCCAAACCTCGCCAAGCACCAGGGCATCCGCTTTTTCCGCCTTTGCGGCCCGGCGCAGCGCATCGAGAAACACATCGGGCAGCTCATCCGCCACATCCAGCCGCCAGCCGGAAGCGCCGGCCCGTAGCCACTTGCGCACAACGCCGTTTTCCCCGGTGATAAATTTTAAAAAACCCCGGATCCTCCTCGTGCACCTCCGGCAGGATCTTTACGCCCCACCAGGAGGCATAATCATCCGGCCAGGTTCGAAACTGATACCAGGAATAATAGGGGGATTGTTGCGATTGATAGGCTCCTAAGCCGGGATAGCGGCCGTTCTGGTTGAAATAGACACTGTCGCTGCCCGTATGGCTGAAAACACCGTCGAGCATCACGCGGATCTTGCGCTTGGCCGCCTCCTTGCATAGGGAGGAAAAATCTGCTTCCGACCCGAGCAAGGGGTCGATCTGACAGTAATCCGCCGTATCGTACCGATGGTTGGATTGTGCCTCAAACACCGGGTTAAGGTAGAGACAAGTCACGCCCAAGGCGGCAAGCATGGGAAGCTTTTCGATGATCCCGTTCAAATTGCCGCCGAAGAAGTCGTTATTGAGCACTTTACCGTCGCTCGTGGGGCGCCATTCCGGTTCACCGCCCCAATCATCCCGCAGAACACGCCCCTCCGGCACAGTTGCCCGGCGCGAACCGCCTTTACAGAACCGGTCCGGAAAAATTTGATAGATGATTCCGCCTTTGAGCCATTCCGGGGTGGTAAAGGCGGGGTCCGTCACGGTGAGCTGCCAATCCTCCCCTTCAAAAGCGACCTGTCCCAGCCCGTTGCCCGCATGCGTCACTCGCGCGCGGCCCCAATCAGTGTCATATTCAAAATGATACCAATACAACCCTTTTTCCGGCGCTGCATATTCCGTGCGCCACCATTCTGAATAGGAGCCCTGCATCCCATCCCATTCCATGGGATGATATTCCCATTCGACACGGTCATCCCTGTGGACGACAAACCAGGCCGCAACACAATGGATGCCGCGCGGGAGCATTAGGCGGTAACGCACGCTTTCCCCCGCTGGGACAGCTCCAAATTTGCTTTTATACCGCACATCGCGGGAATTGTGGGGACAATCGGGCAAGCAAAACCCTCCTTCTCTCAAAAAAACTACTTCGATAACAGTATATGAAAAACACGTTGGATCAATCCTATTTTTCGTTTTCCACCTCATTTGGCTCAATTTTAACAGCAGTCCCGCTCGCGATGACGCCCATGAGGTTTCCAACAAAATTGACGTAATCAAAATCAATTCCGATCAATGCATTTCCTCCCGCCAGCGCGGTCTTTTCAACCAAACGGCGCATTGCAGCCCTGCGTGCTTCTTCCAATTTTGATTCAAACGCATTGCTGTGCTCGCCAAATAAATCAGAAACGCTTGCGCTCCATTCGCTGAAAAAGCCCGTGCCCATCACAACCTCCGCGCATACAACGCCGCAGTATGCTTCGATTCGGTACCCTTCAAAGGAATAGCCGGTGGTCTGCGGCATGGTCTTTTGAAGCGTTGCCAGGTTATCACGCACCTTTTGGCGCTCTCCAATTTGTTGGAGACGCTCCCTGGATGCAAGCAGCCGTTTTTGCAGCAGATCCCGCAAGGAAAGCTCCATCTGCGGGTTCGCACGCAACTTCTCCTGCAAATCGGCCTGTGCCCGCTCCAACTCGCCGCAATCCTTCGAGCCCAGTGCATCATATATCTTGCTGCACGCAATACATGCGGGATACTCCCTGCCGTCTTTTCCAAAAATTTGATAGGGCATAGAAAAGCCGCTCTTTTTCTCGCCGCAGACCGCACAGATAAACCCCATCGCACACACCTCTTTCTCGCATTAAGAACATCCGTCCCGATTGATTTTTTAATACCGTTTATCAATCCCGGCCCCAAGCGCAGGCCTTTTTCCCCCTTCAGCACAGCAAAAAGCGCGGGATTGTGCATTCCTCCAAATCGAGCCAAGCCGCCGCCTCGGGAATGTTTTCCAAATAATGCGCATCCGAATCGCACAGAAGCGGCAGGCCCTCAAGCGCCGGATACCGCGCCGTATAATCCGCCGCCTCCGCAGCGCGCGTCAGCTCCGCCGCATGGAACCCCCATGCCGCCTCAAATGTGCCGAGGCTGGAAATCACGCTGTAGGAGGGCCGATCCAGATGCGCGGGGAAGCAAACGCCGCCATATTCGCGCACAAGCGGCGCAACACGATCCACTCGAATTTCTGAAGCCGTCGTCAGCAGAGTAGATTCCATGCCAAGGATGCCGTCCTCCGCATTCATCACGCGCTGCTCGCCGAAAATCTCCGTACGATTTTGAACGGGTGGAATATGCGTTTTAATAAATTCGGAAAAAAACATCGCCGGTTCGAGCGCGGGAAAAAGGCAGACGACATGTGCCTCCTCCGCCGTACACAATTCCATGCCGGGGATCACCAACAGGCCCGTCTGCATACCCACCTCCATCGCGGCGGGACAGTTCAGGCAGGAATTATGATCCGTCAGCGCAATCATCTGCATCCCCTGTAACGCCGCCATGTGGACAAGGTTGTAGGGGGTCATATCGTTATCTCCGCAGGGGGAGAGACAGGAATGCAGATGAAGATCATAGTAAAGTTTCATATTGCCATCCTTAATGAGGATTCTGTTCCTGCGTCAAGCAGTTTGCAAGAAGGGTGCTGCGGCCTTTCACACCGGCAGGGCGCCCCCTCTGTTGGAATATCTCTTGTGGCGTCCACAGGATAACGGTTCAAACATGGTCACACGCGCTGGGGCTCACTTTCCCCCGGCCTGTGCATACAAATCCGGCAAACCGTATCCGCCGCCTGTGCGATATAGGCGGAGAGGGGCTGATTCTCTACCCCCATCACGCTAACCGCACATTTGGAAACAGGGATCAATAGCTTCTGTGCGCTGCTTTCCGAGATGGCGCGCGCCATTTGGGGCGTGATTTCGCCCAGCATCGCGTTGGCCAGCAGCAGGCCGATCGGGCCCAAAATCACATCCGCGCGTGCGGCATTGTAAACCACGGCGTTTTCCCCTGTTGCGCCCGCATCCGCACCGGCCTTGAGCATCGCATTCGTGGCCAGCACATTGGTGCCCACGCAGATCACCTCCACATTGGGCAGCTCCTTTTCACGCAGGGAGGCGACCAAGCGGCTACCAACGCCGCCGCCCTGCCCATCGATCACCAAAAGACGCATCGCCATCACCATCCTTTCTCTGAAAGGGTCAAAAAACTTGCCTGGCCTTTTCAGCGCAGGGCATCGAGCCCAGCCGCACGTTTTTTATGCCTGCTGCGGTAAAGCTCCGGAGAGGCCATTAAAAACAGCGGAAAAATTTCAAGCCTGCCCAGCAGCATCGCCAACGACAGGATCATTTTGGAGAAACCGGAAAAATGGCTGAAGTTCCCTGTCGGCCCCACCATGCCAAGGCCCGGGCCGATATTTCCCATGCAGGCGGTAACGGAGCTCAACGTTGTTTCAAAATCGTAGCCGTCCGCTGAAACCAGCAATGAGAGGATAAAAATAATAAACAGGTAAGAGAGCAAAAACACACTTGCTCGATTGACCGTTTCATCATCCAACCGCTTTCCTTCCAACCGGATTGGATGCACGCTGCGCGGGTGCAGCATACGGATAACATCATAATAGAGCTTCTTCAACACGATTACCAGGCGGGATACCTTCACGCCGCCCCCGGTGGAACCGCCGCACGCGCCGACGATCATCAGCAGAAATAGGATCATGCGCGACAGCTCCGGCCACAGGTTATAATCAGCCGTGGCGTAGCCGGTCGTTGTGATAATCGAGCCGACCTGAAAGGACGCCTCCCGGAACGCACGGCCCAAAGAAGGCGACTGCGGTAGGATATTCAGAGTGATTACCAGCATGGAAAGCCCCGATAGGCACACATACCAACGCAGCTCCTCGCTCTTGATCCCCTGACGAAATTGCTTGCGCAAAAAAGAGGTAATAAATATTAAAATTAACGCCAAACAGCAGCATGAATACCGTGACCACACCATCTACATACGCGCTGTTATAGGCGCCGATGCTGGCATTGCGATTGGAAAAACCGCCTGTGCCGGCAGTGCCGAAGGCTGTAATTAGGCTGTCAAACAGCGGCATACGGAAAAGCAGAAGCACAATTTCCACAACCGTCATCGCAAAATAGATCAAATAAAGCACCGTAGCCGTCTTGTGGGTTTTGGGAACGAGCTTTCCAACCGAAGGGCCGGGCACCTCCGCGCGCATCACATAGATGGAGCGTTCGTTCACCCCGGGCAGAATTGCCAGCGCAAATACAAGGATCCCCATGCCGCCGACCCAGTGCGTAAAGCTGCGCCAGAACAGCAGGCTTTTCGGTATGGCCTCCACATTGGTCAGAATGCTCGCGCCAGTGGTGGTAAAGCCTGAAACCGTTTCAAACAGGCTGTCGATATAGGATGGAATCGCGCCGCTCAGATAAAAGGGCAGCGCACCGAACAGGGATAGTAAAATCCATGAGAACGCTACGATAATGTAGCCCTCCCGCGCATACATGCTTTTGTTCGTCACCTTCAGGCAAAGTAATGGAATGCCTGCCGCCAAAAGCAAAACGATCGTCGCCAGCAGGGAGAGCACACACCTCTCCCGGTAATACAGGCCTACCATCAGCGGAAGCATTAGAAGGCCGGCCTCTAAAGCCAAGACATAGCCCAGCATTTTCAATACAAGCTTGCGGTTCATGAAAAACCTTCCTTGTCGATTTCTTTCCAGCGGGCAGCAGGGCGCCTACAGCAGGATATCGTTCAGATCCTCCAGCCGCTGCCGCATGGTGATCACAATCACGTTATCACCGGCCCGGATGCAGTCGCTGCCCGTGGGGTAAATCACCTTTCCGCCACGAATGATTGAAGCAATGAGCAGCTCTTTTTTCAGCGCCAACGTTTTCAGCGATACATCGCAGGCCTCAAAGCTCTCCTTCACGTGGAATTCCAAGGCTTCCACCGCACCGCTGCCAAGCCTTACCATCGATTCTACGCCATTGCCGCGCGAATTCTGCATCGCGCGGACATACTGCACAATCTGGTTGGAAGAAATCAGATGCGGCGTGACCGTGCAGTCCACACCTGATTTTTCAAGAATTTTATCTAAGCTAATATGATTGATCTTTGCAATTACCTTACCCACCTCATGAAGCGTGGCAAACATGGAAATGATTACGTTTTCCTCATCCATATTCGTTAAGGCAACGAGAGCGTCCGTGCGGTCGAGATCCTCTTCCATTAAAAGCGTTTGATCGGAGCCGTCTCCGCAGATCACCATTGCGCGCGGCAGCAGCTCAGAAAGCAGGTCGCAGCGCTCTTTATCCTTTTCCAGAATTTTTACCTGCAAACCGCTTTCACAGAGCAGGCGGGCAAGATAGAAGCTGATTTTTCCGCCTCCGACGATCATCACAGATTTGATCTTCTGCCCCCGGATGCCCGTTGTGTGAAAAAACGCGGCGACATCCTTCGGAGAGGCGGTCACCGAAATCGTGTCGCCCCCTTGCAGCACAAAATCCCCGTCCGGAATATAGACCGCGCCGTCACGCTGCACCGTACAGACCAGCACACGGGATTTCAGCGCATGCAACGCCTTGCCCGCCAAAGGGCTGTCCGCCGTTAGGCGGAACGTCAGCAATTCAACCCTGCCTTTGGCAAGGAAATCAATTTTTAAAGCGGTTGGGAAACGCAACAAACGAAAAATTTCGGTTGCCGCATCCATCTCCGGATTAATCAACATGCTTAATCCCAATTCTTCCCGGATGAAAAATAGGCTTTTGGCATATTCCGGGTTGCGCACGCGCGCGATGGTATGGCGTGCGCCGAGCTTGCGCGCCAACATACAGCAAATAATGTTAACCTCGTCTCTCGACGTAACGGCGATGAGAAGGTCGCACTCATCCGCGCCCGCCTCGGCCAGCACCGCCAGGCTGATGCCATCCCCTCGCAGACAGGCCACGTCGAGGATGTCCCCCGTGCGCTCCAAAATCTCGGCGTTATGGTCGATAACGGTTACGTCGTGTCCTTCTTCGGAGAGGTGACGCGTCAGGGTAAAGCCCATTTTTCCGTCGCCTACAATTACTATTTTCATTGCCACTTCTCTTTCCTAGCAGCGGCCAGCAGGCCGGATGTTTTCGGCGGCTGCCAGATATCCTTCCCCCTGGCAGCCGCAAAGCGTATCTATCATACATCATAAATCGGCAATCTTCAAGCCTTCTTGCAGATTCGGCCGTTTTCCCAGCAGCTTGGCGCAATTTTCCCGTTTCTTTTTCTAGCAAAGAGCGGTATAATGAAAAAAGTCCCTAGATTAACAGGCAATTGCAGGGTGCCATTGCGCATACAAGCAAAAGCACCGCATTGATCCCAAGGAAAAGAGCCGATTTTTATGATACAAAGCAAAACAAAGCTGCTCCCCTCCAACCGGGAGCTGGCGCAGATGTGTTCACGCGCCGGCATCAGCGATGCGCAGGAGTTCTTTCCGGCGGACAGCGGCGGTTTCAACTCTGTGTATCGCGTGAGCACCGCCGCACATGGCATCTTCATCCTGAAGATGTCGCCGCGATACGGCGCGCCGGTGCTCACGCATGAGCGCAATATGATGCACACGGAGCTGACTGCCTATGACCTGATCCGAAGCCATACCAGCATCCGCGTTCCCCGTGTAATATTCAGCGATTTCAGCGGTAAATGTATGCCCTGCGACTGGTTTCTTATGGAGGAATTGGAAGGCTGCCCGCTCGCCCAAATGCCGCGTGACGTCCGCCAATCTCCCGATCTAATGCGCGCCTTAGGCGAGGCTACTGCACAGCTCCACGCCATTTGGGGCGAGGGCTTCGGTTACGAGCAATGGGGTCTGCGCGGCAGTTGGCGGGATGCATACCTGGAAATGACGCACCATATCATTGCCGATGCGAAGCGGCTCGGGGCAGAAATCCCCTGTGTGCGTGAGGTACGGGAAACACTGCGGCACTTTGAACGGGAGCTGGATGTGGTCAAAACGCCCTGCCTCGTGCATTTTGATCTGCGCCCGGAGCATATTTTCGTCCGGCAGGAGGCCGGAGCGCCTCTGTTCAGCGCGGTGATCGACCCGGACTGCGCCTATTGGGGCGATCCCGCCGGGGATTTTCTTTTATTTGATCAGCAATCCGCTTTCTGGGAGGGATACCAAGCCGCTGGCCATGCGCTCGAATGGAACCGGAATCTCCAGCTCCGCACCCTACTGATGCAGCTATATCTGGCTCTCATTCACTACACACGCGTTGAGGTGCGCTTAGAGAAAAACAGTTTCCTCTACCGGCGGGAAAAGTGGTCTGCCGGGCACGAAATCAAGCGGACACTCCGCCTATTTCGTGATTGTGCAAAAATGAAAAACTAAAAAGCGCCGAAAAGCAAAAAAAATAAAAATGGGTGTTGCTTTTTGGGCGCATGTGTGATAGAATTCTAATGCTATACCAGTGTTTGTAATCGAAAGAGGTGACAAGAATGAAAGAGGGCATCCATCCAAATTATAAGCCTACGACGATCAAGTGCGCTTGCGGCGAGGTCATTGAAACCTCTTCGACCAAGCAGGATATACGCGTCGATATTTGCTCCAAGTGCCATCCGTTCTTTACCGGCAAGCAAAAGCTTGTTGATACAGGCGGACGCGTCGACCGCTTCAAGAAGCGTTACAATATGGACAAAAAGGGCGAATAATTAAGGTTACCAGCAGAGCGGCGCTTCATGAGCGTCGCTTTTTGTTTTAAAAAGGTGAGTCTCAATGGAAGAATATAAAACCCTGCGCGCGCCTGCCAGCGACGAATTTACAGAAAAACGCTCCCGATTTATCGGCTACGCACAGCCTGTCTCCACGCAGGTAGAAGCCGCCGCTTTCATCGAGCGGATTAAAAAACAGCACCACGACGCCACCCACAATGTGTTCGCTTACCTTTTACGCGAAGGGCAATTGGAGCGCTATTCGGATGACGGCGAGCCGCAGGGCACTGCCGGCATCCCGGTGCTTGACGTGCTGCGCAAGCAGGGCGTTACCAACTGCGCCGTGGTGGTCACGCGCTATTTCGGAGGAATTCTGCTCGGCGCAGGCGGGCTGGTGCGGGCGTATTCCCACGCTGCGGCAATTGCGCTCGGCAAAGCGGGGATCGTTACCATGGCGCACTGTGCAATTTTAGACATTGCCTGCGATTACAGCTTTTATGGCAAGCTTGCCGTCTGCATCCCGGAATGGGGCGGGATTGTGGAGGACACGCAGTTCGGCGGGGCGGTTACCGTGCGGGTGCGTATCCACGCCACGCTGGTCGATTCATTCTGCGCAAAGCTGACGGATGCGAGCAACGGCCGCTTTCAGGCTGTGCAAACCGGAGAATGCTTTGCGGCCGCCGATTGATTTAACACCCTGAAAACGCGATGAAAAAACTTTTTGCATAGATTCAGAAAAAAAGAGGGAAAACGGAAAAAACGGCGTATATGTTAATAGATAGAAACATAGAAAAAGGGATTTCTTGTGAATTTGCGAAAGGCAGGTGCCGCCGATGGATATGGAGATCCGTGCACGCACACAGGCCGTTGAGCGCGAAACGCTCTCTCCCCGCGCCGCATTAAGCGAGCATTCGCGCGGACGCTTACGCCCGGAGGTGGAATGCCCAGTGCGCACAGTATATCAGCGCGACCGGGACAGAATCATCCACTCAACCGCCTTCCGCCGATTGAAGCACAAAACGCAGGTATTCCTCGCTCCGGAAGGCGACCATTACCGCACGCGCCTGACCCACACGCTGGAGGTGGCTCAGATCGCCCGCACGATCGCGCGGGGGCTGCGGCTCAACGAAGATCTCACCGAAGCGGCGGCGTTAGGGCATGATCTGGGTCACACGCCCTTTGGCCATGCCGGCGAGCGAGCGCTAAACGCAGTTTTCCCCGGCGGCTTCCATCATTACAACCAGAGCCTTCGCGTGGTGGACAGGCTGGAAAAAAACGGACGAGGCTTGAACCTTACGCAGGAAGTGCGCGACGGCATTCGCTGCCACACCTCCGGCGAGGAAGCCGGGACGCTGGAGGGCAAGATTGTCCGCCTGGCTGACCGGATCGCCTACATCAACCACGATATCGACGATGCGATGCGCGGCGGCGTGCTCCGGCAGGAAGATCTGCCGGACAGCGCCTGCGCTATACTGGGTAATACCAAATCTCGGCGCATCAACACGCTGGTGATCTCCGCGATCCTCACCAGTGAAAAAGCCGATACGATCTGCCTTGCGCCGGAAATTAAAAAGCCGTTTGACGAGCTGCACAGCTTCATGTTTGAGAAGGTATATACCAACCCCCGCTGCAAAGGGGAAGAAGGAAAGGCCATCGATATTTTAAAGCATATGTATGAGCATTTCGTCCGCCATCCTGATGATCTGCCTGAAGAATATGCCCTTATTTGCGAGGAGGAGGGTGCTGAGCGCGCCGCGTGCGACTATATTGCCGGCATGTCCGACTCCTACGCCCTGCGCGTATTTGACGCGCTGTTTATCCCGCGCTCCTGGCGAGTCTGATGCCTGGAGCACCAGCCTGATTGGGGGGAAGGCCCGCTTTGCCCAGCGATGAATTTTTACAGGAGCTGCGCTCCAAAATTGATATTGAAGAGATTATTGCGCCGTATGTGAACCTCAGGCGGCGCGGGCGAACTTATACGGGGCTGTGCCCCTTTCACAACGAGAAAACGCCCTCCTTCACGGTTTATCCAGAAACCCAATCCTTCTACTGCTTTGGTTGTGGCGCAGGGGGCGACGCGATCACCTTCGTGCGCCGGATGGACAACCTTGACTATATGGAGGCCGTAAAAAGCTTGGCAGACCGTGCGGGCCTTGCCCTGCCGCAGGATGGCTATGACGACACCCTGATGAAGCAACGCCGCCGCATGCTGGAGGCAAACCGGGAGGCAGCCCGCTATTTTCATGAAACGCTCTTCACGCCCGAGGGGGCGGCAGCGCTCTCCTATCTACAGGGCCGGGGCCTCAACGCGAAAATAATCCGCCATTTTGGGCTCGGCTGTGCGCCGAACCGATGGGATGGGCTCCTGCGTCACATGCGGCAGAAGGGCTATTCCGAAGCGGAACTTGTAAACGCCAACCTTGCGCGCCGCAGCGATAAAAACGGCCGCACTTCCTGCTATGACAACTTCCGCAACCGGATGATGATCCCCATCATTGACCTGCGCGGTAATGTGATTGCTTTCGGCGGCCGCGTGCTCGATGATGCCAAGCCGAAATACGTCAACACCTCGGACACGCTCGTCTATAAAAAAAGGCCAGGCAATTTTTGCGCTCAATTTTGCCAAAAGCGCCAATCAGGGTAAATTGATCTTAGCAGAAGGATATATGGACGTGATCGCCTACCATCAGGCCGGCTTTACCAATGCGGTAGCCTGCCTGGGCACGGCACTCACCCGCGAACAGGCGCGGCTGCTTGCCCGCTATGCAGATGAGGTCATCCTCTCCTACGATGCGGACGGCGCGGGCCAAGAGGCTACCCGCCGGGCAATTGGCATTTTCAACGAGATTGGGATGAAGCTGCGTGTGCTGCGCCTGTCGGGCGGTAAGGATCCGGATGAAATCTTGCGTCAATACGGGCCTGACAGGCTACGCGACCTCCTTGAAGGAGCGGCTAACGACGTGGAATACCGCCTGCTGCGGGAACGGGAAAAGTTTGACGTTTCCATCCCGGACGGCAAGGTCAGCTTTCTCACCGCCGCCATAGGCGTGCTTGCACAGGTGGACAGCCCTATTGAGCGGGACGTATATGCGGGCAAGCTCGCCTCCGAGCTGGAGGTCGGCAAGGAGGCTATTCTCTCCCAGCTGGAACGGGCGCTCCGCTCCCGCCGCCGGACGCAGGAAAAAACAGCGATGCGTGCCGTGCAGCAAATGGATGCTTCTCCGCAAAGCGCAGCCAACCCGGAGCGCACCCGTCACCTGCGCGCAGCGAAGGCGGAAGAAACGCTGATCGCCACATTGATGCGCAATCCGGATTTTTTGACAAAAATCGAAAGCCAGATAACGCCGGAGAATTTTCTCACGGATTTCAACCGCCGCGTTTTCGCAGCCGTGTGCGCCGTGATCCAGGAGGGGCACACACCGGAGCTCGCTCTACTCTCCGCACGCTTTACCCCCGTGGAAATGGGCGCCATTGCGGGCATTCTCGCACAGGGCGCGGCAATCAGCAATACCGTCGCAGAATGCGGCGATTGTATAAAAGTGCTCTTTGAGGAAAAAGCTAAGCTTGAAACAGCGGATCCCGCTTCGGCCAGCGACGATGAGTTCCGCGCGCTTTTTCAAAAGAAGAGCGACTCCCCGTAGGCCGCTGACAGGGGAAACGCAAAATACATAGGGTGTAGGGTGCCGTTTGCAGGCGCAAAGCCTTTGCCTCAAACGCGCATGAAAGGATGGTATGGATATGGAAAACACGGAGAAAAAGCAGTCGGTCAAAAGCTTGTTGGATAAAGGCAAAGCAAGCGGCCGCCTGACGACGCATGAGATTGATGCGGCCATCGTAGAAATGGATATGGACGTGGAGGAGCTGGACAAGCTCTACGACACGATTGAAAGCCAAAATATTGAAATTATCGACGATCTCGGAGACGCTTCCCTGGATGTGATTACGTTTGACACGCCGGATATGCCAAAGGCAGCGGATCCCGACCTTTCCATTGGGGTCGATAACAAAAATGTAGCAATGGACGATCCTGTCAAGGTCTATCTCAAAGAGATCGGCCGCGTTCCCCTGTTGAGCAGTGAGGAAGAAATTGACCTTGCCATCCGCATCAGTGAAAACGATCCGGTCGCTAAGCAGCGGCTGGCGGAGGCAAATCTGCGCCTGGTCGTCAGCATTGCAAAGCGCTATGTGGGGCGCGGCATGCAGTTCCTCGACCTGATCCAGGAGGGCAACCTCGGCCTGATCAAGGCGGTGGATAAGTTTGACTACACCAAGGGATTCAAATTTTCTACCTACGCGACCTGGTGGATTCGCCAAGCCATCACCCGCGCGATCGCGGATCAGGCGCGCACCATCCGTATCCCCGTGCATATGGTGGAAACCATCAACAAGGTGAAGAAAACCAACAGCCAGCTTCTGCACAAAAACGGGCGTGACCCGACGGCGGAGGAAATCGCCGCGGAGCTTGATATGCCGGTTGACAAGGTGCGCGAGATTCTGCGCGTCGCACAGGAGCCCGTCTCCCTTGAAACGCCCATCGGCGAGGAGGAGGATAGCCACCTGGGCGATTTCATTCCGGATGACGACGCGCTCGCCCCGGCGGACGCGGCCTCCATGCTCCTGCTCAAGGAGCAGCTCGGCGACGTGCTCAAAACGCTCACGCCGCGGGAGGAAAAGGTGCTCTCCCTGCGCTTCGGGCTGGAGGATGGCCACCCGCGCACGCTAGAGGAGGTCGGCAAAGAATTCAACGTCACCCGTGAGCGCATCCGTCAGATCGAGGCGAAGGCGCTGCGAAAATTGCGCCATCCGAGCCGCAGCAAAAAACTCAAGGATTTTCTGGATTGATTGCAAAACGCCCTGTCGGACCAATCCGGCAGGGCGTTTCTATGGTTCATGTAGCACGCAAATGAGCCTAATTTCCGGCAGCAAGCATTGATCGGCCGCAGTAAAGAGGACGCATATCCCCTGACCATGCTTTTCTTTCTGATACCGCGTCCCAAAAAAGCGTAAAAATGTCCTCTTTCTCCGAAAAAAGAGCAGCATAGACTTGATTTCTATCCGAGATTATTATAAACTATCTTTGATATCATAAGGCGATTGCGGCATGAGGAAAATTGGAGCAGGATAGCAGCTGGTAATCCATCGGCTGCTTTTTCGGTTTCATTCAGGAAATGTTGCCAAGGCCTTTATTATGGCAGATCATCGAGGGAACAGGCCTTCAGATGAACTGAGAGGGATGGGCAAGCGTTTATGAAGCTTCTGGAAGAGCGAATTTTGCGGGACGGCAAAGTTTTGGGCGATGACATTTTAAAAGTCGATATGTTTTTAAACCATCAAATCGACGTTACTCTGCTCAATGAGATCGGGAAGGAATTCCACCGCTTATTCCAATCCGCACCCATCAATAAAATTTTAACGATCGAGGCATCAGGTATAGGGATCGCGTGCATTGCGGCGCAATATTTCTCTGTGCCTGTTGTTTTTGCCAAAAAAGGGGCGCACCGCAATGTGGGCGAAAACCTCTATACCAGCGAGGTTTTCTCCTTCACAAAAAATAAAGCCTATCTGATCGGGGTTTCAAAAGATTATCTTGGGCCGGACGATCATGTGCTCGTTATCGATGATTTCTTGGCAAATGGGCGCGCGCTCATCGGGCTCAAGGACATTCTCGATCAGGCAGGCTCTACGCTGGAGGGGATCGGAATCGTGATTGAAAAGGGCTTCCAGCCGGGCGGAGCGCTCATTCGAGGGATGGGTATCCATCTGGAATCTCTGGCCATCGTAGAATCCATGAAAAACGGCACGGTCGTATTTACATCACAGGACTGTTAGGAAAGGGGCCGGGCTTCCGGCGCTTTTCCGTAACATAAAAATATTTTGGAGGAATCAAAAATGAAGAAGTTCACCAAGGCGCTCGCCCTGCTGATGGCTCTTGCAATGGTTTTCGCCCTTGCGGCCTGTTCTGGCGGCGGCGACACGGGAGAATCATCCAACAACAATGCATCTGAGGCTCCAAAAAGCACGTTCGCTCCTGTTGCAAAAGGGCAGATCAAAGTCGGCGTTATCCACATTGGAAATCCGAAGGACACCTCCGGCTACACCCACGCGCATGACCAAGGAATTGTGGACATGCAGAAAACGCTCGGCCTGCAAGACAACCAGATTATTCGCAAGAATAACATTGACGACCAGGATAAAAAGGCGATTGAAACTGCCATTAGGGAATGTATAGAAGAGGGCTGCAATATCATCTTTGGCACAAGCTACGGCTATATGGATACAATGGAGCAGCTCGCTGCGGAGTATCCGGAGGTCATCTTCTCCCACTGCTCCGGCTACAAGAATAATGGTAAAAACCTCAACAATTATTTCGGCCGCATCTATGAGGCTCGTTATCTCACCGGCATTGCAGCCGGCCTGAAAACCAAAAGCAACAAGATCGGCTATGTTGCCGCACAGGGAAGCAGCAACCCCGAGGTCACCGGTGGTATCGACGCATTTGCCCTCGGTGTTAAGAGCGTGAATAAAGACGCCAAAGTCTATGTAAAAGTAACCAACACTTGGTTTGACTTGAATAAGGAAAAGAGCGCCGCCATCGCCCTGCTTGATCTTGGCTGCGACGTCATCGCTCAGCATCAGGATACCGCTCAGCCGCAGATCGCCGCTGAGGAAAGAGGCGTTTGGGGCTGCGGCTACAACTCGGATATGACTGCTGAAGCTCCCAAGGCGCATTTGACCGCCACGGTTTGGAATTGGGGCGTGTACTACACGCAAGCCGTAAAGCAGGTCATCGACGGCACCTGGACGCCGACCAACTATTTCGACGGCATGAAGGAAGGCCTCGTAGATATTTCCCCGCTGTCCGCCAACTGTGCGGATGGAACAAAAGAAGCGATTGAGAAAGCAAGAGCTTCGATTGTTGACGGCACCCTGAAAGTTTTTGCCGGCCCGCTGAAGGATAACACCGGCAAAGAGCAGGTCAAGAGCGGCGACTATCTCAAGGATGACTATATCGCCGGCAAGCTCAACTGGTATGTTGATAACGTGGAAGCGAAATAAAAACAGCAATCTTTAAGAAGATGGGTGGTATCTCATTTGGATACGGTTGAACAAAACTTTGCGATTGAACTCAAACACATTACAAAGACCTTTGGCCCGGTTGTCGCCAATGATGATATCAGCCTGTCCGTCAAGCAGGGCGAGATTCTCGCCCTGCTTGGCGAAAATGGGTCCGGTAAGACAACGCTGATGAATATGCTATCCGGCATTTACCATCCGGATAGCGGCACAATCTACGTTCGGGGCGAGCGGCGCACGATCGCTTCCCCCCATGATGCGCTGTCGCTCGGCATCGGCATGATCCACCAGCATTTCAAGCTGGTGGATGTTTTCACTGCGCAGGACAACATTGTCATGGGCACGGAAAAAGATCGCCGCCTGCGAAAAAAAGCGCTGGCAGGAGAAATCACTTCCCTCTGTCAAAAATATGGTTTGGAAATTGACCCACTGAAAAAAACCTACAACATGTCCGTTAGTGAAAAGCAAACGGTTGAGATTCTCAAGGTGCTTTACCGAGGCGCGGACATCTTGATCCTCGATGAGCCGACGGCTGTGCTCACGCCACAGGAAACGGACAAGCTCTTCTCCATCCTGCGCAGCATGCGTGACCAGGGCTGCGCCGTGATCATTATTACGCATAAATTGAACGAAGTGCTCGCCATCAGCGACCGCGTAACCATCCTGCGCAAGGGGAAAAGCGTTGCCACGGTGGCGACGGCGGAAACCAACGCTCAGGAGCTCACAGAACTGATGGTTGGCAAAAAGGTATCCCTACAAATTGAAAGGCCCTGTGTGAAACAGGAAAAGGCCCTGTTTGAAGTGCATCATCTCTCCGTGCGCAATGAAGACGGCGTCTATGCGCTCAACGATATCTCCTTCGACTTAAACGGCGGCGAAATTCTCGGCGTTGCGGGCGTTGCAGGCAGCGGACAGAAGGAGCTGTGCGAAACCGTCGCCGGCCTGATGCACGCGGAAAAGGGTGCGATCCTTTATAAAAAAGAAAATATCGTGGGCAAATCGCCCCGTGAAATTATAAAGATGGGCATCAGCATGAGCTTTATACCAGAGGATAGGCTGGGCATGGGCCTAGTTGCCTCCATGGGTATGACGGATAACATGCTGCTCAAATCCTACAAAAACGGAAAATCCCCTTTTATCAATAAAAAACCGGCAAGGGAGCTCGCCCTGCGGCTGATTGATACGCTCGAAATCGTCACGCCCGGCGTGACGACCCCGGTTTCCCGCCTCTCTGGCGGCAATGTGCAAAAGGTGTTGCTTGGGCGCGAAATTGAATCCGAGCCGCAGCTACTGATCACGGCTTACCCAGTGCGCGGGTTGGATATCAACTCCTCCTACACGATTTACGACCTACTCAATGAGCAGAAGAAAAAAGGCGTGGCAGTGCTCTTCATCGGAGAAGATCTCGATGTGCTGCTGGAGCTGTGCGACCGGATCATGGTGCTGTGCCATGGAGCGGTCACCGGCATTCTAGAGGCACAGAGCGCCACCAAAGAGCAAATCGGCCTCCTCATGGCCGGAGAAACGATCAAAAAGGAGGCAGACGCCCAATGAGTAAGCCTACCCCATCCTCTTTGGCGACCCGGCGCAGTTCGCCGGAACCGCTGCTCCGTGTGGTAAAAAAGCCGGAGCTCCCACCATGGCAGGCCTCACTGCTCCGCGTGGGTGCATTTCTCCTTGCCATCGCCGCAGGGGCGCTATTCATCCTGATGCTGGGGCAAAACCCGCTGAACGTTTATGCAGAGATGATCCGCGGCTGCTTCCGCAGCAAAATTGCCATTCAGTCCACGGTGAAAATCGGCATTCCTCTGTTGGTCACTTCTCTCGGCGTGACCCTTGCCTTCAAAATGAAGTTTTGGAATATCGGCGCGGAGGGGCAGCTGATTATGGGCGCGGTGTTCGCCACATATTTTGCACTGTTTCACAGCGATTGGCCGCACCTTTTGCTGATGCTGGCCTGTTTCCTGGCCGGTATAATCGGGGGCGGCCTCTGGGGGCTGATCCCCGCTGTATTTAAGGCGCGCTTCAACACCAATGAAACACTGTTGACGCTGATGCTCAACTATATTGCCTATTATATCGTCGATTACCTGCGCCAAGGGCCGTGGCAGGACCCGGAGGCGCGCGGCTTCCCTAAAATCGCTACTTTTGATCCGAACGCCTACCTCGGCAAAATTTTCGGCGTGCAGTTCGGATGGATCATCGGTCTCCTGCTTGTGGTGCTTGTATTCGTTTACCTGCGCTATACCAAAAGCGGCTATGAAATCAGCGTGGTGGGCGAAAGCCAGGCCACGGCCCGGTATGCCGGCATCAACGTGAAGCGCGTGATGATCGTAACGATGGTTCTCAGCGGGGCAATCTCCGGCATTGCCGGCATGCTCCAGGTTACCGGCACCGATTTTACACTCTCCACAGGCGTTGCGAGCGGTGTGGGCTTTACGGCAATTATTGTCGCCTGGCTTGGCCAGCTCAATCCCTTTGTGATTCTTGTTTTTACAGCGTTTTTTAGCATTCTGGAAAAGGGCAGCGGCGTGATTCAAACCGCATTCGGCCTTTCCTCCTATGCCGCGGATATTTTACAGGGCGTGATCCTGTTTTTCATTCTGGGATGTGAATTTTTCATTCGCTACTCCTTTGCGTTTCGCAAGAAAGGGGGCAACGCCAAATGAACACCTTTGTTAACTTTCTGCACGCCGCGCTTTTGGCTGGCACGCCCCTGATGTTTGGCACGCTCGGCGAAATTGTCACGGAAAAAGCGGGCAACCTGAATCTTGGCGTGGAGGGTATGATGTCCATTGGCGCCATCGCAGGGTTTTATGTGGGCTTTACCACACAAAACATTGTGCTCGCTGTGCTTGGCGCATTTCTCGCAGGCCTCCTCTCCGCCCTCATCTATGCGTTTTTGACTGTTACGCTCAAAGCAAACCAAAACGTGACAGGCCTTACCTTGACGATTTTTGGCGTGGGTTCGCCATTTTTTCGGGGATTTTCTGCGCGAATCGGCCGGAATCGACGTGCTGAAGCTATCGGATAAAATCACTAACACTGTGCAGGCGATTCATATTCCCGTGCTCAGCGACATCCCCTATGTTGGAAAGCTCTTTTTTCAATATAACCCCTTCGTTTATTTTGGGATTCTTCTATGCATTTTGATGGGCATATACATCCTGCACACGCGCAAAGGCCTCAACCTCTGCGCGGTTGGTGAAAATCCCGGCGCGGCCGATGCGGCGGGCGTTAACGTCACCCGTGTGAAATATTTCAATATCCTGCTCGGCGGCGGGGTCTGCGGCATTGGCGGCGCCTACATCTCGCTGGTGCTCTGCGGCGGCATTTGGGTAACCGACAGCGTCAACGGCCTTGGATGGATCGCCGTAGCGCTCGTGATCTTTGCAAGCTGGAACCCATTCAAGGCGATTCTCGGCTCCTTTATCTTTGGCGCGTTCAACATCCTAAAATTTTATATTCCAAAAAACATCGTCACCATCCCGGAGGCAATTTTCGACATGCTGCCCTTCCTCGTGACAGCCATCGTGCTGATCGTCACCTCTATCCGGAAGAGCAAAGAGAACACCCAACCCGCAGGCTGTGGGATAAATTATTTCCGGGAGGAGCGGTAGCCGCAAAATTAAAGCTTTACAAACCGGCCGTTGCAGATGCGTTCTGCAACGGCCGGTTTGATAAAGACGCACACGCCAGCCTTGGGGTAACCGCTGCCCTGCTGATAGGTTTACAAGGCTTGAACCCTGTGTGGTTATGAAGACGTTCTCTCGTGGCGCCTTAGAAGCCGCCTCCTCGTTGAGAAAAATCTGTTGCGAAATGTGAAACACTTCGCAACAGATTTTTGATAGGCACTTTTATTCGGAAAGGATTTTTTGTAGGGACGATCCGTCTACCCGATATGCTCTGAATTCCTGCCCGTACGCGTCTTTCCGGTATAGCAACAGAAGATTCCCGCCCTCATCCATATTGATCCGGTCAAGAAATGGATATTCTGAATCACTGTCCATCTGGAGCCGGGTAATCTCCCCCGTCTGCGTATGTACTGCATAGATAACGGGCTTTCCAGCCTCCGCTGACCGGGCAAGACTATTTTTTTGAAAATACAGATAGGGCGTTTTTTCACTGTTATACAGGCTCTCTAAATTCCCTGCAAAATCATACTCCTGATCTGTTCCAAATAACAGCTCATAATGTTCCCCCCTCCGGATAAAAAGCGAAGCGCGCAAGCTGCTATAATCCTTCACGACCAACAGGTTGCCGACAATATCCATGTGCAGCGGGGCGCCAATTTCTTTACCGATCTCCGCCTCCTCCGTTTGAGAGAGTAGTTTCCCATTGCCATCGTAGGTGTAAAGGTAGCAGTGATCCTCCCCGTTTTTTTTCTGCCTGCCCAGGCCATAGATCTTGCCGTCAGCGGCGCAGGCAACCTCGAGAACCGTGCCCCGGCTGTTCTGCTCGCCCCCCTGATAGAAAAATTCATTTTTCAGGATCGTTTTGCGCTGTCCGGTTTTTCCATCGTATTTCTCGATCTCCGTGACGATAGAATCTTCCTCTTGGCGAGGGACGTAGCCAATGAATTCCGTTGCCGACAGCTTGCTGAGGTTGATCAGCGCGGCCACGTTTTTCCGCTTCGCCACAACGCTAAACTTTTTATCCTTCGTATCAATCCGAATCAAATTGTTGATATCGGCGCCGCCAGCATCCGCACTGCCATACCAGGTGTAAAAATATCGCCCGTCCATGAAAACCGCATCCCCGCTGGAGGCGGTCGTATTGGCGATCTGGCCGACCTGTGTGGCCTTCTGCGTTTTGCCATCATAAATCGCAAAACTGGTGATGTTGGAATCCTGCTCTCCATCCAGCCCTGCATAGCTCATACAAAAAAGATCCCCGCAGAAATTGCTCAGGTAGCGGAATTTTTTTGCCTCACCCTTTGCGGAAGATGAATCAAACAGCAATTGGGCCTGCTGGTTGGAAATCCGCTTCGGCGCAGAGGGATTTTTGAGGGAGAATGGGAGCGTTTCCGAGGAAGCCGAACGCAGGGAGCTTGGCTCCTGCTCCGAGCCTGTCGTCTGCTCCGGATCACTCCGCTGCGTGCCGCCGCAGCCTGTAAGGAGCAGAAGGAACAACATCAGAAAAGATAGGAAAGCGGCAAGCCCCTTGGCATGCATGCCCTGTCACCCTTTCATTCGTTAATACCCAATCGCATTCTGACCTACACCCATTTTATTCGTATTTACTTTCCAAAGTTGAGTAAAACTTCTCGTAAATTTTCCGTCGGCATAAATTCCATGTCCATACTTAGGGAAGTAGTAAGGATCTACAATATAATAAGAATTTCGAGCCGGATCTGGATTATCGCGATTGGGATTTGAATATCCCACTAAATTCGTGTAATGTCCATCCGTTTTATAGGGCCAGTAAACAGTATCATAAGAGGCTAATGTGAAAATAATCGGTGCATTTATTTTACTATACATCGTGCGAACACAGTTTAGAAAATCCGCTTCGCCAGAAACAAGGCGGCGAACGTAAGTATTTCTGCTTTGCATTTTGTTTAAATAATTCAATACCGTCTGCATAGCCGGCCCTCGCCCAACCGCATTTTGAATGGTGGTTTGAGAAGGTACCGTTTGCGACGAGTTTGCTTTTTTAATATACTTTAAAATCTGTTGAACCGTAGCCGGAGCGCATTTGGTATTATCCTCTTGCATAACGGCATCAACATTTTAAAACGGCGGTACTTGCCCGCACGCGTACTCGCTGCCCTTCTGATGCCAACCGATCTGTCAAATCCCATTTTTCTTTCACTTGCTCTTTCTGTTCCGGCGTTAGATCTGGATTTGCAAGCGCTTCCATTAGAATCTCATCATTGGTTTGGCCAATCTCCGAGGGCATCAGACCGCCCTCACTTGCCGAGCCTAAAGCAGACGCCTGTGTGACCGCCAGAACAGCGACAAGTACCGTTGCTACAACTCCAAAAGCTCTTCTCTTTTTCATTTCTTTGTCTCCCTTCCATTAATGTATCCATAATTGGGGACAACCTTATTGTATATATCATTCTATAATTTGTCAATATATATAATGCTATTTATCTATTCTATGTATTCATTGCAAAATAAAAATACGCCGCGAACCCGCGGCGTATTTTTTATATCACACTTCCCTGTTATTGCCCCTTCTTCTTGTAATATATCCGTTGGAACGCTTTGACGACCTCCACGATTGGAATAACTAGAAACGCCAACAGCATCGCCTCAAAATACTCCATTGCCGTCAGCGGAACGAGACGGAAAGCATCGGCCAAAAATGGCACATAGATCACCGTTGTCGTCAGCAGCACGGAGAGCACCATTGCGCCATAGAGCACCCAGTTGTGGCTTCCGCGCAGGCCCATGGCCAATACGGAGCCATGCTGCGAGCGCATGTTGAAAGCGTGGAACACCTCGCACATGGAAAGCGTCAGGAACGCCATCGTGATCGCATGGTTGTGAAGGCCGGTTACATCGTCCACATTATTGTAACCGAGCGCATAGGCGAAAATTGTCTGCGCCGCAATTAAAATGCCCTGATATAAGAGCTCCGGCCCAAGGCCACCCGCAAAAATGCCGTCTGTAGAGCTGCGCGGCTTTCGCTTCATCAAATCGCGCTCGCCGCGCTCCATGCCAAGGCCAATGGCGGGGATGCTATCCGTAATCAGGTTGATCCACAACAGGTGAACCGGAAGCAGGATCGTAAATGGACCGCCTGTCAGCGCGCCGAGCCCGATGGTAGCCACCAGGATACATACAACCTCACTAAGGTTGGAGGAGAGCAGGAACTGGATGGTTTTGCGGATATTATCATAAATCCGCCGGCCCTCCTCCACAGCGGAGACAATGGTGGCAAAATTATCATCTGCCAGCACCATATCGGCCACGTTTTTCGTCACGTCCGTGCCTGTGATGCCCATGCCGATTCCAATATCGGCTGTTTTAATCGCCGGGGCATCGTTCACGCCGTCGCCCGTCATTGCTGTGACCATGCCGCGTTTTTTCCATGCGCTGACGATGCGCACCTTATGCTCCGGCTGCACACGGGCATAAACGGAATACTGATCCACTTGGCGCTCAAACGTCTCGTCATCCATCTCGCTGAGCTCTGCGCCGGTGATGGCCCCGCTGGCATCCTCAATGATGCCGAGCTCCTTTGCAATTGCCACGGCCGTATCGCGGTGGTCGCCCGTAATCATAATCGGCCGGATACCCGCCTCGCGGCATTCCGCCACGGCAGCCTTCACCTCCGGCCGAACCGGATCGATCATGCCGGTCAGGCCGATAAAAATAAGCTCCTGCTCCAGCTGCTCCGGCTCAAAGGAATCCGGCAGGCTGCCATAGGCACGGTAGGCCGCTGCCAGCACGCGCAAGGCTTTATCCGCCATCGCTTTATTCTGTTGCAGGATTTCTTCGCGCTTCTCCTGCGTCAGCGGGATTGCCTCGCCGCCTTCCCATATCTTTGTGCAGCGGCTGAGCACCACATCGGGAGCGCCCTTGGTATACTGAATATATTGCCCCTCCTGCGCCTCATGGACAGTGGACATCATCTTCCGCATGGAGTCAAACGGCGCTTCTCCCACGCGCGGAAGAGCTTTTTTCAGTTCCTTTTTGTTGAGCGATAATGAGAGGCCATAGGAGACGAGCGCCGCCTCCGTTGGCTCCCCTACCACGCTCCCATCGTCCTTTACCTCTGCATCCGTGCAAAGTGCCATCGCCTGTGCAAGCAAAGGTTCCTCTGCGCCGAAATGCTCGACGACAGTCATTTTATTCTGCGTGAGCGTCCCCGTTTTATCCGAGCAGATGATCTGTGCGCAGCCCAACGTTTCCACAGCGGTGAGCTTGCGGATGACGGCGTTGCGCTTTGACATATTGGTCACGCCAATGGAGAGCACGATCGTCACAACGGCTGCCAACCCCTCCGGAATCGCCGCAACCGCCAGGCTGACTGCGATCAGAAAGGTATCGAGAATCGCTTGCAGGTGGAAATCATGCCCGCGCAGCAAACCGAAGGCAAAGATGAACACACAGATGCCGAGCACCAGCCAAGTCAGAATTTTACTCAGCTGCGTCAGCTTTTTCTGAAGCGGCGTTTCACCATCCTCCGCCTGGGTGATAGCCGTTGCGATCTTGCCCATCTCCGTGTGCATCCCGGTCGCCGTAACGACCGCCTTGCCGCGGCCATAGGCAACCGTGCTGCCCATGTAGGCCATATTCTTACGATCGCCAAGCGCCACATCCTGCCCCTTGGGAACAAGCCTATCCACAAGCTTGCTCACCGGAACACTCTCGCCAGTCAGCGCGGATTCCTCAACCTTCATGCTTGCGCATTCAAACAGGCGGCAATCCGCCGGAACCGCGTCGCCCGCCTCTAGCACAAGCACATCGCCCACGGCGATTTCTTCACTTTTTACGGTGATCAGCTCGCCATCCCGCAGCACCTTGCTGGTGGCCGCCGCCATTTTCTGAAGGGCTTCGATTGCCTTTTCAGCCTTACTCTCCTGATATACGCCCAACACAGCGTTCAGGATAACGACCACCAGAATGATGACGACGTCCGCATAGCCTTCCTTCTCATGGCCGAGCGCTGCCGTAACAGCGGAAACGACCGCAGCGCCGATCAGCACGAGAATCATTGGGTTGAGAAGCTGCTCGATAAACCGGCGCAGGATGGATTTCTTTTTCGCCTCCTCCAGCCTGTTTTTACCGTCGCGCGCAAGGCGCTGCGAGGCCTGAGCGCCACTGAGGCCGTTCGGTGTGCTTTCCACTGCTGAAAATACATCCGAGATGTTTTCCAGATAGTATTTTTTCACTGTTCTTCTGCCTTCCTTCTATTGTGTTCCAACAGCTATCTATTAATCAACCGTCCTTCTAAGACGGATTGTGCCCAAAAAAATCAAAAATCCTTCAGCAGAGAGAAATCTGCTGAAGGTCTTGCTTCCATTTTCATGGATCGCAGCCAGACGCATCTGCGCCGTGTGTTGACATGCGATTGCCAAGCTACTCCCCTTCACCGGCCCGGCCGGAAAAGTGATCTTTATGTTATCTTTATCATACCATGATTTTCCGTGAAGTCAATTGCTGGATACAAAATTTAAAAACCATTCATACTCTATTCACATTGGCTGCAAGCTGCTCAATATGCAAGAGGTATCTACAGCTCTTCCACTATAAGCTTTCGCAAGCATTTCGTTTTTTATTCGCGGAGCTTCGATTCATATCCTAAAAGATAGCGTTCAAAACAAAAATAAAAGAAATCAAAAAATAAATCGTATAAATTGACTTTTTCATACATTGATGTTATAGTAAATAAAGCATGCGACATTTTTCAATCAAATCTGACGGGAGGCCCTATTTATGAAACGAATCATCTGCCTAATTATGGTATGCCTGTTCGCACTCTGCGCCCTGACCGCCTGCAAAAAGAATGGGCCCACGATTATGGGGAACGACGGCGCAACCTATGAGCAAGTGGTCGACAAGGATGGCAACCCTGTTACCGATCCATCCGGCAACCCGGTTGTAATCGCCCCAAAAGGGACGGATGCATCCGGAAATGAACAGGAGGACGCCACACAGAGCCTTACCATCCCGTATCTTGCCTCGTCCGGCAAAACGATTGAATCCCCAGGTTACCGTGTGGACATTCCGAAAGACTGGGAGATGAAATCCAGCGCAGCCGATCCAATTTTAGAAAACAAAGAGGAAACGCTCCAGATCTCTATTATGGATAAAAGTGCCGTTGCCAAGAATCGGAAAGAATATGCCGAAACCGCCCGCAACAGCTTGATGCAGGTTGGCAATACGCCCAGTGAAATTACGGAAACCACCATTGCAGGGAATTCGGCCAGCAAATTCACTTCCTCCGTTCAAAAGGATGATGACACAAAGCTCTTTTCCGTTTTCTACATTGTGGAAAATAACGGTAAAATTTACGTACTCTCCGGCACGGCAAAAAGCGAAAACGAGTTTCAGTCAGCTGATTTCGACACAATCTTCAACAACAGCATTCAATTTAAATAAGAAGCTTTACAAATCAAAAAGCACGCACTGGAAACAAAACTTTCTATGCGTGCTTTTTTCTTCGGTTTGACCAGTTGCGGCTATGCTTGCGGCGGAGGCAAAGTGTTGATATAATGAAATTAAAAATCCAGAAAGCATCCAAAATTGTTGTGCAATTATAAAACCGCCTATTGAGATGATTCAGAAAAGGAGTTGTTCTGTTATGAAACGAAGCCTTGGTTTGCTGCTGGCCGCCGCCCTATTGGCCGGGCTGCTGACAGCCTGCTCCAAAGAAGAAAAAGGGCCGGAAAACACAAGCTCCGCCGCATCTGTTACCGCTAAAGTGCAAACCACTGCCGCGGAGCTCATGAGCGGGGAACATTTTGCGATGGAAAGGGCTTCCGGCTGGGAAGAAGGCGGAAGCCAAAACGCCATAAAACAAAAGAATTCAACCGCACAGATGGATATTGTAACGCTCGGCAGCCTGGAGGCGAATCCTGTTGCCTACCTGCAAAAATTTCATGACACCTACCGGGACGGAGGGCTTGGGAAAAACCTTTCGGATGTGGAAACCGTGTCGATTGGAGGAGTGGGCGCCGCCTATTTCCAATTTGAGGACACTGTCGCCAAAGAAGGGACGGTAAAAGCTTTTTACTGCCTCAATCAAAATCAAAAAACCTACCTCATCACCTGCTGGGCGATTGGATGGGCGGATTTCAATGCGGCGGATTTTCCTTCGCTGATTGAGCAGATTCAATTTCAATAGCTTTTTCTATACATTCGAGAAATCAGGCGTCATAATCACCACAAAAGAGAGGTGCGCCGCGTGGGTATCTTTGAAATTGCCGACCCAAGCCGAATCGAAGCACTGTATGCGGGCTGGCCCGAGACCTTCATTTGGTCTTTTCTACAAGGCTATATGGGATTTGCCTGGGCGGATCACCCCTGCTCGCCGCGCTCTGCCAAAATAATGGCCGGAGATTTCTGCCTGTTTGCAGGAAAACCGAATGTCGATCTGATCCTCCATCGGCCGAAAGGGAAGAGAACGGGCTGTTTCATCCTTGTGCCGCAAAATGAAGCTTGGAGCCGGGAGATTGAGCAAGCTCTCGGCAATCATGCCCGGCGGATTACGCGCTATGCAACCCGGAAAGATCCTGCCGCATTTGACTGCGGCGATTTGGAGCGATTCGCCGCTTTATCTAATCCCGACTTTCAGCTCCGGAGCATTGATGAGCTGCTATTCCGCCTTTTGCAGAAAGGTGAATGGTCGCACGATCTCTGCTCCCAATTCGCGGATTATGCCGATTATGAGCGGCGGGGGATCGGTGTGGCAGCGCTCTATCAGGGTACGCCGGTTGCCGGCGCTTCCTCCTATACCGTTTACCGGGGCGGCATTGAAATTGAAATTGACACACGGGTGGATTTCCGCAGGCAGGGCCTTGCCACGGCATGCGGCGCACGGCTGATTCTAAATTGTTTGGAACGCGGCCTGTATCCAAGCTGGGATGCGCATAGCCGCGCCTCCCTCTCCCTGGCGGAAAAGCTGGGTTATAAGCTAGACCGGCCGTATCCTGCCTATGAATACACGATTGGCTCCCCAGCGCCCACAGTGCAATCGGCTGGAGCAATGCGCTAGGCCACAGCTTTCTGAACCAACAAGGGAATCGCAAAAATAGAATGCGCCCCAATGGCGAATCCGTATCGGTATGCGGATTCGCCATTGGGGCGCATTGTCGATTCATATTGATGCAACAAATTTCACAGACAGCTTTTTTCGCCTAGCGGTCCCCTCCGGCAGTCCTTGTATCGGGCCGACACGGTTTGCTGCAAAAAAGGGATTGCCTGAAACCTCCCAGGAGGGGGCAATCAGGGATTAAACTGCACCCCATTTGTTAGACAGTGTGATATACTAACTAACAAATGGGGTGTTTGTTATGCCAAAAGGAGTGCCAAACAAAAGATATACGCCAGAATTCAAGACACTGGTCGTTGAAACAAAGCTCAACGAAAGACTGAACTACAGTGAAACGGCGCGTCAGTTTGGTGTTGTACGGAGTAGGATCACAGCATGGGAACGAATCTATCTGGCAGAGGGATCGGTAGGATTTCAGGTTGAGCGGCGAGGACGTGGAAGTAAGTGCATCCTTGGGAAACTGCCCCAAAAGATAGAAGAAGATCTGCTGGCCGAAGTTCAGCAACTAAGAGCGGAGAATAATACCTAAAAAACTTGCAAGCCTTGGTTTTGGAAGAAGAGCGACGCCGGCGCAAAAAGCGCAGGTAGTTCAAAAGCTGAGTCATGCGTTCTCGCTGAACCTTCTGCTCACAATCGCTCAGCTTCCTCGTGCGACCTTCTACTACCATTTGAAGCGGATGATAGTTCCGGACAAATACAAGGAAGCCAAGGCAGAAATCGTTGCGATTTACCATGAGAACAAAGGACGGTAACACGAGCATTTATCGCTCAACTGCTGAGAAAATTCCTGTTTAACGTTAAGGCCGATATGGACATCTATGAAGTACTTCAAGGTCCCAGGGCGTAAAAATTGAAAGTCCCCAGGAAATGTTACACAGGGGACAATAGCTGTTATCTCTATCAAA
>ENA-OQCL01000252-OQCL01000252.1-human-gut-metagenome-genome-assembly--contig:-NODE-252-length-28170-cov-6.582784_pt1 | contig 28170 bp, 26 predicted proteins | sample MGYA00242502_ERZ504586 | MGnify/ENA primary metagenome ERZ504586 (study PRJEB26092, sample SAMD00036316) | human gut metagenome | host: Homo sapiens | study: EMG produced TPA metagenomics assembly of... | reverse complement strand
GATGATGACGAGGAACAGAATCGACGACATACCGCCAAGGCCGCCGGTAGCCGTGCTGGCGTCTGCTGTAAGGAAATTGTGTAACATTTGATAACCTCCAACCTGCGAAAATGTACAGCGTGTCAATTATAACCTCATATTCTCCCAAATGCAAGAAAATTATATCCTTGTGTCCAAAATCTTCGCATATCGCTCCCTGAAGGCTGCGAAGCGCCCCTCGTCCAGGGCCTGCCTGATACGGCTCATCAAATCGTTATAGAACCAGAGGTTGTGCGTAACGGCAAAACGCATGGCCAGCATTTCCTCCGCTTTGAAGAGGTGCCGCACATAGGCGCGGGAGTAGCGGCGGCATACGGGGCAGCCGCAGCCGGGGGCGATCGGGCCCTCGTCCCGCTCATATTTGGCGTTTTTGATGTTTATGATACCTTCCCAGGTGAAGAGGTGGCCGTGCCTACCATTGCGCGCGGGCATAACGCAGTCGAAGAAATCCACGCCGCGCCAGACGGATTCGATGATGTTCCCCGGCGTACCGACGCCCATGAGGTAGCGGGGCCTGTCCTTCGGCATGTGTTCCTCGACAGCCTCAATGGTGTCGTACATCTCCTGAGCCGTCTCGCCCACAGCGAGGCCGCCTATGGCGTAACCGGGCAAATCGAGCTCCGCTATGCGCTTCATGTGCTCGATGCGGATGTCGTGGAAAACCGCACCCTGATTTATACCGAACAGCACCTGGCCAGGATTCACGGCGTCCGGCTCAGAATTATACTCTGTAAGCGCCCGCTTGCAGCGCTCAAGCCAGCGGACGGTCCTGTCGCAGCTCTGGCGGACGTATTCATAGGGCGAGGGTATCTTGATACACTCGTCAAAGGCCATGGCGATGTCGGAGCCGAGGTTCGACTGTATCCTCATGCTCTCCTCCGGGCCCATGAAAATGTGCCTGCCGTCCACGTGGCAATTGAAGCTCACGCCCTCCTCCTTTATTTTTCGCAGCTCGGCCAGGGAAAAAATCTGAAAGCCGCCGCTGTCCGTGAGGATAGGCCCGTCCCAGGTCATGAAGCGGTGCAGACCGCCGAGGCTTTTTATGAGCCCGTCGCCCGGGCGGACGTGGAGGTGATAGGTGTTGGACAGCTCGATTTGGCAGCCTATATCCTTCAAATCCTTTGCTGAGAGCGCACCCTTTATCGCGCCCTGCGTGCCGACGTTCATGAACACCGGCGTCTGCGCCGTGCCGTGCGGACAGCTGAATTCCCCGCGCCGCGCGCGGCCTTCGGTTTTTAAAAGTCTGAACATAGCCTGCCTCCAGTTCCGTGTAAAAACGACTATATCCCGCCTCCGTCAAATTGTCAACCGCGTTTTGCACTTGCGAAGGCAGGATATAGTGTGATAGAATATAATGAAGTATTAACCGCCAGGTGAGGTGACACACCCTTGAAGATCCAGGAATCCGCCGAAAACTACCTTGAAGCTATACTCATCATACACAACCGCCAGGGAAACGTCCGCTCCATAGACATCGCAAACGAGTTGGGTTTTTCCAAGCCGAGCGTCAGCGTGGCCATGAAAAACCTCAGGACCAACGGATATATCGAAGTTGACAAAGAAGGCTTCATAACCCTTTTGGACAAGGGCCGGGAGATAGCCGACAAGATATATGAGCGGCACACGCTGCTCTCTACCTGGCTGGTCCGCATGGGCGTCAGCCCCGAGGTAGCAGCCGAGGACGCCTGCCGTATAGAGCACGTCATCAGCGCCGAGACATTTGAGCGCCTTAAGGAACATGTTTCCGCGCAGGACGAGGCCGGGCAATAAAAAAAGAGAGGGTCTCCCCTCTCTTTTTTGTTTTTCACCGTTCGAGCCAGTTCTTGATGCGGCGGAAATAGAGCCTGTCGCCGAGGATGAGGCTCACGACCAGGAGGGCTATGCCCCCACCGATGAGCATGCCGAAGCCGGCGAGGCTGTCGTAAAAGATGCGCGGCAAATGCCTGCCCCAGATGTGCGGCGGCAGGACCTCCAGCAACCAGAGCAGCAGCTTGCCCAGCCCCAGGAAGAGCACTACCGTGATGAGCAGCGAGAGCCACTTGTCCTTGCTGGGGCAGTCTGGCCGCTTGAGCCAGTTTTGCAGCCGCTCCCCGTATAGCAGATAGCCCAGGACGAGGCTTATTATGACGAGGACGACGTAATAGCCCAGGCCCAGCACCTCCGGAACGTGCCTCGGGAGCTTCATCAGCGGGACCAGCAGCCTGTTCAGGACGAAGAACGCGCAGACCGCGATAAATACCGGAACGGTTTTGTCTCTGGACATACGGGCGCCTCCCTTCCTTGGTATTTCCAGTATACCACGTCCCTGGAGGCAGCGTCAATATTGCTAGGCCAGAGCCTTCCCCAGCGCCTCGCAGGCGGCCCTGGCGGCGGCGTCGGGCGCGTCGGCGCAGATGACGCTCTCGCAGGCGAGCGCGGCGCCGCAGCCCTTCGCAGTCGCTTCCCAGGAGCGCATCCACTCCCCGTCGCCCCAGCCGTAGGAGCCGAAGAGGGCCGTTTTTTTGCCCTTCAGCGCGGCCTTGCAGGCCGAGAACATGGGCTCAAACTCGTCCTCCTCCAGTTGCTCCGCGCCCATGGCCGGGCAGCCGAAGGCCGCGGCGTCATATTCAGCCAGCTTTTCCGGGCCGAATTCGGCGGCGGTAAAGAGCTCCGCCTGTGCGCCCGCAGCCTGCGCCCCGGCGAGGACGCTGTTTGCCATGGCCTCGGTGTTGCCCGTGCCGCTCCAGTAGACTATTGCGATTTTGCTCATGCGTTTACCTCTTTTCAATGTATTTGTCAGGCGCAGACAGTGAGCTGCTGCACCGATCTGCCCTCGCTCCAGAGCCGCGAGTATACATCCCGACACTTCCGAAAGCGTGAGAACAGACGTGCGGCCTCAGCCTCGTCGCCGTATACCTGCCACCAGCCGGTGAGCTTGCTGTTTTGCCCCCTGTTCTTGATGTATCCCAGCACATCGCAGAGCGGATAACCCAAAAACAGGCCGATCTCGTGCGGGAACTCCGCAGACTCACAAAAGCGCTCGCGCAGTCGCTCAATGGCATACCCCGGTTCAGCCGAGGCGTAGCCGCATTGCGCCAGCAGCTCGGCCGCGCCCGCAGTCTCAAGGTCTCGCCGCAGCTGCGAGTGACGATACATATACACAAGCGCCCTGTGTCCGTTGTAGCGCAGCAGCGTTATCGAGACGCCCTTGTCTCTGATCCTGGAATTCCACAAGCCGATCTGCCGGAGCAGCTCACCCGGCTCTGTGGTATCCACGCAGAAGAGCGTGCCGGTCTTGAGGCTGGCCAGCGTCGGTGCGCCCTGCTCTATCATGTATTTTTCCAGCGGCGCCATCTCTCACACCGCCGCACAGTGTTCCATGAGCGCCGCACGCAGGGCAGTACCGCTGCTGGTGAGCACCCGTGCAACGGGCACGTCGTTCTTCTTCGCCTCGGCAATGACGCTCAGCGCCATCTTGTGCGAGACCGTGCTTATAAAAAGTATCAGCAGGTCTGGTGTACCTACCTTCTTCTTAAGGGAGCCGTTCTCCTTCGTAAAAACCTTGGCCTTGCAGCCGTGCTCACGGCAAATGCTCTCGTACTTGCCCGCCATACACTCGTTCCCGCCCACTATGACTACGCTCATATTCATCACCTTTCTTAGTTAGCTAACGCTAACTTTTGCGTCTTAAAAATGGTTAGTTATTTCTAACCAGCAAAATTATATTACTACATCCCTGTGCGCAGGTCAAGAATTTTTTTGCTGAAGCCGCTTTTGATGCAAATTTGATACAAGCCCGTGTTATCCTGGCGGAAAAGGGGGCGTATACATGAAAAAACTCATCTCCTGGCTGCTCCTGTGCGCTCTTTTGCTCTCTCTCGCAGCCTGCGGAAGCAGTGGACAGGTCGTCGCGCCAACATCGGATTCCGGCGACTGGGGCGGGCGCGGGCAGCCCTTCGCGCTGAAAAGCGTGGAGCTTCCGGGTCAGGCGCTGGGACTCGCCGCCTGCGGCGATGCGCTCTGCGTGCTCGTCCAGGGCGAGGCCCGCGCGCTCTACAGTGTCGAGGACGGGCAGCTTGTGCAACTGGGCTATTCCGAGGCAGACGGCGCGGCGGGACGCATGACGGCGGATGATTCCGGTGTCTGGCTCACGCTTATCGGCGCAGATGGCTCTGGCCCGCGCCTGGCACACTATCCGCTGGACGGCGGCAGCGCAGACGCTTACATTGAGCCGGACGCGCAGGACTGCACCCGCCTGGCCTATGGCAGTGGACTGATCTGGCTCTATGACAGCGCCCTTGGGCGGCTGCTGGCGCTGAAGCCGGACGGGACCGAGTCGCTCCGCTTAGAGCTGGACGAGCCGGTCTACAGTCTTGCGCCCATTGAAAACGGGACAATGGCCCAGAGCCGGGAAACGCTGCTGCGCTGCACGGCGGATGGCGTCGCCGAGGCCGGGGCCTGCTCCGGCTCAATTTGGTCCTCGGATGACGGCGGCTGGCTTGAAACAGATGCCGACGGTCTCTGGCACAGCACTGAAGCCGGGCGCGAGGCCGTGGCCATCTGGGCCGAGTGCGGCATTTCGCTGTCGGACGTCACAGCGCTCACACCGCTTGACGGGAGCTACGCCCTCATAAGCGGCGACGCGCTGTGGCTGCTAGAGCCCGCCGCGCCGGAGGACATTGAGCCCCGGCGCGAGGTGTCAGTCTACTGTCTCGACCCGGGCGCCGATGACTTCCTCGGTCCGGTGCTCGCCGCCGTCAACGCCGCAGAGCCTGCGCTCTACGCCTACACGCTGCACGACCCGGACGCGGACATGGAGACGCGTATCTCTACGCTCGCGGCGCTCTATGCCTCCGGTGAGGGGCCGGAGCTCATCTGCCTGGGCGGCATCGACCCGCTGGACTACATTGGCTCAGGCTGGTTTGCGAATATCTACGGCCTCATGGAGAGCCAGGGCGGCATGAGCCGCGACGAGCTGGTCGCCCCGGGACCCTACGAGCTGGATGGTGCGCTTTACTCCCTCCCCGCCGCTTTCGGCATCAGCACCATGCTGGGCCGCGAGAGCCGCTTCGGGCAGTATTACAGCCTCTACGCTCCCGACATCATAGACCTCGACAGTAAAATAAGCCCCGATCAGGTCCTCAGCCGGGATGAGCTGTACAGCCTGATATGCACCACCCTCGCGGCGCAGCTCCGCCTCGGCGAGCTGCCTGAGGCGGAGTCGCTGACGGCGCTGCTCGAACTGGCGGCAGAGCCTAGGAAAACATCCGAATACATCCCGCCCGAGGAAGCCTTCGGGGCGGACATGGTAATGCTGGGCTACCAATATCTCTACAATGCCCGCTCCCTCGCGGAAGCCGAGGCCGCGGCGGGCTGCGAGCTCTGGCCGGTGGGCGCGCCCACGGCGGACGGGGCCTGCGGCTCCGCGGCGAGGACGCTCATAAGCTGGGCCGTCAGCGCCGCCTACGCGGAAAACGGCGACGGCTGGGCGCTGCTCCAGGCCCTGCTCCGTCTGCCCGAGGCGAATGTTTTCGCTGAGACGCCCATGTACCGTCCGCTGTTCGAGGCCCAGCTGCAAGAGTTATCCTTCCCGGACGAGGAGTTCCTGCCCGCCGTCACCGAGCGGCAGCGTGACTGCTTTCTAGGCCTGCTGGACGAGCTGGAGCTGGCCGCATACACGACCTCGCCCCTGCTCGATATCGTCTCCGAAGAGGGCGTGGCGCTGCGTGCGGGCGCTCAGACGCCCGAGGGCGCGGCGCAGCTCATCCTGGAGCGTGCGGCACTGTACCGGTCAGAGCATGGCTGAGCGCTATTTTATTGCGGCTGAGATGAACCGCTCGTTGTCCCGCAGGCGCTTCTCCGTAGGCGAGAGCTCTATCGCTCGGCGCACTGCCGAGAGCGCCTCAATGTATCTGCCCGTGTAATAGAGGCCCAGAGAGAGATAGTCATAGGGCAGGCTGCCCCAGGACTCGGCCTCACAGATGTATGTCTTCGGCCGTTCCTCTATCCTGAGCGCAGTTCGGCACATATGTACGAGGCCGTCCCAGTCCTTTTCGGCATACAGCAGCTTTGCCATGTCAAGGTAAGGCTCGCGCAGGTGCGGGGCCTCGCCTATGGCGCGCCAGAGCCAGCGTTTGGCCTCGTCCTTCCTGCCCAGCGCGTTTTGACAGCGGGCTATGTAGCGCATGGAGGCACAGCGCTCGTCAGCCCAGGTAGCGCTAGGCATTGACAGGTGGTGCTCCAGCGTGCGGATGGCGTCCTCCCAGCGGCGGTAGAAGTAATACTCCCTGCCAAGGTAGTGCATGTTCCTGTCGTCGTCCGGGCACTCGGCGACTGACATCTCCAAAAGCGGAAGGTACTGGCTGCGCGGCTTTGTGTCGTCCGCGTGGTGATCGAGCTGGATGCCCTCGATGTAGATCTGCTTTGTCGCCGCGCCGTCCGTGCGCTCCAGCACCTCATGGACGGGGTGCGTCCAGCGGAAGCCGTGGCGGGCATGCATGTTGTTCAGCCAGAAAACAAAGCCCTCGGAGCCGTCCGGGTTGAAGTTCCAGGTGTAGCGGTAGGCAGCGCGCGTGGTTCCGGGCTCCCAAGCCGCTTCCAGCAGCGCCCGCCAGCCGGGGTGAAACAGTTCGTCAAGGTCAGTGCAGACGCAGACGTCCGCGTCCTCCGGCACCATTTCCAGCGAGCGGTTCCGCGCCCTGTCGAAGCGCCAGGGGCGAAATTCCTGTATCTCAACTATTGCCCCAGCCTCCCGCAGGAGTTGCACGGTGTCGTCCTCAGAACCTGTGTCGAGGACGTAGACCGCATCCGCCTCGGACATTGACTCCATCCAGCGCCGGGCGAATTTGCTCTCATTTTTGCATATGGCGTAGACGTATACTTTCATTTGCCCCTCCCCCTTATGGAACGAGGACGGCCATTGGCCGTCCTCTTTGGCTTATTGTTCGGCCAGTATGCCCACGCTGCGCAGGTTGGCGAGCAGTTCGTTGAACTGCGTTACAATGTCGCCCGTGCCGGTGGCATCCGAGACCGCCGCCGCAGCCCTGAGCACGGCGCCGCCGCTGGGGCCGGTGGGGCCAGTCGGGCCGGTGGGCCAGTCGGGCCCTCGCTCCGGTATCGCCAGTCGGGCCGGTCGGGCCTTCAGCGCCGGTATCGCCGGTGGGACCAGTCGGGCCGGTCGGACCTGTCTCGCCAGTCGGCCCGGTGGGGCCGGTGGGGCCTTCCTCGCCCTCGGCGCCTGTGGGGCCAGTGGGACCGGTCGGACCTGTGCCGCTCGGGCCGGTCGGGCCTGTAGGACCAGTTGGACCCTCCGCGCCGGTATCTCCGGTCGGGCCGGTCGGGCCTGTAGGACCGGTCGGGCCTTCCGCGCCGGTGTCGCCAGTCGGGCCAGTTGGGCCAGTGGGACCCGTTCCGCTCGGGCCAGTCGGGCCGGTAGCTCCGGTGTCGCCCGTCGGTCCGGTGGGACCGGTGGGACCGGTCGGGCCAGTGCCGCTGGGGCCAGTTGCGCCGGTAGCGCCAGTGGGTCCAGTCGGGCCTGTGGGGCCGGTCGGGCCGGTACCGCTCGGGCCCGTAGCACCTGTAGCGCCAGTGGGACCCGTGGGACCCGTCGGGCCAGTAGGACCAGTGCCGGAGGGGCCTGTCGCACCCGCAGCTCCGGTGGGACCGGTGGGACCAGTAGGACCAGTCGGACCAGTGCCGGAGGGACCAGTCGCACCAGTAGCGCCGGTGGCTCCTGTCGGGCCCGTAGCTCCCGTGGGGCCTGTTGGACCAGTGGGGCCCTGAGCGCCGGTAGCGCCTGTCGGGGCCGGTGACTGTCACCAGCGTGAAGTCCCGGCGAGGTGCCTGGCGTGCCGGTGGGGTTGTTGGTATTTACGTCGTACAGTGCGCCGCTGTAATACACCAGGTCGCCTATAGAATAAGGCGTGCCGGGGACGAACTGCTCTATAGTGTCGAATGCCCGCGCCCGGTAGCGCCGGTGGGACCGGTGGGACCCGTCGGACCTCTGGCCCCGGTCGGGCCGGTGGGCCCAGTCGCGCCGGTAGCGCCGGTAGCGCCCGTGGGCCCTGTGGGGCCGCTAATGCAGCAGACATGGCGGCAGCCGCGAGTGCAGTTGCAGTCGTGGTCGCAGGGTTTGACCACGTTCATATCGCAGCACTCAAGCTTGTCGCGCCAGTCTGAGTCGTTGCACTTCCGCATATGCTTACTCCCTTCACCATGGTTTCAAGGAAAATTCGGCACTTTCAACGTACCTGTATCATTGTATGCCGCCTCCGCCCCATTGTGACGGCACAAAAAAACCGCCCCCTGCATGCAGGGGGCGGCCCATGGTTATTTTATTCAGCTGATAAACATCGCGTCACCAAACGAGAAGAAGCGGTAGCGCTTTTCAACGGCCTCCTTGTATGCCGCAAGGACGTGTTCGCGGCCGGCGAGAGCGGAGACAAGCATTATCAGAGTGCTCTCAGGCAGGTGGAAGTTAGTGATAAGGGCGTCGAGGCACTTAAATTTGTAGCCGGGGTAAATGAAGATGTTGGTCCAGCCGGATTTGGCATCCATCGTACCGTCTTCATTGGCAAAGCTCTCGACCGTGCGGCAGGAGGTAGTGCCGACGCAGACGATTCGGCCTCCCGCACGCTTTGTCTCGGTTATTATACGCGCCGTCTCCTCCGGAATGATGCAGAATTCGGAGTGCATCTCGTGCTCCTCAATGTCCTCCGCCTTCACAGGGCGGAAGGTGCCGAGGCCGACGTGCAGCGTGACGAAGCATTCACGCACTCCCTTTTCAGCAATCTTCGCCAGTAGCTCTTTGGTAAAATGCAGGCCCGCCGTCGGCGCGGCGGCGCTGCCCAGCTCGCGGGAGTACACGGTCTGGTAGCGCTCCCCGTCCTCCAGCTCCGCCTTGATATACGGAGGCAGAGGCATACGTCCCAGGCGCTCCAGCACTTCGAGGAATATGCCGTCGTACTTGAACTCGATAATGCGGTTTCCACCCTCCGCGACCTCAAGAACTTCGGCTTCGAGCTCGCCGCCGCCGAAGATGAGGCGCGAGTCGGGTTTCGCCTTGCGTCCCGGGCGGGTCATGCACTCCCAGCGCCCGCCGCCGAGGTCGCGCAGAAGCAGGACTTCCACCGCCCCGCCGGTCTCCCGAGCGCCCATTAGCCGCGCAGGGAGCACGCGCGAATCATTCATCACCAGGCAGTCGCCCGGGCGGAGCAGCTCCGGCAGCTCGGAAAACACGCGATGCTCCGTCGCGCCGCTGACCTTATCCAGGCAAAGCAGCCGCGAGGCGTCCCGCCGCTCCAGCGGCGTCTGCGCGATGAGCTCTTCGGGCAGATAGAAACTAAAATCCGATGTCTTCATGCGCTGTGCCTCTGTATCAATAGGTATAGGTAGCCGACGCGAGGGTGATGTCGGTGTAGTAGAAGTTGACTATCTGGTCGTAGGTAAAGCCGTAAGTCTTGGCCATGGCGTAGGCGCCGAACTGGCTCATACCGAGGCTGTGGCCCCAGCCGCTGCCGATGAAAGTGACGCTGTCGCCATTTTCGCTTATCTCAAAGGAGATGCTCTTCAGGCCCAGCGTAGAGGTGCAGAATTCATAGCAGGCCTTTCCGCTGAAGCTGGCGCTGCGGCCGTTGGAGTCCGTGAGCTTCATGCCGATGACGTTGCCGGTGTCGGAGTAAGTGATCTCGATGCTGTCCGCAGAGGCGATGGAGAAACCAAGGGTATTCGCCTTTTCAGCCAGCTGGCTGCGTGTCAAGGTGTCGGTCCAGCTGCTGTTGGCGTTTATGCTCGCGGCAGCAGCCTCAAAGCTGTCCACCTTGCCGCGCAGATAGCCCACGGCGTTGCCTGTGATGTTCTCGCTGTCCTCCGTCGCGCCGCCGTTGGAGGAGCAGTACATGGCTGAAATAGGCTCGCCCGCGTAAAGTATGTAGATGCCGGCGGTCTGTTCCACAGCGGCGTCCGAGGTACTTGTCGCGCCGGTGAGTCCGCGGTAGACCTGGCTGTAGGTGTCGTTCGTCACGTCAAAGCCGTAGTAGGAGTTGGCGTTGAAATGGCTGGCGGCGTAGGTGCGTGCGCAGAGGGCCTGGGCCTTGAGGGCCTCTATGGGCCAGCTGCCGCTCATCTCGTAGGGGATGACGCCTTTGACGTAGTCCTCGATGTCAACTATGTTTATGACGGTGAGCTTGTCTCCGCTGCGGCGGACGTATTCAAAGTCGCCGTGGTAGCGGTAGCCCTTGAACCAGGTGACGGCAGGCTCATAGCTGCTCTGCGGGCTGACGGCGAGGTTCAGATCCTTGCCGCAGTCGAACTCAAATAGTATGGTCCCGTCCGTCGTGCGGCATACTGTGACGCAGTACTGCGAGGCGGTGTAGACCTGGCCGCCGGTACCGGACCAGCTGAGGGCGGCCTGCGCCTCGGCAGAGGTAGCATAGCTGCCGTAAAGGGCGTAATAAGCGCCGTTGTAGTAGGCCGGGAAACCGCCGTATTGCGAAGCGGCGTTGGCCGCCTCCTCAAAGCTCATGTAGCTGCCCGGCAAGAGGATGTGGTAGCAGCCAAGGCTCGCGCCGCTGCTGATGGTGACGTTTTTGTCCATCGCCATGGTTATGGCCGTCTCGGCCGTGTAGCCGACCTGGTGAAAGACGCGGTTGGAGTCGTAATACCCGAAGAGATAGCCGCTGCCGACATCGTTTTCAAGGTTGGCGGACTCAAGCGTACTGTTGCGGATGCTGCTCGTGCCGTCGTAGTAGTAGAGGCCGACACGGAACTTGGAATAGGGCAGGCTTATCCGCCCGGTCACGGAAAGGTGCTCCGGCGTAGGCGAGACCTCGTCCCTGCCCGGGCGAGTCGAGGAGCCGGAGGAACCGGAGCTGCCGCCCACGGTGGTAAGGCCGTCCGCCGTCATGACAGCGGCGTCACCCGAAACAAAAGAGGTGCCGCCCTCCCCTATCGCGTAGGCGGAGCCGAGGCCCCCGGTCAGGACGCTGTTCGAGTCGTTAACATAGATATCCCCCGCAGCGGCCGCCGGAACAGCCGGAAATAGCCCCGCGATGAACAGCAGGGCCAGTATAAATGCGGGTATGGCGTTCAATCTCTTCATTTTCATTTGTTCACCTTTTGACGTTTGTTGACTGGCATAAATGCAGGTGGTAAAATATTAAATTGCTAAAGGGCCAACAGGTTATTGCCTTTTTCGACTTATTATGTCATTATAAAGGCTGATACCGAGAAATGCAAGCGTTATGTCACCCGGTATTATTTAACTGGCCGGCGAATATAATGTTTCGCATGGCTGAAAGGAAGGAATTTGGCATGGAGAAACTCAAAGTCGGAGTCATCGGAGGAACCGGCATGGTCGGCCAGCGCTACGTGACGCTGATAGCCAACCACCCGTGGTTCGAGCTGGCCGCCATCGCGGCGAGCGCCCGCAGCGCGGGCAAAACCTATGAGGAGGCCGTGGGCGCCAAGTGGGCTCTTGACGACCCCATGCCTGAGTGCGCGAAGAAGCTCGTCGTCAAGAACGCCGCGGACGTCGCGGACGTGGTAAAAGACGTCGATTTTGTCTTCTCCGCCGTCGATATGAAGAAAGAGGAGATCCTCGCGCTTGAGGAGGAGTATGCCAAGGCCGAGTGCCCCGTCGTCTCCAACAACAGCGCCAACCGCTGGACCCCGGACGTGCCGATGGTCATACCCGAGATAAACCCGGAGCATCTCGCCGTCATCGCGGACCAGAAGAAGCGCCTTGGCACCAAGCGCGGCTTTATCGCCGTCAAGTCCAACTGCTCCATCCAGAGCTATGTTCCCGCCCTCTCCCCCTTCAGGGATACCTTCGGCCTCGACAAGATCCTTGTCTGCACCTACCAGGCAATATCCGGCGCAGGCAAGACCTTCAAGACCTGGCCCGAGATGGTCGATAACGTCATCCCCTACATTGGCGGCGAAGAGGAGAAGAGCGAGCAGGAGCCCATGAAGGTCTGGGGCCGCGTGGAAAACGGCGTCATCGTGAACGCGAAAAAGCCGCTCATCACCGCCCAGTGCCTGCGCGTCGCCGCAGCGAACGGCCACATGGCCGCAGTGTTTGTGAGCTTCGACAAGAAGCCCACGATGGACGAGATGAAGGCCGTCTGGGCGTCCTATAAGGGCCGCGCCCAGGAGCTGGAGCTGCCCAGCGCGCCGAAGCAGTTCCTGCGCTATTTCGAGGAGCCCGACCGTCCGCAGACGAGGCTCGACCGTATGAACGAGGGCGGCATGCAGATAAGCATCGGCCGCCTGCGCCCCGACACGCAGTATGACTACAAGTTCGTCTGCCTCTCTCACAACACCCTGCGCGGCGCCGCCGGCGGGGCCGTCGAGCTGGCCGAGCTGCTCTGCGCCGAGGGTTATATAAGCGCAAAGTAAGCCCTAACATCTGAAGGAGGTTTGTAAAATGGCCAAGACACCGATATTCACCGGCTCATGTACCGCCATAGTCACGCCATACCTCGAAAACGGCGTCGATTACGAGAAATATGCCGAACTCATCGACTTCCAGTACGAGGGCGGCACCTCCGCCATCCTCGTCTGCGGCACGACGGGCGAGAACCCGACGCACACCGAGGAAGAGCACAACAAGCTCGTCGAGCTCACCGTCAAGAAGTGCGCCGGGCGCATGAAGACCATCGTCGGCGTCGGCGGCTATAATACCGCCCACGTCCTGGAGCAGGCCAAGCAGGCCGAAGCCTGCGGCGCGGACGGCATCCTCATGGTCACGCCCTACTATAACAAGAGCACACAGAAGGGCCTAATAGAGCACTTCACCTACGTCGCTGACAGGGTCAGCGTGCCGATGATCCTCTACAACGTCCCCGGCCGCACCGGCATAGGCATCAAGCCCGCCACCTACAAGGCCCTCTCCAAGCACCCGAACATCAACGGCGTCAAGGAGGCCAGCGGCAACATCGCCGAATTCGCCCTCACCCGCTCCATATGCGGGGATGACCTGGTGTTCTGGTCCGGCAACGACTCAGACACCGTGCCGATGATGGCTCTTGGCGCCGTTGGCGTCATATCCGTGGCCTCGAACATCATCCCCAAGGACGTGGCTAAGCTCTGCGAGCTGGGCCTCGCGGGCGACTTCAAGGCCGCCGCCGCGGAGTATTTCCGCCTGGCCGACTTCTTCGACAAGCTCTTCATCGAGACGAACCCCATCCCCGTCAAGACCGCCATGAACGTTGCGGGCATGAACGTCGGCAAGCTGCGTCTGCCCCTCGTTGATATGGACCCGGCCAACCTTGAAAAGCTCAAGGTCTCCATGCGCGGCGTGGGCCTCGAAGTGTAATCCACAGATACAAAGAGGGAATCCATATGCTAAAGATGATAGTCTCCGGCTGCAACGGACACATGGGCCAATGTGTCGTGTGCGGCTGCGCGGAGCTGGAGGGCGTGGAGATAGTCGCGGGCTTCAACCGCACGCCGGTGAAGAAAAACTGCTTTGAGGTCTACTCCGACCCCATGAGCTATGAGGGGCCCGCGGATGTCGTCGTCGATTTTTCGAACCCCGCAAATCTTGACGGGCTGCTGGAATTCTGCCTGCTGCGGAAAATACCCATCGTCCTGTGTACGACGGGTTACTCTGAGGAGCAGCTGAAGGATATTGAGAAAGCCGCGGCGCGCATACCGGTGTTCAAGTCCGGCAACATGTCGCTGGGAATAAACCTCATGATGCAGCTCGTGAAGCGGGCCTCCGCCGTGCTGGGCGAGAGTTTTGACGTCGAGATAGTGGAAAAGCACCACCGCCGCAAGGTGGACGCGCCGAGCGGCACGGCCCTGATGCTGGCAGACGCCGCCGCCTCTTCCCTGCCCTATAAAGCCGAGGAGGTCTTCGAGCGGCACAGTGTCCGGCAGCCTCGACGGCGCGAGGAGATAGGCATCTCCTCCATCCGCGGCGGCACCATCGTCGGCGAGCACGAGGTCATCTTCGCCGGGCATGACGAGGTGTTCGAGATGAAGCACTCGGCGCTCTCCCGCGAGGTCTTTGCCAGCGGCGCAATAGCCGCGGCGAGGTTTATCGCCGGGGTAAAGGCTCCGGGCATGTATAACATGGACGACTTGCTCAGAGATGTCATGAAATGAAAAAGGCGCCCTCCGGGAGTTCCCGGAGGGCGTTGCTTTTATATCTTATTTCACTCCGCAGTCATGGCTTCGAGCGTCATGGCGGCGAGCTCAGGCATCGTTATTCCCAGTAGCTCCGCCCCCTTGGCAATGATGTCTCTGGAACAGCCTGCGGCGAACTTCTTGTCCTTGAACTTTTTCATAACGGACTTCGCGTCCATGCCTTCAAAACCAGTGGGGCGCATGAGGGAAGCGGCCCAGATGAGGCCCGTGAGCTCGTCCGTAGCAAAGAGTATCTTCTCCATGTAGCGCTCCGGCTCGGCGTCGCTGCATATCCCCCAGCCGTGACTGACTACGGCGTGAACAACGCCTTCGTCTATGTCCAGCTCGCGCAGCAGCACGTCAGCGCGCTTGCAGTGCTCCTCGGGCCATTGCTCGAAGTCTATGTCGTGCAGGATACCGACTGCCTGCCAATAGTCCTCCATGCCCGGGTCATACTTGCCGGCCAGGTAACGCATGACCTTGCCGACGGTCTCAGCGTGCTGGATGTGGAAGGCTTCTTTATTGTAGCGCTTGGTCAGTTCGAGGGCCTGTTCCGGCGTGGGAATATAGCTCATATGTCCTTACCTCCACAAAACTTGATTGCATAATATTACGCCAGTTTTGCGGAAAATGCAAGCTATTTCCCATCCTTATACCCGCACACGGCGCGGTTTGACACGGCGTCGAGCCAGCAGCGCAGGCCCTTCGGCTCCGTCACGCGGAACATATGGGCAAGCTCCGGCATGTTCGGGCATATCTCCGGAAACTTGTCTGGAAGCTCATCAAGCAGCTCCGGGCGGTAGCTGAGGGTGCGGCGGTCGTTCCATATGGCGCAGTAGAAGATCTCCGCCTCTACGAGGTCCTGAAACATGTGGCTGCCGTAGCTCAGCTCCGGCATGTAGCCCGCCCTGTCGTCCGACACCTCGCAGACCCCGGCAAAGCCCGAGATGTCCGCAAAACTGCACGGCACGCCCAGCTCCGGAGAGCTGGTGCCGAGCCTGCCCGGCGCGAGCAGGAGGATTTTCTTGTCCTTGCCCTTATAATAGCGGTTTATAAGCCCCACAGCTGTGGCGGCCATGCGTTTTTTGGAATAGGGATATTCGTAGTACGCCTTGGCGTCTATTTGGATAACGACGTCGATGTCCGTCACCGTGGACATGCCCATGGAGGAGTCGTCCAGGCTGAAGAAGGTGTCCTCCTCCGGTAGCTCCGGCACCACCACCTTGCCGCCCGGCTGGCCAACGTATAGCGGGCGGCATTGGAGCAGGTTTATGACAAAATCGCCGTATTCGTCCGTGTTGACGGCGTATTCTATGTCAACCGGCGTGCCGTAGACGTTTTCCAGCGTCTTGAGCAGGGACTGCATGATTTGCGGGAAGCGCGTGCGCTCCAGCAGGCCCTGGCAGCTTATGAACCAGACCTCGTCGCGGATGCCTATTTCACGCAGGGAGGCTTCGGCCTCATAGTCGCGCTCGAACATCAGGTCGTGAAACCAGTCGGGCAGGAAGTGGTGGACGACGTCCATGCTTACGCTGCGGAAGGCCTGGCGTTCGCGGTCGATGACGTCCACGTTGTGCTGGGAGAAGCGGTGCATATCCGCGACATTTGCGTGAGTGCGCGCAGCCGGGCGGTCGAGGTTTACGAGCCGCGGGTAGTCGTCCTCCGTCCTGTCCACCGCCTTGGTGCCGAGGCCGACGACAAGGCGAAGCATGCCCGCCGTGGGGTCGGCGTCGTGGCTGGTCTTGTAAAGGCAGCGGCTGTAACCCACGCCCGCGACTCCGGGTAGGTAGTACGGCCCGGCCCAGGAACCTGAGACGCGCTGGACGAGGATGGACATCTGCTCGTCCTTCTTCTCCAGCCCGCGCTGGAGGCGGTATTCCAGGGCGGAAATGTCCATTGTGCTGGCGTAGACCTTGCGCACTGCGTCTTCAAAGGCGGCCAGGCGCTTTTCCAGCGGCCCGAAGTTCACGCAGAACACGGACTCATACTTCCCCGCAAAGGCGTTGCCGAAGCCGTCCTCAAGAAAGCTCGAAGAGCGTACTATGATGGGGCTCTGCCCGTAGTACGAGAGCATGGCCTTGAACTGTTCGCGTATGTTCTCCGGGAAGCTGCCGGAGAGCAGGGCCTGCTTGAGCTCCTCCGCCTTGGCAAAGTAGCCCTCTTCAGTGCGCTGCTCTATGCGGGTCTTCCAGCAGTTGTTGCTGACGATGTAGGTGTAGAAGACATCGGAGCCTATATAGAATGAGTCGTGCGGCTCGTTGTGCTCCCGGAACTCGGGCAGGCAGACGTCGGCTATTTTGCGGGCCAGCAGCATGCCGCAGGCCTTGCCGCCTATGGCGCCGCTGCCTATCATGCGGTCCCGCAGGGAGAAATAGTCCTTCGGCTCGAAGAGCTGGTGGATGAGCTTCTGGACGTTGGGGTCCTTGGACATCATGCTCTCGAGTATCTTGCGCTCCGTCTCGTCCCGGAAGCGGCCGCGGCCGAACTCCAGCTTGGCAAGGGCGAAAAAGCGGTCGTGGCTGTCCAGGTTCTGGTCCTGCGTGTGGGCCGAGATGTCGTCCAGCAGCTTGTAGTAGCGGCTGAGGGCAACGCCGCCGTCCAGGGGCTTGAACGGGCCTCCGCTGCGGCTGACGTGCGGCAGGTAGATGTTGACGGACTCGCGGTCCATCGCCTTGAGCGTGTGTATGTACACAGCGCTGTCGCTGGTGTATACGTCTATCAGCACCTGTGTCGTGTCGCGGATGCTGGCCATTGTCTCAAACGAGTGACGCCCGCGTATGACCGGGAAATAGGCCACAGTGTTCAGCTCATAGAGGTAGGGACAGGTGACGCGGAAGAAGTTGCCCATCATCTGGTCCGTGTGCCAGGCGACCTGAAGCTCTGACAGGCAGTCGAAAATGTAAAATGCGCCCTCCCCTTCCTCGGTTATGCGGTTGTAGATGTCAACGGTGAAGGGCTCAAATCCCTGCATGGGGTCGAACTCAAATACCTTCAAGCCCGGTCCGGGGCTGAACATACTCTCATGCCGCGTGTAGTGCATGTAAATAAGGTTGCGTCCATCCTTCATCGCCTGCCTTGCGAAAGCCTCCGCAAACAGGCGGTATTCATCCAGTCCCGACACCTGCCAGACCACGTTGTCGCCCATGCGGATGTAGTCGAACACCTCGTCCACACCGGGATATCCGCTCGGTATCCTCTCAAAAGCCACGTTCTCGCCTCCCTTTTTGTCTGCTTTGCATATATTCTACTATATATCGAGAGGAATTTCATCACATTTTTTACACTTTTTTCACAGCGGCAAAATAAAAAAGCCCCGCTCATATGCGCGGGGCCAAGTCAGGCTTAGTTATTTACCCAGGCTCTCGTCCAGGGCGCGGCGCACGGCGCGGAAGATGTTCTCGTAGCCCGTGCAGCGGCAGAGGTGTCCGGCAAGCTGCTTGCGGAGCTGCTCGTCCGTCAGGTCCTCGCCGCGGTTCAATATCTCCTGCCCTGTCAGCAGGAAACCAGGCGTGCAAAAGCCGCACTGTATGGCGCCCTCGTCCACAAAAGCCTGCTGTATGGGCGAAAGGCTCCCGTCCGGGCGGGTCAGGCCGTCAACGGTGAGGATGTCCTTCCCGTCCGCCCATGCGGCAAGGTAGATGCAGGAGTTGTAGGTCTCCCCGTCAACGAGCACGGTGCAGGCACCGCACTCACCTACCTCGCAGCCTTTTTTCACGGAGGTGAGCGAAAAGTCGTCCCTCAAAAGGTCGGTCAGCGAGGCGCGGACGTCCACCATCTTGTCCACCGCCCTGCCGTTTATCGTGCAGCGTATGCGTTTGAACTGTCTGTCCATCACAGCCTCCCTCCCGCTCTCAGGACGCTCTCCCGCAGGGCGCGCAGGGCGCACTCCTCCGCCACGTGCAGGCGGAAGGTGCGGCTGGCGCGCCATGAATCGCGCGGGCTTATCTCGGCCACGGCGGCGCGGGCAAACTCGCGTGCTGTCTCCTCCGTGCAGGGCGCGCCGGCGAAGGCGCGCTCCGCGCCCGGGCAGCGGCAGGGCACCGGCCCCGCCACGCCGTAGGCTATGCGCAGCCGCTCAAAGCTCCGCCCGTCCCCGGAGAGGCGGACGTTCACGGAGCAGCCGAGGGTGGAGATGTCCAGCGCCTCGCGCATGGAATATTTGATGTAGCGCCCGAAGCAGCGTTCCCAGCTGATGCGCGGGATGTATATCGCGGTCAGCAGCTCGTCCGCACGCACGTCCGTCCTGCCCGGCCCGAGGTAAAATTCGGCTATTCCGAGCCGCCTTGTCCCGCCCGCGCCGCTGAGCTCCAGCTCCGCGTCGTAGGCGAACAGGGTCGGCGCCGTGTCGGCCGAAGTCACGCCGTTGCAGACGTTGCCGCCGACGGTGCCGATGTTGCGTATCTGAGGCCCGCCGACCTCGTCCGCCGCCTCGCCCAGGACGGGCATCCGCTCCCTTATGAGCGTATCGGCGGCGAGCTGTGAAAAGCTCGTGAGCGGCCCGATCTTCAGCGTCCCGTCCGGCATTTCGCAGACGCCAGCGAGCTCCGCAATGCCGCGGATGGAGATGAGCTCTACACCGTGCAGCTTGCCGTCCCGTATCTTCACGAGCAGGTCGGAGCCGCCCGCGATCAGCCTCGCCTCCGGGTGGGCGCGGCGGAGCTCGATCGCCTCCGCGACGGAGGCGGCCTCGTACAGCGCAGCTATATCATACATCGGCTTTGCCTCCTTCCTGCGCCCTGAAAAGGGCTTCCGGCGTTATGGGTATGGCGTTGAAGGCCAGGCCCGTGGCCTGCAATATCGCATTGCGTATGGCCGGCGCAGGCGGGCAAGCCGGCGGCTCGCCCAGGGCCTTGGTGCCAAAGGGGCTGGTCGGCTCTGCATTCTCGCAGAAGAGCGCTTCCATGCGCGGGTGGTCCATGAAGGTGAGCAGCTTGTAGTCGAGCAGGTTCGCGTTGAGCGGCCTGCCGGTTTTCTCGTCAAACAGAAGCTTTTCCGACAGCGCGTAGCCCAACCCCATCGACATGCCGCCATGTACCTGCGCCTCAGCGAGCTTGGGGTTCACCAGCTTGCCGCAGTCGTGTACGTTCATAAGACGCAGGACCTTGACCTTGCAGAGCTTCATATCCACCTCCACCTCGGCATAGGAACAGCCGAAGGAGTAGGCGTTGGACTTTATCTGTGCCGTGGCCTCGGCAGTGATGTGCCGGCTGTCCTCCATCGAGTAGAGGGCCTCCGTTGCAAGCTCAGCAAGGTCCATGAGCACCTCGCCGTCCGGCTTGCGTACTATTCTGCCCTCAACTAGGTCCAGATTCGAGACAGGCATCCGCGTGAGCTTGTGCGCGTAGTCGAGGATACGCTCGCGCAGCAGCGCGCCGGTCTTGGCAATGGCAAAGCCGCCCACATAGGTCTGGCGCGAGGCGTAGGCCCCGCTGCCGTAGGGGGTCACATCCGTGTCCTGCGACGAGACGACGTGAACGCTCCCGAAGGGGACGCCCACGGCGTCGGCGGCCATCTGTGCGTAAACAGTGTCGCAGCCCTGGCCTATCTCAGTCTCACCAGTCTGCACCTGGATGGAGCCGTCCTGATTGAGCACCATGCGGCAGGAGCTGCTCTCCAGCGAGATGGGCCAGACGCCGGTGTTGTACCAGTAGAGCGCCATGCCCACGCCCCGGCGGATATCCCCGTCTGCGGCTTTGAATACTCGGCGTGCAGCCGCTCAAAGTCCGTGGCCTTTGCGCCCGCCTCCATGCAGGCGCGGAAGCTGTCGCTCCAGTTAACGTTTTTGGAAAACTCGTCCTTGTAGCCCTTGGGCATGGCTATCTTTCGGCGCAGCTCCAGCGGGTTCATGTTCAGTGCCTTGGCCACATCGTCGATGTGCGCCTCCCCCGGCGAAAGGTTGGGCCCTTGGGGGGGTTAGCTGGCCAGGCTGAGGCCGCGCATCGCGCCCGCGGGCGGGAGGTTGGTGAAGGCAGTCCAGGAGTCGCACTCTATGTTCGGGCAGGGGTAGATCTGCGGGAAAGAGTTCATCCCCTTGGCGGCTATGCCGTGCCCGTGCGAGGCGTAAGCGCCCTGATTCGACCAGCACTCCAGCTTTCGCGCGGCAAATGTGCCGTCCGGGCGCACCCAGGAAATGATGTGGCTGCGTATGGCGTGGCGGACGCGGTTGCAGTGGAAGGTCTCCTCCCGCGTACACTCTATGCGCACGGGCCTGCCGCCGAGCTGAGTGGTCAGCCAGGCGCAAAGCGGCTCATACAGCGCGTCCTGCTTGTTGCCGAAGCCGCCGCCGATGTAGGGCTTGATGATGCGCACCCGCCCCCAGGGAATGCCCAGGGCCTGGCCGACGATGCGGCGGACGATGTGCGGTATCTGTGTGGAGGTGACGACCACGACGCGGCCGCCATCCATATAGGCCCAGCAGTTGTGATTTTCGATGTGGCAGTGCTGGACGGTGGGCGTGTCGTACCAGCCTTCGACCTTGATGAGCCCCGGCTCCTTGATGGCCGCCTCGTAGTCGCCCATCCTCACGCTGCTGTGACCGAGGACATTCCCCGGGAAAGCCTCGTGCAGCTGCGGCGCACCCGGCTCCATTGCCTTCTGGACGTCAAGAACGAAGGGCAGCGGCTCGTACTCGACCTCTATCTCCCGCAGGGCCTTCTGCGCCGTAAGCTCGTCCTGCGCGACGACCACGGCAATCTCGTCGCCCCAGAAGCGGACGTGGTCCGTGAGCAGCAGCCTGTCCGCCACATCCTGGTGCTCCGGCTCCGTAGACCAGGGGTGGCCCGCGGTCGGGAAATAATTCTTCGGCACATCGAAGCAGGTGAAGACTGCCTCGACCCCATCCATCGCCCGCGCTTTCTCAGCGTCGATGCGCTTTACCAGCGCGTGGGCCTGCTCCGCGTGAAGTATCTTTGCCGTCAGCGCCCTCCTGTCGCAGAGGTCGGCGGCGTACATGGCGCGGCCTGCGGCCTTGTCGCGCGCGTCCACGCGCGGCACGGATCTGCCAACATAGCTCAAGCAGCGCTCCCCCTTCCGTGATCCATATCTTCTTATATTATATCCTTAGTCGGTTCGACCTGCAACAACATCCTTGACGCGCGGCGGCTTTACCTCTATACTTTTACCAGCAAATCTTGGGAGGCGTCGCATGGAAAGGCCGCAAATAGGCTGTATACTCATGGCTGCAGGAGCCTCGACGCGTTTCGGCTCGGACAAGCTGGCAGCGGAGCTGGGCGGGCGGAGCCTGCTGCGCCGCGCCTGCGAGGCTGTGCCTGCCGCGCGCTTTCGCCGCGTCTGCATTGTGACGGCGCGTGCCGAGGGCGAGGCGCTGGCGCGCGAGTTCGGCTTTCAGCTGGTGCGCAACGACCGGCCGGAGCTGGGCGCGAGCCTGACGGTGCGCCTCGGACTCTCTGCCCTTCAGGACTGCGACGCCGCGCTCTTCATGACCGCCGACCAGCCGCTGCTGCGGCGCGAAACGGTGGAGCGCCTTCTGGACGCCTGGTCGCGCGAGCCGGGGCGCATCGCCGCTCTCGCCCACAGCGGCGTGCGCGGGAACCCGGTCGTCTTCCCAGCCGCCTGCTTCCCCGAGCTGATGACCCTGGAAGGCGACCGCGGCGGCTCCGCCGTGATAAAGCGCCACCCCGGGTCCCTGCTGCTGGTCGAAGGCGAGGCTCGTGAGCTTATGGATGTGGACTATTTATCAGACCTTGAAAGCCTGAAGGAGTGAGAGAAAATGAAGCGTATCACGGCAATTCTGCTATGTTTCCTGCTGGTTTTTTTCGTCTCCGCCTGCGGTTCAGTGGTTTCCCCCTCCCCCGCCGCCTCGGCAGCCGTACCTCAGACGCCCGAGCCCACCCCGGCGCCGGACTACAGCCTCCAGGCCGCGGAGGCTGCAAACACCTGCGTAGTCAATATGTTCACCCTCGGTTACGACGACGCACGGGTCACACGCTTCGACTTCAACTCCGACGGCGTGGAGGACTGGCTGGTCTTCAAGCAGACTGAAAACCCCCCAGGGCGCGTGGCTGACGCTCGACGGCTCTGAGCCTGCCTACTGTCCCGTAATCCTCTATGATTCCAGCGCGGCCGGGGACATACACCTCTACTATTCTGCCCCCCTCGGGACTGCGGTCTTAAATAAGTTTTACTCCACCGCGGGCTATTCCGAGTCCGTATACTACGGCTTTGACGGCTTCGTCGGCGCTGAGCTGGCCTATTTCAAGAGCAGCTGGGATGAGGGCGACGTCTGGCAGCTCCAGGGTGTGATGTGTACCCAGGAGGAGATGGACGCCTACATAGCCTCTCTTTCGCTCAGCGAACCCGGCGAAAGCGTCTCCGTCAGCGGATACCGTGAGTTCAGTCTCGACCTGCCCTCGGAGGCGCTGGGCGATGTCGCGCGAAAGCTGGACGCCCTGTCTTTCGCCTCCTGCCTGGCCTCCGGCGACATTGACGGCGACGGGCAGGCGGATTACATGTTCCGGCTCAGCCGCGAATACTACGGCGTCGAGTGCCTGGGCGAACTCTATCTCATGAGCGGCAGCCTGCTTACGGACTACGACAGCTACGCCGCAGGCACATGGACGGACTGTTACCTCATCTTGAGCTCAAACAGCGGCAGTCCCAAGGGCAGCGTGGTATTTGACCATTTGGACTATGAGGCTCGTTTCCGCGAGGCAGTCTTCGCCTCCGGTGCCGAGCTTGCGGGCCTCGGCGCGGATGGGCAGTACAGGCTGCGCCTTTATTCCGACCTCATGTCCGAGACCGCGGGCGGCTGGCTGGCCTATGCTGAGCTCATGCAGCGCGTGACCGTCACCGACGAGGCGCTTCGTGCATCGCTTGGCGATGAGTACGACGTGAGTTACGGAGACGGATACGAACGAATATATGCCGAAGAGGCGGACTTTATCTATTACCGCCACTCCGAAGATGAGCCCTGGACGGTCTGCTATATGTCCGAACTCGCAGCAACGGACCGCATCGCCTCCGGCGTTGTCTTTGTCCCGGACACGGCGGGGTTTGACGACTGGTACTGCGAGACGATGTTCGGCATCGCCCGTGAGGTCGCCACTTTGCCGGAGCTCTTCGACATGCCCGGCGATTTCCCCTCGCTTTACAGCGAAGAGGTACTTGTAGATGTATCCGGCGGCGAAATAACGCTCGTCACGCTCCCCTACTCACCGTAAAATGCAAAAAAGCCCCCGATTCGTGAGGAATCGGGGGCTTTTCAGCGCTTTCAGTGCTTCTTGCTGTAATATGTGTCCTCCAGCGGGAGGCTGGTGCGGAACTTGCCGTCGCGGAAGTAGTATGCGCCCTGAACGGCGGGGGCCGTCGGGATGGCGGATATCTCGCCTATGCCCTTGGAGCCGTAGGCGAAGGGCAGCAGCTCGTCCTTCTCGACGTAGATGGCATGGATATCGGGGATCTGCGTAGAGTGCAGCAGGCCGAGAGTGCCGTAGCGAGCCGTGGGAACGCAGTCCTCCAGCGGAAAAGTCTCGGTCAGGGCATAGCCCATGCCCATGAGCACGCCGCCCTCAATCTGGCCCTGAATGGAGGTGGGGTTCACGACCCTGCCGGAGTCGTGCGCCGCATAGACCTCCTTGACCTTGCCCTCGTCGTCGAGCACGACGACGTGTGCGGCGAAGCCGTAGGCCACGTGGCTCTTCGGGAAGGGCACGTCCGCGCCGAGCTTGTCGGTGGGGTCAAAGAACTCCGCAAAATACTCCTTACCCTCCAGCTTGGAGAGGTCTCCGCCCGCCTCGTCGAGGTCCTTTTTGAGGTCCACGGCGGCCATGCGCACGGCCTCGCCGGTGATGAGGGTCTGGCGGGAGCCGGAGGTAGTGCCGGAGTCGGGCGAGAGCTCGGAGTTGCTGCCCATATTCTTCATCTGGGACAGCGGCAGGCCCGTGGTCTGGGCCAGCTCCTGCAGGAAGATGGTGGCGCAGCCCTGGCCGATATCGGAGGCCGCGGAGTAGAGCTGGACAACGCCGTCGTGTACCTCAAGACGGCAGCGGCCCTTGTCGGGCAGGCCGACGCCGACGCCGGAATTCTTCATGGCGCAGGCAATGCCGACGCGGCCGGGATTGGCGTCATAGGCGGGCTTGACGGCCAGCAGGCACTCCTTGAGCGCCGTGGAGACGTCCGCTATCTGCCCGTTGGGCAGTACCTTGCCCGGCTCGATGGCGTTGCGGTAGCGGATCTCCCAGGGGGAGATGCCGACCTTCTCGGCCAGGAGGTTTATTATGCTCTCAAGCGCAAATTCGCTCTGCGTAACGCCGAAGCCGCGGAAAGCGCCCGCGGGCGGGTTGTTGGTGTAGTAGCTGTAACCACGAATGTCGGTGTTCTGGTAGCAGTAGGGGCCGACAGAGTGGGTACAGGCGCGCTCCAGAACGGGGCCGGAGAGCGAGGCATAAGCGCCGGTGTCGAAGTAGATTTCGCAGTCGAGGCCGGTGAAGATGCCATCCTCGTCGCAGCCGAGAGTGAAGGTGGCCTCCATGTAGTGGCGCTTCGGGTGGAAGTTGATGGACTCCTGCCTGGAGAAGCGGAACTTGACGGGCCTTCCCACCTTCAGCGCGCAGAGCACGGCCACGTGCTGGGCCGACACGTCCTCCTTGCCGCCGAAACCGCCGCCGACGTATTTGTTCTCGACCACGACGCGGCGCTGTTCCCAGCCGAGCATGATTGCAATCTCCTTGCGGGTGTCGTAAACGCCCTGGTCGGAGGTGTAGACCTTGACGCCGTCCTTGTACGGGAAGGCGACAGCACACTCGGGTTCGAGGAAAGCGTGCTCAGTGAAGGGGGTGACGAAGCTCTTCGTCACGGTGTACTTGGACTCCGCCAGCGCCTTCTTGGCGTCGCCGCGTACGACGTGGCGCTGCTGGCAGAGGTTGCCGTTGGGGTGCAGCTTCGGCGCGCCCGGGGCCTTGGCCTCCTGGACGTTGCGCACGGGCTCAAGGACCTCATAATCGACCTTCACGAGCTTGCGGGCCTTGTCAACTATCTCCTGTGTCTCGCCGACGACGAGGCAGATGGCGTCGCCCACCATGCGGGTTATATCGCCCTTGGCTATCATGACGTCCCAGTCCTGCTGGATGTGTCCGACCTTGTTGTTCGGCACGTCCTCCGCCGTCAGGACGGCGAGGACGCCGGGGAGCGCCTCGGCCTTGGAGGTGTCTATGTCCAGTATGCGGGCCCGGGCGTACTTGGAGCGCACCGCGCCGCCGTAGACCATGCCCTCCATCTCGATGTCGTCGCAGTACTCGCCGTAGCCGAGGACCTTCGGGCGCACGTCGGTGCGGAAGGCACGCTGACCGACGCCGAACTCGTCGCCCTTTTCAAGCTCGGGGTCAATTTCAGCGTCGCCGCGCAGGATGGCGGCCGCGAGGGTGATGCCCTCGATTATCTTCTTGTAGCCGGTGCAGCGGCAGATGTTGCCGCGCAGGGCGACCTTTATCTGGTCCTCGCTGGGGTCAGGCACCTTGTCTATGAGCGCCTTGCCGGCCATGACCATGCCCGGTATGCAGAAGCCGCACTGGACCGCGCCCACCTTGCCGAAGGCATAGACAAAGGCCTCCTGCTCGTCGTGGGTCAGGCCCTCGACGGTGACTATGCTGCGGCCCACGGCCTTCTTGGTCGTGAGGACGCAGGACTTGACGGCACGGCCGTCCACAATGATAGTGCAGGTGCCGCAGGCGCCCTCGCTGCAGCCGTCCTTGACGGACTTGAGGTTCAAATCGTCGCGGAGATAGCGCAGGAGGGGCTTGTCCTCTGTGGTGCTGCGGGTAATGCCGTTTACTTTGAATACGTACTCAGCCATTGTGTCCACCTCCGTTTACTCAAAGCTGCGGCCCGAGAATGCCGAAAGCGTCCTTTATGACGCCCCTCGGGCACTTCGAGGCGCACATGCCGCAGGAGACGCAGAGGCTCTCGTCTATGACAGGGTGGTTGTCCTCAAGCCTGATGGCCCCCATGGGGCAGTTTTTCACGCATATTCCGCAGGCGATGCAGCCCGCATCGCAGACCTTGCGGGTCTCCGGGCCGCTGTCGCGGCTGCTGCACGAGACGACGATGTTCTGTTCCGCCGGCACGAGGCGGATAATGCCCTGCGGGCAGGCCTTGACGCACAGTCCACAGCCGATGCACTTCGACCTGTCCACCTCGGCAACGCCCTTTGCGCCGACCTTGATGGCTCCCAGCTTACATGCCGCGGCACAGCTGCCCAGTCCCAGACAGCCCCAACGACATTCCAAAATCCCCCCGGGATAGTCCGCAAGCGCCTGGCGGCAGTCCCCTGTCAGCGCCTCGCGCGGCACCTTGCGCTTTGCGAGCTCGCCCCCGGAACAGCCGACAGCCGCCACCTTTTTTGCCTTCTGCGCCATTGTCAGTCGCCCCTTCCACCTCAGCTTAAATTTTTTCATAGAGCACAAATTCTTTTAGATTATCATACTATAAACAAACACAAAACACAAGGGGTCAGGCTGAGCTTTTTTTGTAAAATTCCGTGATTCTTTTTAGAGGTAAACGCCATGCTTAAAACGCCCGCCCGTTTCCGGGCGGGCGCTTGGTTCATGTGTTGTTTTAGGCTTCGAGATAACGCATAATGAGCGTCGCTGCGGCGGCGCGGCTGGCGCTCGCCGCAGGGCTCACAGCGCCCGTCTCGTCGCCCTCGATGAGGCCGGTGGCCCAGGCCCAGCACATGGCCTGCTGCGCCCAGGCGCTGATGCTGCCGCGTCCGGCACACGGCTGAGGTCAGCCGTATACACTGGCTCGCCCGCGAGGCGCCACAGCATTGTAACGAACTCCTCACGCGTGATGGCCGCGTCCGGGTTCTCGCCGTCGGAAATGCCCTTGGCTGTAGCCCACTCCTGGGCCTTTGCATACCAGCTCGCACCGCCGTCGGTGTCCACACCGCTGGCGCGGGCAAGAATGGTCCAGACCATGGCGCGGGTCAGCGTGCCGTTCGGAGCGAAGGAGCCCTCCGCGACGCCGTCCATGAGGCCCTTGGCGCAGACGTATTCCACGGCCTCGTAATACCAGTCGGAAGCGGTGACGTCGCCGAAGTCCACGGCGGGCGTCTCAGGCTTCGGCTCCGGCTCCGTGGGCTTGCTCTCGGGCTGGCCCGGGTCAGTCGTGCCGCCCTGTGACCCGCCAAAGCCGGGGAAAGTGCCCGAGTCGGGATGGGACACCCAGGAGGCGGTAAAAGTCATGTTGCCGTCCACCTTGACGCTGTCGCCGGCGCTGTAGCTCTCGCCGCCGCACTGCCAGCCGAGTAAGGCGTAGCCGCTCCTGTCTGCGTTGGGAAGAGTCGTGTTTTCGCCCTTGATGACGTTGTAGTATTTGACAACGTCGCCGAAGCCGTAGTCAAGGGTGACGACCCAGTTGTTCGGCATCTGACCGCCGCCGGAGACGAGGCCCTCGGTCTCTCCGTTTTCGTAGTAGATGCCCTCATTGTCCAGTGTACCGTCGATGACGACCTTGCCGTTATTCGTCATCGTCGCGCCCGCCTCGACCGTGAGCGTACTGCCCTCGGGTACAGTAAGCGTGCTGCCCTCAGGGACGGTGAGCGTGGCACCCGCAGGTACGACGGCGCCGTCCGGGGCCTTCGCGCTGCCCTCTACCGTGCCGGCCGTGCCGGTGAACACAACGTTGTTCGAGGTGTCAATGCCCTCATAGCTGCTGCAATCCAGCCAGCAGTTGTTGACGTTCACTTTTCCTTCTATGCTGCGGCCAACAGCTTTGGCGGTTGAAGTGAACACGCAGTCGTGTATGTTCAAATCTTCGTATCCCACGGCGACGGCGTAGTCGCTCTCGGCCTTGACTGTGACAATGCCGCCGCTGATGTTCAGCTTATAATCGGAATAAATTCCGGCGTAAATCCTGTAGGTATCGCTCGTGACGCCGCCGCTGTAGGCGTCGAGGCTGCCGCCGCTGATGCTTATGTCGCCGTCGCAGTACACCGCATAGTCCCCGGCTGCGCTGAGGATAACCTCACCGCCGGAAATGTTCAGCTGATATCCAACGCTCAGAGCC
>ENA-OQCL01000251-OQCL01000251.1-human-gut-metagenome-genome-assembly--contig:-NODE-251-length-28228-cov-17.485997_pt1 | contig 28228 bp, 26 predicted proteins | sample MGYA00242502_ERZ504586 | MGnify/ENA primary metagenome ERZ504586 (study PRJEB26092, sample SAMD00036316) | human gut metagenome | host: Homo sapiens | study: EMG produced TPA metagenomics assembly of... | reverse complement strand
ACGCCGGTTCCCAAAGAGTAGTTCGTAAGCTATGTTTGAATGCCAAATCGCTTCGGACGGGAAAATGTCCTCTTTGTGAGCAAGATATTTTTAACACCCTAATGGTTCGGGTTAATTCCTCGATTTCCCGCGAAGACGCACTTCTTTTAAGCAATGATCTTGGGCGCGATATTAACGAATTGGACCGTAAGATTGCCACTGAAGAAGAGAGATATAAATCGAAATTATCCGAGCTTGCTGTGCTGAAAGGCGAAAAGTGAACCTAGTGAAGCGCGATAACTTAACAGCAGTCCAAATCGAGGGTTTCGTTCAACTGAACAAGCGACTTCTTGACGAATGTGCTGAATTCATTACCACTCTTGAAGAAAGCCGTAACGATCTTGATAAGATTAAAAAACAACTCAATTCTTACAGCAGTAAGAAAAGCGAAATCGACAAACGTTTTGTTGAGTTAACACGTGAACATATAACGGAACTCAATCTTAGATCATTGATAAGCAAAGATTAAAATGTTAATTCAAAGATTGAGGCGGCGGCAGCAATGCCCCTTAGCCACCCTTGCGTGGTATTTGACGCTATTGGATTTGAAGAAAGAATTTAATGAACAATTGGTAGAACTTCCAGTTGTTCTAGATAGCCCGTTGAATATCGAAGCGGATGATGAAAAATACTATCGGCAATACAGCCTGATATTCAGCACTTTTATTTACCAGGGTCAGATGATCGTGTCAGGGCTTAATTTAGCCGACTCTGAGGTTGTCCCTCGGAACGCAAATATCATTATTCTCAATAATGAGAAATATCAACTCCTCAACAAAGAGGATTATTCTGAATGCAAGAGTGTAGTCTTTAAATGCTTGGAAAAGAATTAGCTTACGAGCCAGTCGGAAAAGAGTTCTTCCTTTCACCGATTGGCAAAACGATTTACGCCTAATTATTGGCACTGTTCAGGGACATTTCCTTTGTTTGCTCCTTGTTCTCGCTAAACTAATAACTGCTGCTACCAGGGCATTTTCTGGTGCACATTCTATTGGCTCCTGCGATGATCGGAGCGGGTATGTTTGCTGCCGAGTTCTACACCAGCCGTCATTACATTGCGATTGTTGCCATGGCCTGCCTTTGCGTTTTGCTGGGCGGGCCTTCTTATGCCGCGGGCGCGGATAGCCTGTTCATTGCGGGCGCCACGTACTACGAGCCGGGCGCGTCGGGTCCCGGGTGGGCTTGGACCGCTGCCGACCATCTGGAGCTAACCGGCTATGTGGGCGAGGCCATCGGCGCCGACGGCGACCTGGTGGTGACGCTTGTGGGGCAAAACTCTGTGGTCGAGACGCATGCGCTCGATGCGGACATTTCCATGAGCGGCATGGAGGTGTGGGGAAACCTTACGCTTCGCGGCTCCGGCTCGCTCACGGCGACGGGTTCGCAATGCGGGATCCATGTGGCCCAGGCGCTGGTGGTGGACGGCTGTTCGCTCGATGCCAGGGCCGACGGCGCGGGCGTTGTTAACCAGACCGTGGCCGGCATTGCCGCAGGCAGCTTGACCGTACGTGGCAGCGGGCACGTTGTTGCCGCGGGTGCGGGATCCGATGCTGGCCTGAGCTTTTATGGCGTGCGCTTGCTCGACGAGTGATTTGGGGCTGACGCTGCGAGCAAGACGCTTGTCGTGGATGCGTCCTGGCTGGATGCGACCGGTACGGACGCCGGCGTTGTCTGCGAGCGCGGATCGCTCGTGGCCGCGCACTTTGTGACGCCTGTGGGCGGGGCTTTTGGTGCTGCCGGCGTGGTAGATGCTGGCGGGGCAGTGGCACCGCACGTGGTGATTGAGCCCGATGGCACCACCGCCCCGGCGGGGGAGACCGTTACACCCGGCGGCGAGGTGCCGGGGGATGGCACGGGCGAGCCTACTGGTGGCGCCGACCCTGCTGCGGGGCAACCCGGTGCGGGGCTGGCGACGGATCCTGCGGTGAAACCCGTGGCTACGTCGACCAAGACAACGGCCACCAAGACCACAGTCACCAAGACGACCAAGTCCAAATCCACTATGGCAACAACATCGGCGCTTCCCAAGACCGGCGACAACCACTGGATAGCTGCCTCCTTAACGCTATTCCTGCTGGGGACAGTGCTTCTGAGCACCGCATACCGCTGCTGATGCGGTACGACGCACCTGGCAGCAATACAAAAGCTCTGTAGGAGCTTTAAGGGCAACGCTTTCGGCAAGGAAGCGTTGCTTTTGTCATTTTGGAGATACGTTCAGCTTGATGATGGCAACCAGGTTGCCTACTCAGAGACAAGAGAAGATGGAACCGTTCGCGTAGCCGTCGAGCGCCCGGTTGACTTTGGCTTTGACCATGCGGAATGCTTCTTGCCTGTGGTCAAATGGTTCAACGTCGAAGGATTTACTGCTGATGACCTCAATTTCTTGATAGAATTAATCATATCAAACGCCCCGTTTATCTTCGAGCTCGCCGAACGCCAAAAAGCCGGACCGGCGGTTTCGGCGCTGGCCCTCTGACGTTCTACTGTTGAACGGTAAATAACCCATGATTTCGACTACCGACATATCCACTGCCGCCACCCGCGTGCTAGCTCAATACGACGTCAGCGAAGCATATTTATTTGGCTCGTTTGCCCGAGGCGAGCAAACGCCCGATAGCGATATTGACTTGCGCCTAGTCTGCGGCAACACCATGACGTTCGGCACGCTTTACGAACTCTACTATAAGCTCGAGATGGAACTTGGGCGAAAGGTGGATGTCGTCACCAACCCACCAGAGCACATGCGCCCGACCTTCCGCAAAAGCATCGAACAAGATGAGGTGCGCATCTATGAAGTGCTGTAAACAGGACGGGGAGCTTGCGAATACTAGCCCTCAAACTTTTCCTTCCAAAGAACCCAACCCGGAGACCCTCGAGGCCATCCGCGAAGGTGACGCATTCTTTGCAGCAAGGGAGTCCGGTCGCTTCGACAACGGCGCCGATCTAATCGATGCAGCTCTAAAAGCTCCTGAAGCGTGAGAGAATTTAACCACCGAAGAGACTGTCGTCTTGGAGGCACCAGATCGGCGAGGTACGTACCTCGCCATTTTTGTACGATTTGATCAAATGTCTAAGCATTTGAACCTGCATATCGACGAGGCCGGCAATGCGGATAAGCCTTTTCTGCCTAGCGGCAGGCTTAATTCGCGATATCCTTCATGTGTTATACTTGAGCCATAAATTCTGTTTCAAGTATTCGAAAGGCTTGAGATGAAGTTGTTAAAGGTTTGCTTCGACCATCTCTCGATGTTCGAAGACGGGTTATTCGAAATCGACCTGTTCGCCTCCGACCGCGTGACGGCCTCCGATGAGTCGGCTTTCGAACTGGCGGACCATCTCTACGTGAATAGCGTCGTTGCGCTGGCGGGCATTAACGCTACGGGCAAGACAACAGCACTGAACCTGCTGGAGCTCGCCTGCCGCATTGTTGACGGCTCTCCGGCGCGCGGCGGCGGGCTCCCATCAACGTTCCCCGCCGCGTTCGACGGCCCGTCCAAGCTCAAGTGCGTCATATGGCACGCAGATCGTCTTTACTTGCTCGAGTCGGTGCTGCAGACTGTCGAAGGAGGCGACGACGGTCCCGAGCTGACGTTCTCCGATGAGGTGATTTCTTCGCTGCCAGCCAAGGCCCTCAAGCGCTCGACCCTGGCATCCTGGGCCGAAATCGAGAAACTCGCGTCCCCGCTGTGCGACCGTGCTCAGATGCCGGACTCTTGGGCGGCGCTTACGCCGCCTGACGTTTCCGTCGCAGCCGCTGTGCTCGCCAAGGACTTCGGCCATCGCATCCGAGCGATAGCATTGCGCGACGGTGGCTTCCGCCTCACTGAGCAATTCAACGGTCTCGACGACGTGCTTCGTGTTTTCGACTCTGGCATCGAGCACCTCGAGGTCCGGGACTCCGGTCGCGCCTTCGTACTGACGTTTACAGGTCGCGAGCCCATCACGATCTCCGAGCGGGGGCTCACCGAGGTGCTCTCCTCCGGCACTGTACGTGGCCTAGGGCTGGTGCAGCGCGCAATGAGGGTCCTGCGCTCCGGCGGCTACCTTTTAGTCGACGAGGTGGAGAACCACCTTAACCGCCAACTGGTTAACGTCGTGCTTGATCTGTTTGCCGCCCGCGGGACCAACCCCAACGGCGCGACGCTGGTTTTCACGACTCACTACCCGCAGCTCCTCGATCACGTGCACCGCAAGGACAACGTGTTCTTTCTCGCCCGACGCAACAGCGGTGCGCGCGTGGTGAAGTACGCCGACCGCGTGAAACGCATCGAGAACAAGAAATCGGAGGTATTCGCCTCGAACTTTGTGAAGGGGACCGCTCCGCGCTACGCCGACGTGCGCGCGCTTAAAGAGCTCGTCGCAGAGGAGGTGTCCGATGAGCGGTGATAACGGTTTTCGCTTTGCGGGATATCATCCGATCATCTCCTGCGAGGGAACAGCGGAACAGGTGGCCGTGGACATTCTCCTCGAGGCGGACGCGCTCGTCTTTTCAGAGGCCGACGTCGTGGACGTCACCCGCCTGCGCAAAGCCTCCGATATCCAAGATAACTACCTCAACTTAGACTATGACTGGCCAGTCTGCATCGTCAGGGTGCTGGACTCGAGGAAAGAACGCTTCAAACTCGGCAACCTGTACGCCGGCCGCTTCCCGGTGGTTAGCTACGTGACCCATCCCGAGATAGAGGTGCTGGCCATTATTCGAGAGGGCTCGTGGAGACGCTGGCACGGCGGACGCATGAAACCGAGCGACTTCTGCAAACAGGAGCTCGGCATGCACGAGGTAAAGAGGGAAGGCTTCCTCAAAAGTTATTGGGATGCCGATTCGCTTACGGCAGCCGCCAGGGAATACAAGCGACTTTCGAAGATCCCCAAGGGCGAGTTGTGCCTGGCAGACCTCATCCGGTAAAGGTTTGCAGCCACCGCAATACCCATAACGCTTCCCAAGACTACCGGCTGCCGCTTGATTGCCCTTTTCTCGGCGCTTTTCTTGCCGTGCACAACACAGCCATAACGCCCATTTCCGGAAGTGCGGGGAAAATCGCAACCAGCCGAGCACAAACCAAATTTTGGCGTCAAAACCGCAGGTCACGAAAGGGTATAACCGGGGTCTGGTTGGCGGAACTCGGTCTTTCCCCGCACTTCCGAACTCGGAGAGTCTTAGAAGCCAGTATTGAATATCGGGAGCTACTTGCCGAAAATCCATTTGAGGGAATCCGTATCGTCGATATCATTCGAGAGGGGATGACGGACGATGATCCACGCCTACAGTGAGATGTATCTCGAGGATGCCATGAGTACGCTGGGCGAGGCGGTCGATTTTGCCCTCTGTGACCAAGGGCTGACTTCGGCCGAGTTGACGGCGATCCTGTCGAACGCTTTTGAGATGAAACAGTTTGAGCGTGGTACGACTCGCGTCGTCTGCGGCATGGCGGGCGACGAGCTCGCGCGCGATATTATCGCCCATGCGGGACTGACCCCCGTCGAATGCAGGGAGACCTATCCGTTCGACCGTTCGCCTCAGTATTGGGCGGGCTGGGTTTTGGCCTATGCGCAATGGATGAGCAGCTTGGGCTTTAATGAGCTACTCGAAGTCGCCCCGCTCGATTGGATCATCGGCTCGTACCATCCGCTTCACGAGGCCTCCGAAGTCAAATTCGCCCAGATTATTATCGAAAAATGGAACAACGCCCAGACAGACAAAAAGGGCCTCAAAGCGGCACGAAAGGCGGCCGGACTAACGCAAAAACAGCTCGCCGCCCAATCGGGGGTTAAGATTCGCGCCATACAACTCTACGAGCAGAACCAGCTCGACCTACGCCGCGCCTCGGTCTCCTCGGCATTGGCGCTTGCAAATGCCCTAAACTGCGCCATCGAAGACCTCGTCTGGAAACCGGTTGCCCTGGAGTACGACTCGCGGGCTATTCCATCCATAGAGCTATAAAGGAGGCAGACATGCTTTGGAGCAATGTTCAACAAGATGACGGCGCTGATTGCGTTGCTCAAGAAGATCATTCAACTGCGCACGTGGCAAATTCAGCATCACCGATTTTGCTCGGCGGCACCACGTCAATCGACGAAGCTATTCGGCTGACCATTTCGAACATGCCCAACGCGCTCAGGCTCTTGGAGAACTCATGAGGGCTGTCGCACCGCGCCGGGCGCATCCGTTCGCGCCGCTCGTGCTCGACGATACCGGTTCGCTCGAAGATATGGCCGCGGCCGTGATGCGCCTGCACAGCACGTTGATGACGGTCGGGCGCTGCTATACAACCGACGCCACAGGCGACCGGGCCGCGCTTGAGCTTGGACGCGTCGAGTCCGTGCTTGCGGGTGCATTCTGTACGATATTCGGTCAATCGCCGGCCGATCGCTTCGCAGACATCTTTGACCAGGTCACCTACGTGGCCGAGCACATGGTCAAGGACCACATCTTTGAAGACGGTAACAAACGAACCAGCCTTGTCTTTGCGTTGTCCGTCTTAAGGTTCGCAGGCACTCCTGTCGTGCTGTCTGACAGCCCCGAACCAAAAGACAACCAGTACTACGCCTGGATCCAGGACCTCGTATCCGGAAACCGCACGACCAGCGGACTCGCCGAAGAGCTGCGCCGCGGTTGCGTTGCGGGCACGGGCGACCAGTCGCATGTATAGAATCAAAGCATCCGCACGCCTGCCGTTATCTTGATTGGACGCCACATGGAAATCCCCAGCACCCTGTGCAGCAATGTGTACGAATTCGCGTTTTGTCCCGAGCCCTGCTACGACCGCCTGGTCGACCTCGCCGATCCCGAGGACTGGGGTCCCAGCAACCAAATCCTCAAAAACTACCTGTCGTTCTCGTTTAGCCGCGCGGTGTTCCTGACCGAGCGCGACGTGGACCAGACCGCGCCGTCCAACCTGCCGCTGGTGTTCGACGACGATCGCTGCCTGTTCAACACCGGCCTGTACACGCGCCGTTACGAGACCATCTACGGCCTGTTTGAGCCCAATACCAAGCCCGACGCGCGCCAGCGCTGGTTTTTAAAAGGCTTCTTTAAGGAAAGCGACCCCATGCTGGTCTCGTTTGAGTATCTGCCGTGCCGCGTGCGCTTTGCCGAGGACCCCTCCGAGCTGATCTTTGACTATCGACTGCCCATCCGTTCCAACATCGACCACATTCTGGGCGATGAGGAGAACCTTACGCGTATTCCCGCCAGCCTGATGGGGGAGGCCAACTCGCTGCTGCTGCGCCGTGCCTTTGAGGGCGCCGTCGTCGAGGCCGCCCGCCGCGCTGCCGCCAATTACACGCTTGCCGTGCCGCAGTTCTACGGCGGCCGGATCCAGCTGCTGCTGCCGCTGTGCCTGACCGGCGACAAGCCCGAACTGGCGCTGACCATCCAGCGCGAGGACGGTTTCTACGCCGCGCGCACCTGCCTCACGCTCGACATGGCTTACAACAACGCGCGACTTATCTGCCGCCCCGAGACCTCGTGGATCAAGCGATAAAGGGTGGTTTAGCTGCTGGTTTGTCGGCTGCCCTGATTGCGGTGACGAGGTCTGCGCCCACGATTACGTCAACGATTTTAAAATCGGGGGCAAAAAGTTCTTGGTAAACCACGCGCGGCTATGATAGTATCTCTTTTGCCGAAAGGCGACGGGCGATTGGCTCAGGGGTAGAGCATATCCTTCACACGGATGGGGTCACAAGTTCGAATCTTGTATCGCCCACCATCAAAAGCACAGGTCAGAGGTGTTAAGCCTCTGGCCTTTTTCTTTTTGACACCAAGGGTGACACCAAAACTGACACCAAAAACAAATCGTAGTCGTCTATGGCGCCATTTTTTATCGCATCCTTTTTGCTGACGCCATTGCCCGTTTTGTATAAAACGCATGCGTATTTTCATTGAATTCCCCCTGTGATCCGAGCACAAATGTGGAGATAGGGACCACATGCCCAAAGCGCCTTCCAGCGGATTTCTATCACACGGTGGTTTTTCGGCAGAACTCGTCAAGCTTTTGGTTTGCTTCCGGTACTTACCCGCATGATGTCCCGGTAGATAATCGGCCATGCCCGCAATCCGCACGATCAACGGCCGATACCAGGGGAGGCACAAATGGACGAAATCGTCTGCGCAAACACAGCATTCCGCTACTGGCGCTGCCCACCGCAGGTGCGCAACCTCTACCCGCACCTACCCAACTCCGAAGACGGCTGGCGAGCTCTATCCCAATCGCCCTTTGTAGTCGACGTCCTCAAGACGCCAATCATCACAGCAGCATCAACACGAAGCAACCTGCATTCTGTGACAAGACGGACCATCCGATGGAACAGCGCCTATACAGAGAAGGTTTCCATCGACACGGGTATGGGCTTTAGCGTCACTGACCCTCTTAATACGCTATTCACCATGACTCGAAGCGTGTCTTCATGCGACCTGGTTCTGGCTATGTACGAGTTCTGCGGATGGTTCTCGGTTTTTAAACCATCGCCCGCGGTCGACATAGCACTTGAGCAGACAAAATCAGAAGAAGAGCAGTACACCACAGAAAGTTTGTTTGAACTAGACGAAACTCAAGATGAGATCCCATGGAAGCGAGTCCATGCTCGGGCGCACCAGAAGGACAGCAAGAATGATCAAAGTGAGCAGCAGGATAACGGATCCGGAAATACAGCTAGCGGAAAGGGCACATCGCTCTGGATGAGAAAGCCTCTTATTGAAATAGAAGAACTGCATAGATTTGCAGCGAAGTTTAAAGGCGAGATGTGGGGAAAGCAATTCTACGAAGCCGCACGGCAGGTAATGGGTATCGCTGCATCCCCGCTAGAAGTTGCTGGAATCATGTTACTGAGTCATCCGAGGCGTGCCGGCGGAGCGGAGTTTAAAAACATATTCGTCAACGACTTAACACCGCTGTCGAATTCAGCTCGGAAAATCGCAGGTCAGAAAATCTGTTACGGCGATATCGTCATCGTAAATCCAATAACAATGAAGGCTGTGATTATCGAACTTCAAGGAGAGGTTATCCATGGATCGGGCGCCGTGCTTGACCACGATGCCACCCGAATGACAGCATTGCAAAGCATGGGATACGACGTATTTCTTGTAACCCATGACATGCTCAATGATCACGATCAACTTGATGTCATCATCCACAGTGTGTGTGAGCGATTAGAGTTGCGCTATAAGCCAAAAGCCGAAGCGATGAGATGCGCTGAGACCAGATTGCGGGCCAACGTTCTGTGCAATTGGCTCGGTATTGGTAAGTAATAATGGCCAAGTGAGCATTTTTAATACTTTATATGCTGCCAGTAATTAAGTGCCATTTTACAACCACGCCGGTTTACTACGTTGGATTGAGGGTGGCTGAGCACATCGAATTCGCCGCACGTAAAACCGCAGGTAGATCGCCTGCCCGTTTTGCGAAAGTAGGCGTGAGGTCGGTAATCCGGGAATCGGCGTAGTAAACCGGTCCGTTTATGAAGCGACCAGCTTGGGCGAGCTACGCACGGTTCCGTAAAATGGTCCGAAGGCGTGCGGAAGGGCTCAGGTCCCCGGAAGCACCGCGGATCGCTTTGGTCTGGCCGGCGGCACCTGGGGCGACATGCCGAGCCCCGGGAAGGAAGGCGGCGGGCTTGCCGCCGCCCGCGGGGCTTGCTCCGCGGGCTATGTCGGGCATCGTGGGTCCTCTCGGCCCCATGCCCGATCCACGTGCCGCATAATAATTTTCCAAAATTGTCCTTGCATCGCCGTCCGAGTTCCCGTATAGTACTTCTTCGCACCGGGGGCGTAGCTCAGCTGGGAGAGCGCTTGACTGGCAGTCAAGAGGTCAGGGGGTTCGATCCCCCTCGTCTCCACCCGAGCATTGAATGAGGCTCCAACGCAAGTTGGGGCCTTTTTTCATATTATCGATTTACGCCATGTATTGGCTGGGTAGCATCTTGGCGACATACCCATTGCTAATTACGAATATGAATGTTGATAACTTTACGTCTCTGGATGACAAAGCTAGTCTGCAGCCCAATAACAAAGAGGCCGGGCGTAATGCCCGGCCTCGAAATACTCTGGTGGGCCCTCCGGGATTCGAACCCAGAACCCAGGGATTATGAGTCCCCTGCGCTAACCGTTGCGCCAAGAGCCCTTATGAACGGTGAATGCAATTCTAACAAAGGCAACTCAGGCCAAATTTCTTCGCTTCACGTCGTGAAATACTACCATGCACGAGCAAGTCGCACAACGCAAGATCAAATCCGATGCTAAACAACAGCTAATCTAGGCGCATCGCAGAAAAGACGTGTTTTAGAAAAAGTTAAGGCCATTAATTCAGTGCTCCAACACATTTAACTGTGAAATCAACCTGATGCCATTTCAAAACCATGCCGGTTTACTACGACGGATCGGCGACCCCTGAGCACCGTGTGTTCTCCGTTTGCAAAACCGCAGGTAGGAAGCCTGCCGGTTACGCCAAAAGGCGTGTGTGGTCGGACATTCCTGATTCATCGTAGTAAACCGGCATGGTTCTGAAGCGCAGGGGAGGGGCGCTTCGCAATAAGACCCGATAATGGGACTGGCGGTGCACGGAAAACCCTGTTGCACGGGGAGAGTCGTGTTCCGCGCGCCAAGTCGGCCGGCGCACGGACCGTGCGTGGGCCGCTGCCCCCGCGGGCATCGCGCGCCCCTCGGCCCTGAGATGGCCCGCGCACCCGCACGTGCGCGCCGGGGCCCGCGAAAGTTTTTCCAAAATTGTCCTTGCATCGCCGTCCGAGTTCCCGTATAGTACTTCTTCGCACGGGGGCGTAGCTCAGCTGGGAGAGCGCTTGACTGGCAGTCAAGAGGTCAGGGGTTTCGATCCCCCTCGTCTCCACCCGAGCATTGAATGAGGCTCCAACGCAAGTTGGGGCCCTTTTTTCATATAGGCACACAAGGTCAAAGGCGGCACCATGATCCTTCTGGTCGACAAGATCGAAAAAACGCTTCGGCGCGCGCGTCCTCTTTAGCGGCGCGTCCTTCCAGATCAACCCCGGCGAGCGCTTTGCGCTCGTGGGACCCAACGGCGCCGGCAAAACCACCATGCTCAAGATCATCATGGGCATCGACAGCCCCGACGCCGGCCAGGTCCAGTACGCCAAGGACTGCCAGGTGGGCTACCTAGAGCAGGAAACCAACCTGGAGCAAAAGGACACCACCATCCTCGCCGAGGTCATGGCCGCCGCCAAGGAAATCCGCCGCATGGGCAAGCGCGCCAACGAGCTGCAGGCCCAGATCACCGAGCTCTCCGAGCAGGGCAAGGACGTCGACGCACTCCTGAACGAGTACGGCCAGGTCCAGGACCGCTTTGAGCACCTGGGCGGCTATGAACTCGAGAGCAACGCCCGCAAGATCCTGTCCGGTCTGGGCTTTAAGGTCACCGACTTTGAGCGCCCGTGCTCCGAGTTCTCGGGCGGCTGGCAGATGCGCATCGCGCTGGCAAAGCTCTTCCTGCGCCATCCCGACCTGCTGCTGCTCGACGAGCCCACCAACCACTTGGACCTCGAAAGCGTCCAGTGGCTGCGCGGCTTTATCGCTAACTACGACGGCGCCGTACTCATCGTCAGTCACGACCGCGCCTTCATGGACGCCTGCGTCGACCACGTCGCCGCGCTCGAGAACCGCCGCGTGACCACCTACACCGGCAACTACAGCAGCTACCTCAAGCAGCGCGAGGATAATCTGGAGCAGATGCGCGCCAAGCGTGCCGCGCAGGAGCGCGACATCGCCCACATGCAGGTCTTCGTCGACAAGTTCCGCTACAAGCCCACCAAGGCCGCCCAGGCGCAGGAGCGCATCCGCAAGATCGAGCAGATCAAAAAGGAGCTCGTCATCCTGCCCGAGGGCCACAAGCACATCGACTTTAAGTTCCCCGACCCGCCGCGCTCCGGCGATATGGTCGTGAGCCTGGAGGGCGTCTCCAAGTCCTACGGCGACAAGCACATCTACAGCGACATCGACCTCAAACTCTACCGCGGCGAGCACGTGGCGCTCGTCGGCCCCAACGGCGCCGGCAAGTCCACCCTCATGAAGATCATCGCCGGCCTGGAGCCGCCCACTACCGGCACGCGCGACCTGGGCACCAACGTGGGCGTTGCCTATTACGCCCAGCACGCGCTCGAGGGCATGACCGAGTCCAATACCGTCCTGCAAGAGATCGACACTGTCACGCCCAAGTGGACCGTACCGCAGCAGCGCAGCCTGCTGGGCGCCTTCCTGTTTAGCGACAACGATTCCATCGAGAAGCAGGTTCGAGTCCTCTCCGGCGGCGAAAAGGCGCGCCTGGCGCTCGCCAAGATGCTCGTGGCGCCCGAGGCGCTCCTGTGCCTAGACGAGCCCACCAACCACTTGGACATCGACTCGGTGGACATGCTCGAGAACGCTCTGCAAAACTTCCCCGGTACCATTGTGCTGATCAGCCACGACGAGCACTTGGTGCGCGCTGTGGCCAACCGCATCATCGACATCCGCGACGGCAAGGTCACGGTCTACGATGGCGACTACGACTACTACCTCTTCAAACGCGAGGACCTCGCTGCCCGCGCCGCCGCCGAGGCAGCAGGGGAGAGCGCACCTGCCGCGGCCAAGTCCACCAAAGCCAACGCCGCCCAGGCCAGCAGTCCAGCCGCGGCTCCCAAGCCTGCCGAGGGCAAAAAGACCAAGGAGCAAAAGCGCGCCGAGGCCCAGGCCCGTGCCGCGCTCAACAAAAAGCTCAAGGGCGTGCGCAACCAGCTCAAGAAGATCGAGACAGAGCTGGACAAAAAGCGTGCCCGCTATGACGAGCTTATGGAATTGATGGCAAGCGAAGAGCTTTATGCCGATCAGGACAAGTTCAACGCCGCGCTGGGGGAATATAACGGCCTTAAGCAAGAGCTGCCCAAGCTCGAGGACGAATGGCTGGAGCTTTCCACCCAGATCGAAGAGGAGACCGCGCGTGAACTCTCGTAAAGCCACCGCCGTGGCGATGAGCATCATAGCCATCGCTTGTCGCATCTGCGGCATATTTATGAGCGCGATGACCGTGCTGCTGTGCTTCAGCGGCCTCACCGCCAAGCTGCAGATCGTGGGCTTTGTCGTTGAGCTTTCGCGCGCCCTGCCGAGCGCCATCGCCGGCTACGGCGTTATCACCTCGCCCTTTGGCGGTGTCTTCCGCTTGGATTACGCCATCGTGGCCGTCATCCTGTTTGTGGCCGACCACCTGCTTACGCGCGCCTCGCGCCGCGTCCGCTAGGGGAGTGACATGTCCAGCAGCTACCTCATGAACCTGCTCGCCAGCGCCGCCGCCGTCATCGTGGGCATCGTGATCCACGAGAGCGCGCACGCCGCCGCGGCCTGGGCACTCGGCGATAAGACGGCCCGTTCGCGCGGCCGCGTCTCGCTCAACCCGCTCAACCACATCGACCCGTTTGGCACCATTCTCTTGCCGCTGCTCATGCTTGCCGCCGGCGGCCCGGTGTTCGCCTTCGCCAAGCCCGTGCCCGTCTACCTCAACAACCTCAAGCACCCCAAGCGCGACGAGGTCCTGGTGAGCGTGGCCGGCCCCGCGTCGAACATCGCCCTCGCGTGCCTTGCCGCGGCACTCATGCACGTGGCGTACGGCAACCTCTACACCGGCATCTCCTTTGCCCTGGCGTCACAGATCATGAACTTCGGCGCCACGTTTATCGTGGTTAACCTGTCACTCGCATTCTTCAACCTCATCCCGATCCCGCCGCTCGATGGCTCGTCGATCATCGTGCCGCTCCTCAAAGGCAAGGCGCTCAACAACTACTACCACCTGCAGCAATACGCCATGCCCATCCTCATCATCGTGCTGTATCTACTGCCCATGTGGACTGGCATTGATGTGATCGGCCGCTATTTCGACGTTACCGTGTATCCGCTGGCCGAGTGGCTGCTCAACTTCGCAATCGCCGGCATCTAAGGTAAACTTACAGGTCGACCGCGCAAAACGGTCGCAACATGCACCCAAACCGCGCCGCGAAGGCGCCGTCAAAGGAGGTCGAAGATGTCGTATCGCGTGTCGACTCAGGTCTACAGCGGGCCGTTCGACCTGTTGCTGCAGCTGGTAACCCGCCAAAAAGTAGATATCGGCGCCATCTCCATCAGCGAGGTGGCCGAGCAGTACCTTGCCGAGGTGGAGCGCATCGAGGCGCTGGACCTGGACGTGGCGAGCGACTTTCTGCTGGTCGCGGCAACCCTTCTGGACATCAAGGCCGCCTCTCTGGTGCCGCAGGAGGCCCCGCGCAAAGTCGATGACGACGATGACGAGTTCGACGAAGACCTCGAGGAACTCAGCGCGCTCGACGGCGACGCCTTGCGCGAGGTCCTGATCCAGCGCCTGATTGCCTACAAGCAGTTTAAAGGCGCGGCTGCGGCCCTCGGTGCCCGCATGCAGGCCGAAAGCCGTATGCATCCGCGTGTGGCCGGCCCCGACCCTGAGTTCCTAGGGCTCATGCCCGACTATCTGGCTGGCATCACCCTGCGCGGCCTGGCCGTTATCTGTGCCGACCTGGACGGCAAGCGCCAGACCTTCCTGCTGGAGGCCGAGCATGTGGCGCCGCATCGCGTACCGCTCGACCTGACCGTGGCCTCAGTCGACCGCTTTACCATGGCGCACCAAACCTGCACCTTCCGCGAGCTGTTGGACGGCGACGCCACCACCGAGCAACTCGTCGTCACCTTCCTGGCCATGCTCGAGCTCGCCAAGCGCGGTTCGCTTACGCTGAGCCAGGACGAGATCTTCGGAACCATTCAAATCAACCGCGTCGAGGGCGCCCAGGCTTACGTGCCCGGCGATGGCCCCGAGCTCACCGAATAGGAGCGGCAACCATGTCAACCCTTTCAACGCTGGAGGCAAACAGCCTCAAAGGCGCCCTCGAGGCGCTGCTGCTGGTGTCGAGCGACCCGGTGAGTGCGCCCGCGCTCGCCGGCGCACTGGATATCGCCCCCGGCGAGTGCGCATCGCTGCTCGCCGAGCTCAAGGTTGAGTACGAGGAGGCCAACCGTGGCTTTCAGCTGCGTGAGGTCGCCGGCGGCTGGCGCCTGTTTACGCACCCCGCCTACCACGACGTGGTCGAGGCCTATGTGTTGAGCTGGGACACGCAAAAGCTGTCGCAGGCCGCGCTCGAAACACTGGCCGTCATCGCATACCACCAGCCCGTGACTCGCGAGGTGGTCAAGGGCATCCGCGGCGTCAACTCCGACGGCGTCATCGCGTCGCTCGTGGACAAAGGTCTGGTGCGCGAGCTCGGACGCGACCCCCAGCGCGGTCAAGCCATCATCTACGGCACGACCAACGCCTTCTTGGAAAAGTTCGGTCTGCGCTCCACCCGCGATCTGCCCGATCTGGAGCAGTTTGCCCCCGACGAGCAGTCGCGTCAGTTTATCCGCGAGCGCCTGAGCGGCCGCAGCATTCAGTCCACGCTCGAGGAGCAGGCCGAGGACCTGGACGAAGAGCGCGAACTGCTCGATACCGATCTTGAAGATGTTGAGGCAGTCGAGGACTTGGAGACCCTGGTCGTCGACAAGACCTCGGAGGATTTACATGACGAGGACTAACGAAGTAGGGGAGACGCGCGCCATGGGTAACGCAGTACCCGCTGCCGACGCCCAGCCTGTCTACCCGCACACCATGCGCCTGCAGCGCTTTTTGGCGCGCGCGGGCGTGGCGAGCCGCCGCGGGTCGGAGGACCTGATGACCGCCGGACGCGTGACCGTTAACGGCGAGGTCGCGACCGAACTGGGCACCAAAGTCGACGTCGAACGCGATCACATCGAGGTCGACGGCATGCCTGTCAAGCTCAACCAGGGCGCCGTGTACCTGATGCTCTACAAGCCGACCGGCTACCTCACTACCATGAGCGACCCGCAGGAGCGACCTTGCGTGGCAGACCTGGTCCCGCGCGACCGCTATCCGGGGCTCTTCCCGGTGGGCCGCCTGGACCGCGACACCACGGGCCTTTTGCTCTTTACCACCGACGGCGACCTGTCGCAGGATCTGCTGCACCCCAGCAAGCACGTCTACAAGACCTACCAGGCGCTCGTGGACGGGCAGCTGTCCGACCACGATCTTACGCCGCTGCGTCGCGGCATCGAGCTCGACGACGGTCTGTGCCAGCCGGCTATCTGCCGCATCATCACCGCACGCGAGGCAGAGGCCGTGGCTCCGCAAGGCGTAAAGCCCGGTACCACCGCCGTGGAGGTCATCATCCGCGAGGGACGCAAGAACCAGGTCAAGCGCATGCTGAGCAAGATCCACCATCCGGTGATCCGCCTGCACCGCTGCAACTTTGCCGGCCTGGAGCTCAAGGACGTGGCCAAGGGCTCGTGGCGCGAGCTCACCGACCGCGAGGTGCAGATCCTCAAGGCCGGCGGCATCCCGCCCAAGCAGGCGAGCGCCAAGAGCAACGGCGGCAAGCCCCAAGACACGCCCGCCAGCCGCACGCGTCACCACGGCAGCCACGGCTCCGCACCCAAGCGCAACACCTACCGCGAGCGCTACACAGGCTAGGCAACCCGCCGCGCCCCAGCGCCCCGAACCATACCAGCACGTCAACCATCGAAAGGAAGTATTGCATGATCGTCGCCATCGACGGCCCCGCCGGTTCCGGCAAATCCACCATCGCCAAGGAGATCGCCCGCCAGCTGGGCTTTAACAAGCTCGACACGGGCGCCATGTATCGCGCCGTCACCTTCGCCGCTCTCGACCGCGGCATCGATTTGGACGACGAGACGGCCATCGACGCCCTCGCCAAGCAAATCGAGATTCGCTTTACCAACGGCACCGGCGAGGATACGCGCCTGACCATTGACGGCCAGGACGCTTCGGCTGCCATTCGTACCCCGCAGGTCGACGCCAACGTATCCAAGGTCTCGGCCTACCCGGGCGTGCGCGCCGCCATGCTCATTCACCAGCGCCGAGCCGCTGAGGACCGCGATATCGTGGCCGAGGGTCGCGACATCGGAACCGTCGTGTTCCCCAACGCGCAGGTCAAGGTCTTCCTGACCGCCGACCCGCGCGAGCGCGCCCGCCGCCGCGTGCTGCAGCGTCACCAAAACGACGCCCAGCCGCTTACTGCCGAGCAGCTCGAGGCCGAGGTCGACGAGACTCTCGACGCCCTTAAGCAGCGCGACAAGCTTGACAGCAGCCGCGAGGTCGCGCCGCTCGTGCCCGCCGAGAACGCCGTGCACGTTGACTCCACCGCCCATACCATCGACGAGGTCGTCCGCATTATTGAGGACCTCATCAACCAAAGGAGGTAGCCCATGCGCCTGTTTAAGCAGACGCCCGAGGACTATTACAACGCCCCCTACGCAGAGTTCCCAGCGCTCATTCGCGGCACCGTCGTCGTAGTCATGGCCATCCTTTGGGCCTTCTCCAAGCTCATGTGGCGTTGGAAGGTCGAAGATGCCGATCTGCTGTTTGAGCGCCAGGACGGCCGCGGCAGCGTGGTCATCTGCAACCACACCTCGATGGCTGAGCTCTTGGCCGTGGAGACGGCGTTGTTCTTTGGCGGCCGCCGCATTCGCCCCATCTTTAAGTCCGAGTTCGCCAAGAGCAAGATCGTACGCTGGGCCTTTAGCCGCGTGGGCGGCATTCCTGTCGAGCGTGGCACCGCCGACATGAAGTGCCTGCGCGCCGCCCAGCATGCGCTGCAGCGCGGCGAGGACGTCCTGATCTTCCCCGAGGGCACGCGCATCCGCTCGCGCGAGATCAAGCCCGAGGTCCACGGCGGTTTTGCGCTCATCGCCCAGATGGGCAAGGCGCCCGTCAACCCGCTCGCCATCTGCGGCTGGTCCGACATCACGCCTGCGGGCAAAAAACTCATGCGTCCCAAGAAGTGCTGGATCCGCGCCGGCAAGGCCGTCTCGCTTTCGGACGCGCCGGCCGGGCTTAGGCGCACGGAGCGCCTGGCCTGGTTTGAGTCCGAGGCCATGAACCGCGTATACGCCATGCGCGACGAGCTGTGCGCCGAGCATCCGGGCAGGTTCTAGCCATGAGCGAGAACGTGACGAACACCGCCGCGACTGCGTCCGACCAAGCCACCGCGCCCACCATCGAGATCGCCGCCCACGCCGGCACTTGCTACGGCGTACAGCGTGCGCTCGATATGGCCCTGGCGGCCGCCCCGCAGGCGGGGGAGAACGCTCAAGTCCACACCCTGGGCCCGCTCATCCATAATCCCATCGTGGTGCGCGAGCTTTCCGAGGCAGGCGTCGGTCTGGCCGAGACCCTAGACGACGCCGCATCGGGCACCGTGATCATCCGCGCGCACGGCGTGGTGCCGCAGGTGATCGAGGCCGCTCGCGAGCGCGGTCTCGACGTGGTCGATGCCACCTGCCCCTACGTGAAAAAAGTCCACGTGGCGGCGGAGCGCCTGGTACGCGAGGGCTACCGCGTGATCGTCGTGGGCGAGCCGGGCCACCCCGAGGTTGAGGGCATCCTGGGCCATGCCGGCGATGACGCTCAAGTCGTGAGCTGCGCCGCCGATGCGGACGCGCTGCCGCTCAAGGGCAAGGTCGGACTCGTCGTTCAGACCACCCAGACCGCGCAGAACCTGGCCGAGGTCGTGGCTGCCATCACGCCGCGCGTGCAGGAACTGCGCGTGATCAACACCATCTGCGCCGCCACGAGCGAGCGTCAACAGGCAGCAGCCGCACTTGCCAACCGCTGCGACTGCATGGTCGTGGTGGGCGGCAAGAACTCGGGCAACACCCGCCGCTTGGCGCAGATCTGCGCCGACGTCTGCGAGCACACGCATCACATCGAGGAGGCCTCCGAGATCCAGGCCGCATGGTTTACCGACGCTCACCACATCGGTATCACCGCCGGCGCCTCCACACCGCAAGAACACATCGAGCGCGCCCTCGAGCGCATCAAGGAGCTTTGCCGCTAATCATGGACCAGACCGTACCCGCATACGCCGCCGAGGTGGCCGATTACGGGCGCAGCCGCGACCCCGAGCCGGGTGAGGGCGCGCTCGTTAAAAACGTGCGCCCCGAATCGCCCGCATGGGATGTGGGTATCGAGCCGGGCATGCGCGTGCTCACGGTCAACGGCGAGCAACTGACCGATATGATCGTGTGGCTATGGGAGGCAGATGACGACACCGTCGAGCTGGAGGTTTTCGATCCGCGCGACGGCACCGTCACCCCCGTCGAGCTCGATCGCTTTCCCGGCGAGGACTGGGGTCTGGAGTTCGATGGCCCCATCTTCGATGGCATGCGTACCTGCGTAAACGCCTGCGTGTTCTGCTTTATGACGATGCTGCCCAAGGGCGGTCGCTCCACGCTCTACATCCGCGACGACGACTATCGCCTGAGCTTTTTGCAGGGCAACTTTGTCACGCTCACGAACCTCACCGATGATGATGTTCAAAACGTCATCCAACGCAACATGAGCCCCATGAACGTTTCGGTCCATGCCGTTAGCCCCGATGTTCGCCGCCGCATGATGGGCCGCAACGCCCAGCGCGGCATGGACGTGCTCGAGACCATCATGGCCGCCGGCATCGAGATTCACGCGCAGATCGTACTGTGCCCCGGCATGAACGACGGCGAGGAGCTGGAAAAGACCCTGCGCTTTTGCGAGGAGCACGAGCAAATCACGAGCCTGGGCATTGTGCCGCTCGGTTTTACCAAGCATCAGAACCGTTTTAGCTGGTCCTACAGCGACAAGCCCGAGCTGGCGCGCGAGACCATTGCCATGATCCGGCCCTTCCAGGACCGTGCCTTCGAGCGATTTGGCCGCCACACCTTCCAGATGAGCGACGAGTTCTACCTGGATGCCGGCATCGAGCCGCCCGAGGCGGACTTTTACGACGGCTACCCGCAGTACTACGACGGCATCGGCATGATCCGCTCCTATCTGGACGAGACCGACAACGTGCTCGCCGCCGATGCCGAGCGCCTGCGCCGCGTTCGCGAGGCAATCGCCGCCCGTGGCCAGCGCCTGCTGTGCCTTTCGGGCGCCAGCGCGCGCGATACGGTGGCGCGTTTTGTGGAATCGCCGCAGGGCCTTGCCGGTACCGTCACGGCCATCAAAAACCGTTACTTTGGTGGCAATGTGGACGTGACCGGCCTCATCGTCGCCTGCGACATCTTGGAGCAGCTGCCGCAGGAACTGTCGGGGGTTATGCTCTTTGTGCCTAAGCTCATGTTCAACGCCGACGGTATGACCCTTGACGAGTATCATCGTGACGAATTACTCGCACGCCTTACCGGTCGCGGCGCCGAGGTTCATGTGGTATCGACCATGCCGCATGAGCTGCTCGATACCCTGGAGCACATCCTTGGCACAACGCCCGCCGATTCAACTATTCCCGCTGACCCTACCCATTAAAGGAGAGCAGATGAAACCTATCGTCGCCGTCGTCGGACGCCCCAACGTGGGCAAGTCCACGCTCGTCAACCGCCTGGCCCAGACCTCGGACGCCATCGTCCACGAGTCCCGCGGCGTCACGCGCGACCGCTCGTATCACACGGCCGACTGGAACGGCCGTGAGTTCACCATCGTCGACACGGGCGGCATCGAGCCGCTCAAGAGCGACGACGTCTTTGCCACGTCCATCCGCGACCAGGCCCTCGCCGCCGCCGAGGAAGCCGCCGTCATCCTGTTTGTTGTCGACGGCCGCACCGGCGTCACCGAGGAGGACGAGTCGGTCGCTCGCATGCTCAAGCGCTGCGACAAGCCGGTCTTTTTGCTGGTGAACAAGCTCGACAATCCCGATCGCGAGAACGACAGCATCTGGGAGTTCTATTCGCTCGGCATCGGTGAGCCCACGCCGCTCTCGGCCCTGCATGGCCATGGCACGGGCGACCTGCTCGACGACATCGTGGCCCTGTTGCCCGAGGAGGAGGACGAGATCGCCGACGAGTTCCCCGATGCGCTGAACGTGGCCATCATCGGCCGCCCCAACGCCGGTAAGTCCTCGCTGTTCAACCGCATCCTGGGCGCGGACCGCTCCATCGTGTCCAACATCGCCGGCACGACGCGCGATGCCATCGACACCGTCGTCGAGCGCGACGGCAAGCACTACCGCATGGTCGACACCGCGGGCATTCGCAAGAAGAGCACCGTGTACGAGAACATCGAGTACTACTCCATGGTCCGCGGCCTGCGCGCCATCGACCGCGCCGACGTGGCGCTGCTCGTCGTCGACGCCTCCGTGGGCGTCACCGAGCAGGACCAGAAGGTCATGGGCTTGGCCATCGAGCGCGGCTGCGCCATTGTGGTGCTGCTCAACAAATGGGACCTGCTCGACGACGACCGTAAGCGCGAGGCCTGCATGGAGACCGTCGACCGCCGTCTGGGCGTCATGGCTCCCTGGGCCCAGTACCTGCGCATCTCGGCCCTCACCGGCCGCAGCGTCGAGAAGATCTGGGCGATGGTCGATGCCGCCGAAAAGACGCGCTCGCAAAAGATCACCACCTCGCGCCTCAACACGTTCCTCACCGACCTGCGCGAGTTTGGCCACACCGTGGTGGACGGCAAGCGCCGCCTGCGCATGCACTACGTGACCCAGACGGGCGTCAACCCGCCGACGTTTACGTTCTTCGTCAACCACAGCGACCTGGTCAACGACACCTACCAGCGCTACGTGGAGAACCGCATGCGCTCGACCTTCGATTTTTCCGGCACGCCCATTCGACTCTTCTTTAGGAAGAAGGAGCAAAAGGATGCATAATCCGATTCTGCTGACCGCCATCTGCGCCGTGGTCTCGTTCTTTATCGGAGCGATTCCGTTTGGCCTGATCCTGGGCCGTGTGTTTAACCACACGGACATTCGCAAGGCGGGCTCCGGCAACATCGGCACCACCAACGCCCTGCGCGTAGCCGGCCCCAAGGTGGCCGCGCTCACGCTGCTGCTCGACTGCCTGAAGGGCGCCATCTGCGTCATTATCGCGCGTCCGCTTATCGCCGATCTAGGCTATGGTTTTCCGCCGAATATCATGGCGCCTGGAGCCCCCGGCGACTGGATGCTCGGCGTCATCTGCCTGGCAGCGGTGTGGGGCCACATCTTCTCGCCGTACCTTAGCTTCCACGGCGGCAAGGGCATCGCGGTCGGTCTGGGCGTAATCCTCGCATGGTACTGGCCCATCGGACTTTCGCTGCTGGGCATGTTTATCGTGGCCGTCGCCATCACCAAGTTTGTGTCGGTGGGCTCGCTTGCCGCGGCCATCGGTCTTCCCATCGCTGTCTGCGCGGTCTTTCCGTACAGCAGCCTGGGTCTCAAATTTTGCATGGCGCTGATCGGCATCACCGTGGTGTGGGCCCATCGTGCGAACATCAAAAAGCTCATGACGGGCAAGGAGTCCAAGCTCTCGTTTACCAAGCGCGTCACCGAGCCCGACGATAAGTAGGAGAGAGTCATGAATGTTGCGCTGATTGGCTCCGGCTCCTGGGGAACCGCCGTCGCCGGCCTTGCCGCCGCGCGAGCCGAGCGCGTGATAATGTGGGCCCATAGCGAGCAGACGGCCGCCGGCATCAATGGCGAGCACCGTAACCCCCGTTATCTGGTGGACTACGAGCTGCCCGGCAACGTCGTCGCCACGACGGACCTGACGCAGGCGCTCGACGGCGCCGAGGCCGTCATCTTTGCCGTGCCCTCCACGCACCTGCGCAGCGTATGCCATCAGGCAGCACCCTTCATCGCCGCCGACACCCCGGTGCTCTGCCTCACCAAGGGCATCGAGCCCGAGTCCGGCCTGCTCATGAGCGAGGTCATCGCCAGCGAGATCGGCAACGATCGGCGCGTGGCGGCGCTCTCGGGACCCAACCATGCCGAGGAGATCTGCCGCGGCGGACTTTCTGCCGCCGTCATCGCCAGCGAAGACCCGCAGATAGGGGAGACCTTTAAGGACCTGCTCCTATCCACGGCCTTCCGCATCTACCTTTCGCAGGACATGACCGGCGTCGAGGTATGCGGCGCCATGAAAAACGTCATCGCCATCGTGTGCGGCATCTCCGCCGGCACCGGCGCGGGCGACAACACGCTCGCCCTTATCATGACGCGCGGTCTGGCCGAGATCAGCCGACTGGTGCATGCCCGCGGCGGGCAGGCCATGACTTGCATGGGCCTTGCCGGCATGGGCGACCTCATCGCCACCTGTACCTCGGAGCATTCGCGCAACCGCACCTTTGGCTACGAGTTTGCCCACGGCGTGTCGCTCGACGAGTACCAGACGCGCACGCATATGGTGGTCGAGGGCGCCGTCGCGGCCCGCAGCGTCAGCGAGCTCGCCCGTTCACTGGGCGTAGACATTCCGCTCACCTTTGCCGTGGAGCAAACGCTCTACAACGGTGTTACTTTGGACAGGGCGCTCGAGATTCTTACCGACCGCGTCCCCTCTCAAGAGTTCTACGGACTCACCGACTAGCGCAGAAAGGCTACTACCATGGGTTCCATCAAAATCGCTCCGTCTGTCCTTTCGGCCGATATGGCCAACCTCAAGGGCGAACTCGACAAGATCGCCGGCGCCGACTTTGTGCACTTCGACGTCATGGACGGTCACTTTACCGGCAACCTCACCTTTGGCGTTGATATCCTCAAGGCCGTCAAGCGCTCAACTGACGTGCCGGTCGACGCGCACCTGATGGTGTCGAATCCCGACGAGACAGTCGATTGGTATGCCGATGCCGGTGCCGATATGATCACCGTGCACTACGAGGCCTCCACGCACCTGCACCGCACGCTCACGCACCTGCAGCAGCGCGGCGTTAAGGCCGGTGTGGTGCTCAACCCCGCCACGCCCGTCTGCGTGCTCGAGAGCATCATCGACGTTGTCGATATGGTGCTACTGATGAGCGTGAACCCTGGCTTTGGCGGCCAGAGCTTTATCCCGGGCACGCTGCCCAAGCTCCACGAGCTCAAGGCCATGTGTGAGCGCCACGGCGCGTCGCCCATGATCGAGGTCGACGGCGGCATTTCTTCTAAGAACATCGCCGAGGTCGTCAAGGCCGGCGCCAACGTGCTCGTAGCCGGCTCCGCCGTATTTAAGTCCGAAGATCCCGCCGCCGAGGTTGCGCTGCTACAGAAGCTGGGCAATGAGGCCGCACAGGAGGCATAGACCCTTATGACCGCAGGTCAAAACCGCATACCCGTGAATCTTGACTACGCCGCCTCGACGCCCATGCGCGCCGAGGCGCTCCTTGCGCAGCGCGAATATGACGACAGCGAGCTTGCCGGCGTCAACCCCAACTCGCTGCACTCGCTTGGACGCAAGGCCGCCGCACGCCTGGAAGTTGCCCGTCGCGAGATCGCCCGTAGCTTTGGCGCACGCGTCCGCCCGTCCGAGATTATCTTGACCAATGGCGGCACCGAGGCAAACCAGCTGGCGCTCCTCGGACTTGCCGAGGGCGCCCGTCAGCACGACCGCAAGCGCAACCGCGTGATCGTATCTGCCATCGAGCACGATTCGATTCTGGACAACCTGCCGCTGCTTCGTGCCGGCGGCTTTACCGTCGATCTTGTGCAGCCCTGCCGTGCGGGCTACATCGAGACCTCCGTGCTGAGCGACTTGCTTGGCGATGACGTCGCGCTCGTGAGCATCATGGCCGCCAATAACGAGACCGGCGTGGTGCAGCCCATCCGCGAGCTGGCCGCCGCCGCGCATACCGTGGGCGCCCTGTTCCACACTGATGCCATCCAGGGCTACTTGCATATTCCGCTCGATGTCACCGAGCTGGGCGTCGATGCTATGACCGTTGCCGCGCATAAGATCGGCGGCCCTGTGGCATCCGGCGCGCTCTACCTTAAGAACCGCACGCCGCTGCGCCCCCGCATCTTTGGCGGTGGACAGGAAGCCGGCCGTCGCGCCGGTACTCAGGACCTGCGCACGCAGCTCGCCTTTGCCGCTGCCGCCTGCACGCTGACGCCCCATGTGGCCGAGGAGCGCGAGAAGCTGCAAGCCCTTTCCGACAAGCTCTACGCCACGCTTACGGCCCACCCGCGCATTCACGCCACCATGGGTGACTACGCGCAGGCCGACCGTCTGCCCGGCATGGTATCGATCTATATTGACGGCATGGACTCCGAGGAGCTCATCATCAAGCTCGACGCCGCCGGCTTTGAGGTATCGGCAGGCTCGGCATGCTCGAGCGGCAGCATGGACCCCAGCCACGTTTTGAGCGCGATGGGCATCGGTCGCGAGCAGGCGTTGGGCGCACTGCGCATCTCCTTCGATGACCGTGTGAATCCGGGCGATCTGGACGACTTTGCCCAAACGCTGCTTTCGATCGTAGGTGCCGTATGATCGTCGCCCAACTCGAGCGCGCCCTGCTTGCACGCTATCCTAAGACGGACGCCGAACCCTGGGACCACGTAGGCTTATCCGTTGGCGACCCCGACGACGAGATCCGTGGCGTGGCCTGCGCGCTCGACGCTACCAGGGACAACGTGCAGCGCGCCTTGGAAGCCGGAGCCAACGTGTTGCTCACGCATCATCCCGTCTACATCAAGGCGCCCGAGGCATTTTGCCCGCCCAGCGCGACGCGTCCCCAGTGCAGTGCGGCGCTCTACGAGGCGGCCCGCTGCGGCGTGAGCATCATCTCGCTCCACACCAATCTGGACCGCTCGCATGAGGCTCGCGTTTGCCTAAGTACGCTGTTGGACGCCGCGCCCGCAAGCTCGCTGGAGCACGTGGACGACCCCGAAGCGACCGGCCTGGGCGCGCTTGCAACGCTCAACGACCCCTGCAGCCTGCGCGACCTTGCCACTCGCGCCGCCACGGCGTTTGGCAGCGACCCACGTGTGTGGGGCGAGGCCGATCACCCGTGCCGCACCGTCGCCATTCTGGGCGGTTCCCTCGGCGACTTTGGCGAGCTTACCATCGCCGCCGGTGCGGATGCCATCGTGACGGGCGAGGCGGGCTACCACGTGGCGCAGGACCTAGACTTGCGCGGACTGCCGGTGATCCTGCTCGGCCATGACCGCTCCGAGGAGCCGTTCGTTGATATCTTGATGAACTCTGCGGTTGACGCCGGGGTTGACCCCCGTCATGCGATTAAAATACTGAACCCTTGCCAATGGTGGACTGTGACAAAAGGAGAGAACTTATGAGCGCCGGCGCTACGCTACTCAAGCTGCAACAGATCGATTTGGAGCTCGCCCGCAACAAGAGCGAACTTGCCAATATGCCGGAGCTCAAGGAACTCGCTTCCAAGCGCAAGACCTACGTTAAGCTCAAGGCCGAGATGACCAAGCTCTACGCCCAGCGCAAGGACCTGGATATTGAGCTCGACGACCTCAACACCACCGAGATCCAGACCAACAACGCTATCGAGGCCGCCAAGAAGCGCCACGTTGACGGCTCTGACTACCGCGAGGTACAGGACCTGGAGAACGAGCTCGCCACCCTGGCCAAGCGCCTGGACAAGATCGAGCACACCCGCAAGGATGTCGTCGTCGCCCACAAGGAGGCACTCGACCGCGAGGCTCGCGCGCAGGCCATCATCGCCAAGTTCGAGGAAGGCGTGAAGGCCGACACCAAGGCCGCCCGCGCCAAGGCCGCCGACCTCCAGGCACAGATTGACGCCGCCACCAAGGAGCGCACCGCGCTTGCCGCCACGCTGCCGACCGACGTGCTCACCGACTACGAGCGCCTGCTCAAGCAGTTCCGCGGCCTGGCCGTCGAGACCATCAAGGGCAACATCCCCACGGTCTGCCACACCGCGCTGCAGGCGTCGTCCATGAGCGACCTCAACCACGACGGTAGCGAGATTACGCACTGCCCGTACTGCCACCGCCTGCTCGTGCTCCCCAGCAAGGAAGCCTAACGATGACGGCGGCACCCAACAATTCAATGCAACTTGAGGGAAAAACGATCCTGCTGGGCATTACCGGCGGGATCGCCGCCTATAAGTCGTGCAATATCGCGCGCCTGTTGCAAAAGCGCGGCGCGCGCGTCAAGGTCGTTATGAGCGAGCATGCCACCGAGTTTGTGGGCCCGCTCACCTTCCGTGCACTCACCAACGAGCCGGTCGCTGTAGGTCTGTTCGACGACCCCTCCGACCCCATCCACCACATTTCGCTGGCGCAGGAGCCCGATCTGGTGGTCGTGGCTCCCGCGACGGCCAATATCATCGCCAAGATGGTCAACGGCATCGCCGATGACCTCATCTCCACGACGCTGCTTGCCACGCCGCGACCCATCGTGATCGCACCCGCTATGAACAACGGCATGTGGAAGGCGCCAGCGACGCAGGCCAATATAGCCTCGCTGCGCGACCGTGGCGTCCATGTGGTGGGGCCCGGCAGCGGCTACCTTGCCTGCGGTGACGTGGACACGGGACGCATGAGCGAGCCCGAGGACATCGTCGAGGTCGTCTGCGAGGTGCTCAACCCCGCGCCTCAGGACCTGGCAGGCAAGCGCATCGTGATCACCGCCGGTCCTACGCACGAACCGATCGACCCCGTGCGCTTTATTGGCAACCGGTCGTCGGGCAAGATGGGCATCGCCCTGGCGAGGGAGGCTGCTCGCCGCGGCGCTGCGGTCACGCTCGTGTTAGGACCGACGTCGCTCGATGTCCCCCGCGGCGTGGAGTGCGTGCGCGTACAGACCGCCGCAGAAATGCTGCAGACAGCGCTGAGCGCCTTTCAGACGGCCGATGCGGCCATTTGTGCGGCCGCCGTCGCCGACTACACGCCCGCGGCCCCTGCCGACCATAAGCTCAAAAAGACCAACGAGCGCCTGGATCGCATCGAACTAGTCGAGACGGTCGATATCTTGGCCGAGCTCTCGCGCCAAAAGGAAGAGCGGTGTGTGATCGGCTTTGCGGCCGAGACCGATAACGTCGTGGAGTACGCGCAGCGCAAGCTCGCCCGCAAGGGTTGCGATGCCATTATCGCCAACGATGTCTCGCGTGCCGATTCGGGTTTTGGAACCGATACCAACAAGGCCTGGATCGTGAGCACAGCGGGTACGCAAGAACTTCCCGTACTAACAAAACCCCAGCTCGCAGATACAATTTTGGACTTGCTTCAAAATTTGTAAAAAAGTTCTTGCGCAAGGGCAAAGTTTCGGGTTATTATACTCCCTGTTGCGAGCGAGAGCAGAGCAACAAACAAAAGCTTCGGGACGTGGCGCAGCTTGGTAGCGCACTTGACTGGGGGTCAAGGGGTCGCTGGTTCGAATCCAGTCGTCCCGACCAGAAGTTTGTAGGTCAGGCACCTAGTGCCTGAC
>ENA-OQCL01000250-OQCL01000250.1-human-gut-metagenome-genome-assembly--contig:-NODE-250-length-28237-cov-5.855639_pt1 | contig 28237 bp, 26 predicted proteins | sample MGYA00242502_ERZ504586 | MGnify/ENA primary metagenome ERZ504586 (study PRJEB26092, sample SAMD00036316) | human gut metagenome | host: Homo sapiens | study: EMG produced TPA metagenomics assembly of... | reverse complement strand
GCCCCGAAAAGAAAACGGGGGTGGAGCCCCAAAGAAAAGCGCTTTTGGGGTGGTGGCGCCCCCGTGAGGTTTCGGGACCCGCCCGCCTCTCCCACTCGCGTGGGAGGTGCCACTCGGCCGCTAAGGTGTCCGCTTCGCGGACGGATTGAATCACTCGCCCCTAGGGCGAGGGGCTTGGGTCGGATGTAGACTGGCGTTTAAAAGTTTTTTGCCCCGCTTTTTTTACAAAAAAGCGGGCGGGGTCCAGGGGCGGAGCCCTGGCCGCGCGCCGCAGCGCGCGGAACGCCCCTTGTGCTAATGAAGCGCAGGAGGGGGTCAAAGGGGGAACCCTCGCCGGGGGTTCCCCCTTTGCGGGCGGCCCCGCCGCCCGCAGCCTCACGCACTTCCATAACGCCGGTGGTGAACGAACGCCGGGCGGGGGTGGAACCCCACCCCTACGGGGGTTGGAGGAACGCGGTAAGGTCGGCGGTGGCCGCAGGGAAGGGTCGTCGGGGACGCCGACCCCTACGGCGGGTGGGAAACGGGCCGTGCGCCGCATAATATGCCGCGAGAGCATCCCGTGCCCGGGCGAGGGCCGGCGGAACGTGGTGAGGCCGGCGTGGACCATGACGGCGGGACGTCGAGGACGCCGTCCCCTACAGGGCTGGTGCGACGCCGTGGGGTCGGCGTTGACCGTGACAGCGGGACGGCTGCGGGACGGGCCGCGTACCGCGTAATTGGGTTGAGGCGCTCAGGCCAGGACCTTCTTCAAATACTCACCAGTCGCGCTCTCGGCGCAGTTGGCGCAGTCCTCCGGGGTGCCGGCAAAGACTACGGTGCCGCCGCCGTCTCCGCCCTCGGGACCGAGGTCTATTATGTGGTCCGCGACCTTGATGACGTCCAGATTGTGCTCTATCACTACGACGGTGTTGCCCGCATCAGTCAGGCGGTCCAGGATGGTGATGAGCTTCTGCACGTCCGCCGTGTGCAGGCCCGTCGTCGGCTCGTCCAGGACGTACACCGTGGCGCCCGTGGAGCGCCGCGCCAGTTCCGTCGCCAGCTTCACGCGCTGCGCCTCGCCGCCGGACAGCGTCGTCGAGGACTGGCCCAGCTTCACGTAGCCCAGGCCCACGTCGAAGAGCGTCTGTATCTTGTCCCGTATCTTCGGCAGGTTGCGGAAGAAATCCAGGGCCTCCTCCACAGTCATGTCCAGCACGTCGGAGATGTTCTTGCCCTTGTAGCGCACCTCCAGCGTCTCTCGGTTGTAGCGGCGGCCCTTGCAGACGTCGCAGGGGACGTAGACGTCCGGCAGGAAGTGCATCTCTATCTTTATGAGCCCGTCGCCGGAGCAGGCCTCGCAGCGCCCGCCCTTCGTGTTGAAGGAGAAGCGCCCCGGCCCGTAGCCGCGCAGCTTCGCGTCCTCGGTGCTCGAAAACAGTTCGCGGATGTCGTTGAAGACGCCCGTATACGTCGCGGGGTTCGAGCGCGGCGTGCGGCCTATGGGAGATTGGTCTATGCAGATGACCTTGTCCACATGCTCCAGCCCGTCTATGCCCAGGCAGCGGCCCGGGCGGACGTGGGCGCGGTTTTTGACCGAGGCCAGGGTCTTGTAGAGCACTTCGTTCACGAGGCTCGACTTGCCGCTGCCGGAGACGCCCGTCACCGCCGTAAGCACGCCGAGCGGTATTTCGACGTCAATATTCTTCAAAATTGTTCTCGCTCGCGCCGCGGATGACGAGGCTTTTTCCGCTGCCCGCGCGGCGCTTAGCCGGGACGGGTATCTTCCGCGCGCCGGAGAGGTACTGGCCCGTAAGGCTCCGCGGCTCGGCGCAGATGTCCTCCACCGTGCCCTGGGCCACGACCTCGCCGCCGTGGACGCCCGCGCCGGGGCCGATGTCCACTATCCAGTCCGCCGCGCGCATCGTGTCCTCGTCGTGCTCCACGACTATGAGCGTGTTGCCCAGGTCGCGCAGCTCCTTGAGCGTGTTTATGAGCTTGCCGTTGTCCCGCTGGTGCAGGCCGATGCTCGGCTCGTCCAGGATGTACAGCACACCCATGAGCGAAGAGCCTATCTGCGTCGCCAGCCGGATGCGCTGGCTCTCGCCGCCCGAGAGCGTCGCCGCCGCGCGCGAGAGCGTCAGGTATTGCAGGCCCACGCTCGCCAGGAAGCTCAGGCGGGAACGTATCTCTTTCAGGATGCGGTCGGCTATCATCCGCTCGCGCGCGCCGAGCTGCCGCGGCAGGGCCTCCATGAACTCCAGCTCCCGCGTCACGGGCAGCTCGCAGAAGTCGATGATGGACATGCCGCCCACGGTGACGGCCAGGGCCTCTTTCTTCAGGCGTTTGCCGCCGCAGTCCGGGCAGGGGTACTCTCCCAGATATTCCTCGTATTCCTCGCGCATGGACTGGCTCTGCGTCTCGCGGTAGCGCCGCTCCAGCGAGTTCACCAGGCCCTCGAAAGGCTGGCGGAGCGTGCCGGTGCCGCGCGCCGTCTCGTATTGCAGCTCCAGCGGCTCGCCGCCGGTGCCGTACATGATGACGTCCATGACCTCTTTGGACAGGTCCTTGATGGGCGTCGTGAGCTTGAAGTGATATTTTTTGGCCAGGGCGTCGTAGTACATTTTGGCGATGCTGTCGCCCTTCACGTTGGCCCAGCCGGGGGCCTGGAGGCCGCCCTGGAGGATGGAGAGCTCCGGGTTCTTGATGAGCAGGCCGGGGTCCGCCCGCAGCTGGCTGCCCAGGCCCGCGCAGGTCGGGCAGGCGCCGTAGGGGCTGTTGAAGGAGAACATCCTCGGCGTCAGCTCCTCGATGGAGACGCCGCAGTCCTCGCAGGCGTAGTTCTGCGAGAAGAGCTGCTCCCGCCCCTCCGACGGGCAGTCTATGAGCACGAGGCCGCCTGCGAGCGAGGCCGCCGTCTCGATGGAGTCCGTCAGCCTGCGCGCCGAGTCCGGGCGGACGACCAGGCGGTCCACCACGACCTCGACGTTGTGCTTCTTGTTCTTCTCAAGCTTTATCTCCTCCGAGAGGTCGTAGACCGAGCCGTCCACGCGCACGCGGACGTAGCCGCCCTTGCGCGCGTCCTCAAAGACCTTGACGTGCTCGCCCTTGCGGGAGCGCACGACGGGAGCCAGCACCTGGATGCGGCTGCCCTCGGGCCAGGAAAGGACCTGGTCCACGATCTGGTCTATGGTCTGCTGTCGTATCTCCCTGCCGCACTTGGGACAGTGCGGAACACCTATGCGCGCCCAGAGCAGGCGGAGGTAGTCGTAGATCTCCGTGACGGTGCCGACGGTGGAGCGGGGGTTGCGGCTCGTCGTCTTCTGGTCTATGGATATGGCGGGGGAAAGGCCCTCGATATAGTCCACGTCGGGCTTGTCCATCTGGCCCAGGAACATGCGCGCGTAGCTCGAGAGGCTCTCGACATAGCGCCGCTGCCCCTCGGCATAGATGGTCTCGAAGGCAAGCGAGGATTTCCCGCTGCCCGAAAGCCCCGTGAACACCACGAGCTTCTCGCGCGGTATCTCAAGGTCGATGTTTTTGAGGTTATTTTCCCTCGCGCCTTTTATAAAAATGCTCTCTCTCATATGCCGCCTCTGTTACTAAAGTAAAAGCATTATATTATACCTCATTTTTGCCTCCATTTCAACAGCAAAACCCGCCCGGCAAAAGCCGGGCGGGGTGACAGGAGGCGCCCTGCCGTTTGGCTGGGGCGCTGTTCAATTCTGCTTCTTTCTCGGCGGCTTGGCCAGCAGCATGGCGACTATGCCCAGGACGTTGAAGGCCATGACCATGATGAAGGCGGAGGTGTAGCTGCCGCTCGCGTCGTACATCGAGCCGGCAAGGGCCGGGGACACGGAGGAGCAGATGGTGATTATCGGGAAAAGCGTGCCGAACAGGCTGCCGTAGATGTCCGCGCCGAAATAGCTGGAGAACATCACCGGCATGCACACGAAGGAGCAGCCGAAGCCTATGCCGGTGCAGGCGGCGTAGACCACCATGAGCGGCACATTGGAGGCGCCCATGAGGCAGACGGTGCCCAGCAGCAGCACGGTGAGAGAGCCCGCCCAGACATAGCGCGCGGGCATGCGGTTGCACAGCTCGCCGCCGAGCAGGCGGCCCACTATGCTCGTCACGGTTATGAGGCTCATCGAAAAGGCCGCGCTGGTCGCGGACAGGCCGTGGTCGCCCAGGCAGGCGATGCCGTGGCTGACGAGCATCATGTAGGGTATGTACAGGCCCAGGGCGCCCAGGAGCACCATCCAGCACTTGGCGTTTTTCAGGGCCTCCTTGACGGTCCACTTCTCTTCCGTCATGTAGGGCTTGAAGCTGGACTTTTTCTTGCCGGACGCCGCTTCGACATCGGCCTTCCCGTCGGGTATCTGCCCGATGTCGGAGGGCTTATCCTTGATGAGGAAGAGGTCTATGAGCAGGGCGAGCAGCGCCGCGCCGGCGACGACGAGCCAGCAGTTGTTCCACTTGCCCGTGCTGTCGAGCACCCAGGTGAGCAGCGGCGCGGCGATGAAGCCGCCGAAGCCGGAGGCCGTCAGCGTGATGGCCATGGCGCGGGCGCGCCGTTTGGTGAACCACTGTGTCACCGTGGTCTGCACCGGCACGACCGTGCCGAAGCCGACGCCCACGCCCGCAATGATGCCGAAGGTGAAGAGGAACACCCACTGGTTCTTCACAAAATAGCCCATCAGCACCGCAGCTATAAGTATGAGCGCGGAGCCTATCGCCATGCAGAACCGGGCGCCCTTTTTCTGTATCGTATAGCCTATCAGCGGCCCGGGCAGGCCCTGGAACAGGTTGAACAGCGAGAAGCCGAGGCCAAGTATGGTCCTGTTGAACTGCATCTCGTCCGACATGAAGGTGTTGACCGTCTGCCCGCCGTACATCGGGAAGCCGACGTTCAGGAAATATATCACCCACAGCGAGGCGACGATGGTCCAGCCGTAAAATCTTCTGTTTGAGCTTTCCACAGAGTTTCTCCTCTCTAAGCTGTATCAGAGGGCCTGAAAGAGCTCCACCGACATCCCCGAAGGGCCGTTCACGCGGGCGAGCCTTATCTCTCCGTAGGGCTCCAGCCTCAGGCGCAGGGGCGGTACGGCTGTCTCAAAGCCTGCGGCGGCGCAGCGCTCCAGCAGTGCGTCCAGGTCCTCCGTCTCGTAGGCCGTCGCAAAGACGCCCACGTTCTCCGGCTTCGCCACGTCGGACATCGGGCGGCCCTTTATCGAGTATTCCAGGCATTCGGTTATGGGCGTGTTGCCCCCCGCGAACATCAGCATACGGGTATGCGTCCCGTGCGGCACGCCGACTATGTCGTCCACCAGGCCGTCGGGCAGTTCTTCATCAAACACCTTGCTGAGCCCCAGCACGCCCTCGTAAAAGCGCGCGGCCTCCTCCCCGCTGGCCACCGTCTGCGCGACGTCCGTGAATATCGAGAACATGCCCTCAAAGCGCGGGATGGGCTCTTTCAGGCGCTCGATGAGCGCCATGGGCATGGCGTCCGGACCTTTCAGCACTCCCTCCAGCACGTCCAGGTTTATCCAGTCCGCCACATAGCGCGTGGGCGGGCAGTAGTAGTCGAAGCCCAGGTCCCTGAAATGCTCATAGGCCCAGGAATTGTCCTTGGCGCGGAAGGCCACGTCGTAGTAGCCGAAGTCCCAGCTCGGCCTGCCCTCGCGTATCGGGCGCTTGGGGGTGTTCGTGAAGCAGATGAGCTGGAGCAGGGTCGGCTGCTCCTCGTTTTTGAGCATGGCGTACTCCGCCGCGCTCGATCCGAGCCCATAGACGGCCGCCACGGTCTGCTCGTCCAAGCGGCCGCGGCAGACCTCGGTCAGCTCCATCTCGCCCGTAAAAAAGGCCAGACTCTTTTCGAGCTCGGACACACTGACGCAGATACGTTTGATACCAATGTCTTTCAAGGTTGCACCTCCGCATAAAAGCGATTCAAAAATCGCTGCCGGCGCCGATTACCCTGGCAGACCGGCAGCGAACGTCAGTTGCGGATACCCTCTTTCCGAGTTCAGTCTATATAGACGTTTTTGTCCTCGAAGACCAGGTTGTCGAAGTCGGGGACGAGGTACTCCTTCATCGCGCGTTCGAGTTCGCGGCCCTCGGTGCCCTTGTAGGCGGCGGGGTCGGCAAGGAAGCTGAGTATGGCCTCCGCGCACTCGAAGGGATAATCGAGGTAGAGCATGATGCCGCCGCCTTCGACTATCTTGATCTTGTTGATTTCGGAGCCGAGCTGGTCGGCGGCCTCCTTGATGGTCTTGAAGAGAGGCGGCTTGACGCAGTCGCGGTCACCCACGAGCTGGAGCGATGGCTGCTTCACCTTCGGCAGCACGCGCTCAAGGTCGAAGGTCAGCAGGGCGTTTATCATGTCGCGCCCGCCCTTGTCGTAGTGCAGCAGATTGGCTATAGCCGCGCGCTGGATGTACTCGAACTTGCTGTCCGGGTTCTCGCGGTACTGCTCGTTCCAGTACTCCACAAAGTGGGAGCCGTCTTCCTTGCGCTGGAGCAGGCCGGATTCGAGGCCGATGAGGTCGCCGGGACGCAGGCTCTTGGTATAGGGCATCTTGTTGCCGCCTATCATGTCGCGGCGGGCCGCTTTGGCCTTCCTCAGGCTGTCCTCATATATGGCCAGACCGCCGAAGATGAGCTTGTCCACCCGCTCGGGATACCGCGCCGCCAGGTCCGCCATGATGAGCGAGCCGGAGTGCTGGCCCACGAAGCTGGCCTTCTCTATGCCCAGGTCGTCCATGAAGTCGATGAAGCTGTCGGTGAAGTCCGTGAACTCGAACCAGTTCGGGGCGGCGGGCGAGAAGCCGAAGCCCAGCGAATCGGGAGAATACACGGTGTACTGCTTCGCCACCATCGGGATAACGCCCTCAAACTCGAAGTTGTTCCACCAGCACTGGTGCACGAATATGACCGGGTCGCCGCTGCCCATCGTCTCGTAGTACATCTGGGTGCCGGAGCGCTTCAAGTTCGCATATCCCCTCTTGACCTGCTTTAGATTGGTCGCCATTGTTTTACCTCCTTGATGCTAAACGTGTTTTTCTCTCCTATGTCTTCAGACGCCGGCCGGACATCTGAAAGCTCTCTCATTAAATATCCAGCGCCGCAAAGAAACCGTCGTGGATGGCGGAGGTGATGGTGTCCGGGGTGCGGGCGTCGCCTATCACCATCACTTCCTTGTCCGGGAAAAGCTCCTTGACGGCGGCTACGGGCTTGGTGCCGAAGGCTATGACCACGTCGCCCTCCAGCGTCTTCTTCTCGCCGGTCTTCATGTCCTCGACCTCCACGCCGCTGTCCGTGAAGGCGGTGACGCTGTGGCTGCACAGGATGTTCACGCCCGCCGCGGCCAGCTTCTTCATCATGACGATGCGCGTCATGAGCTCCTCCTTCAGGATGAGGTCGGGCAGCATCTCGACTATGGTTATCTTATGCCCGCGCTCGATGAGCTCCAGCGCCGTCTCCACGCCGACCTGGCCGCCGCCGCAGATGACGACGTCGCCCTTCACCTCGGCCTTGCCCAGCAGCACGTCCTGCGCCTTCTTCACGTTTGCGCCGTCTATACCCGGGATGTTCGGCACCAGCGGCTCCGCGCCCGTGCACACGAGCACCGTGTCCGCCTCGATGGACGCCGCGTTCTCCGCCGTCACGGGGCTGTTCAGGTGTATCTTCACGTTCGGCAGCCTGCCCAGCTGCACGCGGAAGAAGTCCGGGATGTGCTGCAGGATATCCTTGCAGGGCGAGCTGGAGGCTATGCGCAGCTGACCGCCGCAGAGCCTGTCCGTCGCCTCATAGACCTCGACGCTGTGGCCGCGCTGCGCAGCGATATAGGCCGCCTCCAGGCCCGCCGGTCCAGCGCCGATGATCGCCACGCGCTTTTTTCTCCTCCGCCTTGCCGACCTTGCCGTTCGGGAAGCGGCTCTCGCGGCCCGCGATGGGGTTGAACGTGCAGCGCAGCGGCATCTGGCCGAAGATACGCTTGCCTATGCAGTAGTTGCAGTTGATGCAGCGGCGGATGCCCTCGACGTCGCCCTTCTCCAGCTTCGTAACAAAGTCCGGCTCGACTATCCACTCGCGGGACTCGGAGATGAAATCCGCCTGACCGTCCGCCAGCACCTGCTCGGCAACCTCGGGGTCGAACATGCGGCCCTGCGCGAACACCGGTATGCTCACGGCCTCCTTGATGGCCGCGGCCAAGTGCGCCAGAGTGGCCTTCGGCTGATAAATGGTGGGTATCATCCACTCCACCGTCTCAAACACCGCCGCCTCCGCGTCGATGGCCGCGACGCCGTCGCGCTCCATCCACTGGCAGAGGATCTTTGACTCCTCCACGCCGCGGCCGGCGTCGCCCAGGTACTCGTCTATCGACATGCGCACGATGATGGGGAAGTCCTTGCCGCACTTGGCCTGGATGTTCTCGATTATCTCGTGCAGGACGCGGTAGCGGTTCTCCAGAGAGCCGCCGTATTCGTCCGTGCGGTTGTTGAACCAGGGCGTCAGGAACTCGGAGATGAGGTAGCCGCCGATGGCGTGGATGGTGACGGCGTCAAAGCCGGCGCGCTTGGCGTTGAAGCAGCTCCAGCCCATGCAGTCCACCATGGTATGTATCTCTTCGACGGTCATGGGGCGCACGGGCGCGCCGACGAAGCGGGATTGCAGCGTGCCGGGGGCTATGCGCGTGACGTTGTAGACGCCCTGGCTGCCCTTGTCGTAGGGGAAGCCCAAGGACTGCGCGCCGCCGCCAGGGCTGATGTTGATGGTGCACTTGGCGCCGTAGCGGTGGATTGCCTCGGCCAGGTCCGAGAGCATGGGCACGTACATGTTGTCGTCCACGCGGATGGAGCCGGGGTAGGGGTCGATCTTGTCCACCTTCGTCGCACCCTGGGCCGAGTGGACGGTGATGAGGCCGCAGCCGCCCTTCGCTCGGGCGGTGTAATAGTCGATTATCTTGTCCGTTACCTCGCCGTCGGAGGTGGCGTACAGCGTCTCCGTGGGGCCCATGACGACCCTGTTCTTCAGCTCCAGATTGCCTATCCTGCCCGGGGACAGCAGATGCGGGAACAGCTCTTTGCCTGTGTTCATTTTTGTGCCTCCTGTCATAGTAAAATTCTCATAAATTTAAACTGTCTTAATTATCGCTAAAAATTATAGTCAATTATTTTGATATTATTATCGCCTACTTCCCCCGTTTATACAAGTGGTATTATTGACAAATCTGCACAAGCGTTTTTGGCTAATTTATTAACAATCAATATTTTTTACTATTTTGACCTTATCCCCCTTGCGTTGGTCGCGCGACTGTGATATATTGACGATTATCAAAATATTTTACTGTTTTCCGCATGGAAGGCAGTACGGAAGGATGGCCCACATATGCCCCCTCTTGAATACCGGCTGCTCGAACAGAATCTCAGCGGGAAATCCGACGAGCTGCTGCTCTACTTCATTTATCTGAGCCAGGAGCGCCTGGCCTCTTCCTTCGAGGATTTTTTCAGGAAAAACTACAACTGGTCCCCGAACCAGACGAGGGTGATGTGCTACCTGAAGTTCCAGCGTATTATCTCCATGTCCGAGCTGGCTTCACTCGTGCACTCAAGCAGGCAGCACATGACGCAGATAGTGGACTCGCTGGTGAAGCTCGACCTGGCGGAGCGAAAATACGACCCCCAGAACCGTAGGGCAGTATACGTCCAGCCGACGGTCACCGGCCTCAAGCGCCTTGACACGGGCGAGCGGCGGTTCATAAGTCACCTCCAGCGGGCGATATCCAAGCTCCCCGCCGAGGAACGGCAGAAGACCATCGAAGCCATCCGCACCGTCTCGGTCTTTCTCGGCAACATCAACATCGAAATCGACGACAAGGCGGACGTAATATTCTGAAAAATGCCCTCCCGGCGCCGCCGGGAGGCATTTTTGTTCAAAATCGCCTTTGCATCCTAGGTAAAATGAGGCTATAATATGCTCACAGCGAGTGGCGTAACTGCGTAAATCCGGTTGGCCACCCGCTGTTTTTCATTTTCTGATTGTGAGGGATATTTTTGAACGAAAAATCCAATACCTTTCTTGAAACCGAGCCCGTAGGCTCACTGATGCGGAGTTACGCCATACCTTGTATTATCTCTCTGCTCGTCGCGTCACTCTACAACATTGTTGACCAGATTTTTATTGCCAACGCCACCTACCTCGGCTCCTACGGCAACGCGGCCAACACGGTGGTCTTTCCGCTGACCGTCGTGGCGCTCGCACTGGCTGTCATGATAGGCGACGGCTGCTGCGCCTTCGTGAGCATCAGCCTCGGCTCCGGCGCACACGACGACGCCCACCGCAGCATCGGCTGCTCCGTCATCCTCTGCATCATCGTCAGCCTCGTTGTGACCGCGGCCTACCTCGTTTTCGACGACCCCATCCTCACCATGTTCGGCGGCAGAGTCAACGACGAGACCTTCACGCTCTCCAAAGAATACTTCTTCTGGATAACTCTCGGCATACCCTTCTACATGTTCGGTCAGGCCATGAATCCCATCATACGCTCCGACGGCAGCCCGCGCTTCGCCATGGCCGCCACGGTCTCTGGGGCTGTGGTTAACATAATCCTAGACCCGCTCTTCATTTTCGGCTTCAGCTGGGGCATGATGGGCGCCGCCGTCGCGACTGTGCTCGGTCAGGTGCTCACCGCAGGGCTCTCGGTTTGGTACCTCTGCCGTATGAAGGCCGCGAGGCTGCAAAGGTGCAGTTTTGTCCTCAGCGGCCGGCTCATGCGCCGCTTCCTGCCGCTTGGCATATGCAGCTTTCTCTCGCAGATTTCCATAGTCGCCGCCATGGCTGCCGTCAACAACATGCTGCGCAAATACGGCGCGCTCGACCCCACATTCTCCCAGGCACAGTACGCGCAGATACCCATGGCTGTGCAGGGCATAGTCATGAAGTTTTTCCAGATCATCATCTCTGTCGCAGTTGGCCTTGCGGCGGGATGCATACCCATCGTCGGCTACAATACCGGCGCGGGCCGCAACGACAGGGCAAAGAGGCTCTTCAAGCTCCTGCTGCTCTCCGAGGCTGCCGTCGGCGCTGCGGCGCTCGTCGTGGTCGAGTGCTTCCCGCGGGAGCTGATTGCGATTTTCGGTGCAGCCAACGAGAGCGAGTACTACACCCTCTTCGCCCTGCGGGCCTTCCGCATCTACCTGTCCACAACCATCCTCGCCTGCGTGAACAAGGCAACCTTCATCTACCTTCAGTCCCTGGGCAGGGCGCTCCTGTCCACGCTTCTGTCGATGGCGCGCGAGGTGCTGTTCGGCGTCGGCTTCGCGCTGCTGCTGCCGGTGTTTTTCGGGCTGGACGGTATGCTGCTCTCCATGCCGGTCTCCGACGTACTGACCTTCTTCTCGGTCGCCGTGATTGTATACACCAACAAGGTGCTCTCAAAAGCGCAGTGATAAAAAAACAGCTCCGGGGCCTCAGGCCTCACGGAGCTGTTTTTCCTTTTTTGTAAGGAATCTCTTGCGGTAAAAGAGAAGAAACGCCGGCACAGCAAAGATGAGGGCGCCTACGGTGTCTATGAAGGCGTGCTGCTTCACGAGCACCGTCGAGGCCATGCACAGGACGCAGGCGACGGTTATCACCGCGCGCCAGGGCTTTGTGAATATCTTGCTGTCAAAGGCGCAGAGGATGTCCCCCAGGCAGCCCAGAACGTGCATGCTCGGGAAAACGTTCGTCGGCGTGTCCGCCGCCCAGATGATGGTCATTATCCAGGTTCCGAAGCTCGTCGCCTCCACGCCCTGCGGGCGCAGATGCTGGCCGTTCGGGATGATAACGTCCAGGATAAGCGTCGCCGAGAGGGTGAACATGTTGTAGTACATCCAGCGCCGGAACGCGCCCTCGTCCTTTATCATCGTCGGGATGCCCACGGCGGCAAAGAGCGGGTACCAGATGATATAGAACACCGCAAACTCTGGCACGAAGGGGATATAGTCGTCTATGAACGTGTCCGTGACCCAATAGCCCTCCGTGGGCGTGTGTTCCTCGATGATGAAAAAGGTGACTATGTAGACGATGAAATACAGCGCGAGGAGACAGTACCTGTGCGTCCTAATGAAGTTCCAGACCTCGCCGAACAGCTTGCGTATTATGGCTGATTCCCCCAACTTCTTTTCCTGTTCCCAACCGGGCAAAAATATGCTATCCTCAAAATATCAAATATCATTCGACTCGGAGGCCAATATGGATAAAACACCGCGCGGGCGTTTTGCACCCAGCCCCAGCGGGCGGCTGCACCTCGGAAACATGCTCTCATCCCTGCTGGCCTGGCTGGATATCCGCTCCTTGGGCGGCCAGATGCTCTTCCGCCTGGAAGACCTGGACCCGGAGCGCAGCTGGGATGAATACGCGCGCCTCATGGCGGAGGACCTGCGCTGGCTCGGCCTCGACTGGGATCTCGGCTGGCCGGAGGAACCTGGCTGCCGTCAGGGCCTGCGCACGGGCCGCTACGAAGCGGCCTTTGAAAGGCTCTCGGCGCTCGGGCTCGTCTACCCCTGCTGGTGCTCGCGCGCGGAGCGCCTTGCGGCCAGCGCGCCGCATCCCGGCGAGGAGCGGCCCATGGGCTGCAAGTGCCGCTATTACTCCGAGGCTGAAAAGGCAAAGATGCGCCGCTCCCCCGCCGCTAAGGTCATTGTCCCCGACGCGGTGCTATCCGTTGAGGACGGTCACTACGGGCCTTACAGCGAAAACCTCGCGCGCGAGGGCGGAGACTTCATCATCCGCCGCTCCGACGGTGTATTCGCCTATCAGCTGGCGGTCTCTGTAGACGACATGGAGATGGGCGTCACGCGGGTCGTGCGGGCGAGGGACCTGCTCTCTTCCGCTCCGCGTCAGAAATGGCTCATCGAGACCCTGGGCGGGGCCGCGCCGGAATATTGCCACTGTCCCCTGCTCGTCACGGGCGACGGACGCAAGCTCTCAAAGCGGGAGGGCGACCTCAATATGGAAGAGCTGCGCCGCCGCTATACGCCCGAGGAGCTCACCGGCGCGCTCGCCCACCTGTGTGGACTCATAGACAGGCCGGAGCCCGTCTCGCCACGGGAGCTCGTGCCGCACTTTTCCTGGGAGCGCGTGGCCCTGGAGGACGTCATTCTTCCTCCCGGCTTTTGACGGCGCGCTTTTTCGCGTGGCGGCCCGGGCTGTGCAGGGAGTCTATGCTCGCCTTCAGTTTGTCCTGCGCGCGGCGGATGACTATGAGCGCGGGAGCGGACAGCAGCGCGAACACGACGAGTATCATCGCCCCCGGCAGGTCCAGGGACGAGAGCGTGAACAGCTGCGGGAGCATGACGACGCAGAACACAAAGGCTGCGGTGAGGCAGCCAATCATCACCTTGCGCAAAAGGTTATACGGCTTGCAGGTAAAGTGTACGACCATCAGGCCGACGATGTTGAGGATGATGGCGCAGACCGTGCTCATCATATTGTCCTCCACCTCGAAGACCATGCAGAAGAGAATGACGCCGAGGACCAGGAAGAGGTCCGTCAGCGCGCCGGGCAGGGCGCGGTAGATGACGTTCGGCAGGAACTTGCCCTTTATGCGCGAGATATTCGGCTCCATGGCGAGCACAAAGCCGGGCGCGCCTATTGTAAGGGCCGACACGAGGCTCATCTGCGCGCTCGTCACCGGATACGGCAGGGTGAAGATGAGCGAGATGAGCGCGAGGGCGAAGGAAAAGATATTCTTCACGAGGAAGAGCGCCGCAGAGCGCTCTATGTTGTTTATGACCCTCCTGCCCTCGGCCACGACCGACGGCATGGCGGCAAAATTGGACTCCAGCAGGACGATATGCGAGACCTGGCTGGCCGCGTCCGAACCCGAGGCCATTGCGATGGAGCAGTCGGCTTCCTTGAGCGCGAGCACGTCGTTCACACCGTCGCCCGTCATGGCGACGGTATGACCCCCGGCCTTGAGGGCGCGGACGAACTTCCGCTTCTGGTCCGGCGTAACACGGCCGAAGACGGTATATTTCTCTATGGCCTCGGCTATGTCCTCCTCCGTCTCCAGCGTGCGGGCATCGACATAGCTTTCGGCGCCCTTTATCCCGGCGCGCTTGGCGACCTCGGAGACGGCCATGGCGTTGTCGCCCGAGATGACCTTTATCGCCACGCCCTGCTTGGCGAAGTAGCGGAAGGTCTCCGGCGCCTCGGCGCGTATCTTGTTCGAGAGCAGGATGAGGGAAATGGGCATGAGCGGCGCGTCCAGCTCCTCGTCATCCGGCTGTCCGTCGTAGAGGGCCAGCAGCAGCACTCGGCAGCCCTTGGAGGAATAGGCGTCTATCTGCCTGGCATATTTGCCGTAGCGCTCGCCCAGGAGCACGTCCGGCGCGCCGAGAAGATAGGTCTCGTCCTCGTGGAAGCTCACGCCGCCGAATTTCTTGGCGGAGGTGAAAGGCACGGCCTTTATGGCCTGCTGCGTCACCTTGCCGGTGAAGTATTTTCGCAGTGCGGCCATCGTGTCGTTATCCGCGCGCATGGCGGCGACATAGTCTGCCATGATGAGGCGGATATCCTCCTCCTCGAACCTGTCCGGGCAGAGGGGGATCACATCCTCGACGGCCATCTTGTTCTCTGTGACGGTACCGGTCTTGTCCACGCAAAGGACATCCACCCGCGCCAGGGTCTCTATGCAGCCCATGTCGTGGACGAGCGTTTTCTTCTGCGCCAGGCGCACGACGCCCGCGGCGAGGGCCATGCTGGTGAGCAGGTATAGCCCCTCGGGTATCATGCCTATGAGCGAGGCAACGGTGGCGACGACGCCGTCCGAGACGCTGCGCTCCAGCCAGACTATCTCCTTGATGGCCATGAGTATGCCCAAGGGGATGATGGCTATGCCGATTATCTGGACGAGGCGGGTCAGGGAGCGCATCATCTCCGACTGCTGCGGCGGCTTGGCCTCCTTGGCCTCTATGGTGAGGCGATTGGCATAGGAATCCGCGCCCACCTGCGTCAGGCGCGCGCGGCACTCGCCGGAGACGACAAAGCTGCCTGAGAGCAGATCTGCGCCCGCGGGCTTTTTTATCTCGTCCGCCTCGCCGGTTATGAGCGCCTCGTTCACGCTGCACTCGCCTGCGACGACAACGGCGTCGGCAAATATCTGGCTGCCCGCCGAGAACACGACGATGTCGTCCCTCACCATCTCACTCGTGGGTATCTTCCTCTGCCGGCCGTCACGGATGACGGCCCCGTGCGGGGCCGTGAGCAGAGTGAGCTTGTCCAGCGTGCGCTTGGAGCGCAGCTCCTGCACTATGCCTATGGCGATGTTCGCAAAGACCACGCCCAGGAACATGGCGTTCTGCCAGGTGCCAAACACCAGCACGAAGGCCGCCAGCAGGAAGAAGAGCATGTTGAAATAGGTGAAGACGTTGGATTTGATTATCTGCCCCACGGTCTTGCCCGGGGGGTCTATGGGCAGGTTGGCCCAGCCGGCGTCCACCCTCTCCTGAGCCTGGGCAGAGGAGAGGCCCGTCTCCGGGTTCGTCTCCAGCACAGGCACGGGTCGGCGCATCGGCTCTTCTGTCTTTCGTTTTTTCCCTAGCTTTTTCATAGTGGATATTGTAGCATAATGTATAAGAAAGTAGTAGTTAATTTATTGTTAATATTGTCACCCGAAACTTAAAGCAGAATTAAACCCCCGCCCCTTTCGGAGCGGGGGTTTAATTTCAGATGACGCGGACTCTGAGCACGTCGGGATTTTGCAGGATCTGGCTCGTTATCTCGCCGTTGACGCGCTCCGCGAGGTCTATCATCGTATATGCGTAGCCGCCGCGGGGCTTGTTTATCATGTGCTCAATGTTGATGTTGCGCGCGCTGATGAGGTCGAGGACGCTGTTTATCATGTTCGGCACGTTGCGGTGGATGACGCACAGGCGGCAGACGCCCAGGCGTTCGAGGGAGGCGTTGGGCATGTTCACGCTGTTGCGGATGTTGCCGTTGGCCAGGTAGTCGTAGATCTCCTGCGCGGCCATGACGGAGCACTTCTCCTCGCTCTCCGGCGTGCAGGCGCCGAGGTGCGGCGTCGTGATGCAGTTGCGCGCGCCGATGAGGTTCTTGTTCGGGAAGTCCGTGACGTACTTGCCAATCTTGCCGCTCTCAAGACCGGCTATCATGGCGTCGTCGTCCACTATCTCGGCGCGGGACTCGTTCATGATGCGCACTCCGGGACGCATGGAGGCGATGGCGGCGGCGTCTATCATGTGGTGCGTGCTCTCGGTGTAGGGGACGTTCAGGCTGATATAATCGCTGGTGCGGAAGATCTCGTCCAGATAATCCACATGTATGACGTCCCGGGAGAGACGCCAGGCGCTCTCGACGGACATGTAGGGGTCGTAGCCCCGGACGGTCATGCCGAACTCCAAGGCGAGGTTCGCCACCAGCGCCCCGATGGCGCCGAGGCCGATGACGCCCAGGTTCTTGCCGCAGAGCTCGGGGCCGGCGAAGGCGCTCTTGCCCTTTTCAACAAGGGCGGGTATCTCGTCGCCCTTGCCGGCGATGGACTTGACCCACTCTATGCTGCCCAGGATGTCGCGCGAGGCCAGGAGCATCTCGGAAAATTACCATTTCCTTAGTAGCGTCCGCGTTCGCGCCCCGGGGCGTTGAAGACCACTATGCCCCTTCTCGGAGCAGGTGTCCAGCGGGATGTTGTTGACGCCCGCGCCCGCGCGGCCTATGCACAGCAGCTCAGGCCAGAACTCCGTGGAGTGCAGATCCGCCGAGCGGATGAGCAAGGCCTCCGGGTTCTCGATATCCGGCTTCACGGCGCAGCCGTGCTTTTCAAGTATCGAAATGCCGAGCGGGGAAATGGCGTTCATCGTGCGTATCTTATACATGGTGTGCCACCTCAAAATCCTTCATGTATTGGGCCAGGGCCGCCGCGCCCTCTATGGGCATGGCGTTATACAGCGAGGCGCGCATGCCTCCCGTCAGCCTGTGGCCCTTGACGTTCAGCAGGCCACGGGCCGCCGCGCCCTTCACGAACTCCGCGTCCAGCTCCTCGGAACCGGTGCGGAAGGTGACGTTCATGCAGGAACGGCTGCCCGGCTCGGCGTGGGCCTTGTAGAGCCTGGAATTATCCAGCACCTCGTACACGAGGCGGCTGCGCTCCCTCCGGCACGCGTCCATGGCGGCCACGCCGCCCTCGGCCTCGACCCACTCAAGCACCAGGCCCAGCATATATATGCACCAGCAGGGCGGGGTGTTCAGCATGGAGTCTTTGTTTATCTGCTTCTGATAGCTCATGATCTGCGGCGTGTCGGGGCGCTCGTGGCCGGCATAGAAGCGGTCCACGATGACCACCGTTAGGCCCGCAGGGGCGATGTTCTTCTGCGCGCCGGCGTAGATGAGCGCGTAGGACGCAACGTCCACAGGCCGGGACATTATCTCCGAGGACATGTCGCACACCAGCGGCGCGCCGCCTGTCTCGGGCACATAATCCCAGGCGGTTCCGTAGATCGTGTTGTTGGCGCAGTAGTGGAAATAGGACACCCCCGGCTCAATATTCAGCTCTTCCTGGCGCGGGATGCGCGTGAAGTTCTCCTCCGTGCCGTCCCAGGCCACAGAGACCCGGCCGTACTTCTCGGCCTCTTTCGCCGCTATGCCGGAAAAGTTGCCCGTTATGGCATAGGAAGCCCCGGCTTTGCCTATGAGGTTCATCGGTATCGCCGCAAACTGCGTGGTCGCGCCGCCCTGCAGGAACAGCACATCGTGCGTCTCGGGCACGCCCAGCAGGCGCTTGAAGCGCTCGCGCGCGTCGAGATATATCTCCTTGAACTGGCTGCCGCGGTGGCTCATCTCCATGACCGACATGCCGCAGCCGTGCCAGTTGAGCAGCTCGGCCTGCGCCTTTTTGAGAACGGCCTCCGGCAGCTGCGCCGGGCCGGCCGCGAAATTGTAAACTCTGTCAGGCATTTACGGACACTTCCTTAACTTCTTTTTACGCTATTATAAAGTATAGCCTTTTCCGACTGTTCGCGTCAAATAGCAGCTCCAACAAGCATTTGCCCTGAAACGCCGGTTATTTGCACGTTTTTTTACAAGGCCGCGCAGTCCTGTCCCCGGGGCGGAAACTTCGGCATAATTTGATGCGTGGCCCGTGGACAGACCGTTTTCCTCCGTCTCAAAAAGCACTTCCAGCGTCTTTCCGACGCAGGAGGCCAGGTATTCGCCGCGCATCCGCTCGGCCAAGGCGTGCGCCTCGGCGGCGCGGCGGGACTTCACGGCGGCCGTGAGCTGCCCAGGCATCTTGTCTGCGGGCGTCCCCGGGCGGCGGGAATAGGGGAAGACATGCATGGCCGAGAAGGCGCATTTTTCAATAAAGGCCAGAGTAGCCTCATGGTCGGCCTCCGTCTCGCCGGGAAAGCCGGTTATGAGGTCGGCGGTGAGGCCGCAGCCTGGGAAATAACGCCTCAGCCGCTCAGTCACGGCGAAAAACTCCGCCGTATCGTACTTGCGGCGCATGCGCGCGAGCGTGGCGTCGCAGCCGGACTGGAGCGAGAGGTGGAAGTGGGCGCAGACCCGGCCTGTCGCGGCCAGACGGCGGCAGAAGTCCTCCGTCACCACCGTGGGCTCCAGCGAGCCGAGGCGCAGGCGCAGCTGCGGCGCGGCGGCGGCGATGGCCTCCACGGCGTCCGCAAGGCCGGGCCCTCCGGGCAAATCCTCCCCGTAGGAGGCTATCTCTATACCCGTGAGCACCAGCTCCCGGTAGCCCTTTGCCGCAAGCTCCGCCGCCTCCTGCGCAGCCCGCTCCGGCGGCAGGGAGCGCACGCGGCCCCTGGCGTATGGTATGATACAGTAGGTGCAGAAGTTCTGGCAGCCGTCCTCAAGCTTCAGATATGCCCTCGCATGGCCGGAGAAGGCCCCCGCGGGCAGGTCCTCGATTATCCTGCGCTCAAAGGGCTTGTCTATCCCCCGGGCGCGGGCCTTTTCAAGGACGGCGCGCTCCGCGGCCTCGACAAAACCGCGCCTGTCCCCGCTGCCCCAGACGACGTCCGCGCCCAGGGCCTCGGCCGCGTCCGGCTCCACCTGCGCCCAGCAGCCGCAGACGGCGCTCGCCGCACCGGGATAGTGCTCCATGAGCCGCCGCAGCGCCTGGCGGGATTTCCGCCCGCTCTCCGCCGTCACGGCGCAGCTGTTCACGATGACGAGTTCGGCGCTCTCCCCCTCCCCCGCCGGCTCATGGCCGCGCTCGCGCAGGAGGGTCTCCATGGCCTGGGTCTCATACTGGTTGACCTTGCAGCCTAGGGTGTTTATAATATATCTCATCTCAAAAGTACCTCGAAGGTGATAATTTGGACATCTATCTGGACAACGCGGCCACTACCCGGGTCTGTCCCGAGGCCGCAGACATGGCATACAGGGTGATGACGGAGCAATACGGCAACCCCAGCTCCACGCACGCGCGCGGGCGCGAAGCGAAAAAGCTGCTCGACGCCGCACGCAGGGAGCTCGCCCTCTGCCTCGGCTGCCAGCCGAAGGAGCTCGCCTTCACCTCCTGCGGCTCCGAGGCGGACAACTGGGCCCTGCTCTCCGGCGCCTGGGCCGCCTCCGCCAGGGGCGGACACGTCATCAGCTCCATGGCCGAACACGACGCCGTGCGCAAATCGCTCGACGAGCTGGAGCGCCGGGGCTACGAGGTCACGCGCCTTCCTCCGGATTCGAGCGGCGCGGTGCCGGTGCAGGCGGTGCTGGACGCGCTCAGGCCCGACACGGTGCTTGTCTCCCTCATGCTCGTGAACAATGAGACCGGGGCGGTGAACGACATCCCCGGCCTTGCTCGCGCGCTCAAAAAGGGCGGCCCCGAAGGTCCTGCTCCACTGCGACGCGGTGCAGGGCTTTCTCAAGGTGCCCTTCACAGTCAAGAGCCTCGGCGCGGACATGGTGACCATTTCCGGGCACAAGATACACGCGCCCAAGGGCATAGGCGCGCTCTACATCCGCTCCGGGCTGCATCTGCGTCCGCTCATCCTCGGCGGCTCCCAGGAGGACGGACGCCGGGCAGGCACGGAGGCCATGCCGGCCATCTGCGCCTTCGGCGAGGCCGCGCGCCTGGGCCGCGCGCTAATGGCCGAGTCCACAGAGCGCATGGCCGGGCTCAGGCAGCGGGCCGTCTCGCGCCTGCTGGCCGAGAACCCGGGGCTCGTCGTCATAGGCGGCGGCGCGCCGCACATCCTCTGCGTCTCCCTGCCCGGCTACAGGAGCGAGGTGCTCATGAGCGTCCTGGAATCCCGGGGCATCAGCGTATCCAAAAGCTCCGCCTGCAAAAAGGGCGGGCGGAGCCATGTGCTGGAGGCCATGGGCCTGCCCGCGCCCGTCATAGACGGGGCGCTGCGCCTCGGCCTTTCGCGCTATACCACGGCGGAAGAGCTGGACGCCTTCTGTCTCTGCCTGCGCGAGGCGCGAGAGACGCTGGCGCACGCATGAACGCCTTATTTCCTGTCCTTGTCGTCCGGGGGTCTCTTCCCCCGGGCGTTTTTCATTACGAGGCTGCGCAGCCGCTCCGCCCTCGCCGCACCCGCGGCGCGGGAGGCCGCCCTGGCCGCCGCCTTCTTCGCGCGGCGCTCCTCCGGCGTGGGCTGTGGCGGCATCTCTATGTGCTCGCCCGTCTTGGGGTCTATGTGGTGCAGGTTCTCATAGCTCTCATAGTCCTCCGGCAGGCCGCTGCGGCGCAGCTTGCGCCGGGTGAGATTCTTGATGCCGGAATAGATGACCACGAACACCGGCACGCCCAGCAGCATGCCCATGAAGCCGAAAAACCCGCCGCCTATGATGATGGCGAACATTATCCAGAAGCCGTTCACGCCCGTAGAGCTGCCCAGGATCTTCGGGCCGAGGATATTGCCGTCAAACTGCTGCAAAATGAGGATGAACACCAGGAAAATGAGGCATTTCATGGGGTCCACGAGCAAAATGATGAAGGCCGAGGGTATGGCGCCTATAAAGGGTCCGAAGAAGGGGATGACGTTCGTCACGCCCACGATGACCGCTACGAGCAGGGTGTAGGGCATATTCATGAGGCTGCAGCAGATATAGCACAGGATGCCGATTATCGCGCTGTCGAGTATCTTGCCGCTTATGAAGTCCATGAAGGTCTTGTCCGTGAAACGCACGCCCTCCAGTATCTTCTCCGCCGCCTCGACGGTGAAGATGCAGTAGAGCACCCGCTTGGCCCCCGTCGCCACGGCTTCCTTGTTGAAGAGCACATAGAAGGAGACGATGATGCCCACGGCGACATAGTAGATGCCGCGCACGAAGGTGTAGACGCCAGAGGTGATGCTGCCTATGAGGTTCGTCATCTGCGGCAGCAGCGTATCCGTCGCCCACTGGGTCAGCCGGTCGGAGGCGCTGTCCAGCAGCGAGACCACGCCGTTTTTCAGTTCCGGGTAATCCTCAAAGGTGCGCGTGACCCAGTTCACGATGGTCTCATAATAGCTCTGGCTGTTCTGGACTATGCTGTTTATGCTCGAATATATCTGCGGCAGGATGAGCCAGAGCAGCGCGCCCACGATGAAGAGCATCAGCAGCTCGGCTAAGATTATCGCCACGGCACGTCCGAAGCCGAAGGAGCGGCGATGATCGTCCTTGAAGAGCCTGTCCCCCAGCGGATTCGTCACCGTGCGCTCAAAAAACACCATGGCAGGCCGGAGCAGGTAGGTTATCGCAAAGCCCCAGATGAAAGGCGCTATGATGTGTACAAAGGCGCTGAGCGCCTGCAGGACCCCCGGCCAGCGCGAGAGCAGCAGGTAAAAAATTTATGCTGCACGCGATGACGGCAAAGGCCGTCACGCCCCAATAGAGGTATTTTTTGTCACCGCCGAATCTCTTCATTCCGTCCTCCCTGCTTTCACCGGCTCACGGGCCTTTTTACATTGTAACCTCAGCCAAAGCGCCCGTCAACCGCAAAAACGGCTCTCCCCGGCCTGTATGAACCTTATGTCAACTGTTTTCTGAATATTCCTCGACTTTTTTCGCGCTTTTCCGCGGTTGAAAAACATGTTGAAAATGTGCAAAAGCCCGCCGCAGCAAGGGTTTTGCGGGGAGGTCCTGTTCACGGAAAATTCACGATTTTTATGAATATCACATAATTTACGTCTACCGCCCTCCGGCAGGCATTTGTGCGGACGAGGCCGCATAGGGTTTTACAAAAACCGGCTTTCGGAGGTCGCTCGAAATGAAGAAGACTGCACATATTCTAGCCCTGCTCCTGGCCTGCGCCCTGCTGGCGGCGCCCGCGCGCGCCGCCTCCGCACAGGACCCCGCCGCGCCGGAGGTCGCCGCGCCCTCCGCCGTGCTCATAGAGCGGCAGACCGGCACTGTGCTCTACGCCAAGGGCGAGACCGAGCGCAGGCCCCCAGCCTCCGTCACCAAGGTCATGACCCTCCTGCTCGTGGCCGAGGCCGTGGACGCGGGCGACATTGCCCTCGACGACATGGTCACGGCCTCCGAGCGCGCGGCCTCGATGGGCGGCAGCCAGATCTGGCTGGAGCAGGGCGAGCAGCTGTCCGTCTCAGACATGATAAAGTGTGTCGCCGTCGTCTCCGCCAACGACTGCGCCGTGGCTCTTGCCGAGCACCTTTGCGGCTCCGAGGCCGCCTTCGTCGAGCGCATGAACGAGCGCGCCGCCGAGCTCGGACTGGAGAACACACAGTTCACGAACTGCACCGGCCTCTTCGACGACACGGCGCACTATACCTGCGCCCTCGACATCGCCTCCATGAGCCGGGAGCTGCTCTCACACGAGTGGATAAAGGACTACACGACCATCTGGATGGACTCCGTGCGCGACGGAGCCTCCGAGCTCACGAACACCAATAAGCTCGTGCGCTTCTATGACGGCTGCACCGGGCTCAAGACCGGCTACACCTCCACGGCGATGTACTGCCTTTCCGCCTCCGCCGAGCGAGAGGGCACGGAGTACATAGCCGTCATCATGCACGCGGAGAGCATCGACAGCCGCAACGCGGACGCCTCCGCCCTGCTGGACTACGGCTTTGCCAACTTCAGGCTATGCCCCCTCACTTCCGGCGAGACTCTGCCGGAGGTCGCCGTGGAACTCGGCACCCTTGACAGCGTGACGCCCGTCTACGACGGCGGCGGGGCCGTGTTGCTCCGCGCGAAAGACGCCGAGGGCCTCTCCTGGAGCCTCGACCTGCCCGAGAGCCTGCCCGCGCCCGTACGCGCCGGGGACGTTCTTGGAAAGCTCACCCTCTCCAACAGCGCCGGCCCCGTGGCCGAGGTCCCTCTGCTCGCCGGGGCCTCCTCGGAGCGGCTCTCCTCGCCCGGTATCTTTATAAAACTGCTCTCCCAGCTCTTCTGCGCGGAGTGATACCCCACTTTTTCGTCGTTTTCGATGCTTTTTCGACTTTTCTCCCCCACTTTTTCCAAAAAAGCTGCTGAGTTTTGATACTTGTAATCTGCGAAAAAAGTAGTATAATCTTCCTAAACCCGAGACTTTTATACAAAAGGATGAGGAACATGATAAAAGTTGACCTCAGCGGCGCCGCTCCGTTTTTTGACGCCGCCGGCCCGGACTATGCCGCCGCCGCCGCGGCCCACCGCCTGCTTGAGGAAAAGAGCGGCCCGGGCGCGGAGTTCACCGGCTGGACGGAGCTGCCCATGCGCATGAAAAAGGGCGAGCTCAAGCCCATCCTCGCCGCGGCGGCGAAGATACGTTCCCGCTCCAAGGCCCTGGTGGTCGTCGGCATCGGCGGCTCCTACCTCGGCGCCCGCGGGGCCATCGAGCTGCTGCGCCCCCTGCCCGGCAAGGACGACCCGAAGGTCTTCTTCGTCGGCAACGGCCTGAGCGCGGACTACCTCAACTGCGTCATCGAGCAGCTTGGGGACGACGACTTCGACGTCAACGTCATCTCCAAGTCCGGCACGACGCTGGAGCCCGCGGTCTCCTTCCGCGTGTTCCGCACCATGCTGGAAAAGAAATACGGCGCCGCCGCCAAGCGCCACATCTTCGCGACGACGGACGTCTCCCGCGGCGTGCTGCGCTCCATGGCCAACGCCGAGGGCTGGGAGTGTTTCACCGTCCCCGGTGACGTGGGCGGGCGCTACAGCGTGCTGTCCGCCGTGGGCCTCTTGCCTATGGCCGTCGCCGGCATCGACGTCGCCGCCGTCATCGACCAGGCCATAGCCACCTTCGGCTCGCTCTACAGGCGCAGCCCGGATAACCCCGTCTGGCAGTACGCCGCCGCGAGGCAGCACCTCTACGGCCGGGGCTACAGCATAGAGCTGCTCGCGAGCTACGAGCCCTCCTTCCGCTTCATGGCCGAGTGGTGGAAGCAGCTCTACGGCGAGAGCGAGGGCAAGAACGGCATAGGCATCTTCCCCGCCTCCCTTGAGTACACCGCCGACCTGCACTCCATGGGCCAGTATGTCCAGGACGGGCCGCGCAAGCTGTATGAGACGGTCGTCTCCTTCGAGAAGTCGCTCACGAGCTTTGCCGTGCCCTTCGGCATGGGCGACCCTGACGGCCTCAACTATCTCGCCGGCCGCGACCTGCACGACATCTGCCGCACCGCGCGCGACGCCGTCAAGGCCGCGCACATCTCCGGGGGCGTCCCGAACATTGGCGTGAGCGTCGATAAGCGCGACGAGGCCGGTTATGCCGAGCTCGTCTGCTTCTTCGAGCTAGCCTGCGCCATCTCCGGCTACATGTCCGGCGTGAACCCCTTCGACCAGCCAGGCGTTGAGGCCTACAAGAAGAACATGTTCAAAATGCTCGGCAAGCCCGGGGCGTAAATTAACAATGTATTAACTTTGATTTTACCCGTTGAACTCGGGCTTAAAAGATGGTAAGCTGTGAGTATAAACAGCTTACCATCTTTATTACAGCGAAAAAACGTTTAAGGAGCGTGATTCAAATATGGTCAAGGTGTTAGTGGGCCTGAAGGGTTCCGGCAAGACCAAGCGCCTGGTGGAGCTCGTCCGCCGCGCCGTCGAAGAGGAGCACGGCGACGTCATATGCATAGAGAAGGACAAGAACCTCACATACGACATACCGTATCAGGCCCGCCTTATCCACGCCAGCGACTACCAGATAGGCACTTTTGAGTTCATGAAGGGCTTTATAAGCGGACTCAGGGCTGGAAACTACGACATTTCGCACATCTTCATAGATAACTTCCACAAGATGTTCAATGCCGGCACGGAAGCGCAGGTTGTGGATTTCCTTGACTGGCTCTCGAGCTTTGCCGAGAGCGAGGGCATTAAGTTCACCATCACGATGACCGCCGACCCCGAGACTGTCGGGGATGAGATCAAGAAATACGCGATGTAAATGCAAAAAGACGCCCATCTAAAGGGCGTCTTTTTTGCTGTCAGGGCTCCGCTCATGAGATGGAACGCCCCAGTTTTTCGGCCTCTTCAAGCTGCGCCGCCTTACTCAGTATGGCGCCGGCCTCCATATTTCCACCGGCATATACAACACCTATGTTTTCCCAGCCCAAATGTGACGTCAGGCCCTCATAGAATGCACTCACGGGAGCGAAGTTGTCTGCTGTATCCCCCTCGGCGGACATGAGCAGGGCGCAGGCTTTGTGTGGATTCTCGTAATCCGGACTGAGCTCTGCTACCGCAAATAGGCGGTCAAAAGCCATTTTGAGCTGGCCGCTTATACCCCAATAGTACATGGGAGAGGCCAAAACGACAATATCAGCTTCCCGGTATACCGGATAGATCTTCATCATGTCATCCTTCTGAACGCATGGACTTGCCTCGTCTTTTCCTCCATTGCAGCAGCCGAGACAGCCGTGGATGTTCATTTTTTGCAGGTCAAAGCGTATGACCTCATTCCCGGCAGCTTCCGCTCCCCTGGTAAAGCGCGTTATCAGCTCCTGCGTGTTTCCGTTCGGGCGGGGACTTCCATTCAAAATGCAGATTTTTTTGCTCATGTCATTTACACCTCCAAGGTTTATGCTATAATTATAGCAACACATTTAACTCAAATGAAGTACGCACATTGTTGTTAGATACTAACCTATAGGAGAGTGTAAATGTTCAAGGATTATATTGAAAATGCAAACTTTGAGGACACAGGCTTTAGTTATACCTTGTCGCTGATCAGCGGCAAGTACAAGATGGTCATTCTGTACTGTCTGATGGAGTTCAAAGTTGTGCGGTACAACGAATTGAAGCGATACATAAAGACCATTTCTCACAAAACGCTGAGCTCCTCCCTGAAGGAGCTCGAGAGAGACGGCTTGATAATTCGCAACGAGTACCCGCAGATCCCGCCCAAGGTGGAGTACAGCCTGTCGGAAAAAGGGAGCTCGCTCATGGAAATACTTGACCGGCTATGCGTTTGGGGCGAGGTTCACAAGCACGACGCGGAATAATCAAAAGGCGAGCAGGTTGTAGCCATCTGCTCGCCTTTTCTTATCTTTTTATAATATTTTTATAATATACCCTTTATGTCGTCGCGGCGGTGATGGGGGCGCGGCGGGTCAGTAGCCAGTCGAAGACGGCGAACACGGCCGCCACACCTATGAGGAACACGCCCAAGTTCATCGGGGCCTCGCCCAGCCAGCGGAGGAAAGCCAGCACTTTGTCCATGAACCCGCCGCTTATCACTGCGGCGTTCAGCAGCAGGATGAGCGCCGCGCCCATGCCCAGGGACACTATCCAGCGCCACAGCTTCGTCAGCCGCCAGTACAGCAGCGACAGGAAGCTGCCCACGAACACAGCCGAGCCGCTCCACACAAAGCTCAGCAGAAAGCTCCTCAGCTGGCCGGACAGGCTCAGGTCCTCGCCGTATATCATGGCATAAAAGCTCACCAGCGTCGCATTTGTCGCTTCCTGCGTGGCCGCCGAAAGCCATTCTACGAACGTCACTCCCAGCGCCGCCGCCAAAGACGCCACGACATTGGCCGTAAAGCAGGCCGCAAGGCTGGTGCCGCGCGAAACGCCGTTCTGGATGCCCAGCCTCAAATCCTCACGCACGGTGACTATCCCTATCACAAAAGAAAACACCGTCAGGGCCATCGAGAAATTCGACACTACCCGGTCATTTATCTCAGATACCATGATCATTATGCCATAGACCACGAGCACCATGCAAAGCAGCGTGACTATCAGGAACACGCCCACAGCCTTCATGTCGTCTTTGAGCCGGTATTTGAAGATCGGCAGGAAGTTCATTTTACATCCTCCTCGTTCATGAGACTTATAAAATAGTCCTGCAGGCCCATCGGGCTTATTTCGAGGCCCGCGGGGATGCGCGCGTCGGGCTCGCCCTCGACGCAGGCGGTCTTGAGGCCGCCTATGGCCGTCTCGCTCAGGAGCTTGCGGCCCGCCGTGTAGCCGTCCACGAGGCCCGCAGGGCCCGTCACCGTGTGCGCAGCGCCCGTCAGAGCCTCAGCCGAGGCGTCGCGCAGGATCTTGCCGCCCTTTATGATGACCGCGTGCTCTATGAGCTGCGCAGCCTCCTGGATGAGGTGCGTCGAGAGGATGACCGTCTGTTCTCCCCCGCCGCAGTGCTCCATCAGCAGCCGGTAGAATATGTCCCTGTGCTGCGCGTCCAGGCCCAGCACAGGCTCGTCGAAGATGACGTAGGGCGTCCCCGCCGAGAGCGCCAGCACCAGGCGCAGGATGCTCGAATATCCCGTCGAGAGGGCCTTGACCTTCTTGCTCAGGGGCAGGTCGAATTTCTTCGCCAGCGACATCGCCAGCTCCAGGTCGAAGCTCGGCAGGAAGTCCGCCGTCACCTTAAGCGCGCCCTTCACTTTCATGCTCTCCGGGAACAGGTTCTGCTCGGCCATCATGTACACCTTGCCCAGCGCCCTGTCGCGCCCCGGCGCAGCCTCGCCGTCTATCGTCACCTCGCCGCTGTCAGCGTAGAGGCGGTTCGTTATTATGTTCAGCAGCGTCGTCTTGCCCGCGCCGTTAGGGCCCAGCAGGCCGTATATCTTCCCGCCGCCGAAAGTCAGGCTCACGTCTGAGAGCGCATGGACGCCGCCAAAACTTTTGGATATGTTTTTCAGCTCAATCGCCATCGTTATATCCTCTTTCCATCATTTTCTGAAGCTCCGCAAGCGAGAGACCCAGCGCTCTGGCCTCCTTCGCCGTGGGCTTTGCCAGGTTTACATAAAAACTCTCGCGCCGCTTTTGCAGCAGCTTTTCTCTTGCGCCGGTGGAGACAAAACATGCCTACGCCCCTCTTCTTGTAGATGAGGCCTCCTCCACGAGCAGGTTGATGCCCTTGAGCGCT